>Ga0207683_10000132_pt1 | contig 61177 bp, 59 predicted proteins | sample KBSM73metaG_FD_184333 | JGI IMG/M metagenome (GOLD analysis project Ga0207683, IMG submission 184333) | Miscanthus rhizosphere microbial communities from Kellogg Biological Station, Michigan, USA - KBS M7-3 metaG (SPAdes) (version 2) | ecosystem: Host-associated > Plants > Roots > Rhizosphere >...
GCCGATGGATGCCTTCCGGGACAGGTTCCTCACCGCGTACGGCCCCCCGCCGCCCTCGCTCTCGTCCTCGGCGCATCACTGAGCGCGTCAGGTCGAGATTGTTGCACCCCGCGGCCGCGGCCGATCTTCCGTCGGGGTGGGCCCGGCCGGTGCCGGAGAGGCGAGGTCAATGCAGCGACCGGGCATCGGTTCAGGCGCCAGGGCACGAGATGCAGTGCCGGGCATATCGGCGATCTCCTCGCGAGCCATATCGGAGACGTTGTACAGCGAATCTGTCGGTCCCCCACCGTCGGGCGTACGGGTCGCCCCATCGGTTAATCAGCTCCAAAGCGCCGTTGAGGCGTTCGTGAGCAAGCCCGTCGTTCATAAGCGCAGACAACTCCTCAGTGGAAATTGTGCGCACGGCGTGGGCACACGGCGTTTCAGCCGAGCGACCGATCGGACGACGTTCGATAGGGCCTGCCGGACTGTTAGGCCACTAAGCAGCGGACTTAGAAGTCCCAGTCCTCGTCTTCGGTGGTGACGGCCTTGCCGATCACGTATGACGAACCCGAACCCGAGAAGAAGTCGTGGTTCTCGTCGGCGTTGGGGCTCAAGGCCGACAAGATCGCCGGGTTCACGTCGGTCTCGTCGCGCGGGAACAACGCCTCGTAGCCGAGGTTCATCAACGCCTTATTGGCGTTGTAGCGCAAGAACTTCTTGACGTCCTCTGTCAGCCCGACCTCGTCGTAGAGGTCCTGGGTGTACTCGACCTCGTTGTCGTAGAGCTCGAACAGCAGCTCGTAGGTGTAGTCCTTGAGTTCGGCCTTGCGGGCCTCGTCCTCCAGCGCCAGTCCCTTTTGATACTTGTAGCCGATGTAATAGCCGTGCACGGCCTCGTCGCGGATGATCAGCCGGATCATGTCGGCGGTGTTGGTCAGCTTGGCGCGGCTGGACCAGTACATCGGCAGATAGAAGCCCGAGTAGAACAGGAAGCTCTCCAGCAGGGTCGAGGCCACCTTGCGCTTCAGCGGCTCGTCGCCCTTGTAGTACTGCATGACGATCTCGGCCTTGCGCTGGAGGTTGGGGTTCTCCTCTGACCAGCGGAACGCGTCGTCGATCTCGGCGGTGGAGCACAGCGTGGAGAAGATGTTGCTGTAGCTGCGCGCGTGCACCGACTCCATGAAGGCGATGTTCGTGTAGACCGCTTCTTCGTGCGGGGTCAGCGCGTCGGGGATAAGGCTCACGGCGCCGACGGTGCCCTGGATGGTGTCGAGCAGCGTCAGGCCGGTGAACACGCGCATGGTCAACTGCTTCTCGTGCGCGGTCAGCGTGTTCCACGATGGGATGTCGTTGGACACCGGCACCTTCTCTGGCAACCAGAAATTACCGGTCAGCCGGTCCCACACCTCGGCGTCTTTTTCGTCCTGCAGGCGGTTCCAGTTGATCGCCGAAACACGGTCAACCAGCTTCATTCCCTCGGACACCAGAACCCCGTTTCGCCGCAGAAGTAGGTTTGCCGGATCGGCTACTCCGACACTACCCCTGGGGTGCGACAACGGTCGGAACCGCGACATGTTGTGTTGGCGTGTCGCGCCCGAGGCCGAAGAATGTGTACTCGGACGGGTTCAGTGACCGGGTCGCCCGCCAGTACTGCCACGTCATACCGCTCCACAGGGTGCGGTTGACCCCGTGCTCGTCGAGATACCAGCTCCGGCAACAACCGGTGTTCCACACCGAGGCCGCCAGTTTCTCCTGTAGCTGGTTGTTGTACCGCTGCTGGGCGGCGGGGCTGGGCGCTAGTGCCTGCGCCCCGTACTTGTCCACCGCAGCAATGGCACGTGCCACGTAGTGGATCTGCGATTCGATCATGATCACCACCGACGTGTGCCCCAGCGCGGTGTTGGGCCCGAGCAGGAAGAACAGGTTCGGCATACCGGCGACCGCGATGCCGCGGTGTGCCGCCATCCCGTCACGATTCCAGCGATCGACCAGGTCCTCACCGCGCGGGCCCTTGATGTCGAAGTAGGTGTACGAGTCGATGACGTGGAACCCGGTGGCCCAAACGATGACGTCGACGGGACGTTCGGTGCCGTCGACCGTGACGATGCCGGTCGGGGTGATGCGCGCGATACGGTCGGTGATCAGCTCCGTCTTCGGTTTGGCGACGGCCTGATAGTAGTTGGGCGAGTACAGGATTCGCTTGCAGCCGGCGCGATATGTCGGCGTCAGACGACGGCGCAGGTCCTTGTCGGCGACGTGGCGGCGGATGTTCCACTTGCCCACCGCTTCGACCGCACGCAGAAGGGCGGGCCGTTTGGTCATCGCGTACCCAAGTCCCTCGAGGAACCAGTAGATGCCGGTCCGCACCCCAAGACGCAACCCCGGGACGTAGGTGAATGCGGTCTTCACCCAGTCCGGAAACGGCTCATTCGGTCGGGGAACCACCCAGGGCGGGGTGCGTTGGTAGAGCTGAAGTTCCGCGACGTCGCGAATGATGCCCGGCACGATCTGGATGGCGCTGGCGCCCGTGCCGATCACCGCCACTCGCTTGCTCGCGAGGTCGACGTCGTGGTCCCACTCCGCGGAATGGAAAGCGGAGCCTCGGAAATCGGCGAGTCCTTCGATGTCGGGCAGGCGCGGAATGTGCAGCGCGCCGGCCCCCGAGATGAGGAACTGCGCAACGTACTCCTGCCCGGTGTCGGTGAACACATGCCAGCGGTACTCGGTGTCATCCCAGTGCGCTCGGGCGGCGCGCGAGTTGAACCGGATGTAACGGCGCAGACCGTACTTCTCGGTGACGCCCCTGAGGTAATCCAGGATCTCCGGCTGTGGCGAGAACAGTTTGCTCCAGGTCGCCTTGGGCTCGAAAGAGAACGAGTATAGGTGCGACGGCACATCGCACGCGCAGTCCGGATAGCTGTTGTCGCGCCAGGTGCCGCCTATCTCGTCGGCCTTCTCCAGGATCAGGAAGTCCACGCCCTGGCGCTGCAGCGCGATGGCCATGCCAAGACCGGAGAAGCCGGTGCCGATGATCAGCGCACGGGTGTGCACGGGCTGCTGGATGCTGCCTTCGGCAGCCTGCTCGGGGGCAACCGTCATCGATCGGGGTCCTTCCTGGGAACGCCGGTACCGGATACTTTCGGCTCCCAGGTTAACCGTCTCAGCCTCCACAGCCAACGGTGCTGATCAGGCGTACGAAAGTGCGCGTTCGGGCGACCGATGCCTTCGTGCGTCGAAGGTCTCGTAATGCCCTGATCCGACCATGCCGATGCCGCGCTGCGGCATACGGAAGTCGCCGAGCCTGGCTTGCCGCAGCAACGGCCCGCTGAAGCCGAGGTCGCGGCCGTGGAGCACCGCGCGCGAGTTGGCGACCACCCACAACTGCTTCGGGGCCATCAGGTAGCACTGCCCGTTGGGGGCGCGGCCGGTCAGCCGGACGTCGCCGACGCCGAGCGTTCGACGGGCCACACTGCCCAGTCGCCGCAGGACCGTCGGGTCGGACCACGCCGATTCGGACAGCCGGCCCCCGAGCGCGCAGATTAGTCGGGTGGCCCTGGTCGCCTGTAGGTCGACGGTCCAGTGCAGTACCCCGGGAACCTCGATGACGGCCGACCACGGGCCGACCCAGCCGACGTTGATGTCGCACTGGACCGTGGGGTTCGGGGTAGCCGAGCTGAAGTAGCGGGCGCAGCTGTGCTGCCCCGGCGTCGTCGCGTAGAAGGTCCAGTTGCACGACGGGTCGCGGTGCCACACCGAAACGTACGGGGGCGCAAAGGAAGTCGCGGGAAACTGGCGCATCGCCAGGTAGTGCCCGCTGGCGAAGGGCAGGCCCATGATCCCGAATCCGACGAACCGCTCGTCGTCGCCGGGGGGCAGCGTCGGGTCGGCCAGCACGGCCGCGACAGTTTCTTGTGGGGTGTGTTGTTTCGTCATGCGCCGATCGTCGTGCGCAGCGAGGCCTCATCACATGAGGCGTGTGCCTCAAATTCGTCAGGCGACGTGTTCGCGGCGGCGTACGCCCTCGTGCAGCGGCAGATCCGGGTCGATCTTGATGCCGAGCAGTTCGCATGTGCCGTTGATGGAGCCGACCATGATCGTCGTCAGGTGCGCGACGAACTCGTCGGGCGGCATCCGGCGGGGGCTGTCCTGCTCGGTGCCCAACCACCAGTCGGTGGCCGAGGCGACGGAACCGAACGCGGAGTAGGCGGCGAGCTCGAGCGCCGCGGCGTCCAGCTCCATGTCGCGCAGCTCGTTGTCGAACATGTCGGCCATCGCCAACGTGATCTCGCGACCCTCGTTGAGCGCGCGCATCGTCGACTCGCTCTGTTCGGCGAACCGGCCCTGAATCAGGAAGCGCAGAACGTTCGGGTGCTCGTCGACGAGCCTGACGTACTGCTCGACGCTGCGCCGGATGACCTCGCGGGCCGGGTCGCTGGACAGGTTGATCGACGGGAAGATCGTCGCCCACAACATGTCTCGCAGCCGCTCACCAATCGCCTGGAACAGATCCGACTTATCGGTGAAATGACGGTAAATTTTCGGCTTCGCGGTGCCCGCCTCCTCGGCGATCTCGCGCAGGCTCAACTCCGGTCCGAGCCGGTCGATCGCCCTGAAAGCGGCGTCGACGATCTCCGACCGCACCCTCTTGCGATGCTCGCGCCAGCGCTCGCTGCGGGCGTCCACCTTGACACCCGGCTCGCTGCTGGAACGTGACCTGGACCCTCGTCGCACCCGCATACTGTACCGCCCGGACATCGCTGACCTGCTCAGACCGTCCCGCAACACGGAATTTCGTCGCCCTGGCCAGGCGAATTTGCCTGCGACGAACCGACCCGTCACCCTGGGTACTATTCCTGCGACAGCCGCATAGACGAGAGAGACGTATGACGCAGCGATACGACCTGGTCATCGCGGGTGGCGGACCCTCTGGTTCGGCCGCCGCGTGGCAGGCCGCGCAGACCGGCGCGAAGGTTGTGGTCTTGGACAAGGCCGAGTTCCCTCGCGACAAGCCGTGCGGTGACGGCCTGACCGCCCGCGCCGTCAGCTACCTGCAGAAGATGGGCCTGGCCAGCGAGGTCGCCCATTTCCACCGGGTCAACCGGGTGACGGTGTTCAGCCCGAGCCAGTGGGAGCTGTCGTTCCCGAAGCGCCCGGGCATGCCCGACCACGGCCACACCGTGAGCCGGACCGAGCTGGACACGCTGCTGCTCAAGCACGCCGAGTCGACGGGTGCCGAGGTGCGGCAGTCGGCGGAGGTGACCGGGCCGATCGTGGAGAACGGTCGGGTCGTGGGTGTGACGCTGAAGAGCGGCGAGAAGGTGTACGGCGACGCGGTGATCGCTGCGGACGGCGCCTACTCCCCCATCAAGCGGGCGCTGAAGATCGATTCCGAATACAACGGATATTCGGCGATCGCGATCCGCTCGGAGATGCACGCCAACCGCCCGGACTCCGACAGCCTCGACATCTATTTGAAGCTGGAGTTCCAGGGCGACCAGTTGCCTGGCTACGGCTGGGTGTTCCCGATGGGCAACGGGCGGTTCAACATCGGCCTCGGCTACGTCAACAGCTACAAGAACTGGCAGTCGATCAACGCCACCCAATTCCTTGGCGAGTTCCTGCGGACGCTGCCGCGCGAGTGGGAGCTGCCGCCGATCGAAGAGCTGAAGAAGAACAAGAGCGTGCGGGCATGGCGACTGCCGATGGGCTTCACCGCGTGGCCGCCGTGGCGGCCGGGTGTGCTGTTCACCGGCGACTCGCTGGGCGCCGGCAAGCCGGCGTCGGGTGCGGGCATCTCGAAGGCGCTGGAGTCGGGGCTGGCCGCGGGCGAGTGCGCGATCGCGGCGCTGCAGAACGGCGGCCCCGACGACTTCACCAACTACGCGCAGCGGATGGAAGCGGCCTGGGGCAAGGAGTACCGGCGCGGCCGCTACTTCCACAAGCTCGCGGGCATCCCTGCAGTGGCGAATACGGGCATCAAGTTCATCGACAACGGCTTCTTCCGAGACCGGATGCTCAAGGCGTTGTACAAGAAGGCGCAAGGGCCGCAGCACACCTACAAGTAGTTGCCGAGTGACCACTTATGTCACGCGAAATCGCTCTCAGCGTGCATTAACTGGCCACTCTGCGAACCCCTAACCCCCTATCGGGGACAGCGCCGACATCCCGCAGGCACACCCGCGGAGCAGCGGAGCTCGCCCCGTTTTGACGATGACGGCCGCGCTTCAGGCTTAGCGGCATGAACATCAAGGGATTGCTGGCCACCGCCGCGATGACGGCGGGCCTGGCTGTCAGGCTCGCCGCGACTGCGACTGCAGCGCCTGTGAGCGATGACTTCTGGGAATGCGTCGCCGACCATCAGGACGCTGACGGCATCGGCGTCTGCTGCGTGTTCTACGGAGGCGACTACGACGAACGGACCGGCGAGTGCTGGATCGACCACGAGGCGAAGCTAGAGGAGGCCAACCCCGGCCCCAGCGTTCCCCCGAAAGGGCCAGTGCTGACGCGACTTCCCAGCATGGCAGTCGCGTCGCTGGCCTAGTTCGTCGCCGAGTGTTGGCTTAGTGCACGGATATTTCCGCTCCGCGTGCGTCGAGCCAACACTCGGCGCTCGCGATGCCAGGCGGCAGGCGGTGGTGTACGGGATCCTGCAACGCTAATTTGCTTGCAAACCGGCCTGGAATGGGCACAAGTCGAGCAGGAATCCGCTACCCGAAGTGCGGGCAGGTCCGGTTTGCTTTGGTCATCACCGACGGCCACCGAGGAGTGAGTTGCAGATGCGAGCGGCACGAATGCACGGCTACCACGAGCCGTTGCGGCTCGAGGAGATACCGGTTCCCGACGTCGGGCCGGACGAGGTGCTCATCAAAGTGGCGGCAGCAGGTATGTGCCGCAGCGACTTTCAGCAAATCGAGGGCTATTTCTCGGGCGGGCGCTCCACTGTCGTTTCCGGCGACGCCAGGGCATGAGGTCGCGGGCAGGATCGCCGCGATCGGCACTGACGTTCCGCGCTCCGCCGGCCTAGCCGAGGGCGATTTGGTCGTAGTCGACCCCAACTGGGGCGACCGGGTGTGTCGGCAATGTCACGAAGGCAACGAGCAGATCTGCGCCAACGGAACAATGCTGGGCTTCGGGCCGCCAGGTGGATTTGCAGAGTACATGCCGGTACCTCACCGCAATGTCATCGGTGTGCCGGACAATCCCGACCAGAAGCCCGAGATCCTTGCGCCGCTGACAGATGCAGGACTGACGCCCTACCGCGGGATGAAGAAACTACGGGACGCAGGCAAGCTCGGTGCAGGCCGCACGGTCGTCGTCAACGGTATCGGCGGCCTCGGCAGCTACGCCGTGCAGTACGCCAGACTGCTGGGCGGCGGCGCCACCGTGGTGGCGTTCGCCCGCAGCGACGAAAAGCTCTCCGTGGCAAAGGAGAACGGCGCTCACCACACGGTCGACACCCGCGACAAGACGGTCGAGGATGTGCAGAACGAACTCCGGAGACTGACCGGCCGGCGCGATGTGGACGCGGTGCTGGACTGCGCCTGAGCAGAGGAGTCGTTGCGTCTCGGCTGCTCGATTCTGGCGCAGGAGAGCGCGCTCACCTCGGTGGGGCTGATGGGACACCGGGTCGAGGTGCCGCTGTTGGCGTTCGTCAGCGGCGAGAAGTCGTTCTTCGGGTCGTTCTGGGGGAACTACAACGACCTGACCGAAGTCCTCGCGCTGGCCGCCGAGGGACTGATCAAACACACCGTCAGCCCTGTTCGATTCGAGGACATCAATGACACGCTCGACGCATTGGCCGCGCGGTGATCGTCTTCGACTGACCGCGGTCCTACAGCATGCAGGACACGCAGCCCTCGACCTCGGTTCCCTCCAGCGCCATCTGGCGTAGCCGGATGTAGTACAGCGTCTTGATCCCCTTGCGCCAGGCGTAGATCTGCGCCTTGTTCACATCACGCGTCGTCGCGGTGTCCTTGAAGAACAGCGTCAGCGACAGACCCTGATCCACATGCTGCGTCGCCGCGGCGTACGTGTCGATGACCTTCTCGTAGCCGATCTCGTAGGCATCCTCGTAATACTCGAGGTTGTCGTTGGTCATGTACGGCGCCGGGTAGTACACCCGCCCGATCTTGCCTTCCTTGCGGATCTCCACCTTCGACGCGATCGGATGGATCGACGACGTCGAATGGTTGATGTAGCTGATCGAACCGGTCGGCGGAACCGCCTGCAGGTTCTGGTTGTAGATGCCGTGCGTCTGCACCGACTCCTTCAGCCGCACCCAATCCTCTTGCGTCGGAATGTGAATGCCGGCATCGGTGAACAACTGCTTGACGCGGTCGGTCTTCGGCTCCCACGCCTGCTCGGTGTACTTGTCGAAGAACTCGCCCGTCGCGTACTTCGACTTCTCGAAGCCCTTGAAGTGTGTGCCGCGTTCGATTGCGATCTTGTTCGACGCCCGCAGTGCGTGGAACAGCACCGTGTAGAAGTAGATGTTCGTGAAGTCGATGCCCTCTTCGGAGCCGTAGAAGATCCGCTCCCGCGCCAGGTATCCGTGCAGGTTCATCTGCCCCAGCCCGATCGCGTGAGAGTCGTTGTTGCCTTGCTCGATCGACGGCACCGACCAGATGTGCGTCTGATCGCTCACCGCCGTCAGGGCCCGGATCGCCACCTCGATGGACTGCGCGAAGTCCGGAGAATCCATCGTCTTCGCGATGTTCAGCGAGCCCAGGTTGCACGAAATGTCCTTGCCCACTTGGGCGTAGGTCAGATCCTCGTTGAACACCGACGGTGTCGACACCTGCAGGATCTCCGAGCACAGGTTGCTGTGCGTGATCTTGCCCTCGATCGGGTTGGCCCGGTTCACCGTGTCCTCGAACATGATGTACGGATAGCCCGATTCGAACTGCAGCTCGGCCAGCGTCTGGAAGAACTCGCGTGCCTTGATCTTGGTCTTGCGGATCCGCGCGTTGTCGACCATCTCGTAGTACTTCTCGGTCACCGAGATGTCGGCGAACGGCAGGCCGTACACGCGCTCGACGTCATACGGCGAGAACAGGTACATGTCCTCGTTCTTCTTGGCCAGCTCGAACGTGATGTCCGGGATGACGACGCCGAGGCTCAGCGTCTTGATCCGGATCTTCTCGTCGGCGTTCTCCCGCTTGGTGTCCAGGAAGCGGTAGATGTCCGGGTGATGGGCGTGCAGGTACACCGCACCCGCCCCCTGGCGCGCACCGAGCTGGTTGGCGTAGGAGAACGAGTCCTCGAGCAGCTTCATGATCGGGATGACGCCCGAGCTCTGGTTCTCGATGTTCTTGATCGGCGCGCCGTGCTCACGAATGTTGGAGAGCAGCAAGGCAACCCCGCCGCCGCGCTTGGACAGCTGCAGCGCCGAGTTGATCGAGCGACCGATGGACTCCATGTTGTCCTCGATGCGCAGCAGGAAGCAGCTCACCGGCTCGCCCCGCTGCTTCTTGCCCGAGTTGAGGAACGTCGGAGTGGCCGGCTGGAACCGGCCGTCGATGATCTCGTCGACGAGCTTCTCGGCCAGACCGGTGTCGCCCGCCGCCAACGTCAGGGCCACCATGACGACACGGTCCTCGAACCGCTCCAGATATCGCTTGCCGTCGAAGGTTTTCAGTGTGTACGAGGTGTAGTACTTGAACGCGCCCAAGAACGTCGGGAACCTGAACTTCTTCGCATACGCGCGGTCGAGCAGGGTCTTGACGAAGTTGCGGCTGTACTGATCGAGAACCTCACGCTCGTAATAGTTCTGCTGGATCAGGTAGTCGAGCTTTTCATCGATGTCGTGGAAGAACACCGTGTTCTGGTTGACGTGCTCACGGAAGTACTGATGCGCGGCCTCGCGGTCCTTGTCGAACTGAATCTTGCCGTCGGCGTCGTACAGATTCAGCATCGCGTTGAGCGCGTGGTAATCGCTCTCGCCGGGTAACGCACCCGGCGCGGCGGGGGTTACAGGCTCTGCAGCTGCGACGGTTGGTGGCACGTCTGGTCCTTCCAGAAGTCAGCAAGGCCCGCGCGGACGGCTTCCACGTCGTCCGGGGTTCCCATCAGTTCGAAGCGATAGAGGTATGGAACGCCGCATTTGCGCGAGACCACTTCGCCCGCGTACGCGAACTCGGCGCCGAAGTTGTTGTTGCCCGCGGCGATGACGCCGCGGAGCAGCGACCGGTTGTGTTCGTTGTTCAGGAACGCGATGACCTGTTTGGGGACGTAGCCCCCGTCGTTGATGTTCGGGGTGACGCGCCCGCCGCCATAGGTCGGCAGCACCAGCACGTACGGCTCACCGACCTCGATGCGTCCGTGCAGCGGGATCCGGATGGCGGGCAGGCCCAGTTTCTCGACGAAGCGGTGGGTGTTCTCCGACACGCTGGAGAAGTAGACGAGGTTGCACCCTGCCATCTGGCGTCCTCTCCTTCCCTTACCCGCCGGAATACCCCTTTATGCCGTAACCGCGACCGCCCCGGTCAGCGCCTTGATGCGATCCGGCCGGAACCCCGACCAGTGGTCGTTGCCTGCGACCACGACGGGCGCCTGCAGATACCCCAGCGCCATCACGTAGTCACGCGCCTCGGTGTCCAGGCTGATGTCGACCTTCTCGTAGGCGATGCCCTGCTTGTCCAGCGCCTTGTAGGTGGCGTTGCACTGCACGCATGCGGGCTTGGTGTACACGGTGACGGTCATGTTCGGTACAGCTCCTCTGCGAACGGACTGGCAACTGGTCGGGTACTGCATTCCGCTGTAGTTCAGCGGCCCTGAGGCCCTCAAAATTCCAGGCGTCCGGGACCGCGCACCCGGTGAGTCTGGGAACCGACACCGCCGGATTTCTGGGCTCCGGCCGACCCTGGAAGGTACGAGTACCGGGGGGTCTGTCGGTGTTCGAAACACTACACCTGGTGTCCGACATTGCGAAGGCATACAAGATGTTCGGAATGACATTTTTGAAATTCCCTGGTCGTAAGCTTCCAGCGGCCGACACACTCGGCGTGTCGCACGTCACATCCGAGTACGCGCCGCCACGTACGAACAGGTATATCACCGGACACCGACACATAGTGCGGCGCCAACCGTCACGGTGACGCAACAGCAAAGCCGCCGCCGGGCTCACACCCGACGCGGATTGAGCGCTCTTCGATTCAGCAGCGCGCCTTGACGGGAGCGCAGATGCGCACGCCGGGCGGCGGAGGTGTGGCGAGAGCGTGCCCGCTCACACCGCCAGGCGAGAGCTTGAACTGCGTAGGCAGCTTCGACGACACCGTCTGGGAGAGACCTGTGACCAAGTGTTGTCCGCACATGCTCCACATGCTGCGACGCCTGGGCATCCCTGGTCTTGCGTAGTCGACTACCTGATTCCGCGGCATCGCGCTACCTACTCGCCGCGTGAGCGCAGAACGGCCATCGCCGCCATCTCTCGCAGCCACTCTTCGGAGCGATCGGCCGACCACCTGTTGTCATCCATCAACGTGAAGAACCCGGAATACCCGAAGAAGAACCACAGCATGTCGTTGGCGTCGTCGACGCTCACACCCGGCTTCAGCGCTCCCAGGTCGGCGAGCCGACGCGCCGCCAGCAGCGTGCCCGCCCGATACCGCTCGGTCGCCTTCCGCAGCGTCACGGCCGCCGTCTCGTCGATAGGTGCGGTGCCGACCACGATCTTCATCACGTCGCCCCAATCGGACCGCATCCGCCGGCACGTCGAGGCGACGATGTCCAGCACCCCGTCGGCAGTCTCGGACGCCTCGATGGCCCGGTACGCCTCGTCGACCTCCGGCGCCTGCGTCCAGTCGTCGACGAGCGTGTGCAGTAGGCCCTGCTTGCCCCCGGCCACCACATACACCGTGGCCGGCGACACCCGCGCCAGCGCCGCGACCTCGTCCACCTTGGTCGCCGTGTAGCCGCGCTCGACGAACAGTTCCCTGGCCGCCGCGATGATCGCGCGCCGCGTCGCCTCCGCGTATTCCGCCCGGCGCGAGACCGTGCCCATCTTCCCTGCCATGGCCACCAGAGTAGCGCTCCATCAAATCCAGTTCTACTCTCTTCACTAGAGTCATCCTCTAGTCAATCGACCACCGCTCTATTAAGGACCTTGTATGACCATCGAGACTCTCCCGTCCACCCGGATTCACCTGCCAGGATCCCCTGAGTTCACGGCCGCGACCCGGCTCTGGAACGGCGCGGTGACACACCGCCCGGCCGCCGTGGCGCGGCCGACGTCGCGAAGCGAGGTGCAGTCCGCGCTCCGCTACGTGGCCGACAGCGGCATGCCCGTGGCTGTCCGAGGAGGCGGCCACGACTGGGCCGGCCGCGCCCTGATCGCCGGCGGATTGGTGATCGACCTTTCGCTCATGCGCCGAGTCGACGTCGACGTCACATCGCAGACCGCGTTCGTCTCGGGCGGATCGACCGCAGCCGATGTCGTGGCCGCGACCGAACCGTTCGGCCTGGTGCCTGCGACCGGAACCTACGGCGGCGTCGGAATCGTCGGCCTGACGCTGGCCGGCGGGTACGGACCGCTCAACGGCATCGCGGGCCTGGCACTCGATAACGTCATTGCGTTCGAGGTCGTGCTCCACGACGGGACAACAACGATCGCCGACGAGCGACACGAGCCCGACTTGTTCTGGGCCCTGCGCGGCGGCGGCGGAAACTTCGGTGTCGTCACCGGCATGCGCGTGCGACTGCACGCCCTTGACTCCGTCATCGCCGGCTTCATCGGCTTCCCGTGGCAGCAGGCGGAACAGATCCTGCGCCGGTACGACGTGCTGCGCCCGACGATGCCCGATGAGTTGACGGTGCAGATCGGCGTGCTGTCCGGGCCCGACGGCAACCCGATCGTGTTCATGGCGCCCGCATGGTCGGGTACCGCGGCCACCGGCGTGACGTGGATCGACCGGCTCCAGCGGCTGGGCACACCGGTCATCGCCCAGGTCGGTCAAATGCCTTACAGCGCAATGCTCGGACTATTCGACCCGTACGTGATCGACGGCCGCCACTACGAGCTGCGCACGCGCACTGTCCGATCACTCGGCGACGACGTGACCGATACGCTGCTGCGCGCGGGCGAATCAAAAAGCTCTGCGTTCAGCGGCATCGCCATTCACCATTTCCACGGCGCCGCAACGCGAATTCCACTCGGCGACACGGCGTTCGGCATCCGCTCGGATCACATGGTCGTCGAGATCGTCGCCGCGTGGGACCCGGCCGATGAAGGGCGCCACCACCGCGACTGGGCCGACACCGTATATTCCGAGCTCGGCCCACAGAGCCTCGACGGCGGCTACCCCAACCTCATCGGACCCGGGCAAGCTCGCCAAGCCGACGCAGCATACGGTCCCAATGCGGACCGCTTGTTGGCAGTCAAACGCCGCTACGACCCGCACGACGTCTTCTCGGCGACTCCGCTGCCCTCAGCGGCATAGCCGAAACGCCTTATACGTCAGGCGACTTCGGCGACGAGTTTGCCCACGACGTCGCGCAGGCTGGCGGCGACCTCGGCGTTCTCCCGCGGATGCTTGCCGTCGAACGCCGTCGTCTGCACCGAGAGCTTGAGCTCCTCGACGACTCGCGGCCCGGCGATGCCGAACGACTTGCGGGTCTCGTCGTGCGCCCACACCCCGCCGTACCGGCCGTGCGCGGCACCCACGACGGCGAGCGGCTTGTCCTTCAGCGCGCTGTTGCCGAACGGACGCGACAACCAGTCGATGGCGTTCTTCAAGACCCCGGGAATGCTGCCGTTGTATTCGGGCGTGACGACCAGTGCGGCGTCGGCCTCGGCGGCCGCAGCACGCAGCGCCACCACGGGCTCGGCGACGTCATCGTTGTCGATGTCCTCGTTGTAGAAGGGCAGCTCCCCAAGCCGGTCGAACAGCTGCAGGCTCACGCCCTGCGGTGCGGACTCGATCGCGAGCTCGGCAAGCTGACGGTTGATCGACGCGGCGCGCAGGCTACCCAGCAGCACCAACACTTTGATGTCCGACATCGTCTCGTTCCTTCCGGTTGTCCGTAGATCCTCGCACGGCCCAACCGGACTACAGTCCGTATTATTCCGTCTGAACTAAACTGCAGACATGACCGCAACCCCGCCGCTGCGCGAGCTCGCGGTCACGGATCAACCGCCCCAGGAGCGGGGCGACGCTGCCCGTAACCGCACGTTACTGCTGGACGCCGCGCGTCGCCTGATCGCCGAGCGCGGCCCGGACGCCGTCACCACCGACGACATCGCGGCGGCCGCCGGTGTGGGCAAGGGCACACTGTTCCGCCGATTCGGCAGCCGCGCCGGGCTGATGCTCGTGCTGCTCGACGAGGACGAGAAGGCCGAACAGCAGGCGATGATGTTCGGCCCGCCACCACTTGGACCGGGTGCGCCACCGCTTGACCGGCTGGTCGCGTACGGCAGAGACCGGCTCGAGTTCGTCCACACCCACCACGCGCTGCTGTCCGACGCCGGCCGCGACCCGCAGATGCGGTTCATCGCCCCGGTGATGTTTCACCACCGGCACATCCGGGTGCTGCTGGAGGCGGCAGGCACCACCGGCGACCTGGATGCTCAGGCGTTCGCCCTGCTCGCCCTGCTCGACGCCGACTACGTGCAGTTCCAGATGACCGAGCGCGGCCAGACGCTCGAGCAACTCGGCGAGGCGTGGGAAAGCGTGGCGCGCAAGCTCTGCGGCCAATGACGCCAAGGTGGGTCCTGCACGTCGACCTCGACCAGTTCCAGGCCGCGGTCGAAGTGCGCCGCAGGCCCGAACTCGCAGGCCTGCCAATCATTGTCGGCGGTAACGGCGACCCGAACGAACCGCGCAAGGTGGTCACGTGCGCGTCGTACCCGGCGCGCAAGTTCGGTGTGCACGCAGGCATGCCGTTGCGCACCGCGGCGCGCAAGTGCCCGGATGCGACGTTCCTGCCGCTGGATACGGAGGCCTACGACGAAGCGTCGGCAGAAGTCATGAACCTGCTGCGCGACCTCGGCCACCCCGTCGAGGTGTGGGGCTGGGACGAGGCATATGTCGGCGCAGCCGTTGACAGCCCCATCCAGCTGGCCGAACAGATCCGGGAGGTCATCGGCCAGACGGAGTTGTCGTGCTCGGTCGGCATCAGCGACAACAAACAGCGCGCCAAGGTCGCCACCGGTTTCGGCAAGCCCGCTGGCATCTATCAGCTCACCGACGAAAACTGGATGGCGGTGATGGGCGATCTCGAGGTCGATGCGTTGTGGGGCGTCGGCCCGAAGACCGCCAAAAAGCTTGCCGGCATGGGCATCACCACCGTCGCCGACCTCGCTGCCACCGATGCCACGCTGCTCACGTCGACGTTCGGGCCGACGACCGGGTTGTGGATTCTGCTGCTGGCCAAGGGCGGCGGCGACACCAACGTCAGCGCCGAGCCGTGGATACCGCGTTCGCGCAGCCACGTCATCACCTTCGCGAAGGATCTCACGGATCGCACCGAAATCGACTCTGCTGTAGTCGATCTCGCGCAACAAACACTGGCGGAGATCGTCGCCCAGGGTCGCGTCGTCACCAGGGTGGCGGTCACCGTGCGCACCAACACGTTCTACACCCGGACCAAGATCCGCAAGCTCCCCGCGCCCAGCGTCGACCCCGACGTGATCAGCGAAACCGCGCTGGACCTTCTCGCCCAGTTCGAACTCGACCGACCTATCCGGTTGCTCGGCGTGCGACTTGAGCTCAATCCTCCGGACGGAGGGTACTGAGCCACCCATGCTGAACACCGTCGCCGTCCGCGGTTACCGCTCACTGCGCGAGATCGTGCTGCCACTTGCTCAGCTCACGGTCGTCACCGGCGCCAACGGCACAGGCAAGTCCTCGCTGTATCGGGCGCTGCGCCTGCTCGCCTACTGCGGCCGCGGCGAGGTGATCGGCTCGTTGGCCCGCGAGGGCGGGCTCGACTCGGTGCTGTGGGCCGGCCCCGAACAACTCGGGGGCGCACGCCGCACCGGAAGAGTCGAGGGCACCACGCGAACCGGGCCGGTGTCACTCGAACTCGGCTTCGCCTCCGATGATTTCGGCTATCTCGTCGACCTCGGCCTGCCGCAGATGGCGGGACACAATTCGTTGTTCGCGCTCGACCCGGAGATCAAGCGCGAGGCGGTTTTCGTGGGCCGGGTGATGCGAACCGGCTCGACCCTGGTACGCCGCACTCGCGACTACGCCGAGGCCAGCGCGGAAACCGGGCGAGGCTTCGAGGAGATGACGAGATCGCTACCGCCCTATCGCAGCGTCCTCGCCGAATACGCCCACCCAGGCGCACATCCGGAACTCGCCGCCGTCCGACACCGATTGCGAAGCTGGCGTTTCTACGACGGCTTTCGGGTGGATGCAACCGCACCCTCGCGACTCCCCCACGTCGGCACCCGTACACCGGTGCTCTCTGACGACGGCGCTGATCTGGCGGCCGCCGTCCAGACGATCATCGAGGCCGGGTGCGATGATCTTGCGCGTGCCGTCGCCGACGCGTTCGACGGTGCGACCGTGTCAGTGGCGGTGCACGACGGTCTGTTCGATCTCCAGCTGCAACAGCGCGGCATGCTGCGGCCCCTGCGCGCCGCCGAACTATCCGACGGCACACTGCGATTCCTGCTGTGGGCCGCCGCATTGACGTCCCCCCAACCGCCTTCTCTTATGGTGCTCAACGAGCCTGAAACCTCACTGCACCCGGATCTGCTGCGGCCGTTGGCGTCACTGATCCGCGCGGCGGCGGGTCAGACGCAAGTCATCGTCGTGACGCACTCGCGGGCGATGCTGCAGTTCCTGGACACCGTGCCCGTGCCCGACGCCGAGGACGGCGTCGCCGTGGAAATCGAGTTGTACAAGGAACTCGGCGAGACACGGGTCAAGGGACTGGGCATGCTTACGACACCGCCCTGGGACTGGGGAAAGCGTTGAACAAACCAGATAGTTCGCATTCCGGCCAATTCCCGTTCACCAACGTGCCGTTCAATGCGCTCGGCCAATTCCGTCGAGCGAGGAGTCCTTTATGGCGATCAAGACGTGGTATCGAGCGATCGGCATCGTCGGCGCGACGGCTGCCCTGATACTCGCGGGATGCGGCAGCGACGAGAAGAAGGAGTCCAGCGGCGACACCCTCACCCGGGCCGCGAGCGGCGACCTCGCCACCAACGGCGGCGCCCGGCGCGAGAACGGCGATCAGACCGAGATCATCCGGGATGCCATCAACGGCTCCGGCGCCCGCAACGTGATCATGCTCTTGGGTGACGGCATGGGCGATTCCGAGATCACCATCGCCCGCAACTATGAGAAAGGCGCGGGCGGCAGCTTCGCCGGGCTTGACGCATTTCCGATGACCGGGCAGTACACCACCTTCGCATTGAACAAGGACGGTAGGCCCAACTACGTCACCGATTCGGCCGCGAGTGCGACCGGATGGTCCACGGGGACAAGGACATACAACGGCGCGCTGGGCATCGACATCAAAGGCGCACCGCAGAAGACGATCCTCGAGCTCGCCAAGGACCAGGGCTTCGCCACCGGCGACATCACCACATCGGAGATCCAGGACGCGACGCCTGCCGCACTGTTCTCCCACATCAGCGAGCGGGACTGCTACGGACCTGAAGAGATGGTCAAGGACTGCGCAAGCGAAACCCTCGAGAAGGGCGGAAAGGGGTCCGTCACCGAGCAGCTTCTCGCCACCCGGCCCGACGTCACGATGGGCGGAGGCGCCGAGACCTTCGCGCAGACTGCGACCGGAGGCGATTATCACGGCAAGACCCTCGAGGTGCAGGCCAAGGAGCGGGGTTACCAGATCGTCCGCACCGCAAGCGAATTGACCAACGTCAGCAAGGCCGATCAGGACGCACCGTTGCTCGGGTTGTTCTCCGACGGCAACATGCCCGTGCGGTGGACCGGACCCGCAGCGGTGCGGCAGGGATATCTGCAGCCCGCAGCCAAGTGCACCGACAACCCCGAGCGCGGCGCCCAAGTACCCAAGCTCGCCGACATGACCACGAAGGCGATCGACCTGCTCGCGGCGCGCACCGAAGGCGCGCAGAACCCTGCCAAGGGCTTCTTCTTACAGGTCGAGGGCGCGTCGATCGACAAACGCGACCATGCGGCCGACCCGTGCGGCCAGATCGGCGAGACCGTCGACTTCGATGAGGCCGTGCAGAAGGCCCTCGAGTTCGCCAAGAAGGACGGCAACACGCTGGTGATAGCCACCGCCGACCACGGCCACAGCAGCCAGATCGTCGACGAGCTGACCGAGGACGATCTGCGGGGCATCGCCGAGGACACCAAGCAGCCGATCGAGCGGTTGCGCGACATCATGTACCCGGGGCTGACGCGCAAGCTGATCACCGCCGACAACGCCGACATGATCGTCAGCTACGGCACCTCGGGCGACGTCGGCATCGAAGATGAGACTCACACCGGCACCCAGGTCCGCATCGCCGCATACGGTCCGCGCGCCGCGAACGTCGTCGGCCTCACCGATCAGACGGATCTGTTCTTCACGATGACCGACGCACTCGGCATCAAGCGGTCGTAGTGTCGGTCAGCGCCGTACCGGCCGCAGTGCTCGGGTGAAGAAGACGTTGACCCGTTGCATCGCAATGCTGTACGGCCACCACGCCGTCCGCTTGAACAGATACAGCGCACGGATGTCGGGTGAGGTGTAGATCAGGAAACGGTTCTTGCGGACCCCGTCGAGAATCCTGTCGGCGACGTGTTCCGGCGACACCGCATGCGCGCTGAAGCGACTGATCCACTTCTGCACGCGCGGATCGTCACGGTCCACGCCTGCGATCTGAACCGTCTGCACCAGAGGCGTTTTCACCGCGCCCGGCACCACGACCGAAACGCCGATGCGGTGACGGGCCAGATCGAAGCGCAACACTTCAGAAAGGCCCCGGAGTCCGTATTTGCTTGCGCTGTAAGCGGCATGCCATGGCAGCGCAACGAGGCCCGCTGCCGACGACACGTTGACCAGATGACCGCCGCGGCCTGCGGCCACCATCGGCGGCAGGAACGTCTCGATGACGTGGATCGGGCCCATCAGGTTGATGTCGATCATCGACCGCCAATGCTGATGCGTGAGTTGGTCGACGGTGCCCCACGCCGATACGCCCGCGATGTTCATCACCATGTCCATTGCCGGGTGGCGGGTATGGATATCGGCCGCGAAGGCGGCCACCTCGTCGAAGTCGGAGATGTCAAGCGCGCGGTGTTCGGGCACCTGCGCGCCCAGCGCGCGGGCGTCCGCGACGGCTGTCTGCAGGCCCTCGGCGTCGCGATCGGTGAGATACAGCTCGGCGCCGTCAGCGGCCAGCTTCAACGCGGTCGCGCGGCCGATTCCGCTTGCGGCCCCGGTGATGAAACAACGTCTACCCGAAAAGCCGCTCCCCTGCGCCATGGCGGTGACGATACCGTCGCGGCTACTTGCCACCCCAAAGCGCGTTCAACCACAGCCGCTCGACGATGTCGATGGCCCGCGCTGGATCCTCGCCGCGGCCGACGAACGTGCTGTCGTGTGTCAGTGTCATGTTCGTCACCGCCGCCAATGTCCGCACCAGGGCAGGCAGATCGTCGGAGATCGGCCGCGCATCGGCGTCTTGTTCGAGAAGCGTGACGATCTTGTCCATCACGGAGTCGTAGAAGTCGTCCATCATCTCGCGGATCTGAGCGTCGGTGTTGCGAGCCACCGCGCACGCGGTCAACACCGGGTCGTCGTTGGCGTACACCGCGGCGGCACTGCCCACCATTCGCTTCGCGAACGCCTCCGGCGTCTCGCCCGGCTCACGCGGGGCGAAGTTGTGCGTCAGCTGGTCGAGCAGCTCGCCCGCTTCGGCGACGATCACCGCCAGCACCGCGTACTTAGAGTCGAAGTAGAAGTAGAAGCCGGACCGGGCGATGCCGGCCCGCTCGCTGATTGTGCTGACGGCCAGATCGGCGAACGACCGCTCCTGGAGAAGCTCGCGGACCGCGTTGACGATGGCCTCGCGTTGCCGGTCGCCGCGGCTCCGGCGGGCCTCTTGTGGTGCGGGCTGCGCGGTCATGGCCCTAGACCTTTGCATCCACGACGCACCAGAACAAAACTTGACATGCGTCAAGTCTGCCATCCAGGATGAAGATAGGAGTGACAACGGCCACAGTCTTTTTTGCTCAGGAGCATGTGAATGGCGACGATCAGCACGAAGGATTACCTGCTCGACCAGGCGAAGCGGCGCGTGACCACGTCGCCGATCCTCACCGTGCCCGGCATGGGTCTGCTCGAGAAGCGCCTGCTGGCCCATGATTGGCCCCAGCATCCGATGGCCGAATCCCCTGCGGGCAGCGACCTCAAACCCGTTATGGGTGACGCCGGCCTGCCGATCGTCGGCCACATGGTCGAGATGTTCCGCGGCGGTCCCGACTTCTTCTTGCAGCTGTATCGCAAGCGCGGGCCCGTGGTGCTCATCGACTCGCCGATCATCCCGACAGTGGCGGCGCTGGGCCCCGACGCGGCCCAGGCCATCTACTCCAACCGCGACAAGGACTACTCCCAGCAGGGCTGGGCTCCTATGATCGAGGCTTTCTTCAACCGCGGACTGATGCTGCTCGACTTCGACGAGCACATGTATCACCGGCGGATCATGCAGGAGGCGTTCGTCCGTTCCCGGCTGGTCGGCTACACCGAGCAGGTGGACAAGGTGGTCTCGCAGGTGATCGCCAACGACTGGGTGGCCAACGACGCCAGGTTCCTGCTGTATCCGGCGATGAAGGAGCTGACCCTCGACATCGCCTCGATGGTTTTCATGGGACACGAGCCAGGCACCGACCGCGAACTCGTGACCAAGGTGAATAGGGCGTTCACCATCACCACACGCGCGGGCAACGCCATCATCCGCACCAGCGTGCCGCCGTTCACATGGTGGCGCGGATTGAAGGCGCGCGAATACCTGGAGAACTACTTCGCAGAGCGCGTAAGGGAACGCCGCGGCAAGGATGGCGCCGACCTGCTGACCGTTTTGTGCCAGTCCGAGGACGAGGACGGCAACAAGTTCTCCGACGAGGACATCGTCAACCACATGATTTTTCTGATGATGGCCGCACACGACACATCCACGTCCACCGCGACAACCATGTCGTACTACCTCGCGGCCAATCCCGAGTGGCAGGACCGTTGCCGCGACGAGTCCGATCGGCTCGGTGACGGCCCGCTCGACATCGAGGCCCTGGAGAAGCTCGAATCCCTAGACCTGGTGATGAACGAGTCGATCCGGTTGGTGTCGCCCGTTCAGTGGGCGATGCGCCGGACGGTGCGCGACACGGAGTTGCTTGGCTACCACTTGCCCAAGGGGACGAACGTGATCGCCTACCCAGGCATGAACCACAGGCTGTCCGAGATCTGGACTGACCCTTACAAGTTCGACCCCGACCGTTTCGCCGAGCCTCGCAACGAGCACAAGAAGCACCGCTACGCGTTCACGCCGTTCGGTGGTGGCGCGCACAAGTGCATCGGCATGGTGTTCGGCCAGCTCGAAATCAAGACGATCATGCACCGGCTGCTGCGCCGGTATCGCCTCGAGTTGGTCCGGCCCGGCTACACGCCGCGCTACGACTACGGCGGCATGCCGGTCCCGATCGGCGGCATGCCGATCGTGCTGCGCCCGCTGCGCTAGGCGTCGGTCAGCAGCCGGTTGGCGCAGGCGATGATGGCGCGCAGCGCGGACTGTGTCGGGTCGTCGGACCAGCCCATCGCCCATTCGGATCGGGCGCCGTCGGAACCGCGAACAAACGTCGCGGTCTGCTCGCCGGCCGGAACCTGGTGGAACGCCGTCATTTCGACCGCGATGCCCCGGTCATAGAGCATCGCGGTCAATGCCGCGACGGGTCCGCACGCGGCGGCCGACGACGTGCTGATGCGGTCACCGACCGCCAGCGTGGCCTGGTAGTGGCGGGCCTGCGGACCGAGCCGGCTGGACGGGCGCTCAGCGTCGGTGCACTGCCAGTTACCGAGCCGCAGCGGTCCCGGGCTGGACGCATATTCATGGTGAAACTCGTCGAAAGACATCGCGTCGGCCTCCTGGCGCAGGCCGCGGGGCATCGGGGCGTCGATGCGGGCCGCAAACGACGACGTGGTCAGCGGCGCTGCGCTGGTTGCGGATGTGATTCTCATGTGCCGGTCTTCTCTGGTCTTCAGGAAGTGACCGACGACGTAGCAACGACCCACAGCGAGGGGTCGGTCAGGATCAGACCCCGCTGCGGGTTGCTACTACGAGTCGCCTCGGCACGTAGGCGATGCTAGGCGGTCAACCGCGGCCCGTGCAAACCCTTTCTTCGCGTTTCGGATGACACCCTGAACATTTGTTCGCGCAGCGGCTGTCCCGGCGGTCGGCCGACGGGATTCTCGTCACACCTGAACGACGGGGGTGTACTGCGAAAAATCGGTCGAGGACGGTCAATCGAACACTGAAGATCCGAGGCCTGGCGACACCGCGATGGTAGCGGAGCACGCCGTAGCTAAACGGGAGTCCCCAATCTGGGGCCTGGTGGCTTTATCATTGGTCCATGACGTCAGAACCAGCATCGCCGGGCGCGACAGGCGGACTCTTCAGCCGAGTCCATCCCGGCCGGGCTTCGGAGATGATCGTCGACCAGGTGCGACTGCTGATTCGCGACGGTTCGCTCAAACCGGGCGACCGACTGCCCGCGGAGCGTGAACTGGGCGAGAAGTTCGGCGTGAGTCGCGTGACCGTGCGCGAGGCGTTGCGCGGACTCGAGGCCAACGGCATGGTCACCATAAAGGTCGGCGCCCGCGGCGGCGCGTTCGTCACCGCGCCGACAAGTGCTCGTGTCGGCGAGGGCATCGTCGATCTGCTGAGCCTGTCCGGGCTGACCGACAAAGAGGTCACCGAGGCCCGACAGATCTTCGAACTGGGCATCATTCCGCTGGTGTGCGAACGGGCGACGGAGCAGGACATCGAAGATCTGTTGGAGATCTGTGACCGCGGTGACGCCGCGCTCGAGAATGGCGCGTACCCAATGGAGCTGTCGGCTGAGTTCCATACCCGGGTCGCCCTTGCCAGCCACAACACCGCGATCGCGATGCTCGCCGAGTCGTTCCACGGCCCAACCCTGCGTTCGATGATTCACGTGAAGGAAGCCCATCCCGAGATGGGGATCCGAGGCAACCGCGAGCACCGTCAGTTCGTGCTCGCGGTCAAGAAAGGCGACGTCGAGAAGGCCACCGCCGTCATGCGCACCCACATCGGCCGCACCGCCAAGCACGTCTCAAAAGACAAGTGACGCAAGGAAATCGATGACCCGCGCAGGGGCCGTCTCCGCGGTCTGCTCGGCCACGGGGACATCCCAGTACTCGTTGACCGGCAAGCACTCCTGTAGATAGCGAGCCGCCGACGGCGCGTGCGAACAGTCCTGCCCCGGCACGATCAGCGCCGGAATCTGCGACACCAGCAGATCTTCCGGCTCAGGTCCGGGCACGGTGTCGCGATCGAAGAGGCACCGGCACATCCCGGCGACGACGGCCTGGTAGTGATCGTTGTCGAAAGCGAGGTAGTGCGCTGCGAATTCGGGGTCGTGGCGGAGCACCGTCACCCAGGGACCCACCCGGCCGTCCTCGGAGAACCCCACGTCGGTGGCGGAGACCAGCGCGGCAACGCCTTCCAAGCCATTCTCTCGGACGTATGCCAGATGGTCTGAGAACCGTGCATGCTGCTTGCGCCGGTACTTGACGCCGCCGGCAGGCGAGTACAACACCATTCCCGATACCCGCTCGGCGTGCGTCGTCGCCAAAAGCGCTGCGATCGAACAGCCTACGCACGCGCCCATGATGTGGGCCCGGTCGATACCGAGGTGGTCGAGGAGTCCGATGCCCTGGGCGACGTAATCTGACCACGAGACTCGTTCGATCCTGCCACCCGACTCGCCGGACTCGCGCTTGTCGAAGGTGATGCAGCTGAATTGGTCTCGCAACTGCGCCAGCATGCGGGTGCGGTGATAGAGCCCGTGCTTGTCCCAGCTGTCCATGCTGGCGCCGAACCCACCCGGCGAGAACATCAACAGCGGCGGCCCGGAGCCCGCCACCTCGTACCGCGTGGTGATGCCGTCGACAACCGCCGTCGACACGCTCACCGCTGGATGCCCCCTGCGATCTGCCGCACCGACCGCACATCCTCGGCGTAGGCCGTGATGGCGTCGAACGCGATCTGCGCGACGTTGGCATAGGTATCCGGCGGGTTGTCCAGTCCGTCCGCGCTGTATCCGATTGCGGCGGTCGCCATCCGGACCCTGCCGTCGAGCCACGGGCCCCCGCCGAATCCACCGAGCACAGGGATGGACACCGCCTGCGCGACGGCAGGTCCGACGACGGGGCCTGAGTTGGTGAAGTTCAACAGCGCGGCCCCTGCGCTCTCCAAACGCTTTGCCTCGCCGACCATCTCATCGAGAAGTTCCTCCGGTATCGCGTCATCGGCGTTCGGCGTCGCGCTGTATGTGACGCCGTATTTCAGCGACGTCTGCGGCGTGATGCCGAACTGGGCGAAGACCGGAATGCCGGCCCGCGTCACCGCGGACACCGCCTCCAGGTGATCGGATGCGCCGTCAAGCTTGACCATGTCGACGCCGGCCTCCTTGACGAACCGGATCGCCGCGCGCACCGCGGTCTTCGGGCCATCTTGCACGGGACCGAATGGAAAGTCGACGGACAGCAGTGCTCGCCGCACGCCGCGGCGCACCGCCTGGCAGACGACGATCATCTGATCCATGGTCACCTCAAGGGGATTCGGCTGTCCCCACAGGTTGATGCCGACGGTGTCCCCCACCGACACCAGGTCCACGCCTGCACGGTCGACAATCCGGGCCATTTGGTAGTCCCACGCGACGACGCCCACAATCTTGCGGCCATCACGCTTCATCGCCTGCAGATCGGTCAGCTGCACCTTCTCTGTCACGACGCCTCCTTCAGGCTCGCAGCGCGGTCAGCACGTCGACGACATCCCGCTCGTCGCCGCTGACCATCAGCACCCGCGCGTGCGGTCGCACCGCCGCCACCGTGCCGCTGACCAATGTTCGCTCGCCGATGACCAGGCCCGCGTTCATGATTCCGCGCACGGTGCACGCGGCACCGATGATGGTGGCCGCCGCCGCGTCACTTTCGGTGGTGGCGACCATGATCACCACGTCGGCGTCCTCGAGTTCGGCCAGAAGGCTCGATGTGCCGCCATCGGTGTCGCGCAGCGTCACTGATTCCGAGCCACGGTCGCCGACGTCGCCGACGGGTTCGGCCAGCGTGAAGAACCGTGCATGGCCCCACTGTTCGTGTGAGATTCGTTCGACGATCGCGTTCGCGCCCGTATCGAGCCCGATGATGCGCGCGCCACGGCGCCCGCGGATCGGACGGTCGATGCGATAGCGCATCTCGGCGGCCGTCGTCGCCCGCGCACAACTGCTGCCGAGTATCGGCCGCGCGGTCATACCGACGACTGCCGAACGCCCTCGCGCACCGACAGGTCCTCGCGACAGGCCTCGATGAACGACGCGTCCCTTGGCAGAACGACCGCCGCGGAGCGCACCCGATGATGCGCGGGATCGACGCCCGGAGGTGTGATTCCCTTGTCCCGCAACGCCTCGACCGCCCTCTTCAGCTTCTGCCGGGCCTTGATGATTCCAGTGTCGGCCGAAACCAGCATCTCCTTGGTGCGGTCGACGATCGGGCCCATGCTTTCCTGCAGGGACGCGTCCTGCATCGCGATGCCCTTCACACCCGAGTAGGTGTCGCCGCGCTTCTGGGCTTCGCGGTCGATCAGATAGTCGTTGTCCTTATTCGCCCTTGGCCGGTACGTGCCGGGGATGTTCTCGCTGTGCACGCCGTGGCCGTCCTTCATCGCCTGTACCTCGGGGGCGGTCAGCGGCCGCACGGGGTGGTAGTCGAAGGAGTACGCCCAGCAGTTCTCGTCGTCGATCGGGACCCAGAAATGACCGTGTACGGGATGGTCTCCGCGCGGCGGCACCATGGTGAAGCACGGCATCACCCAGGGTGTGATGCGCCAGTAGTAAGTGTCATCCTCGGCGTTACGTCGTGCCCCCACGAACAACCCGCCGTCGAAGTCGGCCACTTCGAAGTACGGCTTGAGGTCGCCCATGTTGTAGTCATTGCCCTTGGTGCCCTTGAACAGCGGGTCGCTCTTCAGCCCGCCCGAATGCAGGAACGACACGTGGCTGGAGTCGATACCGCCCTCGAACGCCTGGAGCCAGTTGCATTCCTGCCAGCGCTTGGAGGTGTACGTCTGCTCCGCCGGAACGAGCGCGAACTCGAATTCCGGCAACGGCGGCTGCTTCTCCGGATCGCCCATGTACGTCCAGAGCACATCGCCGATCTTGACAAGGGGGTAGGACGTCAGCTTCACGTGGGCGCAGAAGTTGCTGTTCTCGGGCTCCGACGGCACCTCCATGGCCTGGCCGGTGACGTCGTACTTCCAGCCGTGATACGGGCAGCGCAGACCCGATCCCTCGTTGCGGCCGAACCACAGCGATGCACCGCGGTGTGCGCAGAACTCGTCGATCAGCCCGTAGCGACCGTCGCTGTCGCGGAAGGCGACCATCCGTTCGCTGAGCAGTTTGACCCGCACCGGTGGGCAGTCGTTCTCGGGGAGCTCCTCGGCGAGCATCGCCGGGATCCAGTACTGCCGGAACAAGTCGCCCATCGGCGTGCCCGGACCTGTACGGGTCAATAGCTCGTTGATCTCTGCCCTAAGCACTGTCCACCCTCTCAGCTGTCCTCACCACAATGAGCCAATTGTAATACCATTAGTACTTCGGGCCAACCCCAAGTTCCAACCGAAAGGTGGTCACATGATCGGAGTCATCGGTGTCGGCGACATGGGACTGCCGATGTCAGGCCACATGGTCGCCCGTGGCTTCGACGTCGTCGCATACGACGTCGATCCGGATCGGCTGGCGGCGGCCGCGGCGCGCGGCGCCACGCCGGCGTCCGGACTCTCCGAAATGGCGAAGATGGCTGACATTTTCGTCGCATGCCTGCGCACCGACGATCAGATGGAGGCGGTAGCCGAAGAACTGGTCCTGCACGGCAGGCCCGGCCAGCTGATTGTGGTGGCAGGCACCCACAGCATGGATTTCATGCAACGAATTGCCGGAATCGCCAAGCCGAAGGACATCCGGCTCATCGACGCGCCGGTGGTATTCGGCGCGCAGGGGGCTCGCGACGGGGACCTGCTGTCCTTGTGCGGGGGTGACGACGCCGACGTCGAACGGGCGCGACCGGTGATGCTCAGCTACAGCCGCGGCGTCGAGCACGTCGGCCCGCTTGGCGCCGGCCAGTTGGCCAAGACGTGCAACAACCTGCTGCACTGGGTTCACTGCGTCGCGAACTTCGAAACGCTCGCCATCGCAAAGCGTTACGGGGTGGACGCGCAGCGTATGCGCGAGGTCCTGTTGAAGTGCCCCGGCGACAACGGCACCCTGCGCCGCTGGGACGGCACGCGGTTCACCTGGCAGGAAAAAGACATGGACTTCGTCATCGACTTGGCCCAGAACGGTGGGCTCGTGTTGCCCCTGACCGGTCAGGTCGATCAGCTCATCAAGACGCTGACCGCCGCCGACGTGGCCGCCCTCTTGTACGGACCGGAATGCACCTACCTCGGACGGCAGATCGCACCGCTGGCCAAAGCCGACGGTGGGCTATAGCGCCAACCCCGCGACCTCGAGGCGGCCGGCGTAGTGCCGCCAGCGCGACAGGTCGTTGAACGACGAACCCAGATCAGGCAATTGCCCCACGTCGTCGTCGTGCAGCATCTGGGGCCGACCGCCAAGCAGCGCCACCTCGGTCGAGATCCGCGACAGCTCAGCGAGATCCAGGGCACGCAGCGTCGCCTGTTCCACCGTCTCCCCCACCGTCACGATTCCGTGCCCGCGCAGTATGCACGCCCCCGAGCCGCCGATGGCCCCCGCGACCGCCCGGCCCAGTTCAGGGGTGCGAACCAGGACCGATCTCGGGTACACGGGTACCCTCTGACTCGCGAGTCGCGACGCGGGAATGTTGTAGGCGCCGAACACCTGTCGCAGCTGGACCCCGGCAAGGTCGGCGACCATCACGTCGCGCGGATGCGCGTGCACTACGGCCTGCACATCGGAGCGAGCGCGGAACAGCTCTGTGTGGATGTGGAATTCGTTGGGAACCGCATAGCCGCCATCAAGGTCGCCGTGACCATCGAGATCAACAACCCGGACATCGTCGGCGACCGTGAACAACAGCCCGCGGTCCTCGGGACCGCGGCACCGCAGCAGGATCGTGTCGGCATCGAGCCGGACGCTTACGTGCCCTAGGACGTCGGCGGCCAATCCCTGCTGGGCCAGGATGCGGCACGCAGTCGCGACGGTCGTCTGCAGATCGCTCATGCGATCGCGACGGCCGGATTCACTGGATCCCCACTGGTGGCGAAAACCAACGACTTGATGGTGACCGGCACCGTGTTCGACGGGTGGCGGATCCGGCCGAGGTCGACGAAATCGAAGTCGCGCAGGTCGATTCCGTCGAGGATGAGCAGATCGTTGGCGACAGCGAGTTCCTCGCGAAGGATGGTGCCGAGCGTCAGTGCGATATCGCCGTCGATCATCAGATAAATTGCTCGTCCATCGGAAACCCGGCGCCACAGTCCCCCGATGACGCCTTCGGCGAACGCGCGCAGCCTGCGGTAGCTGGGCGGTCCGCTCCACCGCAGTGCCAGCGCGACGTCGGCCTCGGCGTCGTGCAGTCCGAACACCGACAGGTGACGCTCGATTGCCGCGGTCACCGCGTCGCGTTGCACCACCTCGCCGAGCACGTAATCCGGCCTGGCCACCTGTAGATTGCGGCGCGGCAGCGTGGTCTCCGGCGTCGGAATGAAGCTGGTGATACCGCTGAGCTGGACCGTGTATTCGGATGCGCCGAGCACTGTCGCGCGGATTCGTTCTGCGGCGGGCAACAACGGCGCGGGCAGTTCGTCGGCTCGGTCGGCGAGCGCGAGGCCGAGCCGGCGGCCAAGGTCGCCGAAATCTCGTGTCTCTGCGCGATAGACGTACTCGGCGACACCGCCGGAGAAGATCACGCCGTCCACGCCCTGCACCTCGATCGGTTCGGTGAGGAACAGCGGGCCCGCGGCCGGTTCGCCGCGCACCGCCGCGATGACCAGATCCGCCATGGCAGACGCGATCCCGTCGAGGTCGGCCGATCCCACCTGGCTGCCGAGATCGAGGTCGAGGCCGATGGACGCGGCGTGCTTGCGACCGCCGGGTTCGATGCGCGTCACGGTGTCGCCATCCACGGCGATCAGTCGCCCACCGACGTGCAGCGCCGCGGTGGCGAGCACCCGACCGCGATCGACGACTGCCAGCTTGGTTGTCCCGCCACCGATATCGACGTTGAGGATGCGGTTGCCCGCCTCGTGTGAGGCCAGCACCGCGCCGGAGCCGTAGGCGGCCAACATCGCCTCCATGTGGTGTCCGGCCGTCGCGCACACCAGATCCCCGGCCCGCTCGGCGACCACGGAGGCGATCCGTTCGGCATTGCGCCTGCGCAGCGCCTCGCCCGTGAGAATGACCACGCCGGTGTCCACGTCCTCGGGCTGCCGGCGCGCCCCGGCGTACGCCACGTCGAGCATCTGGCCGAGCCGGATCGCGTCGATCTGCAGATCGTCGGTGTACGGGGTCAGCTGCAGTTCGGATTCGAACAGCGTCTCCCGCGCCACCACGACGTACCTGCTCGTCAAATCTTCACCGCGCCTGCGCAATACCAGGCGGGAGAATGCCACCTGGGTTCCGGAGCTGCCGATGTCGATGCCGACGCTGTGCAGGGTGACGTTGTCCTGCTGCCAGATCGGGTTCTCCGCGAGGGGCAGATCTGGTTCGTCGTGTTCGTGATCCGGGTCGTACGTCATGCTGGTCAGGCCACTGGCACCGGCTGCCCCGGCTTCGGTGGCAGGTCCGCCAGCTCGGCGGCGTAGGCCTCGTCCATCTTGGGCGCCAACCCATTCTCCGCGAGCGCCTTTGCGAAGGTCTCCCGGACAACCGGCGATTCGTCAGCGTAGTCGATCTGGTCGCCGCCGATGCGCTGGCTGATCCACGCCTTCGGAACACCCTGGGCGTTACGCACCGAGACGACTTCGTGCTTGAACGCCAGGTATCGCGCGGGCGTCGCGCCGGTGTTGAAGTGCTGGTGGAACCACATGTTCGGCGGCACGATCAGCGTTCCCGGCTTCCAGTCGTAGCGGCGGGGTTCTTCGCCCTCGGGCCACATCAGCGAGAAGCCTTCGCCGGTCAGGATGATCACGTGGGCGCCGGGACCATGCCGGTGGCCCTTCTTGTAGGTGGCCGTGCCGAACTGCGAGATGTGGCTGTTCATCGACCCCTTCGCCATCGAGAAGCGAATGTGGCCACCGCCGGCACCGCGTTCCTTCGCCGAAATCAACGGCAGGTCAACGGTGTTGGCGACGAAGTTCGTCTTCAGCAGCAAGCCGTCCTGGTCGTCCTTGGGGGCGAAGTAGTCCGGCTCACCGGCGAATCGCCCGACGAAGTCGTGCGAGGTGTTGAACACGAACTCGGCCTCGTCGTAGAGGTTGATGACCGGAGGCAGGTTCGTCGACGACACGAACCGCGCCGCCACCGTGCCGGAGCCGTTGAAATGCTGGTGCCAGGTGTTCAGCGGAATGGCGAACATCGCGCCAGGCCCCCACTCGAAGGTGACCTTCTGGCCGGCGTCGTTCCACACCGAGGTGGCGCCGTGACCGGACAGCACCAGGATCATCTCCTCGAACAGCTGTCGCTGCGGCGCCAGCTCCCTTCCCGCCGGGATCTCGCATACGTAGCAGTCGTTGGACGTCCTCGACGCTTCGTGGTTGATGAACACACCGCGTCCGCCGCGGCGTGCCCAGTCCTTCAGTTCGACGGTGTTGAGATCGGGCACATAGTGGGCACTGATGATGTCGAGGCCCTCACCACGGACCCACCGCACATACGGCGAGTCCTTCTCGGTGGCGAACTTTTTCGCCAGATCGTCGGAAACGATTGCATCCTTGGCCACGAGTATCCTCCATCACACTGTTTGACCTAATGGTATTACCAATCATGCTGGTGTCAAGCTCACGTCGGTACGGCCGCATCCTCCTCCTGCGCGACCCCCCGGTAGGCACGCACCGGGTTCGGGCGGACGATGAAGCAGCCTGCGTAGACGGCCGCCAGCGCACCACCCAGGGTCAGCGCGGTCACAGGGCCGAGTAGGCCTGCCACCGCGCCTACGAGCGTGTCACCCAGCGCTGGACCGCCACGCGACGACATCTGGTAGATCGCCGATACTCGCCCGCGTAGTTCGTCGGGGGTCTCGAGCTGCACGGCGGCATGCCGGATCGTCGTGGCCATCGCGTCGAATGCCCCGATCAAGAGACCCGCGGCCACGGCGATCACAAAGATGTGTGCCTGGGCCAGGCCGATATTCGACAAGCCGTAGAGCACAGTCGACACCAGCAGCACCCTGCCGAGGCGCCGCGTCCGGTCGACCACCCGGAACACCGTGTAGGTGGCCAGTAGCGCTCCCGCCGACGGCGCCGCGGACAGCACGCCGTAGCCCTGTGGGCCGACGTGAAACACGGTCGCGCACAGCGCAGGCAGGACCACTCGGTAGGCGCCGAACAGCGTCGCCGACAGGTCGAGTGACATCAGCATCCAGATGATCTTGCGGCCCTTGACGAATCGCGCGCCCTCGACGAGCTGGCGCCACACCGAGGTATGGGATCCCGCACCCTCGAGTTTCGCGACCCGCAGCACTTGCAGGATGACCACGAGTACCGCATAGGTTCCTGCATCGACCGCATACATCAGGCCCGGGCCTGCAATGCCGATGAACACGCCTGCCAGTGCGGGGCCCAGCAGCACCGCGACCTCCCGCGACGGGTTGAGCAACGCGAACGCCTGCGGCAGCTGCGCGCGGGGCACCAGCGCGGGTATCAGCGCCTGCCTGGCCGGCTGGTCGAAAGTGGCTGCCGCCGTGGTCAACACGACGGACACCAGCACCTGCCAGGCCACGATGTGTCCAGTCAGTGTCAGCACCGCGAGCCCACCGGCCACCACCATCGCGACCGCCTGCGACCACTGCAGGAGTCTGCGCCGGTCCCACCGGTCGGCGAACACGCCGCCGAGCGGGCTCAAGATCAGCAGTGCCACGGCTTGTCCGGCGCCGACCAAGCCGGTCTGGGTGACCGAACCGGTCAGCTGGTAGACGTGATAGAGGTTCGCTGCAACGGTCCCGCGCGTGCCGATCTGCGAAAAGACGACACCCGCCCAGTAGAGGTTGAAATCGCGGTTTGTCAGTACTGCCGCAACGCGCATGCCCGCGATCAGTCGACCGGAACCAGCGACAGCTTGCCTGGCTGCATATCCAGATACACCGGCGTTCCTGGCGCGTGCGAGATGTGCGGCAGGCAGCGGGCACGGATCTCATGCTTGCCGACGGCCACCACGTGGTCGACCGCGTCACCGAGGAAAGCGCGGGTGGTGACGTTGCCGTACCACACGTTCTCCGCGCCGGCCGGGTGTTCGGCGGTCAGCGTGACCGCCTCGGGCCGGATGGAGACCACGACCTCGGTGCCGGGTGTGACGTGCGCGCCCGAGTCGAGAGTCAGGCGACCGTCGCGGGTCTCCACCACGTGCCGGTCACCGTCACGCGACGCGACCGTGCCGTCGATGAAGTTCGAGGTCCCGATGAACTCCGCGACGAACTTGTTGGACGGGTTCTCGTAGATGGTCCTTGGCTTACCCAACTGGACCACTTCGCCCGCGCGCATCACGGCGATGTTCGACGACAGTGACAACGCCTCGATCTGATCGTGCGTCACGTAGATCGAGGTGATGCCCAGTTCGCGTTGTAAACGCTTGAGCTCGAACCGAAGCGATTCACGGAGTTTGGCGTCGAGGTTGGAAAGCGGCTCGTCCAGCAGGAGCAGCGACGGCTCGATGACGATCGCTCGGGCCAGCGCCAGCCGCTGCTGCTGCCCACCCGAGAGCTTGGTCGCGTGCCTGTCGGCATACTGCAGTAGTTCCATCGTCTCCAGCACGCGTTCCACCCGTTCGGTGATCTCACGCTTGCCGGGACGGTGACGCCGCGGTCGCACGCGAAGCGGAAAGGCGACGTTCTCGAAAACGCTCATGTGCGGCCAGATCGCGTAGGACTGGAACACCATTCCGAGTCCGCGCTTGTTGGCGGGCACGTTCACCCGCTTCTGCGCGCCTGCGCCGGCCGCGAACAACACGTTGCCGCCCACCGAGACGACGCCGGCATCCGGTTGCTCCAAGCCCGCGATGGACCGCAGCGTGGTCGACTTGCCGCATCCCGACGGGCCCAACAGGGTGAACAACTCGCCAGGCTCGACGGTGAAGCTGACGTCGTTGACGGCGAAAACTCTTGGGGCTGAGCCGTTTGGCGACGTCTGACCGCGGGAGCGGCGCTTCTGTCGCTCACCGTCGAACGTCTTGATCAAATTCTGGACTTCGAGCACGTCGGTAGTTCCTTTCCAACCAGATCAATCCTGCTTGAGGCCGACCTTGGCCCCCAGCTTGTAAGCGACAGTGACGAGTACGACGAGCGTCAGCACCATGACGACACCGAGCGCGGACAGGACGGTGAACTGTCCGTTCTCGAATTGCTCGAAGATCAGGATGGACAGCACTTCATTGCCGGGGCTGTACAGCAGGATTGAGCTCGACAGCTCCCGGAAGGACACGACGAGGATGTAGATCCAGCCTGCGATCAGGCCGGGCATCAGCAGCGGAAGCAGCACCCGACGGAACGTCTGCCACCAGCTCGCGCCGTTGACGAACGCCGACTCCTCCAGTTCGTTCGAGATCTGCTGCATGGAGGTGACCGAATAACGCATCCCGTACGGCAGATACCGGGTGCAATAGGAAATCAACAGGATGAACAGCGTCCCGTAGATCGGTATCGGACTGCGAAGGTAGACGAAGCTCAGCGCCAGGCCCATCACCAGCCCCGGCACGACGAGCGGCAGAAACGCCAATCCGTCCAACACCTTTCGCCCGGGTATCCGCGATCGCACGACGATCCAGGCGGCGACCGCCATGAAGGCCATCACCAGCGTGGCCGAGGAAAGGCCGAGGATGAGCGAGTTCTTCAGCGCGGTCAGCGCATCCGCAGCGTGTGTCAGAGCCCGGTAGTTGTCCAGCGTCATGGACTTGAAGGTGTCCTTCGACGGCGGCGCGTAGAACTTCAGCAGCGATGTGTACAGGAGCACGAGCAGCGGCGCGACGACCGTCAGCAGGAAATACCCGACGATCAGGATGCCGGCGACAGGCCGCCACTTGCCGAGTTCCATTGGGCGGGGACGGAATCCCTTGCCGGTCACCGTCTGGTAGTTCTTGCTGGCGCGTCCGGCGAAGTTGGAGATCGCCACCCCGATGACGGCGATGACCAGCAGGCCGATGGCGAGCGCGCCCGCGGCCGACAGGTCCGGCGGATAGTCACGGAGCACGAAGTAGATCCGGCTGGTGAATACGTAGATGCCGTTCTGAAGGCCGAGCAGCGCGGGCACTTCGAAGCTCTCCAGGCTGCGCACCACCATGATCAGGATCGCCGCGACGATCGCGGGCCGCGCCAGCGGAACGGTGACCTTCCTGAAGACCGTCCAGCGACTCGCCCCCGACATCAGCGCCGATTCCTCCAGCGACGGGTCCATCGAGCGGAACGACGCCACCATCAGCAGAAAGACGATCGGCGACAGCTGCAGGCCTTCCACCCAGATCATTCCCCAGATGCTGAACACGTCGATGACGGCGCGCCCGAAGATCGGCTCCAGGTAGTGGTTGATCAGTCCAATGTCGGGGCTGCCCAACAGGATCCAGGCGATCGTGTAGAGGATGCCAGGAATGACCAGCGGGATGATCGATGCGGCGAAGAACAGCGCCTTGAACGGAACGTCGGTGCGCACATTGAGATACGCCAGCCCGGTGCCGAAGACCAGCGACACCGCCGCGGCACCCACCGCGAACAAGAGCGAATTCCAGATCAGACCGGCCGTCTGGTCGTTGCCGTATGCGCGCGCAAAGCCCGAGAAGGTGAACCCAGACGCATCGAAGAAGGTGCCCCAGAACAGGTAGTACAGCGGCACTATCGCGAGGTAGGCGATGACCAGGCTCACCACCCCGAGGGTCAGGAACTTCGGGGTCGGGATGAAGCGCCGCCATCGGCTGGGTTCCCACGGTGCGGGATCAACCGACGGCCGCGGGGTCGCCGGCCGGGTCGGGGTGGCTGTCGTCATGTGTTCACCTCAATGTTCGGGCTGCTGGGTCGGAGGGCGGCTGGGTGCTAGCCGCCGACCTTGTCGCTTCCGGAGAGCAGATTGTCGTAGCGGTCGCTCCACTCCTTTTGCTTGTCCAAAAGCTGATTAACGTCGACCGGGATCACCTCGATACCTTCGAGCGGGTCCTTCAGGTTCGCCGGCTCGATCGACGGCGTCAGACCTTGGTCCACGAACACCTGCTGACCCTCGGTGAACAGCCAGTCCTGGAACAGCAAAGCGGCGGCGGGATGCGGGGCGGACTTCAGCGGCGCAGCGCCCTGAGGCCGGGCGATCACGGGCTGCACGAACGGCTGGTAGGCCACCGGCGCACCCTTGTTCACAGCCTTCTGGACGATGTAGCTGTAGTTCGACGCGGCCACGGAATACTGTCCAGCCGAGAGCATTTCGCCCATCACCGTGTGGCCCTTGACGACCTTGGCGCCTTTCGCCATGTCGCCGAAGAGCTGGTCGATCTCGCTGTCGCTCTTGCCGTGCTTTTGCCAGTACTCATAGAGCGTCAGGTACCAGTCGTAGTCGTTCAGCTCCATCGCGAGCCCGCCGTCCCACTTGGGGTTGGCCAGGTCCTCCCACGACTTGGGCTGATCGCCCGCGGCCACCTTGGTGGTGTTCCAGCTGGGGGCGAAGAGGTTGTAGCGATCGGCGGTCCAGTTCTCGAACTTGCCCGCGGCGCCGACCAGGTCGCGGCGTTCGCCCGTGTACGGCTCCACCAGCTGCTCGTGGCCCAGGGATGCCATCTCCAGCGCATCCGTCTCGACCACGTCGGCGCCTGCGTGGTTGGCCCTGGCCTCCTGCAGGATGCGCTGCAGGACGGTCTCGGAGTCAGCCCGGTACAGGTTGACCTTGATGCCGGTCTGGTCGGTGAACGCCTTGGTCACGACACCGGCGACGTCGCTCGTCATCGACGTGTACAGCGTCACCTCACCTTCGGCCTTGGCGTCCTTGAGCAAGGTGTCGCGGCGCTCCTGGCCCTTCAGGTTTTCGTACTGCTGGAACTTCGAGGCGCCGTTGTCGGACCCCGAGCCAGTGGGCGGCGCCGTCGGCGGCGCGCCGCACGAGACCAGGGCCAGCGTGAGGCCGACGGCCGCGACCAGATGACCGTGTCGAAATGTCATGTGCCCCGTGTCCTTTACTGTTGTGTTTCGCCGGCGCCGACTGCGCCGGCTCTGGTCTTTTTCATCGCCTGCCGTTGGGCTGGAACGTCCTTGGCGATCTCTGGACTTATTGTATGACCATTAGCGTGATGTCTATCATGTCCGGAGGCGAATGTGAAGTCCTCCAGTGGAAATATTGTCTGTCTGACGAACAAAAATTGCCAGTAAATTCTGGATAGCAGAAACTGCACTGCGTCGCCCGTGACGACCAGCGCGATGGAGTTCGGTCCGGCGGCCGGTGAGGGCAAGCCGCCGGACCGAAGGCTCATGTCAGGCCGATGCGTCGGCCAGTTCGCCCGCCGGCTTGTCGGCGCCGGAGGCGGGCTCGAAGTAGTGCACCGCGTCATAGCCGAGGTGCTTGAACACCCGGTTCTGCGCATTGAACAGCCGCAACGGCGTGCCGTCGGCCGCGAAGATCTGGCAAACGTGGTTCTGCGGCACGTACAGCGTGTCGCCCTGCGTGATCTCGTATCGCTTCGGCTCCACCGCGATTCGCGCGTAGTACTTCTCGGCGATCTCCGCCTCGACCTCCCACTGCAGTGCGTAGCCACCGCCGGACAGCACGTAGTAGACCTCGTCGGCCATCTTCCAGTACTTGCCCGAGTGGCCGCCGGCCTCGATCTCGAGCTCGAACGCGTCGATGCTGAAGATCCTGCCGTCGGTACGCTCCGGCGAGGCGATCGTCCGCACCCGGCCCAGCGGGGTCTGCTCCCAGACGGTGTCGGACGGGCTGATCACCTTCTTGCGGTCCAGCACACCGGGCGTCCAGATCCGCGACCAGTCTTCACGCGGGCCGAACCTGTCTTCGTTCTCGACCGGTCCGCTGCGACCCTGCTGGATCAGGCCCATGAACATCCAGGTGCACTTGGCCTTGACGACCAGGGCGAGCGCCTTCTCGTCATAGGGATTGAAGTGGCGGTGCACCGAGTCGGTGTGCACGTACACCAGGTCGTCCTTGGCCCAGTCGTAGCGTTGGTCGTCGTGGATCTCGTAACCGCGGCCCTCGAGAATGTAGAACGCCGCTTCGTTCTGGTGGCCATGCCCGTGGTTGGACGACTGGCCGGGCAGCTCGACGAAGTGGACCTGGATCGTCTGAGTGAGGAAATCCTCGTCGCCGGGGCCGATCCGCCACCACGTGCGCGACTTTTCGCTGTCCCCCGAATGCGCGACCTTGGCGTCGTCGACGACGAATGAGTCGTCGCGGACCCGCTCAACCTCCAGCTGCTGGCGACGGAACTCGCCGAGGCCGTACGTTTCCGAGGTGAGCCCGCGGACGAATACGCGGCCCTTCTTCCCCATACTGTTCTCCTTCAACGAACCTTCATTTGTAGAATGGTTTTACCATTAGCATGGTAAGCCGCGTCACACGTCATGTCCAGCCACGGCCGATTCTGCAGGCGTCAGCCCCGCGATCACCTCGTCGATCGAACGCACGTTGCACATCCGCGGAAAGACCTTCTCCATGAAGAACGCGCGCTGTTCGGGGAAACCATGGCAGCATTCCGGCACGATCGTGATCTGGAAATCCTTGTCGCGGGCCTCGTAGGCGGTCGACGCGATACCGACGTGCACAGATCCGCCGATCAACAGAATGGTGTCGATGTAGCGGCTGCGCAGCGAGAGCTCGAGATGTGTGCCGTGAAAAGCCGACCAGCGGTGCTTGGGGACGTCGTAGTCGCCCGGTTGCGGCGCGATCTCGGCGAGCACCGACAACTCAGGCGATCCCGACGCGTACGGCGGGACTGTGCGGTACGGGTTGCCCGGCCCCCACGGGCGGAAGTGGCTGTCGGTGTCGGCGATGGTGTGGGCGAAGTCCGCGCCGTCGGCCCGATGGTCGGCACGTGCGTAGAAGATCGGGACACCGACCGTGCGGCACGCCTCGATCAAACGCTTCGCGGGGCCGATCGAACCCGCCGCCTCGATTTGCTCTCGATAGCCCTCGAGCATGTCGAAGACGACGAGGCCGGTCGCCCGGAAATCGTAGTGAATCATCGGCAATGCACTCCCGTCATTCATCATCATCGCGATCGTCCGCCAGGTAGTCGACCGCGGCCAGCAGATCGTCCGCCGTCAGGCCGTTCGGATCGCGGGTGACCTCCTGGCGCAAGGCCAACGCGGACAGCACGAGCTTGCGCACCTGCCGCCCGTCGTATCCCGAGCACGCGGCCGCGAGCTTCGCGTGCAGGCCGTCGTCGTGCGCCAGCGGCCTGGTGCCCGACCACAGGTTGGCGAGCTCCTGAAGGCTGTGCCGGATGATCTGGGCGATGGTCGTCGTGTCCGGCAGCGACAGCCGCAGCACCAGGTCCGCGCGGGACAGGAACGCCTCGTCGACGGCGTCTGCGAAGTTCGTCGTCGCGAGGAACAGCACTCTGGGCATGTCGGCCGCCACGGCGTCGATCCCGGCCAGCAGTGCGTCGGTGGCGCGGTGCACGTCGACGGGGTTGGCGCCGAACGAGGCCGACGACCTGCGGACCGCGAAGCTCTCCACCTCGTCGACGAGAACGATTGTGTGCGGTCGCCGCGCCGCGAGCTCCGGGATCGTGTCCATCATCAATTGGCTGATGTTGCGCTGACTTTCGCCGAGCAACTCGCTGGGAAACGCGTGCGGGTCGATCTCCACATACGTCGTTGCGCCACGCGCAGCCACCCCACGCGCTGCCATCTGCGCCAACCCGCGGGCAAGCGTCGTCTTGCCGGTCCCCGGCGGCCCAGACAGGATGATCAGGCCGTGTGGCAGCCCGGCCATGGTGGCCAGCGCCGGACCGTGCAACAGCGTGAGCAGGGCGTGGTTGAGCAACCGCTCCTTCACACCGGGCGGCGTGAGGATGTGGTCCCACGGCCCGTCGTGATGATCCGCGGGCAGCGCGTGAACGGACAACACCCCGGGTGGCATTGCCGCAGGCGTCACGGCCATGTCGGCCTGGTGACCTCCGGCCAGTCGATCGTGGTGATGTCGCCGGCCTGGGCATCCCTGATGTGTTGCGGCGGCTCCTCGAACAGCACCATGGGATCCATCAACACCCGCATGGTATCGAGCAGGCTGTCAAACATGTGGATCCGCACGACCTTTGCCGTCTTCTCGGGGTCGTCGTTGAAGTGCTGGTGCCAGAGGAAGTGGTCGACGACGATGATGTCGCCCTTTTTCCACGGGTAATCCGTGCCGCCCTCGGGTTCCGTGCCCAGATAACTGTGGCCGGTCCCCTCGAGTACGTACAGCCACGCCTCACCGGCGTGCCGGTGCATCGATTGGCCACGGCCGGGGCCGATCTCGAACATCGCCATCGAGATACCCGAGGCCTGATAACCGTTGGCACGGTCGAGCAGAAAGGTTGTACGCGTGCCCCGCGGGGTCGGCAGCAACTCCAACTCATCCCAGTCGGTGTGCAGCCGGCCCGATCGACGGGACCGCTGATCGCGCGCCAGCCTGCGGATCCGCCGAGCATACGGATCGTCCCCGGTCACCTCGCCGGAATAGGCGGGACGCCCAGGCAATTCGCTGACCGGCGTGTGGCCTGCATCCTCGATGATCGACATGCCCATGGTCTCCAACAGTGGTTCGCTGGAGAACGTCAGGTAGCGTGCGGTCTCGTCGCCGTCGTTACCCGACCGATGCCATGCCCACGCAGGCAGATGAAGCGAATCGCCTGGGCCCCAGTCGATCCGCTCGCCGTCGATCTCGGTCCAGCCGCATCCGGCGACCACCAGCACCATGGCGTCCCAGGAGTGCCTGTGGATGGTCGAGGTGACGCCGGGGTCGATCTCGTGCGCGAGCGCGTCCATCGAGCGCGTCGGTCGGTCGCCGTCTGCACCGACATACACACCGACGCGCGTTCCCCGCTCGGTCTCCACCATCTTCACGTCCTCGAGAGCGACGACCGTCTTCTGGTAGCTCCGCCACTCCTCGATGAAGTCGGCCCGTCGCTTCTTCTGCACGTGGTAGTGCGAGACCTTGGTCGTGGTGTGCGTGGCCATATCTGCCTCTCTGTTGCCCTGTCACTCTTGCCTTTTCGAGGTGGACGTGGCTACGTCTGGCCGCCCGCGTCGGTCACCTTCTGGTACGTGTCGCTCCACTTCTGCGGGTTGTTGAGCAGCTCTTCCTCGGGGACGGAGACCGTCTGGACGCCGGCCAGCGGATCTTGGGCGGTGGGAATCGCGCCGATCCTGTTCGCGCCTGCGATCGCCTTCTGACCGTCGGTCAGGAGGAAGTCCAAGAACAGCATCGCAGCGGCCGGGTGCTTGGCCGACTTCATCAGGCCGGCGCCGTTGGGCCGCAACACGACCGGCTCGACCGGCTTGCCGTTGTTGCGCCACGACACGGGCGCACCCTTCTCGGCCGCGTTGTCGACGGTGTGCGAGTAGATCGAGGCTGCCACGTCGAACTGTCCTGCGGACAACAGCTCACCGATCACCGTGTGGCCCTTGGCGATCTTCGAGTTCGCCCCCAGCTGGTGGAAGAAGGCCATCACCTCGTCATCGGAGGATCCCTGCGATTTGTAGTAGTTGTACATCGCGGCGAACCAGTCGATGTCACCGATTTCCAGGCCGACGCGGCCCTTCCATTGCGGTCCTACCAGGTCCTTGAGTGAGTGCGGTTCCGTGCCCGCCGGGACCTTGGTGGTGTTCCAGCCGATCACGAACGCGTTGAAGCGGTCCGCGGTCCAGCCGTCCTTACGTCCCTCGGGGCGCACCTTGTCGCGCAGCTCGCCCTCGTATGGATAGAGAAGCTGCCGTTGCTGCATGGCGTTGAGTTCGCCTGCGTTCGTCTCGATCAGGTCGGCACCCTGGTAGTTGGCGCTGGCCTCCTGCAGCACTCGCTGCAGGACGGTTTCCGAGTTCGCCCGGTAGGTTTCGACTTTCAGCCCGTACTTGTCCTCGAACGCCTTCACGACATCGTCCATGTCGGTATTGGACGTGTAGAGCGACAGCGTGCCGTCCTTCTTGGCGAGGTCGAGCAGGGTGTTCGTGCGCTCGGTTCCCTTCAAACCGTTGATCTGGTCGTAGACCTGTTGTGCCGCCGAGGCGGCCGCCGGCGCCGGGCCGGTGTTGCTTGCCGTCGGGCTTCCGCCGCACGCCGCGGTCAGGAGCAACACGAGGGCCATCAATACATAGCTAGCCGAACGGATTCTCACGGCTCACTCCTCATGATCTGGAACTGTGAATGGACTGACACTCAGACCATTAGTGTGATTTCTACCATGTCGGTGTCTTCCTGTGAAGCCCCTGTTTTCCTCGCGCGAACGTTCCTTACCGCTCGAAATCTCCCGAAATTTTCGAGGGGTAAGGAACGTTCGGCCGTCGTGGGAGCTCAAATGACGAACGCTTCTGTCACCTCGGGCGCGAACAGGTCTGCGGGCCCATAGCGCTTGCGGGACAGCCCCTGCGCGTGGTGATAGCGCAGAAACACGTCGAGCACGTCCTCGTTCTCGGCGAGCCCGTATGACCAGTAGTCGCGGCCGAGCAAGTTCCTCGACTCCTCGAGGTGCTGGATCAACCAGGGCTCCATGAACCGCAGTGCCGACGAATCGTAGATGCGTTCGTAGGCCAGGTCCCGCGCGCGCAAGCACGCCTTGTACAGCGATTGGGCGATCCACCGGTGCCGCTCGTAGACCTCGGCGCGGATCACCACGACATGCATGATCGGGAAGATCCGAGTCGCCGCGAAGTACTCCTTTTCCACGGCTACCACGTCCTCGAACAGGCGCTTGACCCGCCGGTCGCCGTCCCGGAACGGGCTTGGCACCCGCGGCGTGTAGAGCGCGTCGATCTCCCCATCGGCCAGCATTCGCGCCAGCGTGGCGCCTGCTGGTATCGAGCGGATGTCCAGGCCGGTATCGACCCTGCCCTTCTCGATCCGCCCCGGCGATTCCTGGCCACCGGTGAAGTAGGTCACCGAATCGATTGGCACACCGTGATGTTCGTCGAGAATGCCTCTGATCCACACGCCCGCGGTGAGCTGGAACTCTGGCGACGCAACCCGCTTGCCGCGCAGATCCGACGACACGGAGATACCCGCGTTCGCATTGATGTAGATGCCGCCGTGCCGGAACATCCGCGATGTGAACACCGGGAGCGCGACGAACGGGCGCCAATCGTGGTCGAGCGTCGCAACATAGGTGGACAACGACATCTCCGCGACGTCGAATTCGCGGTGCCGCAGCATCCGGAAGAACGTTTCCTCCACCGGCAGCCGAAGGTAGGTGAGGTCGATGCCGTCAGGACGGACGCTGCCGTCCTCGAGCGCGCGAGTGCGGTCGTAGTCTCCGCAGGCGAACGTCAGATTCAGGCGGGACATCGGTCACCTTCCCCCGGCGGCGAGCCGCCGGTGCAGTCGTGGGTACGCGCGGCGCGCGTTGAGTTCGACAACGGCCCGCCGGTTCACGTCGGTCAAGCCGAGGTTGTCGACGTAGACGAGCGTGTCGTCCCACGCGACGCCCGTCTCCGGATCGGCGCCGCGCACCGCGCCGAGCATCTCGGAGGCGAACAGGATGTTGTCAGCGGGAATCACCTTGTGCAGCAGGTCGATTCCCGGCTGGTGGTATACGCAGGTGTCGAAGAACACATTGCGCAACAGTTCGGCGGGGTCGGGCCTGCCGAGGCGCTCCGCAAGCCCGCGGTACCTGCCCCAGTGATAGGGCACCGCTCCCCCGCCGTGCGGGATGACGAAGGTCAACGTCGGGAACTTCACGAACAGGTCCGCCAGCACCAGCTGCATGAACACACTCGTGTCGGCGTTGAGGTAGTGAGCACCGAGAGTGTGGAAGTTCGGGTTGCACGAGGTCGACACGTGGATCATGGCGGGCACCTCGAGCTCCACCATCGCCTCGTACAACGGATACCAGTATTCGTCCGTCATCGGCGGCGTTGTCCAGTAGCCGGCCGACGGATCCGGGTTGAGGTTGCAGCCGACGAAGCCCAGTTCGTCGACGCAGCGGCGCAATTCGTCGATGACCGGGCTCAGCTCACCGTCCGGAGTCTGCGGGAGCTGAGCCACTGGCGCGAAGGCATCCGGGAACAGCTCGGTCACTCTGTGCACGAGATCGTTGGATGCCCTTGCCCACTCCGTTGCGGTCGCCTGGTCGCTGACGTGGTGTTCCATGCCCGAAGCCTTGGGCGAGAACAGCATCAGGTCCCCGCCACGCTCACGCAGTATCCGGAGCTGGTTGAGCTCGATGCTTTCCCGGATCTCGTCGTCGGATATCTTCGGCTGCGCCGGCGGCGGAAGCGTCGGATCATCGAGTGCGGCCAGCTGATCGACGCGGAACCGCTGCTGTTCGGCGGGTGCGGTGGTGTAGTGGCCGTGGACGTCGATGATCATAGGCCCGCGTCCTGGTAGTCGACGTAGTGCAGGCCGAGGCGCTCCAGTTCGCCACGCATGTCGTTCATGTCGAGGAACAGTTCGCCGCGCTGGTACCGCTCGCGCGAGTGCGCCTCCCTCTCCTCCCTGGCTTTGGCCGCCGCCAGCACCTCCGCCGCCTGCGCACGTGGCACGATCACCACCCCGTCGTCGTCGCCGACCACCACGTCGCCGGGTTCGACCGCAGCGCCTGCGCACGTGACGGGAACGTTGACCGACCCCAGCCGCTTCTTCACCGTGCCCTGGGCGGACACACACTTGGACCACACAGGGAACTTCATCGCGGTCAGTTCGGCGATGTCGCGGCAACCGGCGTCGATCACCAATCCGCGCACACCGCGCGCGGCCAGGGTGGTCGCCAGCAGCTCACCGAAATACCCGTATTCCGACGGCGATTCGGGCGCAACGACAAGGACGTCGCCGGGCTGGCACTGTTCGACGGCGACATGGATCATCCAGTTGTCGTCGGGGGGCAAGCTGACGGTGACGGCCGTCCCGCACACCCGGGCGCCGGTGTAGATGGGCGTCATGTACGGCGCGACCAGGCCGGTACGGCCCTGCGCCTCGTGAATCGTGGCCACCCCGTATTGCCCGAGGGCATCGCGAACCTCAGGGTCGGGGTGCGGTGGATTGCGGACGACTATCGGCATGCTCACTTCTCTTTCCCCAGCCACGGCATCAACGAGATGTGGATGACGTCCTTGTCACCGGTGTCCCCGGCCAATGCCCGGATCGCATGGTCCACCTGATCGAGGGCGAATCGGTGTGTGGACAGCCGCTCCAGCGGAAACCGGCCAGAACTCAGCTGGTCCAGGGCCAGCTCGCAGGCCCGGTAGCTGTGGCCGCGGGCGCTCTTGATCGTGATCGCCTTTTCGGTCAGCTTCTTGATCGGGAAGTCCGGGAAGGCCGCCAGCTCGCCCTGGATCAGCAGCGTGCCCTCGCGGCGCTTGAGCACGTCGATGCCCAGCAGCACCGGTCCCACCCCGGCACGCGACGTGCAATCGAGCACGAAGTCGACGCCCCGGCCCGCGGTGAGATCCATGACCGAGTCGTAGGGATTGGCCTGCTCGATGTCGATCACCTCGTCGGCGCCGAGGTCGAGCGCCAGGTCCAGCCGCGCCTTGTCCCGCGTCGTGCCGCTGACGATGATCTTCGACGCGCCCGCCTGCTTACAGGCGACGACTTGCGAGAGTCCCTGCTGACCCGGGCCCTCGATGAGCACCGTGTCGGCGTAGCCGACCCCCGCGGCGAGCAGCGCCCACTCGATGCCGTTCGACAGCGGTGTGACGAGGCCGGCGAGTTCTGCCGTCACGCCGTCAGGCACCTTGTGCAGCACGGCATTCCACGGCAGATACATGTACTGGGAGAAACCGCCCCACAGGGTGCCGGGGTTCTGCGAGGAAGTGTAGCCGTAGCGTCTGGCGTCGGCGTTGGTCCGCCAGTCGGTGGCCTCGCAGTGCCGGTACTCGCCGATACGGCACCATTCGCAGTTGTAACAACCGACGTAGTGCTCGACGAAGACGCGGTCGCCTTCGGCCACGCCGTGCAGCTGCTTGAACTTGGATCCCGCGGCGGCGATGGTGCCGACGTTCTCGTGGCCCATGATCACCGGATCGTCGAAGGGCGGCTTGGCGTACATCTTGACGTCCGTGCCGCAGATGCCGGCGACTTCGACCTTCAGCAGGGCGGCGTCGTCGGACAGCTCGGGCATCGGGAGCTCTCTGATTTCGGTGGTGCTGGGTGCGACCCGCACGGCGGCGAGAACACTCTCGGCCATCTGTCTCCTTCGTCGGCCAGTATGGCATTATGGTCATGCCAATATACCAAGCCGGGATCGAAGCCACTAGAGATGGAGAGTGACGGATGTCTGAGCCGGACCGCGTGTTGACGACACTGACCCGCACCCAGGGCGCCAACCAGGCGCTGAAGGACGGCACCGTCGCCCCTGCGGGGTTCTCGCTGAAGTTCGAGGAGATCCCGGTGCTGGTCAAGGGCTTTCGCAGGATGGTGCGCTCGCTCGAGTTCGATGTCAGCGAGATGGCGCTGACCACCTATCTGACCGCGCGTGAGCACGGCGTCGCGTTCACCGCCCTGCCGATCTTCCTGGTACGCGGCTTCCACCACGGTGCGATCCGGTACAACACCCGGTCGGGCATCCGCGACCCGAAGGATCTCGAGGGTCGCCGCGTCGGCGTGAACCGCGGCTACACCGTCACCACCGGCGTCTGGGCGCGCGGCATCCTCGCTTCCGAGTACGGCGTCGACCTCGGGCGCGTGACGTGGGTGCTGTCCGGTGACGAGCACGTGGCGTCGTACGTGCCGCCTGCCAACGTCGAGCCGGCACGACCCGGCGCCGAGCTGGCCGAGATGCTGATCGACGGCGAGATCGACGCCGTGATCGGTGTCGATGTCGACCACCCCGACGTCGCACCGCTGATCCCCGATCCTGAACAGGCCGCGATCCGCGCACTGCGGGAACGGTCGTTCTACCCGATCAATCATCTGGTCGTGGTGAAAGACGAACTCCTGCAGCGGTATCCGGACGTAGCCCGGGCGGTGTTCGACGCATTCACCGAAGCCAAGCAGCGGTATGTTGCCCAGCTGCGCGAGGGCGTCGTGACGGACCGGGTCTATTCGCGGGTGCTGCAGACCACCGGCGCCGACCCCCTCCCCTACGGCGTCGAGCCCAACCGCCCGATGCTCGAGCAGCTCATGGAATTCGCGCTCGCACAGCGGATTCTGACCCGGCCGGTGGAGATCGACGAAATGTTCGCTGCCTAGGCGCCGACGGCCTGCGGCACGATCAGCTCGCGCAGCGCTACGGCGCTGTCCGCTGCAGCTTCTGGCGAGATCGTCGCACCCTGACTGAGCGCCTTGCGGACCGCCATATAGTCGCCGGGGGTGTTGACGGCGTCCACTGCCAGCAGGGTCCCGTCGCGGTAGTAAAGCACCGAGAAGGCCTCGCCTGCGATGTCGCCGCGGACCACGTATTCGTCGTGTCCCGCTGACAGCCCGGCGATCTGGAGCTTGAGGTCGTATTGATCGGACCAGAACCACGGCACGGAGTCGTTGGGCACACGCAGGCCTGCCAGGGTAGCGGCCGCGGTCTTGGCCTGACTGATCGCGTTCTGCACGGACTCGAGCCGGACCCGGCCCGCTCCGGTGAGCGGGTGGGGTTGCACTGTGCAGTCACCGGCGGCGACCACGGTCGGGTTGCTCGTGCGCGCGTATCGATCAACGACGATGCCGCCCGCCGATTCGAGGTCGAGTTGGCGCGCCAATTCGGTGCACGGCTCGATCCCGATGCCGACGATCACCAGATCCGCCGGGATCCGGCTGCCGTCGGAGAGCTGGACGGCCTGCACCCTGTTGTGCTTGCCACCGAGCGAAACCACCTGAGCACCGATGCGGACGTCCACGCCGCGGCCCACGTGCGCGTCCCGGTAGAACTCGGACACCACCGGCGCGACCGCACGGCCGATCAGGCGGTCGGCGGCCTCGACGACGGTCACCTGCTTACCCTGTGTGCGCGCGACCGCCGCGGCTTCCAGGCCGATGAAGCCGCCACCGATCACCACCACCGACTCGGCGTCCGACTGCAATGCCCGCAGCACGCTCGCATCGTCGGCGGTGCGCAGATACGTCACACCGTCGAGCTGGGCGCCGGGCACGGTCAGCCGACGCGGTCGTGCACCGACGGTCAGCGCCAGTCGATCGAAGTCGAGCACGCGGCCACTGGCCGTCCTAGCAGTCCCGGACGGACCGCCGGAGTACAACGCGACCGACTCGACCCGGTCGCCCGTCACAAGAGTGATGTCCTGCCCGGCAAGGAATTCGGGCGCCCGCAGCCACAACTGCTCGAGCTCCGCATTGCCGTGCAAATAGGCCTTCGACAGGGGCGGACGCTGGTACGGCACGTGCGGTTCCGCGCCGACCAGGGTGATCGGCTCGGTATCCCCCGCATCACGCAACGACACCGCCAGTTGCAGACCCGCCTGACTGGCCCCGATGATCAAGGTCCCCGCAGCCATCGTCACTGCTCCGCGGGAACGTGCACGGTCAGACCGTCGAGGTCCTCGGTGACCGCAATCTGGCAGGAGAGCCTGCTCGTGTCCCGACGGTCGGCGGCCACGCCGAGGTCCAGCAGGTCGTCCTCCATGTCGCCGGCGCCGCCGACGCTCGCGGAGAACTCGTCATCGACGTAGACGTGGCATGTGGCGCAACTGCAATTACCGCCGCATTCCCCGATGATGCCGGGGATGCCGTTGCGCACGGCCGCAGCCATGACTGACTCACCGACGTTGGCGTCCACGACGCGCTGAGCGCCGTCGAGGCTGATGAAGACGACCTTCGGCATGCAATCTCCCAGGCAATGAGTGATGGTCTTACCATTCTACCTTAACTGACGATGCGCCCATTGCTCAAGTGCTCCCCACAGTTCTATGGTGTTACCATAAGGCCACTCTTTGGATGTTGCGACCTCTAGGACCGGACACATGCGCATCGCGATCGCAGCCGACCACAACGCCGTTTCGATGAAGTCGCGTCTGGCGGCATGGCTGACGCAGCGCGGCCACCAGATCGACGACCGCGGGGTCCACGACGCCGACGAGGTCGCGGACTACCCGCCGTTGTGCGCCGACGTCGGGTCGCAAGTGGTCAACGGCGCCGACGACTTCGGCGTCATCCTCGGCGGAAGCGGCTGCGGTGAACAGATAGCGGCCAACAAGCTCCCCGGAATACGGGCGGCACTGTGCCACTGCGTGTTCACGGCCGAGATCGCCCGGGCTCACAACGACGCCAACGTCTTGGTGATGGGCGCCAAAGTGATCGCCCCGGATCTGGCCGAGCGCATCCTCGCCGTGTGGCTACAAACCCGATTCAAGGGCGGCCGCCACCAGTTGCGGGTGGACCAGATCAGCGCACTCGAGCGCGGGGAGTCGCTGGTATGAGCGGCGTTCTGGTGCTGCTGCGGCACGGCGAAAGCACGGCCAATGCCGAGGATGTGTTCGGCGGCTGGCTCGATTTCCCGCTGACCAACCGAGGCCGCGATCAGGCGGCCGCCGCGGGCAGGATGCTCCGCGACGCAGGAATCGAGCCTGGCGCGGTGCACACCTCGCTGCTGACCCGCGCGATCGACACCGCCGATATCCTTGTCGCCGAGGCGTGTTCGGCAACCCCGCCGATACGACGCAGCTGGCGCCTGAACGAACGCCATTACGGTGCGTTGCAGGGGCGGCGTCGCAGCGACGTCCGCAGGGAGTTCGGGGCTCAGATCTATGCCGACTGGCGGCGGTCCTATCACCTCGCTCCCCCTGCCATCGGGTCTGAACACCCCGACCATCCGCGCCATGATCCGCGCTACGCCGCATTGCCTTCGCACGATCTCCCTACCGCGGAGTCGCTGGCCGCGGTACGCCGACGACTGGTGCCGTACTGGCAGGACGGGATCGCGGCCGACGCCGCCGCCGGGCAAGCCACACTCGTGGTGGCGCACGGCAATTCGCTTCGCGCACTGTGCATGCATCTCGACGGCCTGACGCCACAGCAGGTCAGCTCGCTGCACATCCCCACCGGTATGCCGCTGCGGTACGACCTCGACGACGCACTAACGCCGCTGGTTCCCGGCGGCGTGTACCTGGATCCGGTGCGAGCGGCGGCCGGCATCGCCGAGGTCGCCGCCCAGGGCACCCGCTGACTCGCCTTCGGGAAACAGATGCGCAATCCGCGACGTGGTGCGTCGCGCCATTGCGGTGGTGGTGGCGGCGCCGACCACGAACACCGTGGCGCCGAAGCCCACGATCACCCACAGTGCCGGACGGCTGGCCGCGATGAAGTCGGCGGCGAACATGCCCGAGAGGTGTGAGCTCAGGATGGATCCGACGATCGCGACGCCGAGACTGGTGCCGATGTTGCGGCTGGTCGTCGCGACCGCGGCCGCGACCCCGGCATGGCTGCGCGGCATTCCCGACACTGCGGTGTTGGTGATCGGTGCGTTGACCACACCTTGTCCGACGCCGAACGCGAGATAACTGGCCAGCACGTAAACCAGTGCGGTGTCGGGGTTGACGAACAACAGCATGCTCGCGCCCAGGCAGATCATGGTTCCGGCGAGCAACAGCGATGGCCTCGGCCCGTACCGGCCCACGACCCGCCCGGATATCGGCGCACAGATCAACACGGTCAGCCCGAGCGGCACCGTGCATAGTCCGGCCTGCATCGGGGAGAGCCCGCGAATCATCTGCAGATAAAGCGTATTCATGAACAGGAAGCCGCCGAATGCGCCGAACGCACTGATCGCGATCAGGGTGGCGCCGGAGAACGGCACGCTGCGGAAGAAGCGCAGTTCGATCAGCGGATCGGTGCGCCGCGGTTCGTGAATCAGCAGCACCGTCAGCGCGCCGGCAGCAAGGGCGAACAGCGAAAGCGTCTGCGCCGAAAGCCATCCTGCGCGGGCCGCTTCGATGATCGCGTAGACGCAGCTGGCCAGCAGCACCACCATCGCCAGCTGGCCGAGCGGGTCGAACCGGCGCGGGTGCGGCGACCGGGAGTCGGGAACGAACAGCGCCGCGGCCATCAGGGCGATCAGACCGATCGGAAGGTTGATCCAGAAGATGGCCCGCCACCCGACGAATTCGACCAGCGTGCCGCCTACCAGCGGGCCGAGCCCGATGCCGATACCCGAAACGCCACCCCAGATGCCGATGGCACGGGCGCGTTCGCGCGGCTCGGTGAAGACATTGGTGATGATCGACATCGCAACCGGATTGAGCATCGAGCCGCCGAGCGCCTGCACCATGCGAAAGGCGACGAGCCATCCGACCGACGGTGCGAGGCTGCACAGGAGCGACCCGCCGACGAAGATCATGAGGCCGGTCTGGAAGGTGCGGCGCCGGCCGACACGGTCGGCGGTCGAGCCGGACAGCAGCAGGAAACTCGCGAGGACGACGACATAGGCGTCGATGGTCCACTGCAGTCCGGAGATGGGGGCGCCGAGATCCTCGCTGATCGACGGCAATGCGACGTTGATGATCGTGGTGTCCATGCTGACGATGAACAGGCTCATACAGCAGATACCGAGCACCAGAAACTTTCGGCGACGGCTCACACCGGCGATGGTAGTCGTTATGGGCTGATGGACCAATTGTCGGACCTTAATATCCTCCCGAATTGACTTTCCCGTCGCGTCCGTAGTCAGGTATTGCGGTGGACTGGCTTTTGCTCGGTGCGGCGGGCGTGCTCGGAGGGCTGACGGGAAGCATCGCGGGCCTGGCATCGGTGGCCACGTATCCCGCCCTCCTGCTCGTGGGCCTCCCGCCGGTGACGGCCAACGTCACCAACACCGTCGCCCTCGTGTTCAACGGCATCGGATCGATATGGGGCTCGCGGCCCGAACTCGAAGGCCAGCAATCCTGGATCAAGCGCATCGCCCCGGTCGCGGTCCTGGGCGGTGTGTCAGGCGCGGCGCTGCTGCTGTCCACTCCGGCAGAAGGCTTCGAGAGGGTCGTGCCGATCCTTCTCGGACTGGCATCGGTCGCGATCCTGCTCCCCCGTCGAAGTAAGCAAGATGCCCGGGTCGCCGACCACCGACGTCATACCGCCGGGGTGCTGCTCGAGTCGATCGCGATCTTCCTGATCTGTATATACGGCGGTTACTTCGGCGCCGCTGCAGGTGTGCTCCTCCTCGCGCTGTTGTTGCGCGCGGGCCACGCCACGCTCGCGCATGCCAACGCTTCCAAGAATGTCATCCTCGGCATCGCCAACGGTGTCGCCGCCGTCACGTTCGCGTTTCTCGCACCTGTGCACTGGCCGTCGGTGTTGGCCGTCGGTATCGGATGCCTCGTCGGCTCACGGCTCGGCCCGATCATTGTTCGCCGTGCCCCCGCTGCGCCGCTGCGCATCCTGATCGGCGCAGCAGGCCTCGTGCTTGCCGTCAAACTCGGTATCGATGCGTACGGCTAGCGGCCCCAACGCAATTCGACGGTCATCCGCGAAGCCAACTCGGCCACGGTGACGCCGAACGTCTCGCGCACGCGCACCGCTGAATGCTCGCGGTCGATATCAAAGATCGCGTAGTCGGTGTATACGCGGCGCACACACCGCAGGCCGGTCAACGGGTAGGTACACGCGGGCACCAGTTTGGCGGCGCCGTCCTTGGCGAAGAGGTTCATCATCACGAAGACGTTCTTCGCGCCGATCGCCAGATCCATTGCGCCACCCACGGCGGGGATGGCGTCGGGCGCACCCGTGTGCCAGTTGGCCAGATCGCCATGGCTGCTGACCTGGAACGCGCCGAGCACACACACATCGAGGTGCCCACCGCGCATCATCGCGAACGAGTCGGCGTGGTGAAAATACGATGCGCCAGGCGTTTCGGTCACCGGGATCTTGCCTGCGTTGATCAGATCGGGGTCGACCTCCGCACCGGTGGCAGCCCGGCCCATCCCGAGCATGCCGTTCTCGGTGTGCAGTACCACCCCCGACTCCGGCCGCAGGTGATCTGCGACGAGGGTCGGTTGGCCGATGCCCAGGTTGACATACGAGCCTGCAGGGATGTCGCGCGCGATTGCGGCGGCCAGTTCATCGCGATCCAGGGGTCCGCGGTCGACGTGCTCGACAAGCTCCGGACGTTGGGTTGTCGTCATCGGCTCACCTCGAGGATCCTGTCGACGAAAATGCCCGGTGTGATCACGTTCTCCGGATCGATCTGACCGACGTCGACAACCTTCGAGACCTCGGCGATCGTCAGCTCGGCGGCAGTGGCCATGACCGGACCGAAATTGCGGGCGGTCTTGCGGTACAGCAGGTTTCCCGCACGATCACCGATGTGGGCGCCGATCAATGCGACATCGCCCCGAATCGGGTACTCCAGCACGTAATTGCGGCCGTCGATCGTCCGGACCTCCTTGCCTTCGGCCAAGGGCGTTCCGACACCCGTCGGGCAGTAGAACGCGCCGATGCCCGCCCCCGCGGCGCGCATGCGCTCGGCGAGGCTGCCCTGCGGCACGACCTCGAGGCCCACCTTCCCGTTGCGGTACAGACCGTCGAACACATACGAATCCGATTGGCGGGGAAACGAACAGATCACCTTGCGGACCCGGCCCGCGGCGAACAGTGCCGCCAGCCCGGTGTCGCCGTTGCCGGCGTTGTTGCTGACGATGGTCAGGTCGCGCGCACCCTGGTCGATCAGCGCGTCGATCAGCGTGGTGGGCATGCCTGCCATGCCGAATCCTCCGACCAAAACCGTTGCGCCGTCGGAGATTCCTGACACCGCCTCAGCTGCGGTGTCGCATATCAGTGTGCGGCTCATTGCTCGTCCGCCCTCGCGTCGTAGTCGGCGAGCACCTGGTTGGCGATGCGAAACGCCGAGTTGGCGTCCGGCACACCGCAATAGATCGCGGTCTGCAAGAGCACCTCCTTGATCTCGTCGTTGGTTAGGCCGTTACGGCGCGCGGCGCGCACATGCATGGCCAGTTCCTCGTGGTGGCCGCGTGCCACAAGAGCCGTCAACGTGATCATCGAGCGGCTACGCCGGTCCAGGCCGCGGCGCGTCCAGATGGTGCCCCACGCGTAGCGCGTGATCAGGTCTTGAAATTCGGCGGTGAACTCGGTGGTGCCCGCGATCGCGCGGTCGACGTGGGCGTCGCCGAGCACGTCGCGCCGCACCGCCATGCCCGCGTCGTAGACGGCGTCTCGCGGGCCGACGTGACCGATGATGAGCTCGGCGATCCGGCCGGGTGCCTCGGCAGGCGCGAGGTGGCCGACGCCGTCGAGCACGACCAGCCACCCGTCCTTGACACCGGAAGCGATGCGCGCCAACGATTCCGGTGGTGTCGGAATGTCCTCGGCACCGGCGATCGCCAGCACTGGCGTGGCGATCTCGGCGAGCCGCTCGGTGACGTCGAAGTCGGCCAGCGCCTCGCATGCCTGGGCATAGGATTCGTCGTCGGCGCCGCGCAGAGCGCCGACCAGTTCCTCAACGACGGCGGGTTCGCGGTCGATGAATCCGGCGGCGAACCAGCGCTCCGCGGCCATTTCGACCAACGCGCCGGTGCCCGACGTCCGCACCGTGGCGGCGCGCGCCACCCAATCCTCGGGCCGACCGATGGCGGCGCCGGTACACAGCAGCGTGGCGGTCGACAACCGCTCGGGCGCGTCCAGCATCAGTTGCAGGCCGACCGCCCCACCGATGGAATCACCCGCATAGTGGAAGGCGGCCCCGTGCGCGATGCCGTCGACCAGCGCCAGCACGCCCGCCGCCAGATCCGGCATCCGGTAGCGACCAGCGGGGCTGCGGCCGTGTCCGGGCAGATCCCACCCAACGACGTGTACGTGCTCGGCGAGGCGTTCGGCGACGGCGCCCCACAACGCCGCCACCGATGTGCCCACCGAAGGACCGAGCAGCAGCAGGGGGGCATCCGGCGGTCCGCCGAAGTCGGTGCCGATGAGCCGAGGGATGGTCACGTCGCCTCCTTCAGATGGTGACGTGCGCGTTGCAGCGCAGCATCGATGAGGTGGTCCGTCGCACCCGTGTATTCGGAAAGGGTTGTGCGCCCGGTCAGTTCGGCCATCGACCGCTGCTCGGTGCGCAGGTCGCCCGCGGCGGCGAGATTGGCCCCGGCCTGTTCGCAGTCGATTCGCAGCCCGGCTAGCAGCTCGGTGGTCTGCGCGGCGGCGACGACGGTCCGCCGGGCCAGAGTTCGCAGTGTGGCCCACTCTGCGTGCCAGCCGCCGTCCGATCGCTCGTCGACGCTGGCAGCCGATGCCGTGTGCAGGGTGGCGCCCAGGGCCGGCGCGACCAAGGAGGCACGGCGGATGAGCACCGACAGCACGGGATTGCTCTTGTGCGGCATGGTCGATGAACCACCCCCGCGTCCCTCCGCAAGTTCACCCACCTCGGGCCTGCTGGCGGTCGCGACATCAGTCGCGACGTGTCCCCAGGCGTCGCAGCAGGTGACCAACGCGTCGCCGGTGCGGGTGATCGCCGACCGGGTGGTGTGCCACGGGGTGGCGAGGGCCAGCTCCAACGCATTCGCCAAGGCATCGGACAGTGCAAGGGCCTCGCCAGGTGATCCGGCCAGTTCGGTGGCGGCCGCCATGGTGCCCGCGGCGCCACCGGCCTGCACCGGTAACGGCGGCAGTGCAGCGACGGCGTCGACGGCGTCCAGCACACCGGACAGCCACGTGGCCATTTTCAGCCCGACGGTGCTGGGTAGCGCGGGCTGTGTGAGCGTCCGGGCGAGCATCGGGTCATGCTGGTGGGTTTCAGCAAGTGCGGCGAGAGTTCTTACCTGCGTATCGATTTCGGCTCGGATACGGGCGAGCGCGTCGCGCAGACACAGCATCATCGCGGTGTCGATGACATCTTGGCTGGTCAGCCCGCGATGCAGCCACTGAGCGGCCTGGCCGTCTGCGCGTTCGCGCAGCAGTGCCAGCAGCCCGATAACCGGGTTGCCGTCGGCCTCGGCACCCGCCGCGATGGCCTCCACATCACCGATCGACACCAACGACGTCAGGTCCGCGCGGCTCTCGACCGGTGCCACGCCTGCGTCGACAAGCGCGCCGAGCCAAGAGTTTTCGACCTCGACCATCGCCGCCAGGAACGCTGAATCGCTCATCAGGTCGCCTGCGCGATTGTCTCCCGGCCAGAACAGGTCGGTCATCGCCGATGGCCGGGGAAGCGCAGGAACACCGTTTCGTCGTCGCCCTGCAGCTGGATGTCGAATCGCAGGCCGTGCTCGTCGGGCAGCGCGATCAGTGTGTGTCGCCGATCGGCAGGCAGCGCGCTCAACAGCCGGTCCTTGGCGAGCCGATCGCCGGGCACGTACGCGCGGGTGAAGAGCCGGTTGAGCAGCCCGCGGGCGAATACCGCAATGGCAAAGAACGGTGCCGAATCATGTGATACAGCAGCGGGTTTGATAGTCGTGAAGCTGTAATGACCGTCGGCGTCGGTGCTGGCGCGACCCCATCCGGTGAACGTCCACACGTCGCGGCGCAGCGACCCGGTCGCCGTCGGCACCACACCGTAGGCGTCGGCCTGCCAGATCTCCAGCAGCGCATCGGGCACGGGCGCGCCGGCGCCGTCGGTGACGACGCCGTGCAGCCGGATGGCCCCGGCGGACCCTGGCGGTACGAGTTCGTTGCCACGCTCGAACGGCAGGGCATAGCCGAAGAACGGGCCGATCGTCTGGCCGGGGGTGGCGGTGAGGGTACTCATCGGGCTACTCCGCCCTCTCGAAGGGAGTGTGGGACGCACCGGTCAGCACGATGTCCCAGCGGTAGCCGGTGGCCCATTCGTGACTGGTGGCGTCGTGGTCGTAGACCGCGACGAGCCGGTCGCGGGCCTTCTGGTCGGTTATCGCCTGAAAGATCGGATCCAGTGCGAACAGCGGGTCACCTGGAAAATACATCTGGGTGATCATCCGCTGCGTGAAATCCGTCCCGAACAACGAGAAATGGATGTGCGCCGGACGCCATGCATTGTGGTGGTTGCGCCACGGGTACGGCCCTGGCTTGATCGTCGTAAAGCGGTAGGCGCCGTCGTCGTCGGTCAGGCAGCGCCCGACGCCGGTGAAATTGGGGTCCAGCGGCGCGGGATGCTGATCGCGCTTGTGGACGTAGCGGCCGCTGGCATTGGCCTGCCAGATCTCGACGAGCTGGCGACGCACCGGCCTACCATCTCCGTCGACAATGCGGCCGGTGACGACGACACGTTCGCCGATGGGCTGGCCACCATGTTGGATCGTCAGATCTGCATCGAGTGGATCAACGTCGCCCTCCCCGAAACACGGCGCCGACAGCTCGATGGCTTCGGGGTCGGCGCGGTGCAGTTCGTAGGTGGGGTGGCGAAACATGCTGCTGCGATACGGCGGATGGTTCAGCCGCGGCTGGCTCTCCTCGACACCGGCGCGGTGGTAGTCGGTGTGTATTGCCGCAATCTCGGCGGTGATCTCCGCCTGCCCTGTCATATCCGCACCGTATCGGCGGCCGCCCATGGTATGAAGATTAGACTTCCACTCAGCGAAAGACTGGGGCAATTGGCTGGAAACACATCGGTACCAGGGGCGACCGTCACGTCGAGGTTGCTGTCAGTGCTCTCGGCGTTCGACGAAAGACATCGCAGCCTGACCCTGACCGAGCTGGCTGGCCGGGCCGGGATACCAGTGCCGACTGCGCATCGACTCGTCGGTGAGCTGGTGGCCGGTGGCGCCCTGCAACGCCTGGACGACGGCCGCTACGTCATCGGCCGGCTGCTGTGGGAGGCCGGGTTGCTGGCGCCCATGCAGGGACGGTTGCGGCAGGTGGCGGAGCCTTTTCTGCACGACGTCTATGCGGCGACGATGGCAACCGTGCACCTGGCCGTTCGCGACGGCGATGAGGTGCTGTACCTGCACCGGATGCGGGGTCGGGCCTCGGTGCCGATCCTCAGCACGGTGGGCAGCCGGCTGCCGATGCACGCGACAGGCGTTGGCAAGGTGTTGCTTGCACATGCACCGTCCGATGTTCATCACAGAGTGTTTGCCAGACTGACCCGGATCACGCCGCACACGATTACCCGGCCCGAGGTGCTGGAGGCGCAGCTGGATCGGATTCGGCGCGACGGTGTGGCCATTACGAGCGAGGAGATGTCGTCGGGCGCGCGTTCGCTGGCGGTGCCGGTGGTGCGGGCTTCCGACGACGAAGTGGTGGCCGCGATCGGGGTGGTGGTGGCCACCCTCAAACCCGACCGCCAGCGGCTGTTGGGCGCCCTGCAGGTCGCGGCGCGCGGCATCGGCCGGTTGCTCTGACTCGCTGAACAAGTTGGGCACGGGCCCACTCGATCAATGCGCAGTCGACTCGGTCCGCCAGGTGAGACGGTGACCGGTCCCGTCCAAAACTGCGGTGAGCTACTGAACCAAATCAGCTATCAAACCCTGTATTTGGCGGCCAACTGCTGACGATCTAGGTGGCGGCGAAGCAACCGTCATCCCGGCGCTCCCGCTCGAACGCGCGTGCTTGGTGCTTCCCGGGAGGTCGGTGCATGACTGGTGCGGCTGGGTGGAATCACTTGGAGCGGCCGCCGCAATCGGTGCGACGACAATCGCCACCGCGGCCGTTCCAGCAGCGAGCAGCGGCGCGAATTTAGTTCAATCTGAACTCCGTTTCTCGTTGACCCAGGACCGCTCATGACGCGCGGATCGGTCCACAGCCAAGTGGCCGATCTGCTCGAGCGAGCCGTCGCCAAAAGCGGTGAATAAACGGTGAGTGATCACGATCGTGGCCCGCGGGCAGGTGCTGGCCTAATACCCGACTAACAGCCCGGCGGGCATGTCGACGTGGCCTTCTGATCCACCGCAGGCCACCGATCGACGTTGGGGTTTTGACTCATCGCCGGTTTGGCGGTCGCCACAGCCAATAAGAGCAGCCTCGTTGTAGCCCCTGGTGGTCGTCGACGTTCTCGACAGCTCACCGCGCGCCGAGAAAGGTGATCACGGCCAGCACCCTGCGGTGAACTTCGCCGGTTTCGGGCAGCTTCCGCTTGCTCATGATGCTACGGACGTGCTTCTCAACGGTGCCTCGGTGACCCAAAGTCGATGAGCGATACCGGTATTAGAGCGGCCGTCCGCCATCAGTCCCAATACCTCGCGCTCGCGCTAACTGGGTGCGGCGAGGGGATCGTTGCGGTTGTCTGCATTGCCCGTAGCGCACAGCGCGGGTCTTCATGTCCGCCGCGGTGGAACGGCAAAGCACTGCCATCAGGCCCTAGGCAGATCAGATACCGGGAAGAACGTAGCCTGCTGGGCGGCATTCTGCGCCACCATACACATCAAACTGCGTTATCTCACACCGATATTCGGAGCAGCGGCCGCTGCGGTCGCCATCTCCGCGGCATCGATTGCCTCCGCCGCCCTCAATACCCCCACCCCGCATACACCTCAACAGTCTTGCACGGGGAGCGCGGGCGCAACGGTATCCCAGTCTCCCGGCAACGTTCAGATCAGTGATTCCCCGTTGTTGCCGTGTGGCTCCGTCAGCGTGACATCTGCGCCAAGTGATCCTAAGCCTGTATGCGGAGTCACCGAGATGGTCTGGGCTCGACCATGAAGGCTCGTCGCTGATCTAGGGCGATGGGCGACTGCATTCTTGCTGACGAAAGTGGCCGTGCGTCAGGCGAACTGCGCTCAGTTCTGCGGGGCGCCTACGCTCGACGATGTGACTCTCGAGGGCTGCCCACTGGAGGAGCGCATCGAGCGATTCAACTACGACTACCGAATGCAGTGCCAGTACTGAGGATTCGTTCGTGTGCCCGCGGACGTCTACTGGGATAAGGCGATAATCAACGGCGGTGTCGTCCCCTGCGGTGATTGCGAGGACGGTATTGAGGTGGCGGGGGAAGTGACGACTCCGCGTGATCCCGATGATCGAGCCCTATCCAACGACGGTGTCCCCGGGGCTGGCCTGGTACCACACGAGCACCTACGCCGAGTGGCCCTCCCCCGGGGGCGTACCTGCCGGCTGGAATTGCGCGATCAGTACCTCCACCCGTGGCGGGGTGGCTGTCGGTCAGCGGATCGGGACCGCACCCGTGAGCACTACCGCAAGCTGTTCGACCAGCAGCTCCTCGATGCGTTCGGCACCATGCCACGGTCGGCCATCAGGGCCGACCACGTGCGGGCATGGCACCCCAGGTTCACCGCCCACACCCCGACCCTGCGCTCGCACCCGGAGTAGGGCGAGAGGAGAGGGGCCGGATCCACCATGGAAGACCACACCCGCCAAATGTGCGGTAGTGATCGTCGTCAGCTTGCTGATTGTCGGCATACCCTTGGCTTATGGGTGTTCGACGCCGTCACGGCAGCGCTGCAACTCCTCGGCTGATCGACCGTCCCGGGTGTCGCGTCCCGAGAGGCGGCAGCCCGGCTTGGCCAGGCATCGGCACCGACATCGCCATCGAGTACGCAAGGAGGTGAGCCCAGCGTGACACCCGTTGACGGGTCGCACACCCTCGACTGTGCGGCACCAGCGGTCGGTGTCGTGCTTGCCGGGGGCCGCTCGACGAGGATGGGCACCGCCAAGGCGACGCTTGAGTGGCACGGCTCGACCCTGCTGCGCCACGTAGCGGGCATCGTCGGTCGCGCGGTCGACGGTCCGGTGATCGTCGTGCGTGCCCCGGGACAGCAGCTGCCCACCCTCGACCCGCAGGTGCTGGTCCACACCGACCCGGAGGAAGGCCGGGGGCCGATGCAGGGCCTGGCTGTCGGATTGGCCGCTGCGGCCGAGCATGCCCCCGTGGCCTTCGTCTGCTCCACCGACCTGCCCTTCCTGCACTCTGCCTTCGTGACCGCAGTGCTCCGCGGCTTCGCCCCCGCACCCGCGTCGGGTGAGCCGGAGGCATCCCCGGACGTGGTGCTGCCCGTTGTCGGCGGCTACCGGCAGCCGATGGCCGCCGGCTACCGTACCGACCTCGCGCCGCGGGTCGAGAAGCTGATCGAGGCGCAGCGGATGCGCCCCGCGCACCTTTTCGAGGAAGTCAACGTGCGCCAGCTTGACGAGGCCATGCTGCTCGCCGATGCCCGGCTGGCCCGTGCCGACCCCGAGCTGGACTCCGTGCTCAACGTCAACACCCCCGACGACTACCGCGCGGCACGTGCCCGGCCAGCGCCCGATGTCGTCGTCGAGTGCTTCGGCGTGCTGGCCACCGACGGCGGCGTCCGTGGGCCGCGGCGGGTCCGGGCCGCCACCATCGGTGCGGCCGCCGAACAGCTCGGGCTGGCCTTGGACCGGCATGTCCTGGCCGCGATCAACGGCGATCAGATCCATGGCGACGCGCAGTCGCCGCTGCAAACAGGCGACACCGTGTCGTTCATCTCCGCAGACGCGGGCGGATGAGCTATGACCGGCGTGGACAACGGCGTTCGCAACAACCGCCTCGGCGCACCTGGCGGCTACTTCGGAAGCGCCCTGGTGGTCGACGTCACCGACGGCTCCACCACGACCCTGGCATTGCCTGAGCGGGTGCTCCGCGACTACCTCGGCGGCGCAGGGCTGGGCGTCTGGTTGATGACCGAGCTGGCGCCGCCCGGCGTCGACCCGCTAGATCCCGCCGCGCCGCTCGCCTTTGTATTCTCACCGCTGGTGGGCACCCCGCTGACGACCAGCGCGAAGTTCGCGGTGGTGGCCAAGTCGCCGCTGACCGGTCTGCTCACCGACGCACTGGCCTCCAGCCACTTCGCGATCTCGGGCAAGTTCACCGGGCACGACGCGATCGTGCTCACCGGCCGGGCGCAGGCGCCGGCCCATCTGCTGATCGACGCCGACGGCGTCCGACTCGTCGACGCGGCGCCGCAGTGGGGC
>Ga0207683_10000133_pt1 | contig 61157 bp, 52 predicted proteins | sample KBSM73metaG_FD_184333 | JGI IMG/M metagenome (GOLD analysis project Ga0207683, IMG submission 184333) | Miscanthus rhizosphere microbial communities from Kellogg Biological Station, Michigan, USA - KBS M7-3 metaG (SPAdes) (version 2) | ecosystem: Host-associated > Plants > Roots > Rhizosphere >...
GGTGGCGAGCCGTTCCCCCGGCACTTGCAGGGAGTCGCTTTGGCTGCTTCCTTCCGGACCTGACCAGGTTCACGACCTTGCAATGCGGGGCGACCCGCCGTGGTACTTCGCCATTATAGCCGCCCCCGCGCCCCGTGCCCGGCCGGCGACGCATCGCGCCGCTATAATTCGCTCCATGGGCGATGTCGCGACCGCCGGGGGGGCCCGCCGTGCGTTGCGAAGCGCCGTCACGCTCGCCGCCGCGCTCCTGCTGTTCGCGGGCTGCGGACCCAAGATCCAGCCCACCCCGCAGGAAATGAACGAGCTCGTCGTCGCCGTGCGGCCGGGCCCCGCCGCGTGGTTCCCGGGGCCCGAGGGCCTGCCGTCGGGCTTCGACCACGACCTCCTCACGCGCTTCGCGCGCGAACAGAACCTGCCCTTGCGCGTGATCATCGTCGAAAGCGCCGCCACGCTGCTGGCGGACGTCGCCGCCGGCAAGGCGCATCTGGGCGCGGGCGGGCTCTTCCAGGGGGCGCCGGCGCGCGACGACGGCAGCGCCGGCGACGCCGGCGACGCCGTCCCGCAGCTCGCGTGGTCGAGCGGCACGCATGCCGTGGAGCCCGTCGTGATCTACAACCGCGACGGCTACCGTCCGAGGACGCTCGACGACCTCGACGGCACCACCGTCGCGTACGCGCAGGGGACCGGCATCGAGGGGCAGCTCGCGAACGCCCGCATCGCGCATCCTGACATCCGCTGGCAGGCGGTGGACGTCCCGTCCTCCGAAGCGCTGATCGCGCAGGTGGCCGAGGGCTCGATCGACTACGCGGTCGTGCCGTCGAACGACGCCGCGGTCGCGCACAACATCTATCTCGACTACGACGTCGCGTTTCCGGCGGGACCGCGGCGCCTCCTCGCATGGGCCGTGGCGCCGGGCCAGAAGGCGCTGCGCGACGCCCTCGACGTGTTCCTCGCGCGCCTGCGCGCCGACGGCTCGCTCGCGCGCTACGCCGAGCGCTATTTCGAGCCGGTCCGGCGCGTCGAGCGCATCGACGGCGAGATATTCCGCGACCGGATCAAGTCGATGCTGCCGCAGTATCGTCACGCGTTCGAGGACGCGCAGGCCAGCACCGGCACCGAATGGCGGCTGCTGGCGGCAGTGGCGTACCAGGAATCGCAATGGGATCCGTACGCGACGTCGGAGACGGGCGTGCGGGGCCTCATGCAGCTGACGGAGGAGACCGCCAGGACGCTCGGCGTGCCCGATCGCTTGGACGCGCGCAACTCGATCCGCGCGGCGGGCCGCTACCTTCGCGATCTCAAGGCCAAGCTGCCGGCCCGCATCGCCGAGCCCGATCGCACGTGGCTGGCGCTCGCCGCGTTCAACATCGGCATTGCCCACCTGGAGGACGCCCGCGTGCTGGCGCAGAAGCTGAAGCTCAATCCGGATCGATGGAGCGACGTCCGCAAGACGCTGCCGCTCCTGGCGCAGCCGGAGTATTACGCCGACGCCAAGTATGGCTATGCGCGCGGTGGCATGCCGGTGGCGTTCGTCGACCGCGTGCGCGCCTACTACGACATCCTGCTTCGCGCCGAAGCGCCGCGCCAGCCGCGGCTCACGCTGTCGGAGAACGAGCCGGTGACGCCGAAATGAAGGCTCGTCGGGCGCTGGTTTTCCTGCTTGCGCTCGCCTTGGGCGCGCCGGCGCTTGCGGGGGCGGCGGCCGCGCCGGACAGCGTGCTGCTCGATGCGCTCACGTCGCCCGAGGTGGCGGCGCGCATCGCCGCGGGCACGACGACGGTGATCGTGCCGATCGGCGGCACCGAGCAGAGCGGCCCGTACGTGGCGCTCGGCAAGCACAACGCGCGCGTGCTGGTTTTGTCCGAGCGCATCGCGCGGGCGCTGGGCGACGCGCTGGTCGCGCCGGTGCTCGCGTACGTGCCCGAAGGCCGCGTCGAGCCGCCGGCGGCGCACATGCGCTTCCCCGGAACGATCAGCGTGCCCGAGCCCGCGTTCGAGGCGGTGCTCGAAGGGGCAGCGCGCAGCCTGCGCCATCACGGCTTCCGTACGATCGTGCTGCTGGGCGATCACGGCGGCTATCAGAAGAGCCTGGCCGCCGTCGCCGCGCGCCTGGATCGCGAGTGGGGTGCAACGTCCGTGCGCGTGCTCGCGGCGGCGGCCTACTACCGCGCCGCCGACGCCGGTTTCGCCGCCACGCTCGCGGGACGCGGCTTCAGCGCGGCCGAGATCGGCACGCACGCGGGCCTCGCCGACACGTCGCTGACGATGGCGCTCGCGCCGCAGCTCGTGCGCAGCGACCGTGTGCGCGACACGCCGCCGCCCACGGTCGCGCAAGGCGTGGCAGGCGACCCGCGCAGGTCAAGCGCGGAGCTCGGACAACTGGGCGCGGATGCTATCGTCGCGGACACGGTGGCCGCGATACGCGCCGCCCGCGCGCGCCGCTGATTTCCCGCGACGCGCCCCCTCTTCCTTCCATCGAGCGCCGACCCCGTGACCCGTTCCCCGATTGGTTCCTTCGCTGCCGCCGCGCTCGCCGCGGTGGCGATCGCGTCCTCGCTGCTGCCTGCCTCGGTCGTCCTGGCCCAGGCCCCGGCCCCGGCCGTGAGCACCGTGCCGGGCATGCCGCCGGTCGTCAACGCCGCCAACCTCTACAGCGAGGCCGGGGCGGGCAAGGTGGCGGCCGCGGCTGCCGGCGACCTTGCCCGCGTGTACGTGCCCAACGTCAAGTCGAACGACGTCTACGTGATCGACCCGGCCACGCTCAAGGTCGTCGACAAGTTCAAGGTCGGGATCAATCCGCAGCACGTCGTGCCGGGTTGGGACCTGCGCACGCTGTGGGTCGCCAACAACGCCGAAGGCCGCACCGACGGCAGCCTCACGCCGATCGACCCGAAGACCGGCAAGCCGGGCAAGCCGGTGCCCGTGGACGATCCGTACAACATGTATTTCTCCCCCGACGGCAAGTCGGCGATCGTCGTCGCCGAGGCGCTGAAGCGGCTCGACTTCCGCGATCCGCAGACGATGCAGCTGCAGTACTCGCTGCCCACGCCGAACTGCGGCGGCATCAACCACGCCGATTTCTCGATCGACGGCCGCTTCGCCATCTTCACGTGCGAGTTCCAGGGGAGCCTCGCCAAGATCGACCTGGTCGAGCGCAAGGTCGTCGGCTATCTCAAGCTGTCGAAGGGCGGCATGCCGCAGGACATCCGCATTTCGCCGGACGGCCGCACGTACTTCGTCGCCGACATGATGGCGGACGGCATCTTCGTCATCGACGGCAACGCGTTCAAGGAGACCGGCTTCATCGCCACCGGCAAGGGCACGCACGGGCTGTACCCCAGCCGGGACGGGCGCAAGCTCTACGTCGCGAATCGCGGCTCGAACAGGATCCACGGCCCGCCGAGCGGCAAGGGCAGCGTGTCGGTGGTCGATTTCGCCACGCAGAAGATCGAGGCGAACTGGCCGGTGCCGGGCGGCGGCAGTCCCGACATGGGCAACGTCAGCGCCGACGGCAAGCAGCTGTGGCTCTCCGGCCGCTACGACAACGTCGTCTACGTGTTCGACACGACGTCAGGCGCCGTCACCAAGATCAAGGTGGGCACCGAGCCGCACGGCCTCACCGTGTGGCCGCAACCCGGCCGCTACTCGCTCGGCCACACCGGCAACATGCGCTAGCCCGCGTTCAGCCGGCGGCGCGCGCCAGCCGCTCGACGCCGCCCATGTAGGGCCGCAGCGCGGCCGGCACGGATACCGAGCCGTCGGCCTGCTGGAAATTCTCGAGGATGGCGACGAGCGTGCGGCCCACCGCGAGTCCCGAGCCGTTCAGCGTGTGCACGAGCTCGGGCTTGCCCTGGGCGTTGCGAAACCGCGCCTGCATCCGCCGCGCCTGGAACGCCTCGCAGTTCGAGCACGACGAGATCTCCCGGTACGCGCCCTGCCCCGGCAGCCACACTTCGAGGTCGTACGTCTTGGCCGCGGCGAAGCCGATGTCGCCGGTGCAAAGCGCCATCACGCGATACGGCAGCTCGAGCCGCTGCAGGATGACCTCGGCGTGCCCCGTGAGCGTTTCCAGCGCGTCGTACGACGCGTCGGGCGCCACCACATGCACGAGCTCGACCTTGTCGAACTGGTGCTGGCGGATCATCCCCCGCGTGTCCTTGCCGTAGCTGCCGGCCTCGGAGCGGAAGCACGGCGTGTGGGCGGTGAGTTTCAGCGGCAGCGAGGCCGCCGGCAGGATCTCGTCGCGGACGCTGTTGGTGAGCGTGATCTCGGAAGTCGAGATCAGGTAGAGGCTCTCGCCGCCGCCTTCGGCGCCGCCCTTCTTGACGGCGAACATGTCCGCCTCGAACTTCGGCAGCTGCGTGGTGCCGACCAGCGTTTCCGCGTTGACGACGTACGGCGTGTAGCACTCCGTATAGCCGTGCTCGCGCGTGTGAACGTCGAGCATGAACTGCGCGAGCGCGCGATGGAGCCGCGCCAGGTCGCCGCGCAGGAACGAGAAGCGCGCGCCCGAGAGCTTCGCCGCGGTGGCGAAATCGAGCAGGCCGAGGCCCTCGCCGAGGTCGACGTGATCGCGCACGGGGAAGTCGAAGGTCCGCGGCGTGCCCCAGCGGCGAACCTCCACGTTGTCGTCGCCGGACTTGCCGACGGGCGTCGACGCGTGCGTGAGGTTCGGCAGGTCGAGCAGGAAGGCGCGGAGCTCCGCCTGCACGCTGGCGAGCGAGGCTTCGAGCCGCGTGATCTCGTCGCCGATGCCGGCCACTTCGGCGAGCGGCGCGGCGGCGTCTTCGCCCCGTCCCTTGGCGGCGCCGATCGCCTTCGACAGCGCGTTCCTCTGCGACTGGAGATCCTGCGTGCGCGTCTGGATCCGCTTGCGCTCCGCCTCGAGCGATTCGAAGCGCGCGACGTCGAGCGTGACGCCGCGCTGCGCGAGACCGGCGACTACGCGCGGCAAATCGTTGCGAAAGAGATTGATGTCGAGCATTCGGCCATCTTATCAGAGGCTTGCAGGACAGGCTTCAGCCCGACTTCGCGTCTTTCTCCCGCAGCGACTGCAGCTTTTCGCGGATGCGCGCTTCGAGGCCGCGCTCCGTGGGCTCGTAGAACGTCGTCGGCGTCATGTCGTCCGGGAGGTAATGCTCGCCCGCGGCGTACGCATCCGCCTCGTCGTGGGCATAGCGGTAGCCCTTGCCGTAGCCCAGCCCCTTCATCAGCTTCGTCGGCGCGTTGCGCAGCCGCAGCGGCACCGGACGCGAGCCGTCCTCGCGGATGAACGCGCGCGCGGCGTTGTACGCGGTGTAGACGGCGTTGCTCTTCGCCGCGCACGCGAGGTAGATCACGCATTGCGCGAGCGCGAGCTCGCCCTCGGGGGAGCCGAGCCGCTCGTACGTGGCGACGGCGTCGATCGCGAGCGACAGCGCGCGGGGATCGGCGAGGCCGATGTCCTCGGTCGCCATCCGGATCAGCCGCCGTCCCACATAGAGCGGATCGGCACCGCCGTCGAGCATCCGGCACATCCAGTACAGCGACGCGTCCGGGTCGGAGCCGCGCACCGACTTGTGCAGCGCGGAGATCTGGTCGTAGAACGCGTCGCCGCCCTTGTCGAAGCGCCGCATCGAGCGGGCAATCGTCGATTCGACGAACGCGAGGTCCACCGCGGTGCGGGCGGCAGTGCGCGCGGCCACGGCGAGCTGCTCGACGATGTTGACGAGGCGGCGGCCGTCGCCGTCGGCGTATGCGACGACGGCGTCGCGCGCCGGCGCGTCGATGGTCATCCCCGGCAGCGCCAGCGCCGCCGCGCGATCGAGCAGCACGCCGAGGTCCTCGGCCGACAGCGGCTCCAGCACGTACACGGCCGCGCGCGACAGCAGCGCGCCGTTGACCTCGAACGACGGATTCTCGGTGGTGGCGCCGATGAAGGTCAGCAGCCCCTGCTCGACGAATGGGAGAAAGGCGTCCTGCTGCGCCTTGTTGAAGCGATGGACCTCGTCGACGAACAGGATCGTCGCGCGGCCGTACTGCGCCCGCACGGACTCGGCGTGCGCCACCGCTTCACGGATGTCCTTGACCCCCGCCAGCACGGCGGAGATCGCGAGGAACTCCGCCTTGAACGCATCGGCCATGAGGCGCGCGAGCGTCGTCTTGCCCACGCCCGGCGGGCCCCACAGGATCATCGAATGCGGCTGGCCGGCGGCGAAGGCGACCGCGAGCGGCTTGCCCGGCGCCAGCAGGTGACGCTGGCCGACGACGTCGGCGATCGTCCGCGGGCGCAGCCGCTCCGCGAGCGGCGCGCCGGCCTTGACGTCGGGGGTGAAGAGGTCGCTCATGTCCGCGTTCGTTGCCCGGCGGAATTATGCGCGGTACAGTCGCGGCCTTCGTTCCACCGCTAACCACTGGCCGCGCCACCACGATGACACCTCCGCTCAGGGACAATCCCGTCAAGACCGCGCTCGCCGCGGGCAAGCGCTCGTTCGGCGCCATGGTCTTCGAGTTCTTCTCGCCCGGGCTGCCGCAGATCTGCAGGAACGCCGGCGCCGATTTCGTCCTGTACGACATGGAGCACACCGGCCTCGGCTTCGAGACGCTGAAGACGCAGTTCGCGCTGTGCCGCGGCCTCGGCATCGTCCCGATGGTGCGCGTGCCGCGCGGCGAATATCACTTCATCGCGCGCGCGCTCGACGTGGGCGCGATGGGGGTCATGGTGCCGATGGTGGGCTCCGCGGAAGAAGCCGCGAGCATCGTCGCCTGCACGCGGTACCCGCCCGCGGGACGCCGCGGCGCGGCCTTCGGCTTCGCCCACGACGATTACGGCAGCGGCAACGTGCGCGACAAGATTGCCGCGCTGCACGCGCGCACGATGGTGATTCCGCAGATCGAGACCGCCGAGGGCCTCGCCAACGTGGAAGCGATCGCCGCCGTGGACGGCGTGGATGCGCTGTGGCTCGGCCACTTCGACCTCACGAATTTCCTCGGCATCCCGGGCGCGTTCGACGACCCGCGGTTCGAGGCCGCGGTGACGCGGATCATCGCGGCGTGCGACGCCCACGGCAAGGCGGCGGCGTTCATCGCCACCGACGAAGCGTGGGCGCATCGCTACGCGAACCGCGGCTTCCGGCTGTTCGCCTACGGCCTCGACCAGCTGATGCTGCAGAACGGGCTGCAGCACGGACTCGGCGTGCTGCGCCAGGGAGCCTGACGATGACACAACGCTTTCGCGTGGGTCTCACCCGCGACATCCTCGACAGCCGCGGCGAGCCGGCGTTCGGCCGCAAGGCGCTGTCCGTCCTCGACGGCGCGGCCCACGTCGAGTGGGACTACCTGCCCGACGTGGTGCCGCATCTCACGCCCGAGCACGCCGCCCAGTACGACGCCGTCTACGTCAACATCGCGCGCGTGCCGGCCGCGGCGGTCGCGCGGCCCGACTGCCGGCTGCGCGTGGTCGCGCGCCATGGCGTGGGCTACGACTCCGTCGACGTCGCCGCCATGACCGAAGCCGGCATCGTCGTGACGAACACGCCGAGCCCGATGCCCCGCCCCGTCGCGACGATCGCCCTCACGTTCATCCTCGCGCTCGCCGGCAAGCTGATGCTGAAGGACAAGCTCACGCGCACCGGCCGCTGGAACGAGCGCATGGACAACATGGGGCTCGGTCTCACCGGCCGCACGCTCGGCGTGATCGGAGCCGGCCGCATCGGCAAGGAGCTGCTGCGGATGGCGCGCACGTTCGATCTCAAGCTGATCGCGGCGGACCCGAACGTCGACACCGTCGAGCTCGGCTACGTGGGCGCGCGCAAGGTCGACATGGACACGCTGCTCGCGACCGCCGATTTCGTCGTCGTCGCATGCCTCCTCGACCCGTCGACGCGCCACCTCGTCGGCGCGCCGCAGCTCGCGAAGATGCGGCCCGACGCGTATTTCATCAACGTGGCGCGCGGCCCCATCGTCGACGAACCCGCGCTGATCGCCGCGCTGCAGGCCGGGAAGATCGCCGGCGCCGCGGTCGACGTGTTCGAGCAGGAGCCGGTCGATCCGGCGAATCCGCTGCTTGCGATGGAGAACGTCATCGTCACGCCGCATTCGCTGTGCTGGACCGACGAGTGCTTCCACAACATGGCGTCGACCGGTCTCGCCAGCATCGTCGACGCGCTCGCCGGCAAGCGCCCGCAGTTCGTCGTCAACCCCGCGGTGCTCGACCACCCGCGCGTCCGCGCCTGGCTCAAGGCGTGATCCGCGGCGCAGCCGTCGTGGTGGCGGCGGCGTGGCTCACGGCCGCGGCCAGCGCGATCGCGTTCGATCTGGAGGGCCATCGCGGCGCGCGCGGTCTTGCGCCCGAGAACACGCTGGCCGCGTTCCGGCGCGCGCTCGCGCTCGGCGTCACCACGCTGGAGACCGACCTCGCCGTCACGCGCGACGGCGTCCTCGTCATCTCGCACGATCCGCTGCTCAATCCGGACATCGTGCGCGACGCGCAGGGCCGCTGGCTGACCGAAAAGGGTCCGCCGATCCAAACACTATCCCTCGAGGAATTGAAGCGCTACGACATCGGCCGCGTGGACCCCGCGAGCCGCTACGCCGCGCAGCTGCCCGGGCAGCAGGCGGTCGACGGCGAGCGGTTTCCGACGCTCGCGGAAGTCTTCGCGCTCGTGCGCGCGAGCGCCAAGCCGGTGCGCCTCAACCTGGAAACGAAGATCGACCCCACGCGCCCCGGGGACACGGTGGACGCGCCGACGTTCGCCCGTCTGGTCGTCGACGCGGTGCGCGACGCGCGCCTGGCGAACCGCGTGACGCTGCAGTCGTTCGACTGGCGCACGCTGGTCGCGGCGAAGAAGCTGGCGCCCGATCTGCCGACGGCGTGCCTCACGATCGAGACGGCGAACAACGACAACGTGAAGCCGGCGGGCGACAAGCCGTCGCCGTGGACGGCGGGCCTGGAACTGCGCAACTACGGGGAGTCGGTGCCGCGCCTCGTGCAGGCAGCCGGATGCTCGACCTGGTCGCCGTTCTGGCGCAACGCGACACCGGAGCGGATCGCGGAAGCGCACGCGCTCGGACTCGCGGTGCTGCCGTGGACGGTGAACGACACGGCCGACATGGCCCGCCTCATCGACGCGGGCGTCGACGGCCTCATCACGGACTATCCGGATCGCCTGCGCGACGTGATGCGCACGAAGGGCCTGCCGCTGCCTTGAGGTATCGCTGCGGGCGGCTGCGTTTTGGATCGCTGCTGCGGCCGCGCTTGGGATCGCCGCTGCGGCTGGGCGTGGGCCCTGCGCGGGCGCCTGAGCACTGAAGCCCGCGCGGGGCCTGCGCCCGCCGCCGCCCCACTCGCACCGGATCCCCGCTACTTCGCAGCGGCGTCGCCGACGACGTCGGCGCCGGCCGGCGTCTCGAAGCGGAACAGCGTCGGCGGGAGCGTCGGATTGCGCTCGATCGTCACGAACGTGAGCGTCGTGATCTGCCCGAACGTGTCGGTGAGCTCCATCGCGCGCGGCAGGTTGTCGCGAAAGCCGATGCGCACGCGCGAGAACTGCGATTCCGCCGCCTTCGGCGTCGCCTCGACATATTCCAGGTCGCCGGCCGCCGCGCCCTCGGCGAGCGTGAAGTTCTTCTCGAGCGCGTTGTCGCCGGCCAGCAGCGCCGCCGGCGTGGAGCCGAGCGCGACGTCGAGCTTGCGGACGATCACCTGGTTGAGGTCGCGGTCGTAGACCCAGACGCGCGCGCCGTCGCCGACGATCACCTGCTCGAACGGCTTTTCGTACGTCCAGCGGAACTTGCCCGGGCGGGCGAACGCAAACGTGCCGCCCGAGTTCTGCACCGCCGGGCGCGTCTTGCTCGCCACGGCCTGGCGGAACGTCCCCTGCGACGTGCGCGTGCCGTCGAGGAACGCCCGCAGTTGCGCGAGGCCCGTGGCCCCGGCGGGTGGCGCGGCCAGCGGCAGCGCGAGCAGCGCGGCAAGAAAGGACGGCGTGATTCGCATCGTCATCTCGGAGTCAGTTGCGGGCGCCGAGTTCCGTGCCCGGTATGTTGGCGAGACAGTTGCCCGCGGCGTCGAGCACCACGTAACTGTGGTCGAGGCCGTCGTAGGCATGCCGCCCGCCGCTGACGCGATACTGGCGGACGAACACGCGCCACGCGCCGTAGGCGAGCTCGGCATCCGCGTCGCAGCCGGCGACGAAGGCGTTCGCGCAAAAGTCCGCCGGAAGCAGCGTGCGCGCCCGCTCGATGATCTGCGCCTGTGTCAACGCGGGCGCGCCGGCGCCGCGGTCGTTCGGACAGAACTGGGGGCCGGTGCGGTAGACCTCCACCGGACCGGAAGACGCCGCGGCCGACGCGCCGGCCAGCGCCAGCACCAGCGCGCGCGCGAAACCGGCGCTCACGCGGCGTCGCTCTTCCCCGCGGGGACGAGGACGTCGCGGTTGCCGTTCGTCTGCATCGGCGAGACGAGGCCCGCACGCTCCATCTGCTCGATCAGCCGCGCCGCGCGGTTATAGCCGATGCGCAGATGCCGCTGCACGAGCGAGATCGACGGACGCCGGGTCTTCAGCACCACATTGACGGCCTGGTCGTACATCGGGTCCGCCTCGGCGTCGCCGCCGTCCACCGACACCCCCTCCTCCGCGTCGCCGGCCACGCCGCCCTCGAGGATGCCCTCGAGATACTGGGGGCCACCCAGCGATTTCAGGTGCTCGACGACGCGATGCACTTCGGCGTCGGACACGAACGCGCCGTGGACGCGCAGCGGATAGCCGGTGCCGGGCGGCAGGTACAGCATGTCGCCTTGCCCGAGCAGCGCCTCGGCGCCCATCTGGTCGAGGATGGTCCGCGAATCGACCTTGCTCGCCACCTGGAAGGCGATCCGCGACGGAATGTTCGCCTTGATTAGGCCGGTGATCACGTCGACCGACGGCCGTTGCGTCGCGAGGATCAGGTGGATGCCCGCGGCGCGCGCCTTCTGCGCGATGCGCGCGATCAGCTCCTCGATCTTCTTGCCCGTGACCATCATCAGGTCGGCAAGCTCGTCCACGACGACGACGATCAGCGGCATCTCCTCCAGCGGCTCGGGCGATTCGGGCAGCGCGGGCTGCGGATGATTGAGCGGCTTGCCGGCTTTTTTCGCGTCGGCGATCTTCTGGTTGTAGCCTGCGAGGTTGCGCACGCCGAGCTGCGACATCAGCTTGTAGCGCCGCTCCATCTCGCCGACGCACCAGTGCAGCGCGTTGGGCGCGAGCTTCATGTCGGTGACGACCGGCGCCAGCAGGTGGGGAATGCCCTCGTATACGGAGAGCTCCAGCATCTTGGGATCGATGAGGATGAGCCGCACGTCCTTCGGCTCGGCCTTGTACAGCAGCGACAGGATCATCGCGTTGACCGCGACCGACTTGCCCGAGCCCGTCGTCCCCGCGACCAGCAGGTGCGGCATCCGCGCGAGATCGGCGATCACGGCCTTGCCGGCGATGTCCTTGCCGAGCGCGAGGGTCAGCGCGCCCGGCGCGTCGTTGTACGTGGTCGACGCCAGGATCTCGACCAGCTTCACGATCTGCCGCTTGGGATTGGGCAGCTCGAGCGCCATGCACGACTTGCCGGGAATCGTCTCGACCACGCGGATCGAGACGACGGAGAGAGCGCGCGCGAGATCCTTGATCAGGTTGACGATCTGCGCCCCCTTCACGCCGACCGCGGGCTCGATCTCGAAGCGCGTGATCACCGGGCCGGGATAGGCGGCCAGCACCTTAACCGCGACGCCGAAGTCGGCGAGCTTGCGCTCGATCAGCCGCGACGTGAAATCGAGCGTGTCGGGGCTCACCGACTCGGTGGCCGGCGGCGCGTCCTCGAGCAGCGACAACGGCGGCAGCGCGGAATCCGGCATGTCGGTGAAGAGCGGCCGCTGCTTCTCCTTGACCACGCGCTCGGAGCGCGGCACCGCGATCACCGGCGGGACGACGATCAGCGGCTCGCGCTCTTCCTCCTCCTCGCGCACTTCCCGGACGATGTGCTCCCGCTCGGCGGTGGCGATCTCGCCGATGCGGCGGTCCTCCGCGCGCTCGCGTCGGGCGCGCACCCACGCGACGAAGCCCTCGGTGGCGGCGCCGATGCTCTCCATCACGCGCAGCCATGACACGCCGAAGAACAGCGACGACCCGATCGCGAACGCGGCGAGCAGCATCAGCGTGGCGCCGTTGAAGCCAATGATCCGGGCAAGCCCCTGGCCGATCGATTCGCCGAACGCCCCGCCGGGCGCCAGCGGCAGCGTGACCGGCAGGCGCCAGAGGCGGATGGCTTCGAGCGCCGCGCTCGCCAGCAACACCAGCGCGAAGCCGAAGGCCGCGAGGCCGAGCGGATGCTCGCGCACGTGCTCGGGATCGACGACGTGCCGATAGCCGGCGGCCACGACGACGACACCGGCGACGACCCACCACCACGCCGACAGGCCGAAGAGGTAGAGGAGCAGATCGGACAGCCACGCGCCGAAGATCCCGCCGCGATTCGCGACGGCGCCGCCAGTGCCGGTGAACGAAAAGCCGGGATCGCTCCGCGTGTACGTGAAGAGGATCAGCGCGAGGTAGACGAGCGCGGCGACGACGAGAAGGCCCCAGGCTTCGCGCACCAGCCGGGCAAAGCGTGGCGACAGCGTTTCGCCGGCCGTGGGCGGCTTTCGCTTGGCGTTTCCGTTCTTCTTAAAAAACATGGACTTGCCGCGTAGACTTCACCGCGGGCATTATACCCCTAGCGGCGCCGCTGCAAAGGTGTCGGACGGACCGCTCGCTGCCCCGCTTGTACGGCCGGGCGCCGCCCTCAATTGCTTTAAACTTTCGCGCTTTCGCGCCGGGAACACGATCCTCCCCATGTCCGCCAAGCATTCCCGCCTGCTGATCCTCGGTTCCGGCCCGGCCGGCTATACCGCCGCCGTCTACGCCGCGCGCGCCAACCTGAAGCCGGTGCTGATCACCGGCCTTGCGCAAGGCGGGCAGCTGATGACGACGACCGACGTCGACAACTGGCCGGCCGACGACAACGGCGTGATGGGCCCGGAGCTGATGGCGCGATTCCAGAAGCACGCCGAGCGGTTCGACACCGAGATCGTGTTCGACCACATCAATGCGGTGGACCTCGGCGTGCGGCCGCTGCGGCTCGTCGGCGACAACGGCACGTACACCTGCGACGCGCTGATCATCGCGACCGGCGCGTCGGCGCGCTACCTCGGCCTGCCGTCGGAGGAGTCGTTCATGGGCAAGGGCGTGTCGGCGTGCGCGACGTGCGACGGGTTTTTCTACAAGGGCCAGGACGTCGTCGTCGTGGGCGGCGGCAACACCGCCGTCGAGGAGGCGCTCTACCTCTCGAACATCGCGCGCAGCGTCACGGTCGTGCACCGGCGCGAGCGCTTCCGCGCCGAGGCGATCCTCGTCGACCGGCTGACGGCGAAGACGCACGGCAGCGGCAACATGCGCGTGCTGTGGAACCACACGCTCGACGAAGTGCTGGGGGACGCGTCCGGCGTCACCGGCGTGCGGGTCAAGGACGCGCGCTCGGGCGCGACGCAGAACGTCGACGTCAAGGGCGTGTTCATCGCGATCGGGCACACGCCGAACACGCAGCTCTTCGAGGGCCAGCTCGACATGGCCGGCGGCTACCTCCGCGTGCGCGGCGGCAGCGAAGGCAACGCCACCGCGACGTCCGTTGCGGGCGTGTTCGCCGCCGGCGACGTCGCCGATCACGTGTACCGCCAGGCGGTCACGTCGGCCGGCACCGGCTGCATGGCCGCCCTCGACGCCGAGGTCTTCCTCGAGGCGCACGCTTAGCGCCATGGCCAAGCTGGCCGATTTGAAGACGCTGCTGGAGCAGGCGCCGCGCCGCCCTGCCCCGGCGCCCGCGGCGGCGCCCGTGGCGCCCGCTGCCGCGCCGGCGCCCGTCGCGTCCCCCCGCCGCGCGGTCGCCGCCGGCAAGCACGCCGACGGCGACGTCGACCTGGCGCGCGCGTTCGCCGACGTGACGAAGATGGCGCCGCCGAACCGCGCCAACAGCGTCAAGGCGCGGCCGGCGCCCGTCGCGCGCCAGCGGATTGCCGACGAGCGCGAAGCCCTCATCCTGTCGAAGTACGGCAGCGAGCCCGCGCCGCAGACGTGGGACATCGGCCAGGAGATCGAAGGCGAGCAGACGTTCCTGCGCACCGGCCTCGGCACCGACGTGCTGACCGGCCTGCGCCGGGGCCGCTGGGTCGTGCAGGCCGAGATCGACCTCCACGGGCTCACCGCGATCGAGGCGCACGATGCGCTCGCCGACTTCCTGCTCGAGGCGCGCGCCCGCGGCCTGCGCTGCGCCCGCGTGATCCACGGCAAGGGCCTCACGTCGCCGAACAAGGAGCCCGTGCTGAAGGGCAAGGTGCGCCGCTGGCTCGCCCACTGGGACGACGTCCTCGCCTACTGCGAAGCGCCGCGCCACGCCGGCGGCGGCGGCGCCGTGATGGTCCTGCTGCAGGCCCGCGCGCGCCCATGAAATACAAGGACTACTACGCGACCCTCGGCGTGCCGCGCGACGCCAAGGCCGACGCCATCAAGGCCGCCTACCGCAAGCTCGCGCGGAAGTTCCACCCCGACGTCTCGAAGGAGGAGAACGCCGAGGAGAAGTTCAAGGAGGTGTCGGAGGCCTACGAGACGCTGCACGACGCGGAAAAGCGCGCTGCGTACGACCAGCTCGGCCGCCACGCGCCGGGCGACGAGTTCCGGCCGCCGCCCGACTGGGGGCAGGACTTCGGCGGCGCGGGCGCCGGCCAGCAGTTCTCGTTCGACGACGTCGATCTCGCCGATCTCTTCGCCGGCTTGTCCGGCCGCGGCCGGGGCGCTGCGGGCGGCGGCGGACCTCGGCGCGCCAATCGTCCCTATCCGGGCGCCGACTACGAGGCCGCGGTGCGGCTCACGTTCGAGCAGGCGTTCGACGGCACCGAGCTCGAGCTCGACCTGGCCGCGATCGAATACGATGCGCAGGGCAACGCGCGGCGCGTGCCGCACCGGATGAAGGTCCGGATCCCCCGCGGCGTCACGGACGGGCAGAAGCTGCGCGTTCCCGGCAAGGGCGGCAAAGGCGTCAACGGCGGCCGCGACGGCGACCTCTATCTCGACATCACCGTCGACGCGCATCCGCTGTTTCGTGTCGACGGCATGGACATCCACGTCGAGCTCCCGCTGGCGCCGTGGGAGGCGGTGCTCGGCGCGAGCATCGACTTGCCCACCCCCGCCGGGCGCGTCGCGCTGAAGGTGCCCGCCGGCACGCGGGCCGGGCAGAAGCTCCGCCTGTCGGGCCGCGGCATGGCGCGACCCGACGGCACCAAGGGCGACCTGTACGCGCAGGCGCAGATCGTCGTTCCCACCGTCGTGGACGAGAGCCAGCGCAAGCACTACGAAGCGCTGCGCGACGCCACGAGCTTCGACCCGCGGGCGCACCTCGGGTGAGGAGATGCTGATGACCCTCGAATTCGCACAGGCGGTCTACGTCGACGAGGGCGAGACCGTCACGTTCATGCAGCTCGTCGAGCGCACCGGCCTGACGGAAGCCGAGCTCGCCGACCTCGTCGAGAGCGGCGCGCTGCCCGACGCGCCGCCGGTGCCGGTCGAGGCCCGCTTCAGCGCGCGTTGCATCGTCGTGGCGCATGCCGCGCGGCGGCTTCGTGACGAGTACGCGCTCGAGGACTCGCACAGCCTCGCGGTCGTGGTGCGCCTGACGCAGCGAATCCAGGCGCTCGAGTCGGAGCTCCGCCGCCGGCGCGGCGGCCGCTGACGCGCGGCGTCGCCCGTTCTTCCAGAATCACATCACGCACCGGCTGCAATCGCTGTCCGACGAGGCGCGGCGCCGCTACGGCAAGGGCAAGTCCGTGGACGTCTGGCACGACCCTTCCGATCCCGCGCAATCGGTGCTCGATCCGCGCATTCCGTTTCCCGCGCTGCTCGCATTCGGATTCAGCGTGGCGTTCTTCGTGCTGGGCGTGGTGGGCACGCTTCGCCTCCTCGCCGGCTGACCGATGTCCGCGCGCGTCAGCGCAGCGTGCGATGTGTGAGCGCCGGCAGGCTGCGGCGCACGCTCTCGATCCGCGCGGGATCGACGTCGCCGACGACGATCCCCGGTCCCTCCTCCGCGCGCACCGCGACGACGTCGCCCCACGGATCGACCAGCATCGAGTGGCCGTACGTGCGGCGGTTGCCCGGGTGCGTGCCGCCCTGGGCGGCGGCGAGCACGTAGCACTGGTTCTCCACCGCGCGCGCCCGCAGGAGCAGGTCCCAGTGCGCCGTGCCGGTGCGAACGGTGAACGCGGCGGGCACGACGATCAGCGCGACGTCGCCGAGCGCGCGATAGAGCTCCGGAAAGCGCACGTCGTAGCAGATCGACAGGCCGACGCGCCCCGCCGCGGTGTCGATCGCCTTCGGTGCTGCGCCCGCGGCGATCGTGCGCGCCTCGTCGTAGTCCTCGTCGCCGTGGGTGAAGCGGAACAGGTGGATCTTGTCGTAGCGCGCCACGCGCGCGCCGTCGGGGCCGTACGCGACGAGCGACTGGCGCACGCGGGCCGGGTCGCCGTCGTCGATCGGAACGCTGCCGCCGACGAGATGGATCCGGTGGCGCTGCGCACTGGCCGCGAGGAAATCCTGCTGCGGTCCGCGGCCGTCGGGCTCGCGGACCGCGAGCTTGTCCACGGGACGCGTGCCCATGAAGCCGAAGTTCTCGGGCAGCAGCACGAGCGTCGCGCCGGCGGCGGCGGCCGCGTCGACGAGGGGCGCCGCCTGCGCGAGGTTGGCGGCGACGTCGTCGCCGGACACCATCTGCACGCCGGCGACGCGCATTCTCCCGCTGACGATCACTGGGTCACCGTTTGCGCGGGGGCCGCCGCAGCCGCCGTCCGGCCGCCGACGCGCTGGACCACGGGCTCGGCCCAGCCGCCCGACACCGCGTACTCGTAGCTGAAGAGCTGCTCCAGCGGATCCTTCATCAGCTTCTGCGCGAGCAGCGCGCCCGCGCCCACGGCCGCGCCGACGAGCGGGTTGGCGATGAAGAGCGCCGCGGCGCCGGCGGACACGCTGCTGGTGAGCGACGGCATCACCCGCACGCGCAGCTGCTCCGTCTCGCGCGACAGATCGACGCTGCCGGAGATGTCGACGCTCGCCGCCGGCCCGGTGAGCCGCAGGTTCTCGGTGCTCATGATGCCTCCGCTGACGGTGGCCGCGCCGGCGACGGCGTCGAACGCGAACCCCTCGCTGAACACGTCGCGGAAATCGAGCGAGATGCGGCGCGGCAGCGCCTGCAGCGACAGCACGCCCAGCAGTCGTCCCATCCCGGGATCCGCCTTCAGGAACTGCCCCGCGCCCGACGTGAGCTTGAACGAGCCGGACAAGGACGGATAGTCGAAGTCGCTGGGCGAGCCCGCCCACGCGAGCTGGCCCTCGATTTTCGTCGGCGCGCCCTTCACGGCGTCGGCCATGCCGAACCTTGCGAGGAACGCGCCGGCTTCCTGCGCCTCGATCGCGATGTCGAGCTTGGTCTCCTGCGGCGGTCCCGCGCGCCACCAGCCTTTCGCCGTGATGCTGCCGACGTCGGTCGACAGCGCCAGCGATTCGATCTGCCAGTCCGCCCCGCTCGGGCGCGCGATCACCTCGAGCTTGCCGAGGTCGCGGCCGCGACTCATCAGCGCGTCGGTCGCGAGATCGATCTCCGGCCAGGGATTGGCCGCGTCCTGCGCGCGCGGCGCGTCGCTCGCCGGCGGCTTCCACGGCACGAGGTCGCCGGCATCCGGCGCGGTGAGGCGCGCGAGGCGTGCCACCACGCGGCCGTTCGGGCGGATTGGCGTCGGGCCCCCCCACACCGCGGTGCCGGCGACTTCGCGGCCGTCGAGCGTGAGCCGCCAATCCTCGCCGTTGCGCCGCGCGACGACGCCCATGTCGTTGAACTTGCGTCCGAGCGCCTGCATCGTTCCTGCGCGGAGATCGGCGCCTTCGAGCGCGATCGGCGCCTCGCCGCCCGCGGCGGCGGCGCTGCCGCCCGCGACCGGCGCGGCCGGGGCCGTCAGCGTGCGGCCGATCGCCAGCCAGTCGTCGACGTTGAGCTTCGGCAGGTCCGCGCGCACCCACAGGCCGTGGCGCTCCGCGTCGACCGGGCGCTCGGCCCCCTTGCCCACGACCAGCAGCATGCGATCGGCCCGCGCGTCCGGCAGCGACGGCGCGCGCGCCTGCAGGCGCGCCACGCCGCCGTAGTCGACGCTGACGATGTCGTCGCGGCGCGGCGCCGGCCCCTGGCGACGCTCGACCCGCAGCGCCATCGCCTGATCCGCCGTCTTGCCGAGCGGGGCCGGCAGGTCGACGGCCGTGCCCTTCAGCGACGAATCGAGCACCCACGACGCAATGTCGGGGCGCGCGTTGATGACGACCTGCCAGTCGGCGGTGCCGGCGATGCGATCGGCGAGCGGCGACGCCAGCGTTGCGCGCAGGTTCGCGACGTCGGTCGTCCCGGTCGCCGTCACCCGCACGCGGTTGTCGGCGCCGGCGAACTGCAGCTTCACTGGACCGCCGAACACCTGGGCGGTGATGTCGGTGCCTGACAGCGTGGCGTCGGAGAAGCCGAGCTTGCCGCTCACCTGCGTGAGCGGCGGCGCGCTGCCCACGGCAAGGCCGTTGCCGATGAACTCGTACTCGCCGGTGACGCTGGTCGCGCCGGGCTCCTTCAGCGGCAGGTCGAAGCGGAGCGCGAGACGGCCGTCGCCGGTGGCTGTGACGCGCTCGGTGAAGTGGCCGATCCAGTCGGTGACGGGCGTGGCCGCGATGAACGCGAGGAACTCGCTCGTCGGGCCCGCGACGTCGCCGCTGATGCGCAGGACCGGCCTGGGATCGTGGAGGTCGGCGATCTCGGCGCGCGCGCGTCCGATCTGCGCGCCCATGATGCGGCCGCGGGTGGCGTCGACGACGAGCTTCGTGCCGTCGATGCGGACGTCGGCGTCCACGTCGGAGACCACGGGCCAACGCTCCGCGTAGTCGAGCGTCGCGCCGTTGGCGCGCGCGGTGACGACGAGCTGTCCGCCCTTGCCGTCGCGAAACGGGAAGTCCGCCAGGTTGCCGTTCAGCACGATGCGCGCGTCGGAGGCGTTGCCTTTCCCGAGCGCGCGCTGCAGCCATTCGCGCAGATGCTCGTGCAGCGTGAGCGGCAGGTAGCGCTGGCCGCGCTCGAAGCTGAGGCGCGCGACCTGCGCGTGGAGGTCGAGGAACCCGGGGCCCGCAGGGAGCGAGCGCCACGTGGCGGCGGCGGCGCCCGCGCCGTCGGCGTTCGCGAACGTGAGATCGGACGCCGTGACCGTGACGCCCTGCGGTCCCCGCTGCCAGCTCACGCTGCCGCTCAGCGCGTCGAGCGCCACCGGCTCCGCGTACCAGCGCGGCATCGTGACGGTGAGCATGCGGCTCGCGAGCTTCAGCGATCCCTTGCCCTCGCTCACCTCGACCGCACCGGACACGCCGTCGATGCCAGGCATCGTGTCGTTCGCGTTGACGCCCACGCGCTCGGCGGTGGCGCTCGCCACGTACGATTGCGGCGCGTCGGGCGGCCCCGTCCAGGCCGCCTTGCCGCCGACGAGCGTCCCGCGCGGCGCGAAGCGGCCGAGGTCGTCGCGCAGCGTCTGCGGCAGCGGCAGGTGCGACGCGACGGCCGTCAGCGGCGCGAGGTCGAGGCGCGGGAACGCGAGCTCGCCCGTGCCGATCTCGCCGGCCTCGGTGACGTCGTACGCGACGGTGAGATCGGTGGGCGGCAGGGTCACGCCGTCCGTCGTCTGGAACGCGACGCCGCGGCCGTACAGCGAACGCTTGGCCGCGCCGGTCTTCCAGCCGACCCGGCCGGCGAGATGGCGCAACCGCAGCGGCGGCAGCGCGGCGTCAACGCGCGCATCGACGTCGGCGAGCTCGAGGTCGGCGACGACGTCGCTCGCCTGGCCGTCCGCGACGTCGATCCAGAAGCGCAGCGCGCCCTTGCCGGACTCCACCGGAATCGGCAGCGGCAGCCATTCGCGCCAGGCGGCGACGTCGGCGTAGTCGAGCCGGAGATAGAAGCGCCCCTGCGTCTTGCGCCAGTCGCCCGGATCGAGCCCGACGACGTCGCCGCGTACGTCGACCGGCGAGGCGAGCTCGGCCGGCGGCACGCCGGTGAGACCGAAGCGATGATGGCCGAGGCTGCGCTCGAGCCGGAACTGCACGCGGTCGAGCACGAGCTGCGGCGCGTTGCGCATCTCGTCGTCCCAGACGATCAGCGCGTCGCGCACGACGATCTCCCGTTGCCGCAGCAGCCAATCGGTGAGCATGCCGTCGTCCGCCGGCGTGTCGGGCTCGAGCGCGATGCCGGCGATCCGCAGCCGCCCCTGCGCGTCGCGGCGCACGGAGAGGCGCGGCCCTTCGACGACGAGCTCGCGCAGCCGGAAATCGAGGAACGGCAGCGACGTCCAAGCCACGATGAGGTCGACGCGCGGCAGCTCCAGCAACGGCGTGGTGCGGGCGCCCGCACGATCGCGGATCGTGAGGCCGCGAATCGACAGCCGCGGATTCCAGCCGTCCCAACCGGTGACGATCTCGTCGATCGTCACCGCCTGGCCGAGCCGCGCCGACAGCAGCGCCGCGATGTCGGCGCGACGCGATTCCACCTGCGGAAAGACGACGAAGCGAACGGCGAGGAGCAGCGCGCACGCCAGTCCCACGACGACGAGGATGGCCGTACCGGCGAACCGCAACCGGCGGACGGCGCGAGAGGGCGCCGGCTCCATCGGGGCGCGGGGGGAAACGCGCGCAAAGGGCATAGAATGGGCCGTTCGCCCGGATTGTAGCGGATGCCCTGCGTCTCACGGCGATTTCGGGCCGCGCGCCCGCGCATTCGTGGCCAACCGTTCCACCCGACGACCCATCGTCCCGCCACCCTCCGACCTGCCCGCGATGGACCAGGAGCGCGCGCTCGCCTACAGCCACTACGCCCGCCAGGCGCTGGATGCGCATCCGGCGCTGCGCGACGAGCTCGCCGTCACGCTGGGGCAGCCGTTCGACTGGCCGCCGGCACGGCGCGCGCTCGCGGACGTGGTCGCCGGCGACGACGCCGCCGCGCTCGACCGTGCGCTGCGCACGCTGCGCCGGCGGGTCTTCGTCCACACGATGTGCCGCGACCTGCGCGGGCTCGCGCCGCTCGCCGAAGTGCTCGCCACGATCAGCACGCTCGCGGACGTCGCCATCGACGCGGCCGTGACGCTGCACGCGCGGCAGCTCGCCGCCGCGCACGGCGCGCCGCGCGGGGAGCGCACCGCCGATCCCCAGGCGCTGATCGTGATCGCGATGGGCAAGCTCGGCGGCGGCGAGCTCAACGTGTCGTCCGATGTCGACCTCGTGTTTGCCTATCCCGAGGAAGGCGACACGGCCGGGCCGCGCCAGATCTCCAACCGCGAGTTCTTCGACCGCCTCGGCCGGCGCGTCATCGCGACGCTGGCCGACGTCACCGCCGACGGCTTCGTGTTCCGCGTCGACATGCGCCTGCGACCGTACGGCGACAGCGGGCCGCTGACCGGCTCGTTCGCGGCGCTGGAGCACTACCTCGTCACGCAGGGCCGCGCGTGGGAGCGCTATGCATGGCTGAAGGCGCGGCCGATCACCGGCACGCACCACGACGAGCTGATGGCGCTGGTCACCCCGTTCGTCTACCGCAAGTACCTCGACTACGACGCCTACGACGAATTGCGCGACATCCATCGCCAGATCCGCGCGCAGGAACGGCGCGAGGATTATGCCGACAACGTGAAGCTCGGGCCCGGCGGCATCCGCGAAGTGGAATTCACCGCGCAGGCGCTGCAGATCGTCCGCGGCGGCCGCGATCCGGCGTTGCGCGTGCGCGGCACGATCCCGGCGCTGGAGGCGCTCGCGCGGAAGCGGCTGCTGCCCGTGCGCGCGGTGGCCGCGCTCTATGGCGCGTACGCATTCCTGCGCAACGTAGAGCACCGGCTGCAGTACCGCGCGGACCGGCAGACGCAGCAGCTCCCCGACGACGACGTCGAGCGCGCGGCGCTGGCGGCGAGCATGGGCTTCGCCAGCTACGCCGAGTTCGCCGCCACGCTGGCGCGGCACCGCGACGACGTGTCGGCGCAGTTTGGGCTCGTGCTCGGCGACACCGGACGGCAGGACGACGCCGACGGCGCGGCGTTCGTCGACGTTTGGCACGATCCGGCGCCGACCCCCACGCTGCTGGCGCCGCTCGCCGCCGCCGGCTACGCGGACCCCGCCGCGCTCGTCGACGCGCTGCGGCGCACGCGCGAATCCACGCGCTACACGCAACTGCCGGCCGCCTCGCGCATGCGCTTCGACCTCATCGTCCCGCAGCTGCTGGCGGTCGCCGCGCGCGACGGCGGGCCGGCGGCGGACCCGCAGACGGTGTTCATGCGCCTGCTGGGTCTCCTCGACGCCGTGAGCCGGCGCAGCGCCTACCTCGCGCTCGTCATCGAGCATCCGCCGCTGCTGCCGCGGCTCGCGAACCTGATGGGCGCCTCCGCCTGGGCGGCCGACTACCTGACGCGGCATCCGATCCTGCTGGACGAGCTGCTCGACGCGCGTGCGCTACTCACCGAGCCCGACGACGCCGCGTGGCGTGACGAGCTCGCGGGCCAGCTCGGCGCGCACGCCGGCGACACCGAGCGGCAGATGGACGCGATGCGGCACTTCAAGCAGATGCAGACGGTGCGGATGCTGGCGCAGGACCTCGGCGGCCGGCTCACCGTGGAGCGGCTCGCCGACCATCTGTCCGCCCTCGCCGACGTCATCCTCGCCGCGACGCTTCGCCTCTGCTGGGACGAGCTCGCGCCCGGCGCGCCGCCGCCCCGCTTCGCGATCGTCGGCTACGGCAAGCTCGGCGGCAAGGAGCTGGGCTACGCGTCCGACCTCGATCTCGTGTTCCTGTTCGACGTCGACGCGGACGCGCCCGACGCCGACGCGGCGCCCGCCCGCTACGCGCGGCTCGCCCAGCGGATGAACACGTGGCTCACCAGCACCGGCGCCGCCGGCCGCCTGTACGAGACGGACTTGCGCCTGCGTCCCGACGGCGCGTCGGGCCTCCTCGTGTCGAGCTTCGCCGCATTCCGCAAGTACCAGCGCGAGACGGCCTGGCCGTGGGAGCACCAGGCGCTGACGCGCGCGCGCTTCGTCGCGGGCGACGCCGCGCTCGGCGCCGCGTTCGAGCGCGAGCGCGACGAGATCCTGCGCCAGCCGCGCGATCGGGCGCGGCTCGCCGGCGACGTGGTCGAGATGCGCCGGAAGATGCACGCCGGACATCCGAACCGCACGCCGCTCTTCGATCTGAAGCACGATCCGGGCGGCATGGTCGACATCGAGTTCATCGTCCAGTTCCTGGTGCTCGTGCACTCGCGCGAGCACGCGGCGCTGACGAAGAACGCCGGCAACATCGCCTTGCTGGCGCTGGCCGGCGCGCTCGGCCTCGTGCCGGCGGCGCTCGCCGGGCGCGTCGCCGACGCGTACCGCGATTACCGGCGCGAGCAGCATCGCGTGCGGCTCACCGGCGCGCCGCATGCGCGCGTCGACCCGGCAGCGCACGGGGCGCGCCGCGCCGATGTGGGCGCGCTGTGGACGGCGGTGTTCGGCGCGCCGTGGACGGCCGGCGGCGCGGCGGCGGCTTTCGGATAAACTCACGCCTTCGCACGGAACGGGAGTCTCACATGTCGATGGCCGACCGCGACGGCTGGATCTGGCACGACGGCAAGCTGGTGCCGTGGCGCGACGCGACCACGCACGTCCTCACGCACACGCTGCACTACGGCATGGGCGTCTTCGAAGGCGTGCGCTGCTACAAGACGGCCGCCGGCCCCGCCATCTTCCGGCTGCGCGATCACACCGACCGCCTGCTGCGCTCGGCCCGGATCTTCGGCATGAAGATCCCGTATTCGCGCGAGGAGCTCGACGAAGCGCAACGCGCCTGCGTGCGCGAGAACAAGCTCGAGTCGTGCTATCTGCGCCCCATCGCGTTCTACGGCTCGGTGGCGATGGGCGTCGCCGCGAAGACCAACCCGGTGATCGTTTCGATCGCGGCGTGGCCGTGGGGCGCTTACCTCGGCGCCGACGGCCTCGAAAAGGGCATCCGCGTCAGGACCTCGTCGTACACGCACCATCACCCGAACATCACGATGTGCGGCGCCAAGGCCGTTTCCAACTACGCGGTGTCGATCCTCGCCAACCAGGAAGCCACGCACGACGGCTACGAGGAGGCGATGCTGCTCGATCCGCAGGGCTACGTCTGCCAGGGCTCCGGCGAGAACGTGTTCATGGTCCGCGACGGCAAGCTCCACACGCCGGATCTCTCCGGCGGCGCGCTGGCCGGCATCACCCGCGCCACGATCATCGAGTTCGCCGGCGAGCTCGGCATCCCGGTGGTGGAGCGGCGCATCACGCGCGACGAGTTCTACGTCTGCGACGAGGCTTTCTTCACCGGCACCGCCGCCGAAGTGACGCCGATCCGCGAGATGGATCACCGGCCGATAGGCGAAGGCACGCGCGGGCCGATGACCGAGAAGCTGCAGGCGATGTTCTTCGACGCGGTCAACGGCCGCAGCCCCAGGCACAAGGCGTGGCTCACGCTGGTCTGACGATGGCCGCCGACAACGTCCGTGCCGACGTCCCGGTCGCGGTGAAGCCCGCCGACCTGCCGGTGTTCTGCCCGAATCCCGCCATGCCGCTGTGGAGCTCGCATCCGCGCGTGTTCCTGGACATCGCCGACACCGGCCACGCGATGTGCCCGTATTGCGGCACCAAGTACGCGCTCGAGGGCGGCCCGGCCAAGGCCGGGCACTGACCCTCGCGCGCGCCCTTCGTCCCTCGCGCCCGCCCGCGGCCGCCATGCCCCGCGAACGCATCCTCATCGTCGCGCCGTCCTGGGTCGGCGACGCGATCCTGTCCGAGCCGCTGGTGGCGCTGCTCCGCCAGCCGTACGAGGAGCCGCGGATCGACGTGCTCGCGCCGCCGTGGTGCGGACCGGTGTACGCGCGGATGCGCGGCATCCGCCGCGTCATCGAGAGCCCGTTCGGCCACGGCAAGGTCGACCTCGCGGGCCGGCGGGCGCTCGCCGCGAAGCTGCGCGACGAAGGCTACGCGCGCGCGATCGTGCTGCCGAACTCCTGGAAGTCCGCGCTGATCCCCTGGTTCGCGCGCATTCCCGTCCGCACCGGCTACGTGGGCGAGGCCCGCTGGGCGCTGCTCAACGATCCGCGCAAGCTGGTCAAGCAGGCGATGCCGCGGCTCGCGACGCGCTACGCCGCGCTGTCGGGCGAGCCCGGCAGCTTCGTGCCCATGCCGCCGTCCCCCGTACTCGTGCCCGACGTCGCGAACCGGTCCGCCGCCGTGCGCGCCCTGCGCCTCAAGACGCGCAAGCCGGTGGCCATCCTGTGTCCGGGCGCCGAGTTCGGGCCGGCCAAGCGATGGCCCCCGAAGCACTTCGCCGAGCTCGCCGCGCTGTTCCTGCGCGACGGCTTTCGCATCTGGCTCGTCGGCTCGCCCAACGACAAGCTCGCCGCCAGCGCGGTGCTGCATTCGATCGGCGACGGCGCGCGGCAGGTGCACGACCTCACGGGCAAGACCGACCTCGGCACGGCGATCGACCTGCTGTCCCTCGGCACGCTCGTCGTCAGCAACGACTCGGGCCTGATGCACGCGGCGGCGGCGGTCGGCGTCCCCGTCGTCGCGCTGTTCGGATCGTCGTCGCCGGAATACACGCCGCCGCTGTCGCCACTGGCGCGCGTCGCCAAGATCGACATCGAATGCAGCCCGTGCTTCAAGCGCGAGTGCCCGCTCGGGCACTTCAAGTGCATGCGCGATCTGCAGCCGTGGATGGTCTACAATTTCGCCCGCGCCGCGATGCCGCTCCACCTGTCCGCGCGCGTGCCCGCTCCCGCCGAAACCTGATCGTCCGCGACACGTCATGCCCAAGGCCCGCACGCCGCCGATCTACACGTCGCCGCAGGACGCCGCGCTCGCGTTCTATCAGGCGTTCGAGGCCAAGGACATCGACGCGATGATGGCCGCGTGGGCCGACGACGAGGAGATCGTCTCCATCCATCCCGGCGGTGCGCGTCACGTGGGTTACGACGCCGTCCGCGCTGCGTTCGAGGCGCTCTTCGCCGGCGACGGCAAGCTGGGCTTCCGCCTCGAACAGGTCGTGATGATGGAAACGGTCGGCCTAGCCGTCCAGAGCGCGATCGAGCAGCTCTATCTGGCCGACGGCAATCCGCGCGGCGCGGCGCTCGCCACCAACGTCTTCATGCGCACGCCTTCCGGCTGGCGCATCGTGCTGCACCACGCTTCGCCGGCGCCGTCGCTGCCGCAGCCGCAGCAGAGCGGGCCGCTGCACTGACGCCGGCTGCGCGATGACCGACGACGACGCGCGCCGCATGCTCGCGGTGCTCGAGGAGATCCGCGACCAGCAGCGCGTCCAGCTCGAGCGGCAGGCGGAGGCGCTCGCCGTCCAGCGCGAGCAGATGGCGCTGGTGCGCGAGCAGGCCGCGAACGCCGCGCGCCTGCAGGACCGCGCCGAGGCCATCCAGGATCGCAGCGCCGCGATGGTCGCCGGTTCCCGCAAGGTGCTGGCGATCGTCCTGCCGCTTATCCTGGTGCTGGTCGTCGTGCTTGTGGTGTACGTGGGTTGGCTCATGTTGCGGCGCTGACCCGCGCATACCGCCTCCCCGCTCCGTTGGTCGGCGCTCGGTTGCCGGGAGGATTTTTTCCCGGCAGAGTTCCGTACGCGTAACAGCGTAGCCGCCGGCCGCGAGTCCGTGATCCGGGTCCGCAGGACCGTGGCGTGTGCCCACGAACCGTCTACGGAGCCTTCGAATGAAAGAACGATTGCTGTCGCAGCTGATTGCCGCGAGCCTCATCGGTATCTTCGCCCTTGGCGCGCAGGCGGCCAAGGTGCTGGAGCCCGACGACGACGAGCCCGATCTCGTGCCGAGCGGCAAGGGCTGGGGCGAGCGCGCCACCCCCACCCCCGGCTACGTGACGCACGGCAACGGCAACGCCAAGCCCGGGGGCGGCGGCCCCGGCGGCGGCGGCAACGGCATTGACTACCACGGTGGTCCGGTGATGGTGGGCACCACGAACGTCTACTACATCTGGTACGGGAACTGGGCGGGCAATACCGCGACGACCATTCTTGCCGACCTCGCCAGTTCGATCGGCGGCTCACCGTACTTCAACATCAACACGACCTACTTCAACGCCTCGAACGTCAAGGTGTCGAACTCCGTGCATTACGTGACGTCGACCAACGACAACTATTCGCAGGGCGCGGCGTTGTCGGACGCGGCGATAAAGACGGTCGTGTCGAGCGCGATCAGCAGCGGTTCGCTGCCGAAGGATCCGAATGCCGTGTACTTCGTGCTCACGTCCAAGGACGTCAACGCGACGTCGGGCTTCTGCACGCAGTACTGCGGCTGGCATACGCATGGAACGATCTCAGGTACGGACATCAAGTACTCGTTCGTCGGCAACCCCGATCGCTGCCCGTCGTCCTGCGCCGCGCAGACGGTGAGCCCGAACGGCAACGCCGGCGCCGACGGCATGGCGAGCATCATCGCGCACGAGCTGGAGGAGGCGGTCACAGATCCGGACCTCAACGCGTGGTACGACCGGCGGGGCTACGAGAACGCCGACAAGTGCGCGTGGACATTCGGCTCGCAGTACCCGTCCGGCGGGGGCGTGGCGAACATGCGGCTCGGCACGCGGGACTACCTGATCCAGCGCAACTGGGTGAACGCGTCCGGCGGCTATTGCGCCACCGCATATCCGTAAGACGATGAGCCCGGCGGCCCGCCGTCGGATCGCAGTCGCGGCGACCGCGCTCCTGCTGGCCGCCGGCGCTGCGCCTGCAACCGGCGGAGACGCGCCGACGCGCGTTCCCACCGTCACGCGCTCCGTCAAGCTGTTCCAAGAACGCGAAACCGCGCTGGCCGAAGCGATCCGCGCCGGCGACAAGAGCGCACTCGCCAAGCTCCTCAGCGAGGACTTCGAGTTGCGCGCAGGCGCCCGCGCCGGCCGTCCGGTGCCGCGCGCGGATTTCCTGGATGACGTCATGCGCAGTCGCGACGGCGGCGGCGACATCGCCGCGATGGCCGTGCACGATCTCGGGGAGACGGCGATCGTCAGCTTCACGCAGGGGAATCGCGGCGGCGCCCTGTTCGTCGTCGACGTGTGGCGCAAGGGCGGCGGCGACTGGCAGCTCGCGATCCGTTACGCGAGCCCCGCGGGCGACGCGAGGTACGCGGTTCCGGGCGCCGGCGCCGAAGCGCCGGAAATCCCGAAGAAGTACTGACTACTGCGCGCCGGTTCCGCCGACGGTGAGGCCGTCGATCTTGAGCGTTGGCTGACCCACGCCCACGGGCACGCTCTGGCCGTCCTTGCCGCAGGTGCCGATGCCCGGGTCGAGCGCGAGGTCGTTGCCGACCATCGACACCTTCGTGAGCGCGTCCGGCCCGTTGCCGATCAGCGTCGCGCCCTTCACCGGATACGTGAGCTTGCCGTCCTCGATCATCCACGCCTCGGCGGCGGAGAACACGAACTTGCCGCTGGTGATGTCGACCTGGCCGCCGCCAAAGTTCGCCGCGTAGAGGCCGCGCTTGACCGACGCGATGATCTCGGCCGGATCGTGGCTGCCAGCGAGCATCAGCGTGTTGGTCATCCGCGGCATCGGCAGGTGCGCGAACGATTCGCGGCGGCCGTTGCCCGTGGGCGCGACGGTCATCAGCCCGGCGTTGAGGCGATCCTGCATGTAGCCGCGCAGCACGCCGTCCTCGATCAGCACCGTGCGCTGCGTCGGATTGCCCTCGTCGTCGTGGTTGAGCGAGCCACGGCGCCGGTCGAGCGTCCCGTCGTCGACGACGGTGATGCCCTTCGACGCGACCTGCTCGCCCACGCGGCCCGAGAACGCGCTCGTTTCCTTGCGATTGAAGTCGCCTTCGAGGCCGTGCCCGATCGCTTCGTGCAGCAGGATTCCGGGCCAGCCGTTGCCGAGCACGACCGTCATCGTGCCGGCAGGTGCCGGCTTCGCACGGAGGTTGACGAGCGCCTGCTCCACGGCGAGGCGCGCGTATTCGTCGAGCATCGCGTCGTCGAAGTGCGCGTAGTCGAAGCGGCCGCCGCCGCCGGAATAGCCCTGCTCGCGATGGCCGTTCTCCTCGACGATCACCGTGATGGACACGCGCACCAGCGGCCGCACGTCGGCCGCGATCTGGCCGTCGCTCCGCGCGACCAGCACCACCTCGTGCTCGCCGGCGATCGACGCCATGACGTGCGCGACGCGCGGATCGCGGGCGCGGGCTTTGCGCTCCAGCCGCTCCAGCAGGGCGACCTTCTCGCTTTCGGAGAGGCTCGCCACCGGATCGGCCGTGGGATAGAGGGCGCGCGCGATGCCATGGCGCGACACGGGTGTGGACGCCGACTGGCCCTGGCGGCCGATCGCGCGCACGGCGTGCGCGGCCTCGTCGAGCGCCGGGCGCGAGATGTCGTCGGAATACGCGAACGCCTGCTTGTCGCCGACGACCGCGCGCACGCCGACGCCACGATCGATGTTGAACGCGCCGGACTTGACGATCCCCTCCTCCAGGCTCCAGCTCTCGTAGCGCGAATGCTGGAAATAGAGGTCGGCGAAGTCGACGTCGCGCGCGTGGATGTCGGCCAGGACGTGCGAGAGCGCGGCGTCGTCGAGTCCCGCCGGCGCCAGCAGGACGCGCCTGGCTTCGTCGACGAGCGCGGCGGAAACGGGAGGTACGGAGAGGTCGGACACTGTGGGGTTTCGGGGATCGGGTGACGGGGAGCGGAAGGCGCGGCCTGCGCGTGAACTCTTACAGTTGGGGCGGCGGGGCCGCCTATCAATCGGCCGTCATTATGCGCCCGCGGCGGCGGCCCGCCCCCCGAGGTAGGTTTCGGCGACGCGGGGGTTCGAGGCGAGCGCCTCGCTGGGGCCTTCCAGCGCGAGATCGCCCGTTTCGAGAACGTAGCCGTAGTCGGCGATCTGCAGCGCCGCGCGCGCGTTCTGCTCGACCAGCAGGATGGACACGCCCGTGGCCTTCAGCTCCGCGACGATCGCGAAGATCTCGCGCACGATCAGCGGCGCCAGTCCGAGCGACGGCTCGTCCAGCATCAGTAGCCGCGGCCGTGCCATCAGCGCGCGGCCGAGCGCCAGCATCTGCCGCTCGCCGCCCGACAGCGTCCCCGCGAGCTGGTCGCGGCGCTCTTCCAGGCGCGGAAAGCGGCGATAGACGTCCTGCAGCGTGGCCGCGGCGGCGCCGGCGCGTCGCGCGGCGAAAGCGCCGAGCTCGAGGTTGTCGGCCACAGTCATCGTCGCGAAGAGCTCGCGCTTCTCGGGCACCAGCACGAGCCCCGCCGCGACGCGCTGCTCCACCGTGAGGGCCGCGAGCGGACCGCCGCGATAGAGCATCCTCCCGCGCGCGGGAAGCAGCCCCATGATCGCGGCGAGCAGCGTCGTCTTGCCGGCGCCGTTGGGGCCGATGACCGTGACGATCCGTCCCTCGCCGACACCGACCGACACCCGGTGCACGGCCTCGACCTTGCCGTAGCTGACGCTAAGGTCCTGCACTTCGAGGAGCGTGGACATGGCCGGCGCTCGCCTATACGCCGCCGAGATAGGCTTCGAGCACGACGGGATCGCGGCGGACGTCCGCGGGCTTGCCTTCGGCGAGCTTCTCGCCGAAATCCATCACCACCAGGCGGTCGGTGAGGCCCATGACGAAGTCCATGTCGTGCTCGACCAGCAGGATCGTCATGCCATCCTGGCGCAGGCTGCGCAGCAACGCCGCCAGCGCCTGCTTCTCCTGGTACCGAAGGCCCGCCGCAGGCTCGTCGAGCAGGAGCAGCGACGGATCGGCGGCGAGCGCGCGCGCGATCTCGACGATGCGCTGCTGCCCGAGCGCGAGGCTGCCGGCCGGCTCGAACGTGTGCGCGGCGAGACCGACGCGCGCCAGCGCCCGCGCCGCCTCGGCGCGCGTGCGCGCCTCGTCGGCGCGATCGAGCCGCAGCGCCGCGCGGACGATGCCCGCGGTGCCGCGCAGGTAGGCGCCGAGCGCGACGTTGTCGAGCACCGACATCTGCGGCAGCAGCTTCACGTGCTGGAACGTGCGACCGATCCCGCGCCGCGCGATCTCGTACGGCAGCTTGCTGCCGATCGACTCGCCGCGAAACAGGATGTCGCCGCCGGACAGCGTGAGCGCGCCGGAGATGAGGCTGAACGTCGTGCTCTTGCCGGCGCCGTTGGGGCCGATCAGCCCGAGGATCTCGCCGGTCGCGAGCTCGAACGAGAGGTCGTTCACCGCGACCAGGCCCCCGAACTGCTTGCGGGCGGCCTTGAGCTGCAGCAGCGGGCCCGTCGTCGCGGCGTGCGGACGCGCGGCCAGCGGCGGCGCGTCGGGCACGGGCGGCGGGGTCCGCCGCGGCAGCACGCGGGCAAGCCAGGGCCAGAGGCCTTCGCGCGCGAATTGCAGCAGCAGCACGATCAGGACGCCGAACACCACCATCTCGAAATTGCCCGAGCGGCCGAGCACGCGCGGCAGCACGTCCTGCAGCATCTCCTTCAGCAGCGTGATCAGCGTGGCGCCGAGCACCGCGCCCCACACGCTGCCGGCGCCGCCGACGACGGCCATGAACAGGTATTCGATGCCCTGGTTGATGCCGAACGGCGTCGGATTCACGAAGCGCTGCAGATGCGCGTAGAGCCAGCCCGACACGCAGGCGAGGAGCGCGGCGTACACGAACGCGACGATCTTGAGCCGCGCGCCGTCGACGCCGAACGCTTCCGCCATGTCGAGGCCGCCCTTCAGCGCGCGGATGGCACGGCCGGGCCGCGAGTCGAGCAGGTTGTCGGTCGCCCACAGCGCCGCGAGCGCGATCGCCCAGATCAGGTAGAAGTAGCGCCGCTCGTCGCGGAGCTCGAGGCCGAAGAGCGTCAGCGACGGTATGCCGGTCATCCCCGTGTGGCCGCCGAGGAATTCCAGGTTGCCGAACAGGAAATAGAGGCTGATGCCCCAGGCGATCGTCGCCAGCGGCAGGTAGTGGCCTTTCATGCGCAGCGTGATGAAGCCGAGCGCGAGCGCGACGAGCGACGTCAGCGCCAGCCCGGCGACGAGGGCCAGCCACGGCGACGCGCCGTAGCGCGTCGTGAGCCATGCGGTCGCGTAGGCGCCGAGGCCGACGAATGCCGCCTGGCCGAAGGACGTCTGCCCCGCCACGCCCGTCAGCAGCACGAGGCCCAGCGTGACGATGCTGTAGAGGCCGATGTAGTTGCCGAGCGTGATCCAGAACTGCGGCGCCAGGACCGGCAGCAGCGCGAGCGCGGCCACCAGCACGGCGAATCCGAGCCGCCGCCTATTCATCCTCTTCGTGGTGATGCGTGGCGAGGCTTCGCCACAGCAGCACGGGAATGATCAGCGTGAAGACGATCACCTCCTTGAACGCGCTCGCCCAGAACGACGAGAACGATTCCAGCAATCCCACGAGCAGCGCGCCCGCCGCCGCGAGCGGATAGCTGACGAGGCCGCCGATGATCGCGCCGACGAAGCCCTTGAGGCTCACGAGGAAGCCTGAGTCGTAGTAGATCGTGGTGATCGGGCCGATCAGCACGCCGCAGAACGCGCAGAGGAAGGCGGCGAGCGTGAACGTGAGCGCGCCGGCGAACGACGGCGAGATGCCGACGAGGCGCGCGCCGATCCGGTTCACCGCGGTCGCGCGGAGCGCCTTGCCATAGAGCGTGCGGCCGAAGAAGACGTACAGCGCCGCGATCACGACGACGCTCGTGCCCACGACGAGCAGGCTCTGCACGTTCACGTTGACGGACCCGAGCGAGAACGACGCCGAGACGAACGCCGGCGTGCGCGACCCTTCCGCGCCGAAGAACCACAGGCCGAGGCCGGTCATCGAGAAGTGCACGGCCACCGACACGATCAGCAGCACCAGCACGCTCGCTTCCGCCAGCGGCTGGTAGGCGACGCGATACAGCAGCGGCCCGAGCGCCGTGACGGCGGCGAGCGTCAGCAGCACCTGCACCGCGAGGCCCGGCCCCATCGGCGCCACCCACCACACCAGCGCGGCGATGCCGAGCGGCACCCCGGTCCACAGCAGCAGCTGCCGCGGAATGCGCCTGGCCTCCCCGCGGCGCACGCAGTCGTAGACCTCCATCGCGCCCGCCACGATCGCCATGCCGGCGACGAGGCTCACGGTACCGGGCGGCTTGCCGAGCTGCAGGCCCGCGAGCGTCAGCGTGCCGTAGGCGACGAACTCGCCGGACGGCACCCAGATCACACGCGTCACCGCGAAGACGAGCACGAGGGCGAGCGCCAGCAGCGCGTAGATCGCGCCGTTGGTGATGCCGTCCTGCGTCAGCAATGCGGCGATCGAGAAATCCACGAATTCCTTTCCGCGGCGGCGTTCGATGCGGGCACCGGACGCAAAACGGGCCGGCCCGCGGCGGCGCGGCCGGCCCGGAGGTGCCGTCAGCGCACGCCTATTTCGCCAGCACCCACTGCCCGTTTTCGATCCTGATCATCACGCGGGCGCGGTTGTCGAGGCCGTTGTGTTCCTGCGCGTTCATCACGAACACGCCGTGCGTGCCCACCACGTTGCTCGCCTCGAGGGCGTCGCGCAGCGCGGCGCGGAATTCCTTGGTGCCGGGCTTCGCCTTCTTGAGCGCCTCAGGCGCGGCCTTGGAGAACAGCAGCCAGGCGTCGTAGATGTGGCCGCCGAACGTCGTGCGCGAGTCCTTGCCGTACTTGGCCTCGTACGCGGTGATGTACTCGGCCGACACCTTCTTCACCGCGTTGGAGTCGGGCAGCTGCTCGTACACGAGCATGGGGCCGATCGGCAGCAGCGTCCCGTTGCCGTCCTTGCCCACGACGCGCAGGAAATCCGGGTTCGCGACGCCGTGCGTCTGGTAGACCTTGCCCTTGAAGCCGCGCGCGACGAGCTCCTTCTGCGGCGTGGCGCCCGGCGTGCCCGACGCGCCGATCAGGATGGCGTCGGGATTGGCGGCGACGAGCTTCAGCACCTGTCCCGTCACCGTCGCGTCGCTGCGGTTGTACTTCTCCTCGGCCACGACCTTGATGCCCGCGGTCTGCGCCGACCGCTTGATCTCCGCCAGCCAGCCGTCGCCATACGCGTCGTTGAAGCCGATGTAGCCCATCGTCTTGACGCCGTTCGCCTTCATGCTGACCGCGATGGCGTCGGCCATCAGCGCGTCGTTCTGCGGCGTCTTGAACACCCACTTGGTCTTCGGGTTGGTGGGATCGACGATGCGCGCCGACGCGGCGACCGAGATCATCGGCGTCTCGGCGTCGGCGACGACGTCGATCATCGCGAGCGAGTTCGGCGTGACGGTCGAGCCGATGATGAGGTCGACCTTGTCCTCGGCGATCAGCTTGCGGGTGTTGGTGACCGCGCGGGTGGTGTCGGACGCGTCGTCGAGCACGATCCAGTTGATCTTCTGGCCGGCGATGGTCGTCGGCAGCATCTCGACCGTGTTCTTCTCCGGAATGCCGAGCGACGCCGCCGGACCGGTAGCCGAGAGCGTGACGCCCACGTTGATCTGGGCCGCGGCGGTGGCGGCGAACGACAGCCCGACGGCGAGCGCCGTCAGCGTGCGTGCAAGCGACATGGAAGGTCCTCCGTGATTGTGAAGATGGGGTACGGCGCGCGGCGGCTTCGAGGTGGCCGCCCTGGCGCAAAGGTGGCCGATTATGACCAACGCCCCTGGGCGGGTCAATTTGGCCTCAAATCGCGCTGCACATCGCCACGGCGCCGGGACCGTAGCCTTCCGCCACGCCGCCCGCGGCCACCCCCTGGTCGCGAAGCGTCACGCTCGTCGTGTAGCGGTGGTTCGAATCGGCGCGCGCATTCCACACCCGGTAGACGGGCCGGCTGTCCGGCGGGCACGCGCCGCTGACGGGATCGGGCAGGAACACGTACATCGCCGCCACGCTCTCTTCGATCAGCGCCGGGAACTTGCGCGCGACGTCGGCGCACTCGGTGGCGCTCGCGGAGAAGAAGTGCGAGTCGCCCTGCGCGGGCGGCAGGTAGAAGCGGCACACCGGCGCGAGCCCGTTGCGAGCGGCGGCATAGACCGGAATCACCTCGCCGGTTCGCTGCCAACCGCGCAGCGCGCCGCTGTCGAGCGCGTTGATGTCGGCCGGCGTGGCCGCGAAGAAATAATGGTCGAGCGAGGCGTTGTAGTACTCGACCGCCTCGACGCGATCGGCGATCTCGGCCACCAGCTTGCGGATCTGGCCTGCGCCGTAGTCGGCGAAATAGAGCTCGCCCGCCTCGTCCTCGCCGAACACCGTGATCGACGAGCCGTTGGCGAGCACGTCGCGCGATTGCCAGGAGCCCGCGGTGCCGGGGGCCGCGCTCGAGATGCGGCCGCTGCAGAGGTCGGCGTAGACGTAGCGCCCGGCGAGCGCGGGCACGGCGGTGCCGCGATAGACCGTCCCCCCGGTGATCGAGCAGCCCACCGCATGCGTGTACTCGAAGATCGGTGGCGTGAGGACGGGATCGGTGCAATCGACCGGCCCGCCCAGACCGGTGCAATGAAAGCCTTCGACCACGCGCCAGCCCAGATTGGCGCCCGCGCCGGTGCCAGCCGGCAGCCGGTCGACTTCCTCGTAGCTGTTCTGCCCCACGTCGGCGATGTACAGATCGCCGGTCGCGCGATCGAACGCGAAACGCCACGGATTGCGCACGCCGAGCGCGAAGATCTCCGCGCGGCCGCCGACGCCGTCGACGAACGGATTGCCCGCGGGTATCGCGTAGGGCGTCCCATGATCGACGTCGATGCGCAGGATCTTGCCCAGGAGCTCGCGCCGGTCCTGCGCGCGGCCGCCGGGGTCGTTGCCCGATCCGCCGTCGCCCATGCCTATGTAGAGGTCGCCGTCGGGGCCGAAGCGCAGCGCGCCGCCGTTGTGATTGGGGAACGGCTGCGCGATGGTGAGCAGCACCTCGACGGAGCTCGCGTCGGCGACATCGGGATCGGCCGCGCTCACGCGATAGGACGCGATCACCGTCGCGCCGTCGCTGCGCCGCGTGTAGTCGACGAAAAAGCGGCCGTTCTCGCGGTAGCGCGGATGGAACGCGAGGCCCAGGAGGCCGCGCTCGCCCTCGGCGCCGGTGACGCCGGAGAGGTCGAGGAAGGGCCGCGCCAGAAGCGTGCCGTCGCGCATGACGCGGACGGTGCCGCCCTGCTCGGCGATGAAGAGACGGCCGCTGCCGTCGCCCGCGTTGACGAGGTCGACCGGTAGCGTGAGACCGTCGGCGACGCGCTGGTACGTGACCGCCGCGGCGTCGGGCACGGCGGCGGCCAGCGCGAGCGCTGCGAAACCCAGCGCCGCCAGCGCCGGACCGGCCATCGCGCGCCGCCCCAGTGCCATCGACGCCGTCAGCGCCTTACCGAGTCGCGGATCTCGCGGAGCAGCATCACTTCCTCCGGCGGCGCCGGGTCCGCTTTCGCAGGCTCCGCCCGCTTCAGCCGGTTGATCTGCTTCACCATCAGGAAAATGATGAACGCGAGGATGATGAAGTTGATCGCGATCGTGATGAAGTTGCCGTACGCCAGCAACGGCACGCCCGCCTTGGTGAGCGCCTCGTAGGTCATGGGCCCGTTGTAGCCCGGCGGCGGGCTGCCCAGCAGCACGAACCAGTTGGAGAAGTCGAGGCCGCCGAAGATGCGCCCGACGACCGGCATGATGAGATCCTTCACCAGCGAATCGACGATCTTGCCGAACGCGGCGCCGATGATCACGCCGACGGCGAGGTCGACCACGCTGCCCTTGACTGCGAACTCCCGGAACTCGCTTCCGAACGACATGGCTGCCCCCCGTGCGGACCGTTGGACTGCTCCGGCGTCAGACCGCCGCTTCCCCTGACTCGCCCGTGCGGATGCGCACGACCTGCTCGACGGTGGTGACGAAGATCTTGCCGTCGCCGATCTTGCCGGTGCGCGCGGCCTTCACGATCGCCTCGATCGCGCGCTCGACGAGGGCGTCGCCCAGCACGACCTCGACCTTGACCTTCGGGAGGAAATCGACGACGTACTCGGCGCCGCGGTAGAGCTCCGTGTGACCTTTCTGGCGCCCGAATCCCTTGACCTCGGTGACGGTGAGTCCGGTGACGCCGATTTCCGAAAGCGCCTCGCGGACTTCATCCAGCTTGAACGGCTTCACCACCGCCTCGATTTTCTTCATGGCCGGTCTCCGGTTTCGACTGCGAACGACGCCTTCGAAGGATACACGATGGACGCGGGTACACCGGGCCTCAGCGCGTGGCGCCGCCCACGCTTTCCCACTCGTTCCACGCCGAGGTGATCGGGTAGCGCCAGTCCTTGCCGAAACCCCGCGGCGTGATGCGGATGCCCACGGCGGCCTGCCGGCGCTTGTACTCGTTGACCTTGATGAGCCGCACGACCTTGCGCACGGCGTCGGCGTCGAAGCCGGCCGCGACGATGTCGGCCGGACTGCGATCGCCTTCGACGTAAGCCTCGAGGATCGCGTCGAGCACGTCGTACGGCGGCAGCGAATCCTGGTCGGTCTGGTCGGGGCGGAGCTCCGCGGAGGGCGGCCGCGTGATGATCCGCTCCGGAATCACGCGGCCCAGGCTGTTCCGGTAGTGCGACAGCCGGTACACGAGCGTCTTGCTGATGTCCTTCAGCACGGCGAAGCCGCCGGCCATATCGCCGTACAGTGTGGCGTAGCCCACCGCCATCTCGGATTTGTTGCCGGTCGTGAGCACGATCGCGCCGAACTTGTTCGACAGCGCCATCAGCAGCGTGCCGCGGATCCGGGCCTGGATGTTCTCCTCCGCCGCGTCGACGGGCCGCCCGGCGAACTCGCCGCGGAGGCTTGCGAGGAAGGCCGCGAACATCGGCTCGATCGAGATCTCGTCGTAGCGGACGCCGACGATGGCGGCCATTTCCCGCGCGTCGTCGAGGCTGATCGACGCGTTGTACTGCGACGGCAGCATCAGCGCGCGCACGCGCGACGCCCCGAGCGCGTCGACCGCGACGGCGAGCGTCAGCGCCGAGTCGATGCCGCCGGAGAGGCCGAGCAGCACGCCGGGAAAGCGGTTCTTGTCGACGTAATCGCGCACGCCCATCACCAGCGCGTCGTAGACGTGCGCCTCGAGGCGCGGGTCGAGCTCGCCGCGCACGGACCGGGGAACGGCGCCGTCGAACTCGGCCAGGGCCAGCGTCTGGTGCCAGGCCGGCAGCTGCTGCGTCACCGCGCCGCCGGCGTCGACGACGAACGACGCGCCGTCGAACACGAGCTCGTCCTGGCCGCCGACGCGGTTGACGTAGACGACCGGCACACCGTTCTCGCGCGCCCGCGCGCCGACCTGCTCGCGCCGGAGCTGCTGCTGGCGCGTGTGGTACGGCGAGCCGTTCGGCACCACGATCACCTGCGCGCCCGCGGCCCGGGCTTTCGCGGCCGGTCCGGGAAACCAGACGTCCTCGCAGATGATGGCGCCGCAGCGAACGCCCGCGACGTCGAACACGCACGGCGCGGTGCCGGGCTCGAAATAACGGTCTTCGTCGAAGACGGTGTAGTTCGGCAGGCACGCCTTGTAATAGACCTGCTGGACGCGGCCGTCGCGGATCACCGCGAGCGCGTTGTGGCGCAGCCCGGCGGCGCGGGCGGGAAAGCCGACGATCGCGGTCGTGCCCTGCACGGTGGCCGCGAGGGCCGCGAGCTCGGCCGCGCACGCGTCGAGAAAGGCCGGCCGAAGCACGAGATCCTCGGGCGGGTAGCCGCAGAGGGAGAGCTCCGGCGTCACGACGAGGTCCGCGCCGGCGCGACGGCCGGTGGCGATGGCATCCTTCAAGCGCCGCGCGTTGCCGGCGAGATCGCCGAGCACCTGGTTCGACTGCGCGATCGCGACCCGCATCCGAAAAGCTTAGCACGCACGCCAGCGCCGTCCGACGCGCGGCTCGACAAACGCGCGCTTGAGCGATCGCGGCAAATCCGCCCATAATCGCCCGACGATGCGCGTACCCGTCCCTTTCTCGCCGCCGCCGCTGCCGGTGCCGTCCTCCCCCGTCGTGCGCGACGACGTGCCGCTCGACGCGATCGATCCGGCCGCGTGGGACGCGCTCGCGCCCGGCCAGCCGTTCCTGTCGCACGCGTTCCTCACCGCGCTCCACAGCACAGGCTGCGCGTCGCGCAGCACCGGGTGGCAGCCGCGCTATCTCACGGCGTGGGCCGGGGCCGCGCTCACGGGCGCGATGCCGCTCTATGCCAAGACGCACAGCTACGGCGAGTACGTGTTCGACTGGGGCTGGGCCGATGCCTACCGCCGCCACGGCCGCCGCTACTATCCGAAGCTCGTCGCCGCCATTCCGTTCACGCCGGTGCCGGGGCCGCGCGTGCTGGGCGCCGACGCCGTCACGCGGCGCGCGCTGCTCGACGCCGGCCTCGCGCAGGTGCGGGCCGGCCGCTACTCGTCGCTGCACGTGCTGTTCAACGAGGCCGCCGAGGCGGCGGAAGGCGAGGCAGCCGGGATGATCGCCCGCCACGGCCTGCAGTTCCACTGGGAGAATGCCGGCTACGCCGATTTCGAGGGCTTCCTCGCCGCGCTGTCGCACGACAAGCGCAAGAAAATCCACCAGGAGCGGCGCAAGCTCGCCGCCACCGGCGTCACGTTCGCGCGCAAGACCGGCGCCGCGATCACGGCGGCGGACTGGCGCCTCTTCTTCCGCTGCTACGAAGGCACGTACCGCGCCCATCACTCCACGCCGTACCTTTCGCTGGAGTTCTTCGAGCGCCTGGGGGAGGTCATGCCCGAGCGATTGCTGCTCGTCGTCGGCGCGCGCGACGGCACGCCGATCTGCGCCGCGCTCGACGTCTTCACCGCCGAGACGCTGTGGGGCCGCTATTGGGGTACGCTCGAATACGTTCCCGGCCTGCACTTCGAGGCGTGCTATTACCAGGCGATCGACTTCTGCATCGAGCAGCGGATCGCGCGCTTCGAAGGCGGCGCGCAGGGCACGCACAAGCTGTCGCGCGGCCTTCTCCCGGTGACGACCCATTCGCTGCACGCGATCGGCGACCCGGCGTTTGCGGACGCGATCGCCGACTATTGCGCGCGCGAGCGCGTGGACGTCGCGCACGCCGTGGACGAGCTGGCGGAGTCGAGCCCGTTCCGCGAAACCGACAAGTAGCGCCGTGCTGATCTACGGCACCGATCATTACGTGCTGCCGCTGCCGCCGGCGCACCGCTTTCCGATGCGCAAGTACGCGCTGCTGCGCCAGCGCGTGGCCGCGGTGGCCGCCGACCGGATGCGCGAGCCCGACGCCGCGTCGGATGCCGATCTCGCGCGCGTGCACGCCCCCGGCTACATCGCCGCCGTCGTCGCGGGAACGCTCGACGCGCGGGCGCTGCAACGGATCGGATTCCCGTGGTCGCCGGCGATGGTGGAGCGCTCGCGCCGCTCGGCCGGCGCCACGCTCGCCGCCTGCCGCAGCGCGCTGGCGCACGGCTGCGGCATCAACCTCGCCGGCGGCACGCACCACGCGCATCGCGACTTCGGCGCGGGCTTCTGCGTGTTCAACGACAGCGCCGTCGCCATCCGCGCGCTCGCGGCGGAGCGCGGCGCGCTGCGCACGCTCGTCGTCGATCTCGACGTGCATCAGGGCGACGGCACTGCGGCGCTGCTCGCCGACGATCCGGTGACGTTCACGCTGTCGCTGCACGGCCGCGGCAATTTCCCGTTTCACAAGGCGCGGTCGTCGCTCGACGTCGACCTGGCTGACGGCACCGGCGACGCGGCGTATCTCGCCACGCTTGGGCTCGCGCTCGCACGCGCGCTCGACGCGGCGCGGCCGGAGCTCGCGATCTTCCTCGCCGGCGCCGATCCGTTCGAAGGCGATCGCTTCGGCCGTCTCGCGCTGACCAAGCGCGGTCTCGCCGCTCGCGACCGCCTGGTGCTCGAGACGCTGCGCGCGCGCGGCGTGCCGGTCGCGATCACGATGGCCGGCGGCTACGCGCAGGACGACCAGGACGTGGTCGACATCCATTTCGCCACGATCTCGATCGCGCTCGAGCTCTTCGCCGGGGTGGCGCGCGACGAAGCGCCCGCGCTCGCGTGCTAGACTCGATTTCGCACCCGCGACGCGCCGCCTTCCGATGACCGCCACCGTTCTCGTCGACCGCCAGGGCGCGATCGCCACGCTCACGCTCAACCGTCCGGCGTCGCTCAACACGCTCGATTTCGCGATGATGGACGACCTCGTCGCCGCGACGGCCGGGCTCGCCGCCGACGCGGACGTCCGCGTCGTCGTCGTGCGCGGTGCCGGCAAGCACTTCATGGCCGGCGGCGATCTCAAGAGCTTCGCCGAGAGCCTCGACGGCGCGCCCGAGGCGCGGCGGGCGGAGTACGAGCGGATTCTCGGCGCGCTGCACGCCGCCATCGAGCACCTGCACCGGATGCCGGCGATCGTCGTCGCGCAGGTCCGCGGCGCGGTCGCGGGTTTCGGGCTGTCGCTGATGTGCGCGTGCGATCTCGCGGTCGCCGCCGAGGACGCCTACTTCACCACCGCTTACCGGCACATCGCGCTCACCCCCGACGGCGGCGGCACGTGGGCGCTGCCGCGCATCGTCGGCCTCCGCAAGGCGCTCGAGCTGCTGCTGTTGTCGGAGCGCATCGACGCGGCGGAGGCGCTGCGCCTTGGCCTCGTCAATCGCGTGGTGGCGCCGGAAGCGCTGGACGCGGCCGTCGCGACGCTGGCGGAAAAGCTCTCGACCGGGCCGCGCATGGCGCTGGCCAACGCCAAGCGGCTCGCGCGCGATTCGCTCGACCGCACGCTGTCCGAGCAGCTCCGCGCGGAAGCGCAGAGCTTCGCGCAATGCGCGGCAACCCCCGACTTCGTCGAGGGCATTCGCGCGTTCCTGGAAAAGCGGCCCGCCCGCTTCGGCGGCTAGCTATTCGTCGTCGGCCGGCGGCGGCGCCTCGTTGCGCGGCGCGACGTTGCCGTTGACCTCGGGCCGCGGCTTGCCGGGACGCGCGTTGTGGTGCGCGCTGTTGCCGCTGCTCATCGGCCCCGTGAAGCCCTGGCCCTGCCCGCGCGGTCCACCGCGATGGCGCGGACCCGCGCCGCCGCCGTGACCGTACCCCCGCGGCCCGCCCTGCGGCATCGATCCGCGGGACGTCGCGAACGGCGACGCGTTGGCGTTGCTCGTCGGCTGCACCTCGTCGAAATTGCCTTTCTGCCGCTGCGGACGCTGGGGCCGCGGATGGCCGTTGCCCGGTGTGAATTGCGCCGGCGCGCCCTGCCCCTGGCCGGGAACGTGGCCGTGCTCCGGCCGTGGTCCGTGCCCCTGGCCCTGCGGCCGTGGCCCGCCCTTGCCGTGCTTGCGAAATCCCGGCTTGCCACCGGGGCCGTGCGGCCTCGGCTGGCCCTGGCCCTGGCCCTGGCCTTGTCCGTGTCCCTGGCCTTGGCCTCTCTCCTGCCCCTGCGGGCGCGGACCGCCTTGACCCTGGGCCTGGCCGCGCGGACCGCCTTGCCCCTGCGCGCCGCGTCCGCCCTGGCCATGACCTTGGCCGTGCGGGCGCGCATGCGCCGGCGGCTGGCCCTGCGATGCGCCGCCGAAGCCGCCCTGGCGCCGGCCGGGCTTCTTGCCGCCGCGCGAATCGGGACCGCGCGCGGGTGCGCCCGGCGCGGCCTTGTTCTGCAGCCCGGCAGCCTCGAGCACCGACGCCACCGCCGGCGGCTCGAGCTCCAGCAGGTCGCCGCGCTTCAGCACGGTGGGCATTGCGACGCTGCCGTAGCGCGTGCGAATCAGCCGGCTGACCATGATGCCGAGCTTCTCGAACAGGCGCCGCACTTCGCGGTTGCGCCCCTCGTGCAGCACGACGTTGTACCAGTGGTTCGACGCGTCCTCGTCGCCGCCGCCGTCGATCAATCGATCGCAGCGCGCGATGCCGTCCTCGAGCTCGATGCCGGTGGTGAGCTGCTTCTGCTGCTCCTCCGTCAGCCGGCCCATGACGCGGACCGCGTACTCGCGCTCGACCTCGTAGCGCGGATGCATGAGCCGGTTGGCGAGCTCGCCCGAGTTCGTGAACAGCAGCAGGCCCTCGGTGTTGTAATCGAGACGGCCGACGTTGATCCACTTGCCGTTGCCGATCGACGGCAGCTTCTCGAACACCGTCGTCCGCTCCTCCGGGTCGTCGCGCGTGACGATCTCGCCGGCCGGCTTGTGATAGATCAGCACGCGCGGCCGCGGCTCGGTGAAGCGCACCTTGACGAGATCGCCGTTGATCCGCACCTCGTCGCCGGGGCCGACCTTCGAGCCGACTTCCGCGGGCATGCGATTCACGGTGATCCGGCCGGCGAGGATCATTTCCTCCATCGCGCGGCGCGAGCCGAAGCCGCACGCCGCCAGCACCTTGTGCAGGCGTTGCGGCTCGCTGAAGATCTCGTCAGTGGAGCGTTTGTGTTTCGGAGGCGGGAGGCTGTCCGCCATCGCCTGCAGCGCTAGGTTCGGCTGCTGAATCGGAGCCGAGGATCGGGCTCGCGAGTGCGAGGGGCGCCTCGGCGGCCTTTGTTGGGGCATCAGGCATCTCCAGAAGGTGGGATGAATCGAGATCGGCGAGAGGAGGCAAGTCCGCCAGGGACTTGAGGCCGAGATCGTCGAGGAAGGTCTTGGTCGTCGCGTAGAGCGCCGGGCGTCCCGGCGTCTCACGATGGCCGACGGCCTCCACCCATTGCCGGTCTTCGAGCGCCTTGATGACGTACGTCGACACGGCCACGCCGCGGATCGACTCGATGTCGCCGCGGGTCACGGGTTGCTGGTAGGCGATGATCGCCAGGGTCTCCATCACCGCACGCGCGTAGCGCGGCGGCCGCTCCGGCGTCAGCCGGTCGAGGTAGCGCTGCACCTCGGGCCGGCCCTGGAAGCGCCAGCCCGACGCCACCTGCACCAGCTCGACCTTGCGGCCCGTCCAGTCGTCACGGAGTGCGTCGAGGACGCGCCGCACGACGTCGGTCTCGAGCGGCGGCTCGAACAGGCGCGCGAGCTCGGCGACCGGCACGGGCTCGCCTGCGACGAGCAGCGCCGCCTCGAGCACGCCCTTCACCTCGGCGAGGTCTTCGCCCTGGGCGGGTTCGGCGGATGGGAGTTCGGTCATGGGAATTGAGGTTGCGTTGGAATCTCAGGCGGCGTCGGCCGACAGCGCGAACGGACGCTCGGCGCGGAGCTTGACGTGGATCGGCGCGTACGGCTCGGCCTGCGCGACGTCGATCAGCTGCTCGCGCGAGAGCTCGAGGATCGCGAGGAACGTGACGACGAGATGCGGCACGTCCGCGTGCTCGGCGAAGAGATCGGTGAATTCGAGGAAGCGCACGGGCTGCAGCACGCGCAGCAGGCGGCTCATCTCGGAGCGTACCGACAGCTGCTCGCGCGTGACGAGGTGATGGCGGTTGACCTTTGCACGCTGGATCAGCGCCGCCCAGGCCGCGCGGAGGTCGTCGGGCACGACGTCCGGGAGCCGCGCGGTGGAGACGCGGTCGAACCACACGCGCACCGTGGCGAAATCGCGGTCGGCGAGCGGCAGGGCGTCGATGTCGCGCGCCGCCTGCTTCATCCGCTCGTACTCGAGGAGCCGCCGCACGAGCTCGGCGCGCGGGTCTTCCACTTCGGCGCCCGGCGCTGCAGGCGGCCGGGGGAGCAGGAGCCGCGACTTGATCTCGATCAGCACCGCCGCCATCAGCAGGTATTCGGCGGCGAGCTCGAGCTGCGTGCGGCGCATCATTTCGACGTAGCCGAGATATTGCCGCGTCAGCTCCGCCATCGGGATGTCGAGGACGTTGATGTTCTCGCGCCGGATGAGATAGAGGAGCAGATCGAGCGGCCCCTCGAAGCTCTCGAGGAACACCTCGAGCGCCTCGGGCGGAATGTAAAGGTCGTGCGGCACCTCGTTCACCGGCTCGCCGTACACGCGCGCGAGCGGCCGCGGCGCGTCGGACACGTGCTCCAGGTCGAACGAGCCGTCGCCGCTATTAGTCATACGCCAGTCCCATCGCCGCGCGGACGTCGCGCATCGTTTCCTCGGCGAGCTTGCGCGCGCGCTCGCACCCGTCCGCCACGATGTTGCGCACGAGGGCGGGATCGTCGAGGAACTTCTGCGCACGCTCCATGATCGGCCGCTGCTCGGCGATGATCGCGTCGATCACCGGCTGCTTGCATTCGAGGCAGCCGATGCCGGCCGTCGTGCAGCCCTTCACCACCCACGCTTGGGTATCGGGCGACGAATAGATCTTGTGCAGCGGCCATACCGGGCAATTCTCCGGATTGCCGGGATCAGTGCGCCGCACGCGCGCCGGGTCGGTCTGCATCGTGCGGATCTTTTCGGTGACGACGGCCGGATCCTCGCGCAGCAGAATCGCGTTGCCGTAGGACTTCGACATCTTCTGGCCGTCGAGGCCCGGCACCTTCGGCGTGGCGGTGAGCAGCGGCTGCGGCTCGGGCAGGATCACGCGCCGCGAGCCTTCGAGATAGCCGAACAGGCGCTCGCGATCGCCGAGCGACAGGTTCTGCGTGTCGTTCAGGAGCTCGCGCGCGGCCTCGAGCGCTTCCGTGTCGCCCTTCTCCTGGAACGCGGCGCGGAGCTGCTCGTAGCGCTTCGCCTTCTTGCTGCCGAGCTTTTTCACGCCCGCCTTGGCCTTTTCCTCGAAGCCGGGCTCGCGCCCGTAGATGTGGTTGAAGCGCCGCGCGAGCTCGCGCGTGAGCTCGATGTGCGACACCTGGTCCTCGCCCACCGGCACCATGTTCGCGCGGTAGATGAGGATGTCGGCGCTCTGCATCACCGGGTAGCCGAGGAAGCCGTAGTTCGACAGGTCGCGGTCGGCGAGCTTCTGCTGCTGGTCCTTGTACGTCGGCACGCGCTCCAGCCAGCCCACGGGCGAGATCATGCCGAGCAGCAGCGTGAGCTCGGCGTGCTCGGGCACGCGCGACTGGATGAAGATCGTGGCGCGCGTGGGGTCGATGCCCGCGGCGAACCAGTCGATGAACATGTCCCAGACCGTCTCGGCGATCGTCTCCGGCGAGTCGTAGTGCGTGGTCAGCGCGTGCCAGTCGGCCGCGAAGAACAGGCACTCGTATTCCTCCTGCAGCCGCACCCAGTTCTTGAGCGCGCCGTGATAGTGGCCGATATGCATGCGTCCGGTCGGACGCATGCCGGAGAGGACCCGGTCAGCGTACATCGTGAAAGCGTCTTTCGTCGGTGAAGGCGGTCACAGCCCGACGATCTTGGCGATGAGGCCCGCCGCGGCGCGCACCAGCGGCCGCATCAGATCGTTGAGAAAGCCCGTGGCGAGCAGCGCGAGGATGATGAAGAGGCCGAACGGCTCGATGCGCGCCAGTCCCGCCGCGGCGCGCGCGGGCAGGAGACCCGCGAGCACGCGGCCGCCGTCCAGCGGCGGGAGCGGCAACAGATTGAGCGCCATCAGCACGAGATTGACCTTGAATCCAATGTCCGCCATTTCGAACAGCCCGGGGCTCGGCACGAAGCCGCCCGGCGCCGTTGCCACCAATATCAATGCCCACAGCAGCGCCTGCAGAAAATTAGAGCCGGGGCCCGCCGCCGCGACCCAGATCATGTCGCGCCGCGGATCGCGCAGGTTGCCGAAGTTGACCGGCACCGGCTTCGCCCAGCCGAACACGAACGGCGGCGACTTGTTGATCCACGCCAGCGTCAGCAGCACGCCGGGAACCAGCAGCGTCCCGATCGGGTCGATGTGCTTCAACGGGTTCAGCGAAATGCGGCCCAGCATTTCGGCCGTGCGGTCGCCGAACAGTTTTGCCACGTAGCCGTGGGCGGCTTCATGCAGGGTGATCGCGAAGACCACCGGCACAGCCCAGAGCACGATGGTCTCGAGCGAAACCCCCATTAGCCTTCCATTTTACCTGACTCCCGCGCCTGCCGCTCCGCGCCGGGGCGTCACTCGAGCGCGAGCCCCAGCCGCGCCGGATCGCCGCGGCCGTGCCGGATGAGCTTCGGCGGCGGCTCGGCGAGGTCGATCACCGTCGTTGGCTCCGCCGCGCAGGGGCCGGCGTCGATGATGAGGTCCACGCCCGGGAGCGCCTCGCGGATCGCCGCGGCGTCGTTCAGCGGCGCCGTGGCGCCGGGCAGGATCAGCGTCGTCGACAGGATCGGCGCCTCCACCTCCTGCAGCAGCGCGTGGACGACGGCGTGATCCGGCACCCGCACGCCGATCGTGCTGCGCTTCGGGTGCTGCAGCCGCTTCGGCACCTCCCGGGTGGCCGGGAGCAGGAACGTGAAGCTGCCCGGCGTGCCCTGGCGGACGAGCCGGAACTGCCAGTTGTCGAGCCGGGCGAAGCGTCCCACGTCGGCCAGGTCGCGGCACACCAGCGTCAGGTGATGGCGCTCGTCGAGCCCGCGGAGCGCACGCAACCGCTTGACCGCGCCGGCGTCGTCCAGTCCGCAGCCGAGCGCATAGGACGAATCGGTGGGATACGCGATCACGCCGCCGGCGTTGAGCGTCGTGGCGGCGAGCCGGATGAGCCGGGGCTGCGGGTGGGTGGGATGAACGGTGAGGAACTGGGCCATGGCGGGTCTGTGTGCGCCTTTTGCAGCGGTATTATGTTATATAATCAACCATATATCCGACTTACTGGTTATAACGCGCGGTGAATCTCCAGCAACTCAAATACCTGTGCGCCGTGGTCGACCATGGTCTCAATGTCTCCGAGGCCGCGCTGGCGCTGTTCACGTCGCAGCCCGGCATCAGCAAGCAGATTCGCCAGCTCGAGGACGAGCTCGGGCTGCGGGTGTTCGTGCGCCAGGGCAAGCGGCTGTCCGCGCTGACGCCGGCGGGCGAGATCGTGGTCGCGACCGCCCGGCGGGCGCTGCGCGAGATCGCCAACATGAAGCGCGTGGCCGACGAATATCGCAGCGAGGATGTCGGGACGCTCGCCATCGCCACGACGCACACGCAGGCGCGCTACGTGCTGCCGAAGGTGATCTCCGCGTTCGCCGCGCAATTCCCGAAGGTGCGGGTGGTGCTGCACCAGGGCAACCCCCAGCAGGTCGCCGAGCAGACGGCCGCCGGCGAGGCGGACGTCGGCATCGCCACCGAGGCGCTGTCCGATTATCCGGAGCTCGTGACGCTGCCCTGCTATCGGTGGAACCGGTGCGTCATCGTGCGCCGCGGCGATCCGCTCGCGAAGACGCGCCCGCTGACGCTCGAGGCGCTCGCCCAGCATCCTATCGTCACCTACGATTTCGCCTTCACCGGACGCTCGGCGATCAACGCCGCGTTCGCCGCCAAGGGACTCGAGCCGAACGTCGTGCTGACGGCGCTCGACACCGACGTGATCAAGACCTACGTCGAGCTCGGGATGGGCGCGGGCATCATCGCGGAAATGGCCTACGATCCCGCGAAGGACGTCGCGTTCGAGATGCTCGAGGCCGGCCACCTGTTCGCGGCGTCGACCACCCGGCTTGCGCTCCGCCGCGGCGTGTTCCTGCGCGGCTTCGCGTATCGTTTCATCGCGCTGTTCGCGCCGCTGTACTCGCGTGCCGCCGTCGACGCCGCCCTTGCCGGCACCGTCGCGCCGGCAGAGTTGTAGCCCAACCTCACTGTCTGCCGGACATGCTCCTCATTCTGCGATTGCTCGCCGCCGCCTTCCTGCTCGCCGCCGCCGCCCCCATGCCCGCCGCCGAACTTCCGACCACCACGCTGACGATCAACGGCCAGAAGGTCGTCGCCGAGGTCGTCTCCACGCCCGAGACGCGCGCGACCGGCCTCATGAACCGCTTCAGCCTGCAGCCGGATCACGGGATGCTGTTCGTGTTCGAGCAGCCGCAGCCGCTGGGGTTCTGGATGAAGAACACGTTCATTCCGCTGTCGATCGCGTTCATCGACGCAGACGGCCGGATCGTGAACATCGAGGACATGCGGCCACAGGACGAATCGACGCACTGGTCGCGCGGCATCGCGCTCTACGCGCTCGAGATGAAGCAAGGCTGGTTCGCGGGCAAGAAGATCGCCGCGGGCGACGTGATCACGGGCCTGCCGCCGGCGTCGAAGCGCTGAGCGCGGCGACGCCGTCCGTCGGCTCGCCCGCAATTTCACCTGAACGGCTGATTTACGGCGGCGAAATCGCGCGCTAGAGTCAATTCGAGCCTCCAGGGGAGCGAGGTCATGCTGGTGCCGATCGAGCCAAACGCCGCCGTTCCGGAAGATTCGCTGCGCCTGTCTCCGTGGCTCGGGCCGCTGATCGACGCCTCGCGGGCGGGCGACCCGCTCGTGCCCGCGGTGCAGACGATCACCCAGTCGATGGGGTTCTCCACGTTCCTCTACGCGGCGGGCGCCGGCAGCGCGGCGCGCCGCGAAGAGCGCTTCTTCGTGTGGACGTCCGCGCCGCGCGCCTGGATCGAGGAATACGACGCCAACGGCTACGTCGAGATCGATCCGTGCGTCGCCCACGGATGGCCGCTGTGGCAGCCGCCGTTGGTGTGGGACAGCGCGCTCGGCCACGGGAGCGCGAGCGGCCAGCGCTTCCTGCAGCGCGCCGCCTGCTTCGGCATCGGCAGCGGCCTCGCGATCTATCTGCGCGACGGCCCGAGCCGGATCATGTTCGCGCTGAGCCGGCCCGAGCGCACGCTCACGCCAATGCTGCGCGCCGGCGTGGCCGCGGCTGCCGCGCAGGCCATGTATCTCGCCAACGTCCTCCACTGCGTGTTCCTGGACAAGGCCCCCGGGGCGGCCGCGGCGCCGCCGCTGGCGGGCAGCCCGCTGTCCGCGCGCGAGCGCCAGTGCCTGCAGCTCGCCGCGAACGGAATGACGAGCTTCGACATCGGCGAAAAGCTCGGCATCGCCGAGCGCACGGCGAACTATCACTTCAGCAACATCCTGAAAAAGCTCGGCGTGCTGAATCGCAACGAAGCCATCGCCAAGGGTGTCTTCCACGGGCTGGTCCAACCGGATGCCGCCGCCGTGCCGATGATCGCCGCGCCGCCGTCGAAGATCCGCGACGCCCAGCTCAAGCGCTGGGAAACGCTGCGCAACGCCCGCCGCCAGCCGTCGCCGCGCTAGCGCGGGTCAGCCGTGCGCGGCGAGCCACGCGCGAAGCTCGGCCACCGACTCCACCACTGCCAGCGGGGCGTGCGCCGCGAGCGCCGCCTTCGGGTGCGCGCCGTAGCCCACGGCAACGCCCTGGGCCCCCGCGTTGCGCGCGAGCTCGAGATCGTGTGTGGTGTCGCCGATCATCAGCGTGCGGGCGGGCGTAGCGTCGAGGCGCGCCATCAGCGTCAGCAGCATGTCGGGGTGGGGCTTGGGCTCGCCTTCGTCGGCGCAGCGGGTCGCATGGAACGCCTGCGCGACGCCGCAGCGCGCCATGACGTGATCGAGGCCCGCGCGCGATTTGCCGGTGGCGACGGCAAGCCGGTAGCCGGCGGCGTCGAGCTCGCGCAGGAGCGCCGGGACGCCTTCGAACAGCGGCACGGCCGGCTCGCCCGCCATGTAGTGCCTGCGGTACACGGCGGAAAAGGCCGGATACGCGGCGGGTGCCAGCCCGGGCGCCACGTGGCCGACCGCGTGGGTGAAACCCAAGCCGATCACGTAGCGCGCCGCGTCGTCGCCGGGCGGCGGCTCGCCCATTTCGCGGCACGCCGCCTGGATCGAATCGGCGATGAGCGCCGTCGAATCGACGAGCGTGCCGTCCCAGTCGAACACGACGAGATCGAACGCGCGGTCCGCCGCCGCGGAATCAATGCGCGGCACGGGCTGCCGACACGCCCGCGCCGTCCAGCGCGGCGAGATAGCGCGCGAGGTCGGGTGCGAGCGGCGATTCGAGCGCCAGCCGCGCCCCGGTGAGCGGATGCGCGAACCCGAGCTTCCAGGCATGCAGGAACAGCCGCTTGAGTCCTGACTTCGTCAACACGCGGTTCCACGCGAAATCGCCGTACTTGTCGTCGCCCGCGATCGGAAACCCGAGATGCGAGAGATGAACGCGGATCTGATGCGTACGGCCGGTCTTCAGCTCCGCCTCGAGGAGCGCCAGCGGCGGGTCGTGGTCGGGCCACGTCTCGCGGCGGTAGAAGATCGTCAGCGCGGCCTGGCCCTCGGCCTCGACGCGCACGCGGCGCTCGCCGTCGCCGCCCTCGAACTTGTGGAGCGACAGCCGGACGGCCCGCTTTTCGTCCCGCCACTTGCCGCGCGCCAGGACCAGGTAGCGCTTGTCGGTGTCGCCGTCGCGTAGCTGCGCGTGCATCGCCACCAGCGCCGTGCGCTTCTTGGCCAGCAGCAGCACGCCGGACGTGTCGCGGTCGAGACGGTGGACGAGCTCCAGGAACGGGGCGGCGGGACGCTCGGCCCGCAGGCGCTCGATCACCCCGAACGAGATGCCGCTCCCGCCGTGGACGGCCATGCCGGCCGGCTTGTCGACGGCCAGCAGGGCGTCGTCCTCGAACAGGATGGGCAACGCGGGTGCGGGCGGCGGCCGGCCCGGGCGGTCCGGCGGAGTGGCGAGGCGCACTGGCGGCACCCGCACCACATCGCCGGCGGCGAGCCGCGTGTCGGCGCCCACCCGGCCCTTGTTGACCCGGACTTCGCCGCTCCGGACGATCCGGTAAACGTGACTTTTCGGGACGCCTTTCAGCACGCGGAGGAGAAAATTGTCGATCCGTTGCCCGGCGGCGTCGTCGCCGACCGTCAGCCAGCTCACAGCATCCTTGCTTAACTCATTCATTCGCTTATAATTGTCATCGAACTGCAAACGACGCGAGCCCCATGGAGTTTCGCCGCCTCGGATCGAGGCCGACGCCTTCTCCCGGCGCCCGCGGCAGTTCCAGGCCCGTAAGGGCAGTCCGGCTAAGTCGCTCACCGGTCGGGGAATTTCCCCGGAGAAGTAGCGATCGTAAAGCAAGAGCGCAGTCACCGCACCCGGCAGCGGCCGGTTCGACGCGGCGGGCTGCGCGGCGCCTGAAGCGAGAATTGCTTTCGGCGGGCCGGCCGCAGGGTCGCGCGTCAATCGCGCGCAGGCGGCGACCGCCGGACATCACCTCCAGTCTGCGAACAAGAAGACCGCATCACGACGAGAGCCGTCACTCCGGGATCCCTTTCGACCCGCTCCTGACCAGCACCATGGATTACCTCCACCCCGCTCCCGTCCGCCGGCAGCCACCGCTGCCGGTCCGTCCGTCTTCCGTCACGCCCGCCGCGCAGCATTAACTCCGGCGCGGCGTTCGCGCCGCGTCGCCGCCGTTTCGCCCTCCCGCTTCCCGCGGCGTCTTTGCGCCGGGAAGACACCATGAAACGCATGCTGTTCAACGCCACCCAGGCCGAAGAGCTCCGGGTGGCCATCGTCGACGGCCAGAAGCTCATCGACCTCGACATCGAGTCCGCCTCCAAGGAACAACGCAAGAGCAACATCTACAAGGCCGTCATCACGCGCGTCGAGCCATCGCTCGAAGCCTGCTTCGTCGACTACGGCACCGACCGCCACGGCTTCCTGCCGTTCAAGGAAATCTCCCGCCAGGGCATCAAGCTCGCCGCCGGCGGCAACGGTCGCGGCAACGGCAGCGATGCCGACGAAAGCGACGAGACCAGCAGCAAACGCATGCAGGACCAGCTCCGCGAAGGCCAGGAGCTGATCGTCCAGGTCGACAAGGACGAGCGCGGCAACAAGGGCGCCGCCCTCACCACCTACATCTCGCTGGCCGGCCGCTACCTGGTGCTGATGCCGAACAACCCGCGCGGCGGCGGCGTGTCGCGCCGTGTCGAGGGCGAGGACCGCAACGAGCTCCGCGAAGCCATCTCCCAGCTCGAGGTGCCGCGCGGCATGAGCGTCATCGCGCGCACGGCCGGCATCGGGCGCTCGGCGGAAGAGCTGCAGTGGGACCTGAACTACCTGATGCAGCTCTGGCACGCGATCGAGGATGCGGCCAAGCTGCAGCCCGGCGCCTACCTGATCTACCAGGAGTCGAGCCTCGTCATCCGCGCCATCCGCGACTATTTCCAGCCGGACATCGGCGAGATCCTGATCGACACCGAGGGCGTGTTCGAGCAGGCGCAACAGTTCATGAGCCACGTCATGCCGGGCAACGTCTCGCGCGTGAAGCTCTACAAGGACGACGTCCCGCTGTTCTCGCGCTTCCAGATCGAGCACCAGATCGAGACGGCGTACGGCCGGCAGGTGCCGCTGCCGTCCGGCGGCGCGATCGTCATCGACCACACCGAAGCCCTGGTCGCCGTCGACGTCAACTCGGCGCGCGCCACCAAGGGCAGCGACATCGAGGCCACCGCCTACAACACGAACCTCGAGGCCTCCGACGAGATCGCCCGCCAGCTGCGCCTTCGCGACCTCGGCGGCCTCATCGTCATCGACTTCATCGACATGGAGAGCGCGAAGAACCAGCGCGAAGTCGAGAACCGCCTCCGCGACGCGCTCAAGTTCGACCGCGCCCGCGTGCAGCTCGGCAAGATCTCGCGCTTCGGGCTGATGGAGCTGTCGCGCCAGCGCCTGCGGCCGGCGCTCGCCGAATCGGCCTACATTCCCTGCCCGCGCTGCCATGGCATCGGGCACATCCGCGGCACCGAATCCACGTCGCTGCACATCCTGCGCATCCTCCAGGAGGAGGCGATGAAAGACAACACGGCGCAGGTCGTCGCTCAGGTGCCGGTCGACGTCGCCACGTTCCTGCTGAACGAAAAGCGCAACGACGTGCTGTCGATCGAGACGCGCTTCAAGGTCAACGTCCTGCTGGTGCCGAATCGCCACCTCGAGACGCCCAACTACACGATCGAGCGCATGCGCCACGACGACCTCAACCAGGGCGAGCCGCTGCCGGCGTCGTTCCAGATGGTCCAGCGGCCGGAAGAGGCGGAGCTCGCCGGGCTCAAGAAGGAAGAGCCGCGCGATCCGCGCCAGGAAGCCGTCGTCAAGGGCATTACGCCGGCGCAGCCGGCGCCGCTGCCCGCCACGCCCGAGGTCGCGCCGGTCGCGGCGCAGCCGAGCATTCCGGCGCGCACCGTGCCGGCTGCCGCGGTCCGCGAAGGCTCGTGGCTGTCGAAGATGCTGGGCTGGTTCCGCACGCAGCCCGACGAGCCCATCGTCGTCAAGCCGCAAGGCGAGACGAAGCCGGCGCCGCGCGGCGAGCGTCCGCCTGCCGGCGAGCGCGACCGTGACGGCCGCCATCGCGGTGAAGGCCGTCGCGACGGCGAGCGCGGTCGCGACGACCGTCGCGATGGCCGCAAGAGCGGCCGCGACGAGCGCCGCGGCGATTCGCGCGGCGGCCCGCAGCGTCCGCCGCGAGACGGCGCCCCGCGTCCACCGCAGCCCGGCCGCCGCGACGACGAGCGCTCGGACGCGCGCGAGCGTCGTCCCGACGAGCGTCCCAAGCGCGACGAGGCACGCGAGCCGCGGCGCGAGGAATCGCGCGAGCCGCGCGAGGCAAGAGAACCGCGTGAGCCCCGCGAAACGCGGGAAGCCCGCGAGCCGCGCGAGCCCCGTCGTGACGACGGCACGCGCGCGCCCGCCACGCCGCGGCCGCCGCGGCCGCCCAAGCAGCCGCGCGAGGCGCGTGAAGCGCCGGCCGCCGATGCCGTCGATCCCCTGACGTCGGCGGCAGGCACCGCCGCGCCGGCGACGCCGAATGCCGAGGGCGACGAGCACCGTGAAGGCGGCCGCCGCCGACGCGGCCGCCGCGGTCGCGGTGGCGAACGCGGCGAGCGCGCCGCCGGCACCGGTGGCGCGATCATGGCCGACGACGGCAATGGCCACCGCGATCACGACGTCGACCACGATCACGCCAACAGTCACGGCAACGGCCAGGCCGGCGAGCGCGCCAACGGCGAGCACGCCCCGATGGCGGCGGTGTCGACGCAGCCTTCGGCGCCCGCCTCGGAGCCCGCGTGGTCCGCCACGGACGAGACCGTTCCGCAACCGGTGATGCCGTCCGCGCCCGCGGAGCTTCCGTGGGAGACGCCCGTGCACGCCGAAGCGGCGGAGCCGGCAATGCCGTCGCACGAGCCCGTGCCGGCGCCCGCCGCCGCGCCGCGCGACTCGTATGTTCCCCCCGCGCCCGCCTACGAGACGCCGCGCGACAGCGAGCCCACGCCGATCGCCTACGTGGCGTCGGTCATGCACGCGGAAACCCGCACGCAACCGGCCAATTCACCGGCCATTCCGCCGGTGACGGGCGAGCTGCCGCCCGGGTCGAGCCTCGAGCTCGTCGAGACCCGCGGCGCCGCCGCGATGCCGGTCCCCGAGGAGCCGGCCGCGCCGCGGCAAAAGCGCGTGCGGCCTCCGCGCGTGCAACTCGCCGCCGAGCCGCTCGAGCTGGTGGAAACGCAGAAGGAACCGCCGCCGGCCTCGCACTGATCGCGACGCCGAACGTGAGGTCGCCCGCGCCGGAGTCAGGTTTCGCCGGTGCGGGCGGCGATCTGCGCCAGCAGCGCTTCGCTGGCGGGCTCGATCAGGTCGAGGATCCGCTCGAAGCCCTCGGGTCCGCCGTAGTACGGATCGGGCACCTCCCGTATCCCGAGCTCCGGCGCGAAATCGAGCAGCAGGCCGATGTGGCCGGCGAAGTCGCGCGGCCGGCGATGCGTGATTTCCTTGAGGTTGTGCGCGTCCATCGCGATGATCCAGTCGAAGCGCCCGTAGTCGCGCGGCGCGATCTCGCGTGCGCGGAGCTTGCGCAGGTCGTAGCCTCGGCGGAACGCTGTGTCGATCGCTCTTGGATCGGGCGGCTCGCCTACGTGATAATCGTGCGTCCCTGCCGAATCGATGCGCAGGTGCCGCGCCTGTCCCGCGCGCTCCGCCATCGCGCGGAACACGCCTTCCGCAGTGGGCGAGCGGCAGATGTTGCCCATGCAGACGAACAGCACGCCGGTCTTCTTGCCGATCATGAGATGAACGTGACGATCAATCCGCCAGTATCTGCCCAACGCCGCGCGAGCGGCAAGCGCGCGCTCGCGTGCGGTCACGCCGTCTCCGCCGCGCTGGCGCTGGCCTGTGCTTTCGGCGCCCCCGCCCACGCTGCGGCCGACCTGAAGAAGGTGCTCCGCGTCACGCTGAACGACATCACGAGCCTCGACCCGCAGCAGGGCACCGACCTCTCGTCGACACGCGTCACGAGCGCGATGTTCGAGGGCCTCTACGAGTTCGACTACTTCGCCGAGCCCGCGACGGTCGTGCCCTGCACCGCGGAGGCGCTGCCGGTCATCACCAACGGCGGGAAGACGTGGACGATCCGGCTGCGCAAGGGGATCCTTTTCGCCGACGATCCCGCGTTCAGGGGCAAGCCGCGCGAGCTCGTCGCCGCGGACTACGTCTACTCGATCAAACGCTCGATCGATCCGAACCTGCGCACCGGCGGCGATCCTGCGCTGTCGGATCTCATCGCCGGCGCGCGGCCGGTGGTCGACGGAGCGCGCAAGGCGGGCGGCAAGTTCGACTACGACGCGCCGATCCGCGGGCTGCGCGCCGCCGACAGGTACACGCTCGTGATCGAGCTCAACGAAGTCGACTACACGCTGCTCGAGCGCCTGGCCGGCCTGACGATGATGGGCGTGGCGCGCGAGGTGGTCGAGGCCGCGGGCAACGACATCATGAGCCATCCCGTGGGCACCGGCCCCTACCGGCTCAAGGAATGGAAGCGCGCGTCGCGCGTGGTCCTGGAGGCGAATCCGGCGTATCGGGCGGTGACGTTCCCCGACAGCGGCGCGATGCGCCACCGCACGATCGTGCAGGCGATGCATGGCAAGACGCTGCCGCAGATCGGACGCATCGAAGTCAGCCTCATCGACGAATCGCAGCCGGCGCTGCTCGCATTCCAGGGCGGCGACCTCGATTTCATCGCGCTCGGCGGCGACGATTCCCGCCGCGTGCTGGACGCGGACAACAAGCTCAAGCCCGAGCTCGCCAAGCGCGGCATCGTGCACATGCGCTACGGCGCGCCGTCGGTCACGTTCACGTACTTCAATATGAAGGACGCCGCCGTCGGCGGCTACACCAAGGAGCAGGTCGCGCTCCGCCGCGCGATCGCGATGGGCTTCAACGTCGACGAGCTGATCCGCGTGCTGTTCAACGGCAACGCGCTGCCGGCCAACCAGTTGCTGCCGCCGGGGGTGAACGGGCACGACCCTTCGCTGCCGGTGAAGTCGCTCTACGACCCCGACGGCGCGCGCGCCCTGCTCGACCGCTTCGGCTTCAAGGACCGCGACGGCGACGGCTACCGGGAGACGCCCGGGGGCAAGCCGCTGGTCGTCGTCCGCGGCACGCTGCCGGAATCGTGGTACCGCGAAGTGGACACGCTGTGGAAGAAGAACATGGACGCGATCGGCATCCGCATGTCGGTCCAGCAGCAGACGTTCGCCGAGCTTCTGAACCTGAGCCGCGGCGGCAAGCTGCCGATGTTCAACCTCGGCTACCGCTCGCTCGAGCCGTCCGGCTACCAGATCCTGCAGACGCTCTGGGGCAAGTCGCCGATCGACACCAACCCGTCGCAATTCCAGAACGCCGAATACGACGCCGCCTACGAGGAGTTCCTGCGCACCCCTTCGGGCCCGCCGCGCACCGCGCTGGCGCGGCGCATGTCGGAGGTGTCCCAGGCGTACATGCCGATGATGCTGCACACGTTCGGCATCGGCAACGTGCTGCTGTACCCGTGGGTGCAGGGCTACTGGCCGTCGCAGTTCGGCTTCAGCTGGAAGTACCTCGACATCGACCTCGCCCGCCGCGCCAAGGGCGCCTGACGCCGCGGCGCCCGGTCAGGTCTCCACCGGCAGCTGCACCCCGAACAGCGTTTCCTTGAGCTTGTAGAGGCGGTCGCGGATCTCGGCCGCCTTCTCGAACTCGAGGTTGCGCGCGGCGTCGAGCATCTGCTTCTCGAGGAGCTTCAGCTCCTTCTCCAGGTCCTTCTCGCCCATCGCCTCGTACTTGGCGCGGGTTTGCGCGGCCTTCTGCTCGCGGCGCCCTTCGTCGACGTCGTAGACGCCGTCGATCATGTCCTTGATGCGCTTCTCGACGCCCTTCGGCGTGATGCCCATCTCGGCGTTCCACGACACCTGCTTCGCGCGCCGGCGCTCGGTTTCGCCGATCGCCGCGCGCATCGAGTCCGTCATCCGGTCCGCGTACAGGATCGCCGTGCCGTTGATGTGGCGCGCGGCGCGGCCGATGGTCTGGATCAGCGACCGCTCGGCGCGGAGGAATCCTTCCTTGTCGGCGTCGAGGATCGCGACCAGCGACACCTCGGGAATGTCGAGGCCTTCGCGCAGCAGGTTGATGCCCACGAGCACGTCGAATTCGCCGAGGCGCAGATCGCGAATGATCTCGACGCGCTCGACCGTGTCGATGTCGGAGTGCAGGTAGCGGACCTTCACGCCATGCTCGCCGAGATAGTCGGTGAGATCCTCGGCCATCCGCTTGGTGAGCGTCGTGACGAGCACGCGCTCGTGCTTGTCGACGCGCACCTTGATCTCCGACAGCAGGTCGTCCACCTGCGTCGCGGCCGGGCGCACGATCAGCGTGGGGTCGACGAGGCCGGTGGGCCGCACGACCTGCTCCACGACCTGACCCGCATGCGTGCGCTCGTACTCGGCGGGCGTGGCCGACACGAACACGGTCTGCGGCAGCAGCTTCTCGAACTCGTCGAAGCGCAGCGGCCGGTTGTCGAGCGCGGACGGCAACCGGAAGCCGTAGTTGACGAGGTTTTCCTTCCGCGCGCGATCGCCCTTGTACATGCCGCCCACCTGCGGCACGGTCACGTGGCTCTCGTCGATGATCATCAGCGCGTTGCCGGGGAGGTAGTCGATCAGGGTCGGCGGAGGCTCGCCGGCGTTGCGGCCCGACAGGTGACGCGAGTAGTTCTCGATGCCCTTGCAGAAGCCGATCTCGCTCATCATCTCGAGGTCGAAGCGCGTGCGCTGCTCGATGCGCTGCGCCTCGATCAGCTTCATCTGCGTGACGAAGAATTCCTTCTGGCCCGCGAGCTCCAGCTTGACCGCCTCGATCGCGTTCAGCACCTTCTGCCGGCCCGTGACGTAGTGCGACGACGGGAACACCGTGTAGCGCGCCATCTTCTGCTTCAGGTGGCCGGTCAGCGGATCGAAGATCTGCAGCGACTCCACCTCGTCGTCGAAGAGAGAGATGCGGACCGCGTTCTCGGCGTTCTCCGCCGGGAAGATGTCGAGCACGTCGCCACGCACGCGGAACGTGCCGCGTTTGAACTCCAGGTCCGCCCGCTGGTATTGCATCTCCGCCAGCCGCTTGATCGCGTCGCGTTGCGAAAGCTTGTCCCCCTGGCGGACGTGCAGGATCATGCTGTGGTATTCCGTCGGGTCGCCGATGCCGTAGATCGCCGACACCGTGGCCACGATCACGCAGTCCGGACGCTCCAGGATGGCCTTCGTCGCCGACAGCCGCATCTGCTCGATGTGCTCGTTGATCGAGCTGTCCTTCTCGATGTACAGGTCGCGCGACGGGACGTACGCCTCGGGCTGGTAGTAGTCGTAGTACGAGACGAAGTACTCCACCGCGTTGTTCGGGAAGAACTCGCGGAACTCCGAGTACAGCTGCGCGGCGAGCGTCTTGTTGGGCGCAAGGACGAGCGCCGGCCGCCCGGTGCGCGCGATCACGTTGGCCATCGTGAACGTCTTGCCGGAGCCGGTGACGCCGAGCAGCGTCTGGAACGACAGCCCGTCCGTGAGGCCCTCCACCAGCTTGGCGATCGCCTCGGGCTGGTCGCCGGCCGGCTCGAACGGCAGGTGCAGCTCGTACGGGCTGCCGGGAAACGTGATGGTGCCCGACGCCGGGATTGGGGTGGCGCGCGGGTCGATGGCGTTGTGGTTGACGGCGGCGTCGTTCATGGCGTGATCCGAAGCGAAAGCGAACCGATCATTGTATATCCGCAGCCGCATCCGCCGCGACGCCTTGCGCCGCCGCCCCGCGTGCCGCGCCGAACTGGAGCGAGGCCAGCCGGGCGTACAGCGGATTCGTGCGCGCCAGCTCGTCGTGGCTGCCGACGGCGACCAGGCGGCCCTGGTCCATCACCGCGATCCGGTCGGCGTCGCGGACCGTGGCCAGCCGGTGGGCGATCATCAGCACGGTCCGGTTCGCCATCAGCCGCTCCAGCGCGAGGTGCACGACGCGCTCGCTCTCGGCGTCGAGCGCGCTCGTCGCTTCGTCGAGCAGCAGGATCGGCCGGTCCGCGAGGATCGCCCGCGCGATCGCGATCCGCTGCCGCTGGCCGCCGGACAGCCGCACGCCGCGCTCGCCGAGGAACGTGTCGAAGCGTTCCGGCAGACGCTCGACGAACTCCGTCGCGTAGGCGGCCTCGCAGGCGGCGCGGACGTCGGCGTCGCTCGCGTCCGGCCGGCCATAGCGGACGTTCTCCAGCACGCTGGCCGCGAAGATCACCGGGTCTTGCGGCACCACAGCGAGCCGGCGCCGGGCGTCACGAGGATCGGCCGCCTTGAGGTCGACGCCGTCGATGCGCACGCTGCCCGTCTGCGGATCGTAGAAGCGCAGCAGCAAGGCGAACACGGTCGTCTTGCCCGCGCCCGACGGCCCGACCAGCGCCACCCGCTCGCCCGCCTCCACCGCCAGCGAAAGGCCGGCGAGCGCCGGCGTGTCGGGGCGGGACGGATACGTGAACGTCACGCCGTCGAACGCGACGGTGCCGCGCGCCGGCAACGGCAGCGCGACCGGATGCGCGGGCGCGCGGATGTCGGGCTCGATCGCCAGCAGCTCGAACAGGCGCTCCGTGGCGCCGGCGGCGCGCTGCAGGTCGCCGATCACTTCGCTGATGGTGCCGACCGAGCTCGCCACCAGCACGGCATAGAACACGAACGCCGAGAGTTGCCCTGGCGACAGCCGTCCCGCGATGACGTCCTGGCCGCCGATCCACAGGATGATGCCGATCGCGCCGAACACCAGCAGGATCACGGCGGCGACGAGCAGCGCCCGCTGGTGGATGCGGCGCCGCGCCGCCGCGAACGCGGCCTCGACGCGCTCGCCGAACGCCAGGCGGTCGAGGTCCTCGTGGCCATACGCCTGCACGGTGCGAACTTCGTGCAGCGCCTCGTCGACGTACGCGCCGACGTCGCCGACGCGATCCTG
>Ga0207683_10000140_pt1 | contig 59648 bp, 63 predicted proteins | sample KBSM73metaG_FD_184333 | JGI IMG/M metagenome (GOLD analysis project Ga0207683, IMG submission 184333) | Miscanthus rhizosphere microbial communities from Kellogg Biological Station, Michigan, USA - KBS M7-3 metaG (SPAdes) (version 2) | ecosystem: Host-associated > Plants > Roots > Rhizosphere >...
CGTCACCCCACCGCGCGGAGGCCGTCGACGATGCGCACGCGCGCCGCGCGCCACGCCGGCACGGCCGCAGCGACGACGCCGATCACCACGGCGGCGACGAACTGCATCACCACCGTTCGCTCGCTGACGAAGAAGATCGGGAAGAGCGTCCCCATCGCGTCGGCGAAGAGACGCGCGAGCGGGAACGTGAGCGCGATGCCGACGAGGCCGCCTGCAAGGGCGATGCCGACCGACTCCGCGAAGATCAGCAGCGCGACGAAGCCGTTGCGAAAGCCCAGCGCCTTCAGCGTCGCGAACTCCGTGTAGCGCTCGCGCGCCGTCATCGCCATCGTGTTGGCCATCACCGCCATGATGATCACGATCACGACGAACGACACCGCCTGGATCGCGAGCAGGATCGTCTCCGTCATCGCGACGAAACCCAGCTGGAAGGCCTTCTCCGTTTCCGTGAGCGTCTCCGCCAGCGAGTTCTTGAACGTCGCGTCGATCGCTTCCGACACCTCGGCCGCCTGCGACGGATCCTTCAGCTGGACGATGAAGACGCCGGCCTGGTCCGCGCGCCGCGGATACTGCTTCTTGATCGCCTCGTTGAGGTAGTCGAAGTGGAAGAAGAACGTCGACTGGTCGGTGCCCTTGTCCACGCCGTCGTAGATGCCCCGGAGCGTGAAGGTCCACGTCCCGGGATAGATCGTGCCGCGAAGCGGAATCTGGTCGCCGACCTTCCACCCGTACAGCTCCGCCAGCCGCCGGCCCGCGACGGCGCCGGTGCGGTCGATCTGGAACGCCTTGCGCTCGTCCGCCGACAGGAGGAACTCGGGATACATGTCGAGGTAGCCCGGGTCGCTGATCGCGAACTGGGCGAAGAAGTTGCGCTCGCTCACGTAGACCCCGCCGAACCAGTTGGCCCACGCGACGGAGGCCACGCCCGGCACCTGGCGCATCTTCTGCGCGTAGGTGAGCGGCAGCGAAAAGACCAGCGACACCGAGTTGCGCGTGACGAGCCGCGCCGACGAGCTGGCGTTCGCGTTCGCGTACCACGCGTCGACGATGGTCGACAGCAGCCCGAACGCCGTGATCGCGACGACGATGCCCACCACCGTGAGCGTGGTGCGGAGCTTGTGGCGCAGCGCGCTGCGCAGGATGAAGAGCGGGACGAACATCGCGGGGCCGTCAGTCGACCAGCACGCCCTTTTCCAGGTGGACGAGCCGGTGCGCGCGCTCGGCGGCCTTGGGATCGTGCGTGACCATGATGATCGTCTTGCCGAGGTCGTCGTTCAGGCGCTCGAGGAGCGCGAGGATCTCGCCGCCCGTCGTGCGGTCGAGGTCGCCGGTGGGCTCGTCGGCGACGATGAGCGTGGGATCGGTGATGATCGCGCGCGCGATGGCCACGCGCTGCTGCTGGCCGCCGGAGAGCTCGTTCGGATAGTGATCCTTGCGGTCGGCGAGGCCGACGAGCGCGAGCGCGATGTCAACGCGCTCCCGCCGCTCGGCGCGCGCCAGCGAAGTGAGCTGCAGCGGCAGCTCCACGTTCTGGAAGGCCGTGAGCACGGGCATCAGGTTGTAGAACTGGAAGATGAAGCCGACGTTGGCGGCACGCCACGCGGCGAGGTCGCCGTCGCCGAGCTGCGCGATGTCGACGCCCGCGATCGCCAGCGTGCCCGACGACGGCTTGTCGATGCCGGCGACCAGGTTCAGCAGCGTCGTCTTGCCCGAGCCCGACGGGCCCATCAGCGCGACGAAGTCGCCGGCCCGCACGTCGAGGTTGATGTCCACCAGCACGGGAATTATCTGGTCGCCGCGCACGTAGTACTTCGACAGCGCGCGGATGGCGACGAGCGGCGGCGCGGCCGCCGCGTCGCTACTTGGCGGCGGGCTTGACGAGGCTGCCATCGGCGAGCCTGTCGTCGGGACGCAGCACCGCCTTGTCGCCCGACTTGAGCGCGCCCGTGACGGCCGTGACGTCTCCGATCGCGACGCCCGGCGTCACCGGCACCGCTACGGCCTTGCCGTCGCGGACGACGAACACCACCGTCCTGCCGTCCCGCTGCGCGAAGGCGTCGGGGCTGACGGCGACGAGGGCCTTCTGCTGGTCGGCCGTCACGTCCTGGGAGAGAAAGCTCACCTTCGCGCTCATCTCCGGCAGCACGCGCGGATCGATCGTGTCGAACTTCACCTTGGTCATCACCGTCGCCTTCGCGCGATCCACCGTGGGCACCATCCGGCTGATGCGGCCGCGGAAGCGCTCGTTCGGCAGCGCGTCGAGCGTGATCTCGGCCGGCATGTCGACCTTGATCTTCGACAGGCTCGATTCGGAGACGTCGGCCTCGACCTCGAGCGTGCTCATGTCGGCCATCGTGACGACGGCGCCCTTGGAGTCGGCGGCGCTCGAGAACGGCGTGACCATGTCGCCCACGTTTGCGCTCTTCGACAGGATGACGCCGTCGAACGGGGCGCGGATCAGCGTGTAGTCGACGCCGACGTCGGCGTTGCGCGCGTTCGCCTGCGCGGCGCCCACGGCAGCACGCGCGTTCGCGACGCCCGCGACCGCGCGGTCGACGCGCGCCTTCGACGTGTCGAGCGCCGACTGCGACACGAACCCCTTGGCGACGAGATCGACGTTGCGCTTGTGCTGCGCCTGCGCGTCCCGCTCCTCCGCCTCCGATTGCGCCTGCGCGGCGCGGGCGGCGGTGACGCTCGCGCCGGCGCTCGCCGCCTGCGCCACGACGTCGCGGTTGTCGAGCCGCGCGATGACGTCGCCGGACTTCACGCGCGAGCCCTCCGCCACACCGAGCCACTCCAGGCGGCCGGTGGCCTTCGACGCGATCGCCGCCTTGCGTTGCGCGACGACGTAGCCCGTGGCGTTCAGCACGACGAACTGCTGCGACGGGTACGACGTGACGACCGGCGTGGTCTGCACGCTCGCGACGCGCGGCTGCAACGCAAACCAGCCGCCGCCCCCGGCCGCCAGCACCGCGACGACACCGAGCCAGATCCAGCGGCGCCGGCGCCGGCGAACGACCGGCGCGACGCTGCGGTCGATGCGCAGGCGGGCGAGGTCGGGTTGGGCGGGCTCGGTCATGGTGTGGCGGAAAAAAAAGCGCCGGCATTGCGGCGTTCGCCCATTTTACCTTCAGCCGCCGTCGGCGGGCGTCGGATCCGGCAGCGGCGTGCCGGTCCCCCGCGCGGCGCGCAGCGCGCGAAGCGTGACGATGACGAGCCCGCCGCCGATGCACGCGATGCCCGTCCACTCCGTCGGCGTCAGCCGCTCGCCGAAGACCGCCATCGACGACAGAAGGGCGATCACGGGAATCGCGAACATGTTGAGCGACGCGGTGCCGGCCGGCAGGAAGCGCAGCGCCTCGATCCACAGCAGGAAGCCGGCAGCCGTGGAGACCACGCCGACCTGGAGCAGCAGCAGCACGTGCGTGACGCTCCAGTGCGTGCCGGGCAGCGTCAGGAATAACGGGAGCATCGTCAGCGGCAGCACGCCCACCAGCATCTGCCACGCGATGAAGTTCAGCATGTCGAAGCCGCGGTCGCGCTGGAAATACTTGGTCGCGACCGTGCCGGCGGCCCAGCCGAAGCCCGAGGCCACGGCCCAAAGCCGCGGCGCGAGATCGCCGTGCCAATCCCACGGCGCGACGAGCAGCACGAGCCCCGCGAGGGCGAGGACGAGCGCCAGCCACTGCGTGCCGCGGACGCGCTCGCCGAGCACCGGCCACGCGAGGAGGAGCGTCCAGAACGGCATCGTGAACACGAGCACCGACGTGCGGCCCGCGGCGCCATTGGCGAGCGCCATCGTGGTGGAGCCGAAGTTGAGCGTCGTCTGGAACAGGCCGGTGACGATCACGGCGATCCAAGACGCGGGCCAGAAAGCGCCGCCGCGCGCGACGAGCACGCCGAAGAGCACCACCACGGCGAGCCACGTGCGCTGGAGGTTGAACGTGACGGGGTCGGCGTTCGCGAGCGCCAGCTTCATCGCGACCCAATTGCCGCCCCACACGAGCGTCAGCACGCCGATCGCCGCGTACGCGCCGGTGCGCGAGCGGAGGTGGGCCGTCATCCGGCGGCGAAAAACGGCTCGATGAGTCGGGCGACCGCTGCCGGTTGATCGTGATGCAGCATGTGGCCGGCGCCGCTGACGATCTCCAGGCGGGCGCCCGGGATGTGCGCGATGCGCGCGCGGATGCCGTCGAAATTGCGCTCGTGGCCGGTGGGATTGTTCGCGGGGTCCAGCCACTTCAGCAGATGCGTTTCGGCGGCGGCGACCCAGAGCGTGGGCGCGGCGATGGCGTTCCACAGCCGCACGATCTCCTCCATCCGGTACACGGTGGGGAACGGCAGGCGATGACGCGGATCGGAGACGAGCTCGGCCTGGCCATCGGCGCGGACCGTCGCCCAGTGCGCGGCGAGGAAGCGCGCCTTGTCGCGCGGCAGGCGCGGATTGTTCTGCTGCAGGCGATCGGCGACGGCGTCGAGATCGCGATACGGCTTCCACGCAGGCGGCGCCTTCAGCGCGTCCAGCCACTTCGCCGCCTTGCCGACAGCGGCCGCCGGCGATTCGTCGGGAATGCCGAAGCCGTCGAGCGACACGAGCCGCGCGATGCGCGCCGGCCGCACGCCGGCGTAATGCATCACCACGTTGCCGCCGAGGCTGTGACCCGCGAGATTGATGCGCTCGCCGGGCGCGAAGTGATCGGCGAGCGCCTCGAGGTCCGCGACGTAGTCGTGATACCAGTAGCCTTGCGGCTGCCACGCCGAGCGGCCGAAGCCCCGGAGGTCCGGCGCGATCACGTACCACGGCGACGCCAGCGCGTCGACGAGGAACTGAAACGAAGCGCCGACGTCCATCCAGCCGTGCAGGAGGAAGAGCCGCGGCGACGACGGATCGCCCCACGTGAGGACGTGGTGGCGCATTCCGCGGAGGTCGACGAAATGCGAAGTGGCGGGCCGCGCAGCGAGCGCTATTTCTTCTTGCACAGGCCGAGCCCGTCGGTCCAGCCCGTGCGGTAATTCAGGTCCGCCGAAAAGCGCGACGCGTCCTTGCGCTCCGGTCCCGTCGCGCTCGCGCAGCCATCGGCGTAGCCCTGCCGGTACGGCAGCGGAAAGCCGGACAGGTTCATCTTCGGCGGCGGCGGCTCGACGTTGCGCGGCGAGGGCGCCGGCGGCGCCGCGGGCGGCGGCGCCGCGCCGGGCGTGCCCGGCACCGCGGCGTCCGGACGCGAGGCGTCGGGCGCGCCGCCAGGCGGCGTGGTGGCGCATCCCGCGAGCGCCAGCAGCGCGACGGCGATCGCGGCGCGCGCCGTCGTCATTCTGCGTGCGCGAAAACGCGCGCGATGGTCAGCGGCATTGCTCATCCCGGGGCCGGCTTTCGAGGAATCGAACGGAGTAGAATTCTAGCATTCGAGCATCGACGTTCCATGGCGCCTCCCGCGTTCGTCCACCTCAGGCTTCACAGCGAATTCTCGATCGCGGACGGCACCGTCCGAATCGACGAGGCCGTCGCGGCCGCGGCCGCGAACGCGATGCCCGCGCTCGCGCTCACCGATCTCGCGAACCAGTTCGGGCTGATCAAGTTCTATCGCGCGGCGCGCGCCGCAGGAATCAAGCCGATCGTCGGCTGCGACGTCTGGATCACGCACGAGGCCGAGCGCGAGTCGCCGTTTCGCGCCGTGCTGCTCGCAGCCTCGCGCGCAGGCTACCTTCGCCTGTGCGACTGGCTGACCCGCGCCTACCTTTCGAACCAGCATCGCGGGCGCGCCGAGTTGTCGAGGGCCTGGTTCGCGGACGGCACCGACGGCCTGATCGCGCTGTCCGGCGCCCGCGACGGCGACGTCGGCCACGCGCTGCTGCAGGGCAACCCGGAGGGCGCCGCGCGCAGCGCCCGCGCGTGGGCGGCCGCGTTCCCCGGCCGCTATTTCCTCGAGGTCCAGCGCGCCGGCCGTCCCGATGACGACGCCCTCGTGGGCGCCACGGCGGCGCTCGCGGGACAGACCGGCCTGCCGGTCGTCGCGACCCATCCGGTGCAGTTCCTGCGCCGCGACGATTTTCGCGCGCACGAGGCGCGCGTATGCATCGCCGAGGGCCACGTGCTCGCCGACTCGCGCCGGCCGCGCCGCTTCACGCCCGAGCAGTACTTCGTCGGGCAGAGCGACATGGCCGCGCGGTTCGCCGATCTCCCGGAGGCGCTCGCCAACACGCTGGCGATCGCGCAGCGCTGCAACCTGACGATTCCGCTCGGCACCAACCACCTGCCGCGCTTCCCCACGCCGCCCGGCCTCACGCTGGACGACCTGCTGCGCCAGGAGGCGGCCGCGGGACTCGAGCGCCGGCTCGCCACGCTGTACCCCGACGCCGCGGTGCGCGACGGGAAGCGGCCCGAGTACGCCGCGCGGCTCGAGTTCGAGACGAAGACCATCGTGCAGATGGGCTTCCCCGGCTACTTCCTGATCGTCGCCGACTTCATCAGCTGGGCGCGCAACAACAGCGTGCCGGTGGGGCCGGGGCGCGGCTCCGGCGCGGGCTCGCTCGTCGCCTACTCGCTCGGCATCACCGACCTCGATCCGCTGCGCTACGCGCTGCTGTTCGAGCGGTTCCTGAACCCGGAGCGCGTGTCGATGCCCGACTTCGACATCGACTTCTGCCAGGACGGCCGCGACCGCGTGATCGACTATGTCCGCAAGAAGTACGGCGCGGAATCGGTGTCGCAGATCGCGACGTTCGGCACGCTCGCCGCCAAGGCCGCCGTACGCGACGTCGGCCGCGTCCTCGACATGCCGTATTCGGTCGTCGACGGCATCGCCAAGCTCATCCCGTTCCAGCCCGGCAAGACGGTCACGCTGCGGCGGCGGCAGGGCGAGGCCGAGTCCAACGTCATCTACGCACGCGACGCCGAGCCGCTGATCGGCCAGCGCGAATCCGAGGAGGAAGAGGTGCGCGAGCTCCTCGCGCTCGCCGAGGAGCTCGAGGGCCTGCCGCGCAACGTGGGGATGCACGCCGGCGGCGTGCTGATCGCGCCGGGACGCCTCACCGATTTCTGTCCGCTCTATCTGCAGGCGGGCGCGGACGCCCCGGTGTCGCAGTTCGACAAGGACGACGTCGAGGCGGTGGGGCTCGTCAAGTTCGACTTCCTGGGCCTCACCACGCTCACGATCCTCGACTGGACGCTCCGCTACGTGCGGGAGCTCGATCCGCACGCGGACGTCTCGCTCGAGACGCTGCCGCTCGACGACAAGGCCGCCTACGACGTCTTCCGCAAGTGCAACACCACCGCGGTGTTCCAGTTCGAGTCGCGCGGCATGCGCGACCTGCTGAAGCAGGGTCCGCCCACGCGCTTCGAGGACATCGTCGCGCTGGTGGCGCTGTACCGGCCGGGTCCGATGGAGCTCATTCCGGATTACGTGGCGCGCAAGAGCGGCCGCGAGCGCGTCGAGTACGTCGACGCGCGGCTCGCGCCGATCCTCGAGCCCACGTACGGCGTGATGGTGTACCAGGAACAGGTGATGCAGATCGCGCAGGAGATCGGCGGCTACACGCTCGGCAGCGCCGACCTCCTCCGCCGCGCCATGGGCAAGAAGAAGCCCGAGGAGATGGCGAAGCACCGCGACACCTTCGTCGAGGGCGCGCAGGCCAACGGCCTGCCGAAGCATCGCGCCGAGCAGCTCTTCGGCCTGATGGAGAAATTCGCCGGCTACGGCTTCAACAAGTCGCACTCGGCCGCGTACGCGCTCGTCGCCTACCAGACCGCGTACTTCAAGGCGCACCATGCGGCGGCGTTCATGGCGGCGAACCTGTCGCTCGTCATGGACGACACCGACAAGGTGAAGACGTTCTACGACGACACGGTCGCGCAGGGGCTCGCGATCCTGCCGCCGGACGTCAACGCGTCCGGATACCGGTTCGCGCCGGTCGATACCCGCCGCATCGCGTACGGCCTCGGCGCCGTCAAGGGCACCGGCCAGGCGGCGATCGAGGCGATCGTGGCGGCGCGCGTCACCGGCGGACCGTTCGCCGACCTGTTCGACTTCTGCCGGCGCATCGACAAGCGCACGGTGAACCGCCGCGCCGTGGAGGCGCTGGTTCGCGCCGGCGCGTTCGACGCGATCGACCCGCATCGCGCGGCGCTGCTCGCGTCCGTCGGCATCGCGCTCGAGGCGGCGGAGCGCGCCGACGCCACGCGCGCGCAGGTCTCGCTCTTCGGCGAGGACTCGGCCGAGAACCGTCCCGCGCTCGTCGCCGCGCGCGAGTGGGCGGACGCCGAGCGGCTGACGCATGAAAAGGCCGCGCTCGGCTTCTATCTCTCCGGCCACCCGTTCAACGGCTACGCCGCGGAGCTTGCGCCCATCGTGCGCACGTCGATCGCCAATCTCGCGCCGCGCGCCGACCGGGTGCTGGTCGCCGGCATCGTCACGGCGCTGCGCATCCAGAGCGGCCGCCGCGGCAAGATGGCGTTCGTGACGCTCGACGACGGCAAGGGCCGCGCCGAGGTCATGGTCTACAACGAGACGTTCGACAGCGTGCGCGGGCTGCTGCGCGAGGACCAGCTCGTCGTGGCCGAGGTGCGCGTGATGCAGCGCGTGACCGACGACGGCGAAGTGCAGGGAATGCGGATCATCGCGGAGGCCGTGTACGACCTCGCGGCCTTCCGCCGCCAGCGCGCGCGCGGCCTGCGCCTCGCGTGCAACGGCAACGCGTCCGCCGATCGGCTCGCGGCGATCCTCGCGCCGTTCCGCCCCGGCGACAAGCCGATCACCGTCGAATATCGCAACGCACGCGTGGGCGGCGAAGTCGAGCTGTCCGCCGATTGGCGGGTCAACCTCGACGAGGCGCTGATCCAGCAGCTCCGCGACTGGCTCGCCGACGAGAACGTGCAGGTGATCTACTAGGCGCGCTGGAAGTCGGGCTTCGGCCTGACGCAATGCCGCGGCCGGCTTCGGCCGGCCCCACGCGTTTTCCCCATGCTCGCCCAAGCCGCCGCCCGCTACCGAACGTTCCTGCGCGAGCCGGACATCGTGCCGCTGCTCGTGACGTCGTTCCTGACGCGGCTGCCGCTCGGCACCCTGTCGCTGTCGCTGCTGCTCCACGTGCGGTCGCTCACCGGCTCGTTCGCGACGGCCGGCGCCGCGGTGGGGGCGTACCTGCTGCTGGCCGCGATCACCGCGCCGCTGCTCGGCCGCATCATCGACCGCCGCGGCCCGGCGCTCGTGCTCGCCGTCACCGGTGCCGCCTGCCCGCTCGCGCTTTGCGTCGTGCTGGCCGCCGCACCGCTGGCGCTCGCGCCGGCCACGACCATCGGCGCGGCGGGTCTCGCCGGCGCGTTCGCGCCGCCGATCAGCGTGCTCACGCGCACCATGTGGCGCTATCGCTTCGACGACGAGCGGATGCGCCTCATCGCGTACGCGATCGACGGCGTGCTGGTCGAGCTCGCGTTCACGCTCGGGCCCGCGCTCGTCGCGCTGCTCCTCGCGGTCGCCTCGCCCACCGCGGCGTTCGGCGGGGCCGTCCTGCTCACCGCGCTCGCGGTGCCGCTGTTCTTCCTGTCGCCGGCGCTCAAGTACTGGCACCACCAGCCGGACGCGGAACGCAGCCTGCTGGGACCGCTCTCCGAGCCGCGGCTCATCGTCGTCTACGTCGTCACGTTTCTCTTCACGTTCTGCATCGGGTTGACGGAGATCGGCTATCCGGGCTTCGCGACGTTCGCCGGCGCCACGGCGCTCTCGGGCGTGCTGCTCGCCATCTATTCGTTCGGCAGCGCGGTCGGCGGTCTCGTCTATGGGGCGCTGCACCTTCACCTGCCGGCGGACCGACAGCTTCCGTTGATCCTGGCCGCGATGGCGCTGCCGCTCGCGTTGCAGGCTCTGACCGCGTCCCCGTGGCCCCTCGCCACGCTGGCATTCCTAGGCGGCACGCTGATCGCGCCGGTATTCGCGCTGACCGCGATGCTGGTGACGTCGATCGCGCCGCCGCGCTACGCGACCGAGGCATTCACATGGCTGTCGACGTGCATCGTCAGCGGCGTCGGCGCCGGCAGCGCCATCGGCGGGCGGCTGCTCGAAGGTCCCGGCTACACCGCGGTGCTGGGCGGCGCCGCGGCCGCGGTGCTCGGCGCCGCGGCGTGCGCGACGTCGCTGCGTCTGCGCGCGCTCCGCGTGCGCGCGGCGCGCTAGGGCGCCTCCGGCGGCGCGACGAGATCGCGCAGCGCCGTCTTCAGCACTTTTCCCGTCTCATTCTTGGGGAGCTCGGCGACGAAGACGTACGCCTTCGGCCGCTTGAAGCGGGCGATCGCGCCGAGGCAATGCGCGTCGAGCGCGCGCTCGAGCGCCGCGGCGTCGCCGACGTCGCCGCGCGCCACGACGCAGGCGACCACTTCCTCGCCCCAATCGGCATGCCGGCGGCCCACGACCGCGACGTCCGCCACCGCCGGATGCGCGAGGAGCGCCTCCTCCACCTCGCGCGGATAGATGTTCGCGCCGCCGCTGATGATCAGGTCCTTCGAGCGGTCTTTGAGCGTGAGAAAGCCGTCGGCGTCGAGCACGCCGAGATCGCCGGTGTGCAGCCAGCCGCCGGCGAGCGCGGCGGCGCTCGCCGCGGGGTTACCCCAGTAGCCCTGCATCACCGTGGCGCCGCGGACCTGCACTTCGCCGATCGCGCCCGCCGGCAGCGGCACATCGCCGTCGCCGGCGATGCGGATCTCGACGCCGAGCTGCGCGACGCCCACCGAGCCGAGTCGCGCGTCGTCGCTGCGCGCGATCGCATCGGCGACCTGCGCTGCATCCATCGCGGTGATCGTCATCGGCGACTCGCCCTGGCCGTAGATCTGCGCGAGGCGCGGTCCGAGCGCCGCCACCGCCGCCTTGCAGTCCTCGACGTACAGCGGTCCGCCGCCGCAGACGACGCACTTGAGATTCGTGAGGCGCGTCGATCCCAGCGCCGGTGACGCGATCCAGCGCCGCACCATCGTGGGCGCGGCGAAGAAGGCCGCGCGCGGCCACGCGTCGACCAGCGCGCACAGCTCGGCGGCGTCGAAGCCGCCCGAGGCGGGGATGACGCTGACCGCACCGCGGGCGACGTGCGGCAGCAGGTAGAGCCCGGAGCCGTGCGACAGCGGGGCCGGATGCAGCAGCGCGTCGCCTGGCGCCACCGGCGCCACGTCGGCCAGGAACGCCAGCGTCATCGCGTGAAGATTACCGTGCGAGATCACCACGCCCTTGGGCCGGCCGGTGGTGCCGCTGGTGTAGAAGAGCCACGCCGGCGCGGCCGGCGACACCGCGGCGACCGGCCCCGTGGAGTCACCCTCGCACATTCGCGCGTGCAGGTCGCCGCCGAGCTCGATCACGCGCAGGCCGGGCGCCCCGGTCGCGTCGGCGCGCGAGAGCGCGTCGCACCACGACCGGTCGGCGAACACGATGCGCGCGCCGCTGTCCGCCAGCACGAACGCGAGCTCGCGCGGATGCAGCTTGGCGTTGACCGGCACCGCCACGAGTCCCGCGCGCCAGCAGGCGAAGAGCGTCTCGACGTAGGCCGGCGCGTTCCGGGCGACCAGCGCGACACGGTGGCCCGCGGCGAGGCCGCTGCCGCGCAGCGCCGCGGCGAGTCCCGCGGCGCGGCGCGCGAGCTCCGCGTAGTCGTGCAGCACGCGCGCGCCCTCCGCCACCGCGGGCAGCCGCGGCCACATCCGTGCGCTGCGCTCGAGCAGCGAGGCTACGTTGGACGCGGAGGCGGGTTCCATGCGAGGGCGCAAGGGGGGCGAGGCGAGTTTAACGCGGGCGGTGCGGCGAGCCGCCTTCGACTAGAATCGGCCGACGTCCACCGAAGCGAGCGCGCAATGCCGATTCCAGCCACCATGCGGCACGTCGCCGTCCCCACGCCCGGCCCACCGGACGTGATGACCATGGCCGAGGGCCCGGTGCCGCAGCCGCGCGCCGGCGAAGTGACGATCGAAGTCGCGTGGGCCGGCGTCAACCGGCCGGATTGCGCGCAGCGCGCCGGCGCCTATCCGCCGCCGCCCGATGCGTCGCCCATCCTCGGCCTCGAGGTTGCGGGCCGCGTCGTCGCGATGGGGCCTGAAACGGAAGGCTGGAAGATCGGCGACCTCGCCTGCGCGCTCACGCCCGGTGGCGGGTACGCCGAATACTGCTGCACGCCCGCCGCCTGGTGCCTGCCTGTCCCGCAGGGCTTTTCCCTGGAGCAGGCGGCATCGCTGCCGGAAAACTACTTCACCGTCTGGAACAACGTGTTCGACCGCGCGAAGCTCGCCGTCGGCGAGTCGCTGCTGGTGCACGGCGGCACCAGCGGCATCGGCCTCACCGCCATCCAGCTCGGCAAGGCGTTCGGCGCGACGGTGTTCACCACCGCCGGCAGCGCGGAAAAGGTCGAATTCTGCCGCTCGGTCGGCGCCGACCACGCGTTCGACTACCGCACGCAGGACTTCGAGGCGGAGATCGCGCGCATCACCCACAAGCGGGGCGTCGACGTGATCCTCGACATGGTCGGCGGCGACTACGCGCAGAAGAACCTCAAGAGCCTGGCGCTCGAAGGGCGGCTCGTGCAGATCGCGTTTCTCAAGGCGCACCGCATCGAATGCGACTGGCGCCAGATCATGATGAAGCGGCTGACCGTCACCGGCTCGACGCTCCGCGCGAGCCCGTTCGAGCGCAAGGCGGCGCTCGCGCGCGAGCTGAAGCGCGAGGTGTGGCCGCTCCTCGACCGCGGCGAGCTGAAGACGATCATCCACGCCACGTTTCCGCTCGCGGAGGCGGCCAGGGCGCATGCGCTGATGGAATCGTCGCAGCACATCGGCAAGATCATGCTGGCGGTGCGCCCGCAGTAGCGCGGCTCAGTACGTGGCGCGGCCCCCGGACGCGTCGAACACCGCGCCGGTGGAGAACGAGCAATCCTCGCTGCCGAGCCAGCACACCAGCGCCGCGATCTCGTCGACGGTGCCGAAGCGTCCGAGCGGGATCTTCGACAGCATGAAGTCGATGTGCTGCTGCGTCATCTGGTCGAAGATCGCCGTGCGCACCGCCGCCGGCGTGACGCAGTTGACGCGTATGCCCGTCGTCGCGAGCTCTTTGCCGAGCGACTTGGTGAGCCCGATCACCGCGGCCTTCGACGCGCTGTACGCCGACGCGTTCGGGTTGCCTTCCTTCCCCGCCACCGACGCGATGTTGACGATGCGGCCGTAGTTCTTCGCGCGCATGTGCGGCACGATCGCACGGTTGCAGTAGAAGAGCCCGTGGACGTTGACGTCGAACACGCGCTTCCATTCGTCGACGGGATAGTCCCAGACGGTGGTGTTGGGACCCGTGATGCCGGCGGAGCACACGAGGACGTCGATGGCGCCGAGCGCCGCTGCCGCCTCGCGCGCGGCGCGGTCCACGGCGCCCGCGTCCGCGACGTCGAGCGCGAGCGTGACCGTGGCAGGCCCCAGCGCCGCCTTCGCCGCCTCCAGCGCCTGGGGGTCGCGGTCCCACAGCGCCACCCGCGCGCCGCTGTCCACGAGCCGGCGCGCCACCGCCTGGCCGATGCCGGCGGCGCCGCCGGTGATCACGGCCGTGCGGCCCTCGAAATCCAGTCGGTTCATCGCGTCCCCCCCGGAAAAGACGCGATGGTAGCAGCGCGCCGTGCAAAGGCGCGGCGCTAGCGGTAGATGATGGCGATGCCGAAGACCAGCGCCAGCACGGCGACGATGCCGACGACCCACATCAGCGCATAGAGCGTGTTGCGCGTCTCGCTCTGGAAGACGAGGAGGTCGTCGACCAGCTCCGCCACCTGCGCGTTCGTCGCGACGGATTCCAGCGGCACCGCGGCGTCGTGCGGCAGCGCCGGGGCGCCGTCGCCATGCCCCGGATTCGCCAGCGCAGCCTGCGCGCGGCCGCCCTCGCCGCGCGCGTGCGCGACGTCGATCGGCAGGATCATCGAGAACTTGGTGATCGGCAGCGAGCGGTGCGACTCCGAATCCCACACCTTGGTGCGGCCGCCGGCGCCGGTCCAGTACGTGAGCCCGCGCGTCTCGGTCTTGGAGATGCGCTCCCCCGCGTCGATGAAGAACTTGGTCGGCAGCAATCCGGTGACGGCGACCCGCAGCAGCGCCTTGAACTTCTCCGGCGACATCGCGATGTTGATCTGGTATTTCGCCGGCGTGCCGTCGGTTCCCTCGGCCGACTCCGCGATGTAGACGAGCGAGCCGACGGCATGCGAGCCGTTGCGCGACGCCTCGCCTTCCTTGCGCTCCCGGATCCGCAGCACGCCCGTCAGCGCGTCGAGCTTGCCGCCGGTCGCGAACTCCACCGACTCGCTGTCCGCCACGACGACCTTCATCACGAGGACGGTGTCGTTGCTGTCCTCGATGATGAGCCGTGCCTTGGTGGGCCGAAAGCCAACGAGCGGCATCTGGTTACCTGGCGCCGCCGGCGCGGCGGCGGTGCGGAAATGGGGCGGAACGGGCCGAAAGTGCGAGCATCGACGATTTTAAGGCATTGGGACGCCGCCTTCGCCCGAACCCGACTGGCGGCGCCGCAAATTCGTCGGGGCGAAGCCGCTGTCGTCTTCGACTTGTGGGCTGCAGCGCGCGTCAGGCGCGCGGGAGCGCGAAGCGCATCACCGCGCCGGCGCCGGGCGACGCTTCCGCCCAGACGACCTTGAAGAGCTTGCCCGCGAACGCCATGTCGAAACCCACGCCGTTGTCGCGGACGCTGTAGACGACCTCGTCCGCCTCCGTCGCGGCGCTGATCTCGATACGCGGCCGCTCCCAGCGCGCCGAGGACTTGCGCGCGTTCGAGATGAGGTTGACTCACACCTGCCGCAGCAGCGTCGCGTCACCGCGGGCCGGCGGCAGCAGGCCGATCGAGATTTCGGTGGGCACGGCGTCCGGCAGCAGCGCCTGCTCGACGACGACCGCGCGCACCAGCGCGGCCATGTCGACCGCGCCGATCGACAGCGGCGCGCGCCCAGCACCAGCAGGATGGTGGCGCGCATGCCAGACGCTCCGAGTGTGGTGCCGGCAGTAGGAATCGAACCCACGACCAACGGTTTACAAAACCGCTGCTCTACCAACTGAGCTATGCCGGCGGCGTGCCGAGTCGAGTTACTTGATGATCTGCAGGTGCGATGGGCGCTTCGGCCGCGGCGACGACTGCGGCGCGTCGTGCGTTTTCGGGGGCTCGATAGAGTCCGGATCCTTGGGCGCGGTGGCGTCGACGAGCGCCGCCGCGGGATCGGCCGCGATGGTGAACGCGAAGCCGTAGCCCGTTTCCTTGGCGAAGATGCCCGAGACCGCGGTCATCGGCACCGAGACTTCCTGCGACGCGCCGTTGAAGCGGGCGGCGAACTGGATCCACTCGTTGTCGATCGTCAGCTTGCGGGTGGCCGTCGTGCTGATGTTGAGGACGATCTCGCCGTTCTTCACGAACGACGTGGGCACGCGCGTCTGCGGATTCACCTTGACGGCGAGATAGGGCGTGAGCCCGTTGTCCGCGCACCACTCGCAGATCGCGCGCACGAGATACGGTTTGGCCGACTGCTCTGACATGGCGGCCGATACTACGCCGCCCGAAAAACGGGCCGGTGGCATGACTTTACAGCCGCGTCACTTGCGCATGCCGCGCTCGGCGGACGTCAGCGCTTCGCTGAAAGCCGGCCGCGCGAACAGCCGCTCGGCGTACTTCATCAACGGCGCCGCCTGCTTCGGCATCTGGATGCCGTAGTAGTCGAGCCGCCACAGCAGCGGCGTGATCGCGACGTCGAGCATCGAGTAGTCGTCGCCCAGCATGTGCTTGTGCTTGGCGAACACCGGCGCGATCTGCAGCAGCGAATCGCGGACCAGCGCGCGCGCCTTGTCCGACTGCTTCTGGTTGTTGCCCTCGAGCGCCTCGATGTGGACGAACAGCTCCTTCTCGAAACGATGGAGGAAGAGCCGCGCCCGCGCGCGCATCACCGGATCGGCGGGCATGAGCTGCGGATGCGGGAAGCGCTCGTCGATGTACTCGTTGATGATGTTGGACTCGTGCAGCACGAGATCGCGCTCCACCAGCACCGGCACCTGGTTGTACGGGTTCATCACCGCCAGGTCTTCCGGCTTGTGATCGAGGTCGACGTCGATGATCTGGAAGTCCATGCCCTTCTCGTGCAGCACGATGCGGCAGCGCTGGCTGAATGGATCGGTGGTCCCGGAATAGAGGGTCATCATGGTTTTTTCTCCCAGCGGAGTTGGGCCGGCGCGGCGCGTTTCCTGGCGCCGGCACGACCTGGCAATGAGCAGTGGCCGAAAGCGACGGCTTTCGTGCCGGTGGACGATCTTTCGAAACGGCGCGCCCGGGGGCGCTTCGCGTCAGTGCACGTCCTTCCAAACGGTGCGCTTCAGCATGTACGCGAACACGAACAGCACGCCGAGATAGAGCAGGACCAGCAGGCCGAGATTGATCCGCTTGTTGCGCGAGGGCTCGGCCATGTAGTCGAGATAGTTGACGAGGTCGGCGACGAACGTCTCGTACTGCACGCGGTTCATCAGCCCGGGGGTGTCGTTCGCGACGGTGAGGACGGCGTACTTGCCGCCGGGCAGCGCCTCGACCTGGGACAGGCCCTTGGCGGCGATCGCGGCGGCGGTGGCCTTCTCGTAATCCTCGAACTCCACCTCGACCAGCTTGTTCGAGCCGGACAGCTCCCACAGGACGTGCGGCATGCCGACGTTGGGGAACACGACGTTGTTCCAGCCGCTCGGCGTGGCCGCGTCGCGGTAGAAGCCCAGCAGGTAGTTGTAGATCCAGTCGCGGCCCCGGACGCGCGCCTCGACGGTGAGGTCGGGGGGCGTGGCGCCGAACCACGCCTTGCCGTCCGCGGGCGCCATGGCGACGCTCATCGTGTTGCCGATCTTCTCGGTGGCGAACATCAGGTTGTCCTGGATCATCGACAGGTCCAGGCCGAGGTCCGTCAGGCGGTTGTACCGCATGTATTTCGCGGAGTGGCAGTTGAGGCAGTAGTTGACGAAGTTGCGCGCGCCGCGCTGCAGCGATTCGTCGTCGAGCCGGTTGACCGGCGCGGGTGCCAACCGGAGGTCGGCGCCGCCGCTCGCGAGCGCGCCGCCGCAGACGGACGCGAGGAGCATCATCGAAATGAGTGCAAGGCGCTTCATCACATCGTCACCCTGTCAGGCTGGGGCTTGGTCCTGTCGCGAGCCGTGTACCACGGCATCAGCAGGAAGAAGAGGAAATACACGACGGTGAGGACGCGCGCGACGACGGTGGCCTTGTCGGCGGTACCCAGGATCGGCATCTTCTCCGAGAACTGGCCCCACACCGTGACCGGCACTACGCCCAGGTAGCCCAGGATCAGGAACGCCACGACGAACGCCGCCAGCCAGGCCTTGTACAGGTTGCCGCGATAGCGGATCGACTTGACCGCGCCGCGGTCGAGCCACGGCAGGAAGAAGAAGATGAGCACTGCGATGCCCATCACCAGCACGCCCCAGAACTGCGAGTCCATGAACGACGGCACTGCGCGCAGCATCGCGTAGTACGGCGTGAAATACCACACCGGCGCGATGTGCTCCGGCGTCTTCAGCGGATCGGCGGGGATGAAGTTGTTGGCCTCGAGGAAGTAGCCGCCCATGTCCGGCACGAAGAACATGACCACCGAGAACACGGCGAGGAAGACGATCACGCCGACCAAGTCCTTGACCGTGTAATACGGGTGGCTGTAGATGCCGTCCAGCGGCAGCCCGGTCGCGGGGTCCTTCGGCTGCTTCTTGATCTCGACGCCGTCCGGGTTGTTGGAGCCGGTCTCGTGCAGCGCGGCCAGGTGCGCAGCGACGAGGCCCAGCAGCACCAGCGGCACGGCGACCACGTGGAACGCGAAGAAGCGGTTGAGCGTGATGTCGGAGATCGTGTAGTCGCCGCGGATCCACACGCCGAGGTCCTCGCCGATCACCGGCACCGCCGAGAACAGGTTCACGATGACCTGCGCGCCCCAGTAGGACATCTGGCCCCACGGAAGCAGGTAGCCGAAGAATGCCTCGGCCATCAGCGCGAGGTAGATCAGGCAGCCGAAGATCCACGTGAGCTCGCGCGGCTTCCTGTAGCTGCCGTACATGAGGCCGCGGAACATGTGCAGGTAGACGACGACGAAGAACATCGACGCGCCGGTGGAGTGCATGTAGCGGATGAGCCATCCCCACTGCACGTCGCGCATGATGTATTCGACCGACTCGAACGCCTTGGCGGCGTCCGGCTTGTAGTTCATCGTCAGGAAGATGCCGGTGACGATCTGCAGAACGAGGACGAACGCCGCGAGCGAGCCGAAGTAGTACCAGAAGTTGAAGTTCTTGGGCGCGACGTACTTGCCCCACTGCGACTCCCACAGGGCCGTCAGCGGAAACCGCGCGTCGATCCAGTTCAAAAGCTTTTCCATTCCGTGGCTCCCGCCGTTGTCCGGACTACGCCGCCTTGGTGTCTTCGCCGATCGTCACCTTCGTGCCCGCGGTGTCGAAGCGGTACGGCGGAATGACGAGGTTCGTCGGGGCGGGGACGCCCTTGAATACGCGGCCGGCCAGGTCGAACTTCGACTGGTGGCAAGGGCAGAAGAAGCCGCCGAGCCAGTCCGGCCCGAGGTCGGCCGGGGCCACGTCCTTGCGGAACGTGGGCGAGCAGCCGAGGTGCGTGCAGATGCCGACCGCGATGAACAGCGGCGGCTTGATCGAGCGGTGCTCGTTCTTGCAGTACGCCGGCTGCTGCGGGACGTTCGAATTGGGATCGGCGAGGCGCGCGTCCATCTTGGGCAGCGTGTCGAGCATGCCCTGCGTCCGGTTGATGAGCCACACCACCTTGCCGCGCCACTCGACGTCGATCTTCTGGCCGGCCTCGATCTTGGAGACGTCGACTTCGATCGGCGCGCCGGCCGCCTTGGCGCGCTCGCTCGGAAAGAACGACATCACGAACGGCGTCGCGGCGGCGGCCGCGCCGAGGCCGCCCACGAGCGTCGTGGCGCCGATCAGGAACCGGCGTTTCTTGTCGTCTACGTCCACTGCGTTACCGGCGTTGTCAGCCATGCGGGTGCACCCGAAGTTCGTGGCAAGGATTCGTGCGGAAATCGTGTAGCGAAATGGCGTGGCGCGGCGGTGCCGCAGTTGTCTCGCAGTTCTGTGGTGCAGTCGGATGGCGCAGTCGGATGGCGCAGTTGCGTGGCGCAGTTACGTGGAACCAGCTACGTGGGGCTACCAATGCCGCGCCGCCGGTGTCGCCAGCCCGCAAAACCTTCGAATTGTACAAGATTCGGGGCGTCCGCCGGAAGCCTCCGGCTGCGGGCACGCCGGATTGTCCCGCCCAATCAGTCGGTTGCGGTCGCCTTGCGCCGCGCAGCCGGGGACCGCGACAGCGCTCGAGCGCGAAGGGCCCCGCGGGCGGCGGCTATAATCGCCGCAGCGGAAAATCAATCGGGAATCACGGTGTTGCGAAAGTTCTGGCTGCTGTTCGCGCAGGCCTGCACGCTTTGCCTCGCGGTGCTGTTCGTCGTGGCGACGCTGCGGCCGGACCTGCTGCCCCGTCTGGCGGGCAAGACGGGCAACGTGGTGCTGCTGCAGCAGGCGGCGGGCCCGGCGCCGGCACCGGCCGGGGGCGCCGCGGTGGCGACGTCCTTCTCCGAGGGCGCGAAAAAGGCGATGCCCGCCGTCGTCAACATCTATTCGAGCAAGGCGGTGAAGAGCCGCAACCCCGTGCTCGACGACTCGCTGCTCCAGCGGCTGTTCCCCGATTTCGCGCAGCGCGTCCCGTCGCGCCGCGCCACGAACCTGGGGTCCGGCGTGATCGTCGCGCCCGACGGCTACGTGCTCACCAACCATCACGTCGTCGAGGGCGCCGACGACATCGAGCTCGTGCTGTCCGACGGGCGCGTGCTGCATGCGCGCATCCGCGGCAGCGATCCCGAGTCCGACCTCGCCGTGCTGAAGGCCGAGGGCGACAACATGCCCGCGATCACCTTCGGCGCGTCCGACAACCTGCAGGTCGGCGACGTGGTCCTCGCGATCGGCAACCCGTTCGGCTTCGGCAACACGGTGACGTTCGGCATCGTGAGCGCGCTCGGCCGCAACCATCTCGGCGTGAACCGCTTCGAGGACTTCATCCAGACGGACGCCGCGATCAATCCGGGCAACTCGGGCGGCGCGCTCGTCGATTCGGCCGGCAATCTCGTCGGCATCAACAGCACGATCTATTCGCAGACGGGCACGTCGACGGGCATCGGCTTCGCCATCCCCGTGTCGCTCGCGCGCACGGTGCTGGAGCAGATCATCAAGGACGGCGAAGTGACCCGCGGCTGGCTCGGCATCGAGCCGCAGGCGCTGACGCGCGAGGTGGCGCTGGCGCTGTCGCTCGATCACCCCGAAGGCGTGCTGATCCGCGGCCTCCAGCGCAACGGCCCGGCGGACCGCGCGGGGATGCTCGCGCGCGACGTCGTGCTGGAGATCGGCGGCCGCCCCACCCCGGACGTGCCGCAGCTGATGGCGCGCATCGCCGAGCTCTCGCCTGGCTCGAGCGCGCGCCTCAAGGTATGGCGCGAGGGCAAGCCGGTGGAAATGGACGTGACCGTCGGCAAGCGGCCCAGGCCCACCGCTCCGTAGGTCAGGCTTCGGCCTTGGCCGCCTCCGCGGGCGGCGGCACCGCGACGAACCTCGCGAGCAGCAGGCCGAGCTCGAACAGCAGCCACAGCGGGATGGCGAGCAGGAGCTGGGAGATGACGTCGGGCGGCGTGAACACCGCGCCGACGACGAATGCGCCGACGATCACGTACGGACGCACCGAGCGGAGCTTCTCGAGCGACACGATGCGCAGCCGCACGAGGACGATGACGACGACGGGCGTCTCGAACGTCAGCCCGAACGCGATGAACATCGTCAGCACGAACGACAGGTACTTGTCGATGTCGGTCATCATCTGCACGCCCGCGGGCGCGTAGCCGGCGAAGAAGCCGAACGCGATCGGGAACACGAAGAAATACGCGAACGACATCCCCACGAGGAAGAAGAGGAAGCTCGACACCAGCACCGGCAGCACGAGGCGCTTCTCGTGGTGATAGAGCCCCGGCGCGACGAACATCCACGCCTGCCACAGCACGTAGGGCAGCGCGAGCAGGAACGCCGCCATCAGCGTGACCTTGAGCGGCACGAGGAACGTGCCGGTGACGTCGGTCGCGATCATCGTCGCGCCGTGCGGCAGCACGCGCAGCAGCGGCTGCGCGAGCGCGGCGTAGATGTCCTTCGCGAACGGGAAGAGGCAGAGCAGGACGATGGCGACCGCGATGATCGAGCGCATCAGGCGCGTGCGGAGCTCGATCAGGTGCGAGATGAACGTTTCCTGCGGCGCCTCCGCGGGGTCGGGCAGCTGCGGCGTTTCGCTCACGGCGACGGGCTCACGGCGGATCGAAGCCGGGCAGCGACGGCTGGCGGGGCGGATCGCCGGACGGAGGCGCACTCGGCGCCGGCGCGGGGGCCGACGGGGGCTCCGCGAGCGGCGCGGCGGCGGCCGGCGCGGCGGCGCCGGCGTCGTTCAGCTCGCGCTCGACGCTGCGGAGGCCCGATTCGACGCTGGAGGTCGCGCTCGTCACCGACTGCTGGAAGTCGCGCGCGGCCCCCTGCACCTCGCTCTTCAGCTTGCGGAGCTCGTCCAGCTCCATCTCGCGGCTGATGTCGGACTTCACCTCGTTGACGTAGCGCTGCAGGCGTCCGAACAGGACGCCGAGCATCCGTGCGGTCTTGGGCAGGCGCTCGGGACCGATCACGACGAGCGCGACGACGCCGATCACGACGATCTCGGAGAACCCTATGTCGAACATGGCATCGCGATCTCGATGGCGTCACGCCGGCACCGGCGGGGCGCCGGTGCCGCGCGACGCGGCAACCTGGCCGGCGTCGCGGGCGCGGCGTTAGACCTTGGTCGAGTCCTTCCGGACCTCGCCCTCGATCGTCGTCCCGGCGACCTTGGGCGGGTCCGCCGGCGGAACGCCCTCGGTGGCCGCGGCATCGTCCGTCTTCATGCCTTCCTTGAAGCCCTTCACGGCGCCGCCCAGGTCCTGGCCGATGTTGCGGAGCTTCTTGGTGCCGAAGATCAGCACGACCACCAGCAACACGATCAGCCAATGCCAGATGCTCAAACCGCCCATGGTGTCTCCTCAGGTGTTCTTTCGCACGATCATCGGACCCAGCGGGTCGGGCCCGCCGATCACGTGGACGTGCACGTGCATCACGTCCTGCCGGCCCACGCGGCCGGTGTTCACGATCGTGCGGAAGCCGTCCGCCGCGCCCTGCTCCTTCGCGAGCCGCCCCGCGACCGTCATGATCCTGCCGAACGCCGCGGCATCTTCGCCGGTGACGTCGTACAGCGAAGCGACATGCTGCTTCGGGATCAGCATGAAATGCACGGGCGCCAGCGGATTGATGTCATGGAACGCCAGGATGTCGGCGTCCTCGTACACCTTCCGGCTCGGGATCTCCCCGCGCACGATCTTGCAGAACACACAGTTCGGGTCCGCAGGCATCGATGTCGGCTTTGTACGGTTCAGGTGGAGCGGCCCCGCGCCGCCTTCTCGGCGTGACCCGACGTGCCTTCCCGCCGCGCCAGCTCGGCCGCGACGTCGGCCGGTCCAAGGCCGTGCCGTGCCAGCAGCACGAGGCAGTGGAACCACAGGTCCGCGACTTCCGCGACGATGCGGATTTTATCATCGTCCTTCGCGGCCATGACCGTTTCGGTCGCTTCCTCGCCGATCTTCTTCAGGATGGCGTCGTCGCCCTTCGCGAACAGCGCCGCGACGTAGGACGAGGCGGCGTCGGCGCCCTTCCTCGATTCGATCGCCGCGGCGACCCGCGCGAGCACGGCGCCGGTGTCGTCGTCACTCGCCATAGATCGTGTCCGGGTCCTTCAGCACCGGTTCGACGGCCCGCCACTCGCCGTCCTCCAGCAGCTTGTAGAAGCAGCGCTCCCGGCCGGTGTGGCAGGCGATGCCGCCGACCTGCTCGACGATGATGAGCAGCGCGTCGCTGTCGCAATCGAGGCGCACCTCGCGCACCCGCTGCACGTGACCCGAGCGCTCGCCCTTGCGCCACAGCTTGGCGCGCGAGCGCGACCAGTAGTGCACCTCGCGCGTCTTGACGGTCTTCGTCAGCGCCTCGCGGTTCATCCACGCCAGCGTCAGCACGCGCTGCGTCACCTCGTCCTGCGCGATCGCGGGGACGAGGCCGTCGGCATTCCAGCGCACACGGTCGAGCCAGGCGGGCATCGCGGTTCCTACGGTTCCGGCGTGCGGATCTCGATGCCGGCGGCGGCCATCGCCGCCTTGGCCTGTCCGATCGTGAATTCGCCGTAGTGGAAGATCGACGCGGCGAGCACCGCGTCGGCGCCGCCGACGGTGATGCCCGCCACCAGGTGCGCGAGCGAGCCCACGCCCCCCGAGGCTATCACGGGCACGTCGACCGCATCGACGATGGCGCGCGTCAGCTTCAGGTCGAAGCCCGTGCGCGCGCCGTCGCGGTCCATGCTCGTCAGCAGGATCTCGCCGGCGCCCAGCGCTGCCACTTCCTCGGCCCACGAGATGGCGTCGATGCCCGTCGGCGTGCGGCCGCCGTGAATGTAGACCTGCCATTCGTCGACGGCGCACTGCTTGGCGTCGATGGCGGCGACGATGCACTGCGCGCCGAAATGCGCGGCCGCCTCGGCGATGAGGTCGGAATTCTGCACGCCCGCCGTGTTGATGCTCACCTTGTCGGCGCCGGCATTCAACAGCGCCCGGATGTCGGCGACCGAGTTCACGCCGCCGCCGACGGTGAGCGGGATGAACACCTGGTCCGCGACGGCGCCGATCATGTCGTACAGCAGGCCGCGGCTCTCGACGCTCGCGCGGATGTCGAGGAACGCGAGCTCGTCGGCGCCCTCGAAGTCGTAGCGCCGCGCGACCTCGACCGGATCACCGGCGTCGCGCAGGTTGACGAAGTTCACGCCCTTGACGACGCGGCCCTCCGCGATGTCGAGGCAGGGGATGATGCGCTTGGCGAGTCCCATGACAGGAGGGCTGTAGGTCAGGCCATGGCCTGGCGCGACGTCGCGGTCGGCGTGTCAGCCGGCCGCAAAAGGGTCTTAGCCGGCCCCGCCCTTGGCGGCCTTGAGCGCGGCCTTGAAGTCCAGCTTGCCTTCGTAGAGCGCCCGGCCGGCGATCGCGCCGATGATCCCGTCGTTCTCGTACGGGACGAGCTCCTCGATGTCGGCGATCGACGCGATGCCGCCGCTGGCGATGACGGGCACCTTGAGCTCGCGCGCGAGCTTGACCGTGGCTTCGACGTTCACCCCGGTGAGCATGCCGTCGCGGCCGATGTCGGTGTAGACGATCGCCTCGACGCCGTAATCCTCGAACTTCTTCGCGAGGTCGACGACGTCGTGGCCGGTCATCTTCGACCAGCCGTCGGTGGCGACCTTGCCCTCGCGCGCGTCGAGGCCCACGATGATGTGGCCCGGGAACGCGTAGCAGGCGTCGTGGAGGAAGCCGGGATTCTTGACCGCGGCCGTGCCGATGATCACGTACGTGATGCCGTCGTCGAGGTAGCGCTCGATGGTGTCGAGGTCGCGGATGCCGCCGCCAAGCTGCACGGGGATCTCCTCGCCGATGACGCTCACCACTTCGCGGATCGACAGCTCGTTCTTCGGCTTGCCGGCGAAGGCGCCGTTGAGGTCGACGATATGCAGCCGAGTGGCCCCCTGCTCCAGCCAGTGCTGCGCCATCGCCGCGGGATCTTCCGCGAACACCGTCGCCGTCTGCATCTCGCCCTGCTTCAGGCGGACGCAGCGCCCATCCTTGATGTCGATCGCGGGAATGATCTGCATGACTGCGCGGGACCGCAACTGGCGCCGGGGCCGCGCGTGGAGCGCGGCGCGGGAGCGAAGATGAAGTGTTTAGGGGCGTCCGTCCCAGTCGACGAAATTGGCGAGCAGCCTGAGCCCGGCGCGGTGGCTCTTTTCCGGGTGGAACTGCACTGCGAAGATATTAGCCCGCGCTATGGCGCAAGTAAACGGCTGCGGATAGTCCGCCGTCCCGGCGGTGACCGCGACGTCGGCCGGCTCGGGGTGGTAGCTGTGCGCGAAGTAGAACCGCGTGCCGTCGGCGATGCCCGCCCACAGCGGGTGCGCCGCAGCCTGGCGTACGGGACTCCACCCCATGTGGGGCACCTTGAGGCGCTCGCCGGCGGGCGTGACCATCGCCTCGTCCCGGAAGCGGACGACCTGCCCCGGCAGGACGCCCAGCGCGCGGGTCGGGCCCTCCTCGCTCGCGTCGAACAGCATCTGCAGGCCGAGGCAGATGCCCAGGAACGGGCGCGTCGCCGCGGTCTCCAGCACGACGTCGCGCAGCCCGGACGCGTCGAGGCAGGCGATGCAGTCGGGCATCGCGCTCTGGCCGGGCAGCACCACGCGGGCGGCGCCGCGGATCTCGCCCGGGTCGCTCGACACGACGATCGAGCGCGTCGGCGCGACGTGCACGAGCGCCTTCGCCACCGAGCGCAGGTTGCCCATGCCGTAGTCCACTACGGCGATGTCAGGCATCGGCTAGAGCGATCCCTTGGTGGACGGTATGCCGCCGGCCGAGCGGGGGTCCCGCTCGCACGCCATCCGCAGCGCGCGGCCGAACGCCTTGAACGCGGTCTCGGCCTGGTGGTGGGCGTTGTCGCCGCGCAGGTTGTCGACGTGCACGGTGGCGAGGGCGTGGTTGGCGAAGCCCTGGAAGAACTCGTGCACCAGGTCGACGTCGAACGTGCCGACCAGCGGACGGGTGAAGGCGACATGGAACTCGAGCCCGGGACGTCCCGACAGGTCGATCACCACCCGCGACAGCGCCTCGTCGAGGGGGACGTACGCGTGGCCGTAGCGGCGGATGCCCGCCTTGGTGCCGAGCGCCTGCTTCACGGCCTGGCCGAGCGTGATGCCGATGTCCTCCACCGTGTGGTGCGCGTCGATGTGCAGATCGCCCGCCGCGCGAACGGTGAGGTCGATCATGCCGTGGCGGCCGACCTGGTCCAGCATGTGGTCGAGGAACGGCACGCCGGTGGCGAGATCCGTGACACCGGTGCCGTCCAGGTCGACGGACACGGCGACCTTCGTCTCCGCCGTGTTGCGCTCGACCTTCGCCGCGCGCGCGGGAACCGCGGGCGCCGCGCTCATGCGGCAGGCCTCAGCGCGGCCAGCAACGCGTCGTTCTCGGCCGGCGTGCCGAGGGTAATGCGGAGGCAGTTCTGCAACAGCGGATGCCACGCGCCCACGTTCTTGACCAGGATGCCGGCGGCCCTCAGCGCGGCGAACGTCGCCGCGCCGTCGGGGAACCGTGCGACGAAGAAGTTGGCCGCGCTGGGAAAGACCGTCACGCCGGGAAGCCCCGCCAGCGCGGCCGCCACGCGCTCGCGCTCCGCGCACTGGCGCGCCGCGTGTTCCGCGAACACATCGCCGTGCGCGAGCAGCACGGTGGCGGCGGCCTGCGTGAGCGAATTGACGTTGTACGGCGAGCGGACCTTGTCGAGCTCGGCGGTCCACGCGCGATGCGCGACGGCGTAGCCGAGCCGCAGCCCGGCCATTCCGATCTTGGAGAGCGTGCGCAGCACGACGAGGTTCGGGAACTCGAGCACCCGTGGCAGGAACGAATGCGGCGCGAACGCGGCGTACGCTTCGTCGACCACGGCGAGACCCGGCGCGGCGCGCACGACGCGCTCGACTGCCGCCGGCGCGTAGGCGCGGCCGGTGGGATTGTTGGGCGACGCGAGCCACACCAGCGCCGGTCGCTCGCGCTCGATCGCGGCGACCATCGCGTCCTCGTCGAGGGAGAAATCCGCCCGCAGCGGCACCGTGACGAAGCGCGCGCCCGCGTACGTCGCGTAGAGGCGGTACATGACGAACGACGGCTCCGGCGCCACGATCGTCGCGCCCGCGGCGGCGACGGTGGTGGTGATGATCTGCAGCAGCTCGTCGGAACCGTTGCCGAGCACCACGCCGGCATCGTCGGGCAGCGCGTGCGCCGCGCGGATGCGCGCCTTGACGCCGTCGCCGGGGCCGTCCGGGTAGCGGTTGAGCGCCACGGCCGACGCGGCGGCGGCCAGCTCGGCGCGCAGCGGCTCGGGCAAGGCGTACGGGCTCTCGTTGGCGTCGAGCTTGATGACGCCGTCGGCCTTCGCGACGTGGTAGGGGGAGAGCGCGCGCACTTCGGGGCGGACGGTGGCGCCGACGCGCGCCGTGACTTCGCGGGCGTCGACGAGGAAGCTTTGCATGCGCGGATCGTTCACAGCGTCACGGTGTCGATGATGTAGATGTCGACGCCCGCGGTGGCGAAGCGCCCGAGGTCGGCGGCCGTCGCCTCGCCTTCGGGGGACGCGAGCGCCGCCTGGACCGCGTCGACCGAATCGAAGCCGAGCGTCGCGATCAGGTGGTACGGCGCTTCGCCGTCCGGCGTGACGATGGGACCGCGCGAAATCTCGTAGCTGCGCAGCCCCGGCACCTTGCGGACGATCGGGACGTGCGTCGCTTGATAGTAGCGGTCGAATTCCGCGACGTCGGGGGGCTTCCTGTACATCGCGATGAGCTTGGCCATGCGTCTCTCCCTTCAGTCGTCGACGAGCCGCGCTTCGGCCGCGCGCGCGTGCGCGGTCAGGCCCTCGCCGTACGCGAGCGTCGCGGCGATGGGCGCGAGCGCGCGCGCGCCCTCGCGGGAAATCCGCAGCACGCTCGTGCGCTTCTGGAAATCGTAGACCGACAGCGGCGACGAGAAGCGCGCGGTGCGGCCCGTCGGCAGCACGTGATTGGGGCCAGCGCAGTAGTCGCCGAGCGATTCGCTCGCGTAGTGGCCGGCGAAGATGGCCCCCGCATGGCGGAGCTTCGGCAGCAGCGCGTCGGGATCGGCGACGGCGAGCTCTAGGTGCTCGGGCGCGATCAGGTTGGAGATGTCGCAGGCTTCGTCCAGGCTCCGTGTGCGGACGAGCGCACCGCGGCGCTCCAGCGCCGCGGCGATGATCGCGGCCCGCGGCATGCCCTCGATGAGGCGCCGGGCGCTGGCGGCGACCCGCTCCAGCAGGCCGGCGTCCGGCGTGAGCAGGATCGCCTGCGCCATTTCGTCGTGCTCCGCCTGCGCGAAGAGATCGAGCGCGACCCAGTTGGGGTTGGCGGTGCCGTCGGCGATGACCAGCACTTCGGAGACGCCCGCCACCATGTCGATGCCGACCGCGCCGAAGACGCGCCGCTTGGCGGCGGCGACGTACGCGTTGCCGGGGCCGCAGATCTTGTCGACGGCGGGAATCGTGCGCGTCCCGTAGGCGAGCGCGGCGATCGCCTGCGCGCCGCCGATCGTGTAGACGCGCGATACGCCGGCGAGGTGCGCCGCCGCGAGCACCAGCGGATTGCGCACGCCATCGGGCGCAGGCACGACCAGCACGATCTCGCCCACGCCGGCGACGTGCGCCGGAATGGCGTTCATCAGCACCGACGACGGATAGGCGGCCTTGCCGCCCGGCACGTACAGACCCACGCGGTCGAGCGGGGTCACGCGCTGGCCGAGCTCCGTGCCGTCGGCCTCGCGCAGACAGAACTCGGGGAGCTTTTGCAGCGCGTGATAGGCGCGTATGCGCGCCGCGGCCGCCGCGAGCGCCTCGCGCTCGGCCGCCGGCAGCGCGTCGTGCGCGTCGCGCAGCGCGTCGGCGCCGATGGTGAGGTCGGCCATGCCAGCCGCGTCGACGCGATCGAAGCGCCGCGTGTAGTCCAGCACGGCGGCGTCGCCGCGGCGGCGCACGTCGTCGACGATCGCCGCGACGGCTGCGTCGATTCCGGCGTCCTGGCCCGCCTCGAATCGCGTCAGCGCGTCGAGCTCGGCGGCGAAGCCCGGCGCGGCCGCGTCGAGCGTGCGCAGCTTTAGCACGGGCACGCGCGCGTTCATCGAGCGGCCTTCGTGCTCATGCCGGCTCCCGCTGCGCCGCCGCCTCGAGGGCGTCGAGGAGGGGCTTCACGACGGCGCGCTTCAGCTTGAGCGCACCCGGATTGACGATGAGGCGCGCGCTGATCGGCATCACTTCCTCGACCACGACGAGGTCGTTCGCCTTCAGCGTGTTGCCGGTGGAGACCAGGTCGACGATGGCGTCGGCGAGGCCCACGAGCGGCGCCAGCTCCATCGAGCCGTACAGCTTGATGAGGTCGACGTGCATCGACTTCGCCGCGAAGTGCTCGCGCGCCGCGCGCACGTACTTGGTGGCGACGCGCAACCGCGCGCCGCGCTGGACCGTGCCGCTCCAGTCGTAGCCGCGGCGCGTCGCGACGACGAGCCGGCAGCGGCCGATGCCGAGGTCGAGCGGCTGATACAGGCCTTCTCCGCCGTGCTCGACCAGCACGTCCTTGCCGGCGACGCCGACGTCCGCCGCGCCGTACTGGACGTACGTGGGCACGTCCGACGGGCGCAGGATCAGCAGCGAAACGCCGGCCTGGCTCGTCGGGATCACGAGCTTGCGCGAGGCGTCCGGGTCCTCGAGCGGCACCACGCCGGCGGCCGCGAACAGCGGCAGGGTCTCGGCGAGGTTGCGGCCCTTCGACAGGGCGATCGTCAGCGGCGTCATGGCAGGCTTCGAGGACAGCCCGCCATTCTACCTACTGGCGGGGCGTACGGACGTTCGGCGGCGGTGCGAGCCCCGCATTGGTGCGAAACGGATTGATGTCGATGCCGCCGCGCCGCGTGAAGCGCGCTTCCACCGTGAGCGCCGCCGGCCGGCAGCGCGCCGCGACGTCGACGAAGATGCGCTCGACGCAATGCTCGTGGAAGCCGGCGTGGCGCCGGAACGACACGAGGTAGCGCAGCAGCGCGGCGCGATCGATCCGCGGACCGCGGTACGCGATGCGCACGCTGGCGAGATCCGGCTGGCCGGTCACCGGGCACACCGAGCGGAAGAGATCGGTGGTGAGCGCTTCGTCGACTTCCGCGCCGCCGCTCCAGAGCGCGGCGACGTCGATCTCGTCGTGGCTGCACGTCACCGCGAGCGTGTCGAGCGTCTCGCCCGCCAGCGCGGCGATCCGCTCCGCCGCGAACGCGTCGGGCGTGCGCAGCGCCACGCGCACGTCGGCGCCCGTCGCGGCCGCGAGATCGCGCGCGATGACGCTCGCCGCGGCGTCGGCGGAGCCGAAGACCGACTGCGCGAACGAACCTAGGTAGAGCTTCATCGACTTCGACTCGACGAGCGCCGGCGAGTCCGCTGGCACGTCGAGCGTCGCGATCGCGATCGAAGGCTTGCCGCGCGCGTCGATCCAGGTGAGCTCATAGGCGGTCCAGACGTCCGCGCCCGTGAACGGCAGCGCGTCGCCGATGCCGATCGCCGTCCGCTGCGGCGCACGCCCGACGGTGAAGAGCTGGGCCCGGTCGTAGGTGTCGGGATAGCCGGTCGCGTGCCCGAGAGGTCCGCTCATTTGACCCGCTGGATGCGTGCGCCGATGCCGCCGAGCTTCTGCTCGATGCGCTCGTAGCCGCGATCGAGATGGTAGATGCGGTCGATCGTGGTGGCGCCCTCGGCCATCAATCCCGCGATGACGAGGCACGCGGACGCGCGCAGATCGGTCGCCATCACGTCGGCGCCGGTCAGCTTGTCGACGCCTTTCACGATCGCCGTGTTGCCTTCCACCTCGATCGCCGCGCCGAGGCGCACGAGCTCCTGGACGTGCATCATCCGGTTCTCGAAGATCGTCTCGGTCAGCACCGACGTCCCCTCGGCGCGCGTGGCGAGTGCCATGAACTGCGCCTGCATGTCGGTGGGGAAGCCCGGGAACGGCGCCGTCCGCACGCTCGCCGCGCGCAGCGCGCGCTTGCGCCGCACCCGGAGCGTCGTGCCGTCGACGGCGATGTCGGCGCCGGCCTCGGCGAGCTTGTCGCAGACCGCCGCCAGCGTGTCCGGCGCGGCGCCGACGATGGCGACGTCGCCGCCCGCGGCCGCCGCCGCCGCCGCGAACGTGCCCGTCTCGATGCGGTCGGGCATCACCGCATGGGACGCGCCGTGCAGCGCCGGGACGCCCTCGATGGTGATCCGGTCGGAGCCGGCGCCGGTGATGCGCGCGCCCATCGCGACGAGGCACGCGGCGAGATCGACGATCTCCGGCTCGCGCGCGGCGTTCCCGAGGACCGTGACGCCGTCGGCGAGCGTCGCGGCCATCATCAGGTTCTCGGTGCCGGTGACGGTGACGACGTCGAACACGAACCTGGCGCCGGTGAGGCGCGTCGCGCGCGCGTTGATGTAGCCGTGCTCGAGGTCGATGGCGGCACCCATCGCGACGAGGCCCTTGACGTGCTGGTCGACCGGACGCAGCCCGATCGCGCAGCCGCCCGGCAGCGACACGCGCGCTTCGCCGCAGCGCGCGAGCAGCGGGCCGAGCGCCAGGATCGACGCTCGCATGGTCTTCACGAGCTCGTACGGCGCGAGCGGCCAGTCGATGCGCGCCGCGTGCAGCACCATCGCGTCGCCGTCGTCGTCGCGCGTCACGCCCATCTGCGCGAGCAGCGACTGCATCGTCCGCACGTCGTTGAGGTGCGGAACGTTCGTCAGCGTGAGGGGTTCCGCCGTCAGCAGCGACGCGCAGAGGATGGGCAGCGCCGCGTTCTTGGCGCCGGAAACGCGGATGTCACCTTCGAGCGGATACCCGCCTTCGATCAGCAGCTTGTCCATGCGGCATTGTATCGTCCGCGTGCCGCGGTCCCGGGGCACGCCGAAGCGTGCCGGGCGCTAGACGCGAACGAGCGCGCGGCCGGCGCGCGGGCGCCGGCCCGCGTGAGATCACCAGCGGAACGCGACGCCGACCGCGGGTCCGTTGAAGTTGATGTCCTGGATCTTGTTGCCGTCGAACTTGTAATCGAGATAGCGCCACGCCGCGATCACCTCGCCCCAGCTGAACGCGTAGCCGATGCCGCCGATCGCCTGCCACGTGAGGTCGGAATCGCCGGTGCCGACGTCGAGGTACCACGGCACGAACCATTCGCGGCTGCTGCCGAATGCCAGGCGACCCTTGACGCCAACGATGGCGTCCCAATTCGTAATCTTCTGGTCGCTGTTGCCGGTACGGCCCGGCCCCACGATCGGACCGACGTTGGCGCTGAACTCCCAGCCCAGGTTCTCCTTGAGGCTCAGCATGCGGGCGCCGGCGAAGGCGTCGAACGTCGCGTCGGGCGAGGCGAGGACGCGATAGTTGCCCGCCAGCGTCCAGACCGTGCCCTTGATGTCGAGCGATGCGTTGGCGGTCACTCCGGCGGGGAGCGTGACGCCGCCGATGGTCACGTCGCGGGTGTCGGATTTCGAGCCGCCGACGTCGAGATACATGATGTCGGTGAACGCGCCCCATTGGCCCTTCTGCGCTTCCAGCGTGCCCATGAACGCGAACTTGAGGTTGTTCAGGATCGTATCGGCCGACACGTCGACGCTGGATCCCGGTCCGGCGGGAAACGACGTCTTGCCGCCGATGTCCGGGAAATAACCGTACACGATCGCCCGCCACTGCCATGTGTCGGACGGCGTCTGCGCCGCCGCAGTCCCTGCGCCGAGCGCACCGATGCCGAGGACTGCGGTGGCGCAGCCCAGCGTGAGTTGGCGCAAAGTGCCGTGTTGTTTCATTGTCTTCTCCGTCGTTGTCATTTTTCGAACTCGCATCGTACGCCTGCGCGATGCCGCAGGTCAGCGACGCCCGCCGAAACCGCCGCCGCCGCGGAAGCCGCCCCCGCCGCCGAAGCCGCCGCCACCGCCGAAGCGTCCGCCCCAGCCGCCGCCGCCACCGCCGAAGCCTCCCGAACGGTCGCCCCACCCGCCGCCGCCGAATCCGCCGCTGCTCGAACGGCCGCCCCAGCCGCTGCTGCCGCCGAAGCCGCCGGCGCTGCTCGAGAATCCGCCGAAGCGGTCGTCGCCGCCGCTTCGCGCCTGCGACTCGCGATCCGCCCACGACGAATCGCCGCCCGCGCCCGACCAGCCGCTCGACGAATGCTGCTGCCACCCGTCGCCCGTGTTCTTGTAGACGTTGCCGTTCACGTCGGCGTAATGGTTGTTGCCGAGGGACGCGGTTCCCCAGGAGTTGGTCTGGCCGGTCCTGGCGTTGTACGTCGAGCCCTCGCCCACGTGCGCGTTGCCTTCGGGCCCGGCCGTGGTGGCGCCGGTGCGCTGGTAGCTGCTGCCGCCCGCGCCGGTGCCCGACACGCTGGAGCCGGTCGAGCGCTGGCCCGTGTACGTGTTGTAGTTGCCTGCGCGCGCCACGTCGCCCGAGCCGCCCGCCGCCGTGTTGACGCTGCGATCGTAGCCGCGCGTCGCGTTGCCCGTGTAGGCGTTGTATTGCCGTCCGGCGTTGTACGAGCCCGACGTCCCGGTGCGCGAGTTGTAGTAGCTCCCGCTCGCGGTGGTGCCGGCGACGCCGCCGCCCGCGTACCAGCTGCGCGTGCCCGAGTACGTCGCGCTGCCCCAGTGGCCGTAGACGTTGGCGCTCGCGGAGCCGCAGCACGGATACGCGCCCCAGTAGCCCGGGTGGTAGTAGGCGCCGCCCCAGTAGGGCTCGGTCCACGCAGCGGTGGCGAGACCCAGCGCGAAGCCGTACGTGAAGCCCACGTACGGGTTGTAGATGGGCGCGGCGGCGAGGCCGTACGTGTACGGCGGCGCGTACCAGTACGTTCCCACCCACGGCGTGTACGCATAGCCGGTGCCGTACACCACCGTGCCCGTCGGGGTGACGACGGTGCCGAGATAGCCGGGCGTGTAGCCTTCGTAGATGACCGTGGGCGTGGCCTCGTAGATCCGCACGTACGTGACGTAATAGACGGGGGAGGTGGGCGGAATCGAGTAGACGACGTCCGGAACGCGCGTGGCGATCGTCCACGGACCCGTGATCGTCGGGGCGGTGAACCAGACGCCGGCGGTCACGGCGTAGTACGCGTTGGGCGCGACGACGATCACCGGCTCCGACGAATTGGTGACGTACGACAGCGCGGTGCCGGGTATCGGCGCGTACTGCGGCGCGCCGTCGAAGTTGGGCGTGAACTTCGGCCCGTTCTTGAGCGGGACGGTTGCCGTTTGCGGAATCGAGTTCTCGATCACCGCCTCCTGCGCCTGCGACGTGCCCGCGACCGTGGGCAGCACCGCGCCGGCGAGCGATTGCGCGGGTATGCGCGCGAAGTCCGCCGGCAGCGTGTCGCTCGGCACGAACGTCCACGGCCCGGCCATGCCCGTGCCCCGGAACCAGCGGCCGGCGAGGAGCACGTAATAAGCACTGGTCGTCGTGTCGACGAGGACGTCGCTCGTCGTGTTCGACGCCCACAGCAGCTGCGTTCCGGTGATCGGAACGAAGTCCGGCTGGCCCTTGAACACGATCAGCTCGGTCGGCACGGTGGTCGTGTAGATCGCCGGCACGCCGTTGGCGAGCGAAGGCTTCGGATTGGCCTTGGGACCGCCGTCCAGCATGTCGACCGCGCCGGTCTTCTCGATGGCGGCGGCAGCCTCGCGCATGCCGAGCGGCAGGCTGAAGGTCTGCGACCAGGGCCCCGACAGCGATTGCGACGCCAGCCAGCCGTCGTACACGTGGATGTAGTACGCCTGCGTCAGCCCGCCCTGCAGGATGAGCGCGCGGGTGTTGATCACGCGCTGGAACCGGCTGTCGCGCGGGACCGGCTTCAGCACCGGCGCGCCGTCGACCGGCACCAGGATCGCCGGCGAATTGCTGACGATCACCTGCGGCGGCGTATTGTCGACGGCGACGGTGGGCGGCTTCACGCCGAGGAGCGCCAGCGACGTCTTCAGCCGGTCGAGCGCGATCGAGCGCACCTGCTTCGCGAACTCGGTCTGCAGCTCGGAGACGTAGGCGGCGCCGTGGTTGGGCAGCGTCGGGAAATCGGTCTTCGAGACCTTCATGTCCTCGAACACCACCGTCCGCGCGACCTTGTCGACCTGCGTCCGCGCCGAGGCAAAGATGACCCCGAAGGTCTCCTCCTTGGCATCCGCCGGCTTGAGGGCGAGTGCTGCACGGAACTCGATCTGGTTCCCTTCCCACTTGCTGACCTGCGGCTGGTACACCAGCACCTGCGCGTTGGAGAGGTCGACCGTGCGTGGCCACGGATCGGCCGGCAGCGCCGGCGCGGCGGCGGCTTCAACCGGTGACGGTGCCACGGTCAGTGTGCAGGCAATCGTGGCAACAAACGCGAGTCTGGCGATGAGGTTCATGGCGATTCCGTTCGGATTTCAGGGCGAACGACAGGGCTCGTGGTCAGGTACGTGCCGTGCGGCAGATTGTAGTCGAGCAATGGCTGGATGAGCCCGTTGCTGTCCGGAGGCGCATCGTTGGTGTTACAGTCTTTTGTACACGAGAACGGGATCATCGGCTGGATATCGACGATGGTCTGCGTCCCCTTCTCCGAACGGTACCGCGCGGCTGCCGCTTCGAAAACTGGCCTTTGGGTTAGGTCCTGCTGCGCTACCGCCCCGGTCCGCCCCGACGCGGTGCGGCATTCCTACTTGCATATATTCCACGCGCTCGCCGAGCCGCGCGCAGTGATGCTGCCCCGGCATCGCGTTTCACACGAGCGTCATATTCCGGTTGCTGAACCAAAGTGTAGTTCCCACCGGCCAGCGATGGCGGTAGAACGTACCCCGTGGTCGCGAGTCTGGTCGCGGATGGGCGCGGGCTGCACTTTTCGATGTCCGATCGAGAAGGCTCTTCGAGAGAACAAACAATGAAGAAAATCCTGACTATCCTCGTCGTGCTGTTCGTGGCCGGCGTGGCCATCGCGGGCGTGCTCTACGTCACGTTCCCGATCCAGATGACGACGTACGGCGGCATGGGACTCAATTTCGTCAAGTCGATGTCCGCGCCGGCAGGCACTTTGAGCGTCGAAACGAACGCCGCGTACCAGGCGCCCGCGGGCGGGTCGCCTCCAGCCCCCCTGGCCGACGCTGCGTGGCCCAGCGCCGCGCCCGGCGAATGGCCGAGCTACAACCGCACGCCCTCGTCGCAGCGCCACTCGCCGCTCGCCCAGATCAATGCGAAGAACGTCGGCAGTCTGAAGGTCCAGTGCACCTACGACCTCGGCGTGTTCACCGCCTTCGAATCCGGCCTGATCATGGTCAACAACGCTCTGATCGGCACGGCCGAGTACGAGATTTTCTCGATCAACCCGGCCACGTGCGCGGAGAACTGGCGTACGCACCTGAGTTATCCCGGCGCGCTCCTGCCCGCCAACCGCGGTGCCGCCTACATGGACGGCATGCTGTTTCGCGGCACGCAGGACGGCCGGGTGCTGGCTTTCGACTTCAAGACCGGCAAACAGGTTTGGGAGACAACGATCGCCGACCCGAAGCGCGGCGAGTCGGTGCCGTCGGCGCCGATTGCCTGGAACGGCCTGGTCTACGCCGGTAATGCCGGCGGAGACTACAAGGGCGGCAAGGGCAAGGTGTACGCGCTCGATGCCAAGACGGGCAAGATCGTCTGGCAGTTCTTCCTCGCGCCGAAAGTCGATGGCGACGTAGTCCGCGGCCCGCTGGGCAAGTCGCCGCTCGACGGAACGACCTGGAACAACGCCGCGGGCGTACCCATCAGCGGCGCCGGGATCTGGACCTCGTTCACCCTCGACGTCAAGAATGGGTTGTTGTACGTCCCTGGCGGCAATCCGGCGCCCGACTTTGCGTCGGGAGCGCGTGAGGGCACGAATCTCTTTACCGACTCGGTCGTGGTGCTCGACGCCAAGTCGGGCGACTACAAGAACCACTTCAAGGTCGTGAAAAAGGACTGGCATGACTGGGACGTGTCCAGCCCGCCGATCCTGCTTCAAACCAGGGGTGGCAAGGAGCTCATGTCGCTCGCGCCGAAGGATGGCCACCTTTACGGCTACGATCTCGCCACCAACAATCTGCTGTACCGCGTACCGATAACCACAATCGAGAATGTCGAGGGGACTTTCTCGGTCGACCAGAACGTGCATTTCTGCCCCGGTCCGGTCGGGGGCACCGAATGGAACACGCCGGGTTTCGATCCCACGACGAACCTCATCATCACCGGTACGGTCGACTGGTGCGACACGGTGAGAATCCAGGACGACAAGAAGCTCGCGTCCGTGGAGGTCGGCCAGCCGTTCACGGGAATCGCGTACCTGAACCCGATCAACATGTTCGGCAGGGAGGCTCATACCGACGGTTCCTGGGCCGGATGGGTGTACGCCATCGACGCCGACACCGGGGTCTGGAAATGGCGTGCCAAGTCCAACTATCCGATCGTTGCGGCCATCACGCCTACGGCAGGTGGAATCGTGTTCGTCGCCGACCTCGGCGGCAACTTCTACGCGCTCGATTCCTCCACCGGACAGAAGCTGTGGGGAGGTCCGCTCGGAACGGGCGGCGCGATCGGAGGTGGCGTCATCACGTATACCGTCGATGGCGTGCAGAAAGTTGCCGTGGCCGACGGATTCACGATGGTCGCGTGGCCCACCAAACCGAGGCACGCAAGGGTCGTAATCCTCGGGCTCGACGGCGCTTCCCCGAGCAAGTGACGATCAGCCGCCTGCAGAACCATGGACCTCGATCCCGTCTTCCTGTCGCGCCTGCAGTTCGCGTTCGTCATCAGCTTTCACATCATCTTTCCAGCCTTCACAATCGGTCTCGGAGCGTGGCTCGCGACCATCGAAGGCGCGCGGCTTTTCACAGGCAACCCGCTCTACCGACGCGTCTTCGATTTCTGGCTGAGGATCTTCGCGCTGTCCTTTGGGATGGGCGTCGTGACCGGCGTCGTGATGGCGTTCCAGTTCGGCACCAACTGGGGTGTGCTCGTCGAGAAGACGGGCTCGATCCAGGGACCGCTGCTCGGCTACGAATCGTTCACCGCCTTCATGCTCGAGGCCAGCTTCTTCGGCGTCGTGCTGCTCGGCCGCAACCGCGTGTCACCGCGTTTCTACTTCTTCGCCTGCTGCATGGTGTCGCTGGGTACGATGTTTTCTTCCTTCTGGATCCTGGCCAACAACAGCTGGATGCAGGTGCCGGTCGGGCATTCGATCGTGGACGGCAAGATCATTCCATCGGACTGGTGGGCCATCGTCACCGGGCCGGTCATGATGGTGCGCTGGCCGCACATGTTGCTTGCGGCGTTCCTGACAACGGGCATGTGCGTGGCCGCGACCGGCGCGTGGTACGTACTGCGGAAAATACATCTCGCCGAAGCGCGCGTGATGTTGCATTGGGGCCTGGGCTTTGTCGCCGTGGTCATTCCCATCCAGCTGTTCTTCGGTCACCTGACGGGACTGTACGTGCTGAAGCACCAGCCGGCGAAGTTTGCGGCCATCGAGGCCAGGTGGAAGAACGAGCAGCCCGCGTCCGAAGTCCTTATCGGGATTCCGGATTCGAAGGCCGAGAAGAATCTGTTCGCCATTTCGATCCCGAAGCTCGGCAGCATGATCGCTTCCGGCAACTGGACATCCGCGGAAGTCGGGCTCGAATCGTTCCCGCGCGAAGACCGGCCCCCCGTCGTGATTCCTTTCTTCGGCTTCCGTCTCATGGTGGGAATGGGACTGATCATGCTTGCCGTCTCCTGGCTCGGCAACTTCCTGCGATTTCGCGGCCGACTTGAAACGACGCGCTGGTTTCTCTGGGGAACGTTTCTCGCCTTCCCCACCGGCTTCGTCGCCATCCTGACCGGCTGGTACACAGCCGAAGTCGGGCGACAGCCCTGGGTCGTCTACGGCTTGCTGCGGACGAAGGACGCGGTGACGCCGTCACTCACCACCGGCGACGTCTTTCTTTCGCTCAGCGGCTACGTGCTCGTCTACGCCGTATTCGTCGCGTTCGGGACGTATTACATCTACAAACTGCTGCGGGAAGGCCCGACTGGCGCGGCGGTGCCCATTCCCGGCGCCACGCCCAACCGGCCCATGGCGTTCGCCGACGATGCGGCGACGGCGACAGGCACAAGCGCGGCAAGCGGACGCTGAGCCATGGAACCCACCAACCTCGCAGTGTTCTGGGCCGGCGTGATCGCGCTGTCGATCCTCATGTACGTCATCCTCGACGGGTTCGATCTCGGCGTCGGGATTCTGTTTGGCCTCACCCGGGACATGACCAACCGGCAGCAGATGCTCAACACGATCGCGCCGTTTTGGGACGGCAACGAAACGTGGCTGGTGATCATAGGCGCGAGTCTCTTCGCTGCTTTCCCGGCGGTCTACGCGGTGTTCCTCGGGGCTTTCTACATCCCGGTGCTGTTGATGCTGTTCGGCCTGATCTTCCGCGGCATCGCTTTCGAGTTCCGCCAGCGCACCGAACGCATGGGCTGGCTCTGGGATCGGGGGTTTTTCCTCGGTTCCACCGTCGTCGCATTCGTCCAGGGGGCGGCGATCGGCGCGATGATGAGGGGCATTCCCGTCGTCAACGGTCACTTCGCAGGCCGTACGTTCGATTGGGTGCATCCGTTCCCGATCCTCACCGGCATTGGCCTGGTGCTCGGCTACGCACTGCTTGGCGCCGGCTGGATCGTATACAAAAGCGAAGGGGAGCTCCGCGATTGGGCATACGCCCGGATTCCGCGGCTCGTCGTCGCGGTGTTCGTGGTCTTGGCGCTGGCGTTCACCGTTGCAATGACCATCGATGCCGGCGCAATAGCGCAAAGCAATTGGCGGGCGCGCGGCTGGGGGATCGTGTTCCCCGTCGTCGGGGTTGCCGCGCTGGTCGGCGTCGTGGTCAGCGCGCGCTCGCGGCGCGACGCGCTGCCATTCCACCTCACGGCGTTGTTCTTCGTCGCCGCTTATCTCACGCTCGGCGTGATGTTCTGGCCGTACATGGTCCCGTATTCGGTGACCGTCTCCAATGCTGCGGCGCCCGACGCGTCCCTGGGCTTCTTCTTCTTTGGCGGCGTGATCGTGCTGCCCATGATCCTGATTTACACGATGGGTGTGTACAGGGTTTTCCGGGGGAAGCGTCATCGTGGATACAGTTGAACTCCCGCGCAGCCGTCTCGTGCTCCGGGTCCCGCCGATGCTGATCAAGTGCCGTCGATGACCCCGGGCACGCCACGCGCCGACGGGCCGAATTCTCCGCGAGCCGACCTGGCCGCGGGGGCGCGCACGGTCGGCGAGGCGACAGGTGGAACAGATCGCCCGCATGATCTGCCCAATCTGCCGGTGCTGAATACCCTGCTGGCCGCGGACCGCACGCTGATGGCCTGGACGCGCACATCGCTTTCGCTCCTGAGCTTCGGTTTCACGATCTACAAGATCCTCGAAGGGTTTCAGGATGCCGGCGGAAAGTTTGTCGTCAGATCGGAGACGCCGCGCAACGTCGGGATTTTTCTGACCGGGATGGGAACGCTCGCGATGGTAATGGGCACCGTCGAATACTGGCAGTTGATGAAGCAGCTCCACCAGCCACGGATATTCACACGCCCGCGGTACCCTCTGATCATGGCGATCGTCATGTCGATCAGCGGCATGGTTCTCTTCTCCAGCATCGCCTCGAAGTTCTTATGAAATCGCCAGCATGAAGCGCGGGACACTCACCATTTCCGCCGAGACGACATGACGTCATTCGAATGGATCAGACTCGCGGTCGTCGCGAGCATCTTCCTGACCGTCCTGGGCATCGGCATGTCCGCAACGCTGCGCGACGTGACCTACCTGGTGCGCGAACGGGGACTGTTGTTTCGGTCATTTCTTTCGATGTTCGTCGTGATGCCGGTGGCCGTAGCCTTCGTCGCCCACGTGAGCAATCTGCCCGAGGCGGTCAAGATCGCACTCGTCGCGCTTGCAATCGCGCCGGTGCCGCCGATCCTCCCGAGGCGGGAGCTCAAGGCGGGCGGCCACGCCGCGTACGCCGTGGGGCTTCTTGCCATGGGCGCGCTGATAGCGATCATCTACGTGCCACTCGCAGTGGAAATCCTCGATCGCATCTTTGATCGGCATGGCGACGTCACGCCGGTGGCGATCGGGAAGATAGTGCTGATCACGATCCTGGCCCCGTTGCTCATCGGCATGGCCATTCGGCAATGGGCGCCGAGCGCAGCGGAAAAGGGCGCGGGGCGGGTGCTCGCGACTGGCATGATTCTCCTCGTCGCGGCCTGCATCCCCCTCTTGCTGGCAACCTGGGAAGCCGTCGTGTCACTGTTCGGCAACGGCACGGTGCTCATCATGGCGCTCGTCGCTGCCGGCGGCCTACTCGTGGGACACGTGCTGGGCGGACCGCGTCCGGAACATCGCATCGTGCTCGCGCTGTCGACCGCGTCGCGCCATCCGGCCGTTGCCCTGACGGTTGCGACGTCGGGTGTCATGCACACGAAGCAGGAGCTCGCGGCGGTCCTGCTCTACGTGGTCGTCTCGATTCTCGTGTCGCTTCCGTATGTGATTTGGCGCCGGCGTCGGGCCGCCGCAGTGCGCGCGCCAAATTGATAGTTGCGCTTCATGCGTTGTTGAAAGAGAAGCAAGTGTAGAAATCGTTCGCAGGCTCTATGGCTCTAGACGCGTTCAGGCCTCGAAATCACATGCGGCCTGATCAACTTTCATAGTGGAAGGAAGACATCATGGCAGCAAAGAAACCGAACATCCTGATTCTCTGGGGCGACGACATCGGCATCTGGAACATCAGCCACTTCAGCCGCGGCATGATGGGGTACCAGACCCCCAACATCGATCGCGTCGCGAAAGAAGGCGTGACCTTCACCGACTATTATTCGCAGCAAAGCTGCACGGCCGGTCGCGCGTGCTTCATCTGCGGTCAGAACCCGATCCGCACGGGACTCACCAAGGTCGGCATGCCCGGCGCGACGGTCGGATTGCAGAAAGAGGACCCGACGATCGCCGAGTTGCTGAAGCCGCTCGGCTACGCCACCGGCCAGTTCGGCAAGAATCACCTGGGTGACCGCGACGAATTCCTGCCGACCGTGCACGGCTTCGACGAGTTCTTCGGCAACCTTTACCACCTGAACGCCGAGGAAGAGCCCGAGCTGCCCGACTATCCGAAGGATCCGAAGTTCAAGAAGATGTTCGGACCGCGCGGCGTGCTCCACTGCAAGGCCGACGGCAAGGGCGGGCAGACGATCGAGGACACCGGGCCGTTGACCAAGAAGCGCATGGAAACCATCGACGAGGAGATCACCGACCGGGCGATGGCATGGATGGAGACGCAGGCCAAGGCGGACAAGCCGTTCTTCCTCTGGTACAACGCCACGGCGATGCACTTCCGCACGCACGTCGCAGCGAAGAACCTGGGCAAGAGCGGCCAGGATCCTTACAGCGACCGGATGGTCGTCCATGACGAGCAGATCGGCATGATGCTCGACAAGCTCGACGAGCTTGGCATCGCCGACAACACCATTGTCATGTACTCCACCGACAACGGCCCGGAGAACGACACCTGGCCCGACGGCGCGACCACACCGTTCCGCGGCCAGAAAGACACCAACTGGGAAGGCGGCTGGCGCGTCCCATGCTTCATGCGCTGGCCGGGCAAGATCAAGCCGGACTCGGTGCTGAACGGCATCGTCTCGCACATCGACATGTTCCCGACGCTGCTGGCCGCGGCCGGCAACCCGGACGTCACCAAGCAATTGCTGGATGGCTGCACGGTGGGCAGCAAGAAATTCAACGTCCACCTCGACGGCTTCAACATGATCCCCTACCTGACCGGCGAGGCGAAGGAAAGTCCACGACCCGCTATCGGGTACTTCAGCGACGACGGGGACGTCATCGCAGTGCGCGTAGGCGACTGGAAATTCAACCTGGCAGTGCAGCGCGCCAATACGATGCGACTGTGGGCCGAGCCGTTCGTCAAGCTCCGGGTGCCCTACATCACGAGCTTGCGCCGCGACCCATTCGAGCGGGCGGAATACAACTCGAACACGTATTGGGACTGGATGGTCGATCACGTGCCCCAGATGTACTTGATGCAGGCTTATGTGGCGCAGCAGATCGCGTCGTTCGCCAAGTTTCCGCCAAGGCAGAAGCCCGCGTCGTTCAACCTCGATGCGGTACTGGCGCAGGTGACCGCTCACGGTCACGGCTAGGGTGCAGCACAGCAATTGATCTGGCGGCACGAGCGCAGCCGGTGGCTACCAGGCCGCCGCGTGGCTGGATGTAACCGACCCATGCATGGTTCAATCCATGCATGGGTCTTTTCTTGCGATCGGCCATGGAATCACGCCAAACACCAGGTGAAGCGGCAAGTGTGGCGGAGGCGGTGCGCGCCTTTTACGAGGAGCGTCCTTATCCGCCCCCCGTGGACGACCTCGAGAAGTACCGGGCCTGGCAGGATCCGCAAAAGCGCCGCGCGGAGTATCACCTGCTCTTCCCTTCAAGATCGTTCGACCAGGACCACTCCATTCTGGTCGCCGGCTGCGGCACGTCGCAGGCGGCCAAGCACGCGATGCGCTGGCCGACGGCGCGTGTCACAGGCATCGATTTCAGCGAAACCAGCGTGCGCTGCTCGGAGGAGCTCAAGCGACGATACCGGCTGGACAATCTTGAAGTACACCGGCTGCCGATCGAGCAGGCGCGGGAGTTGAACGCGCGCTTCGACCACATCGTCTGCACCGGCGTGCTTCATCATCTGCCCGATCCCGATGCCGGCCTGTGCGCGTTGCGTGACCTGCTCGCGCCGGACGGAGCGATGAACGTCATGCTGTATGCCCCCTATGGGCGAACGGGCATCTACATCATTCAGGAGTTCTGCAGGCGAGTCGGCATTACCGCGACCGACGTCGATATCCGGGATCTCGTCGCGGCGCTCAAGGCCTTGCCGCCCGGGCATCCGATGCAGAACCTGCTGCGCGATGCACCCGACTTTCGCAACGAGGCGGCGCTCGCCGACGCTCTCCTCCACCCCTGCGATCGCGCGTACTCCGTTCCGCAGCTATTCGATTTTCTTCATCAAGGCGGGCTTCGATTCGATCGCTGGGTGAGGCAGGCAGCCTACAGTCCCCGCTGCGGCGTCATGGCGACGCTTCCCCAGGCCGCGCGAATTGAAAAGCTGCCGATCGAGGAACAATACGCCGCGGCGGAACTCTTTCGCGGGACGATGCTGCGCCACAGCGTGATTGCCCGCCGGCACGGCGATGCCCCTCACGATCCGATCGCGTTCTCCGGCGACGGGTGGCTCGCCGCCGTGCCGGTTCGCATGCCGGACACCGTGTGCGTCCGGGAGCGCCTGCCACCGGGCGCGGCGGCCGTGCTGATCAGCCAGTCGCACACGTATCGCGACATCTACCTGCCGATCGATGCAATGGAAATGCGCATGCTCGAGTCGATCGACGGGCACCGCAGTGTTGGCGACATCATCGGGCAGGCAACGGGCCCGTCGAGAGAACCGTCCCGGCTCGATCAGGCGCGCTCCTTCTTCGAGCGGCTTTGGTGGCATGACCAGGTCGTGTTCGACACCTCCGGTGCATGATCGACGGCGGGCGGCCACGTCGTGCCCGCCCGCCGATATCTAACCCGGTCGCGACAGTACCTCGCCGCCGAACGGACCGGTGTTGTAGACCATGCTCACGATTGCGCCCAACCCGATGAGCAGCAGGAGGACCGCGACCATGAGGGTCAAGGAGGGAGGAAACTTGCTTTCCGCGTGAATGAGGCCGTCGGCTTTGAGCTGCAGGCGCTCCTTGCGCAGTTCCAGCATGTAGACGACGTGGTAGCCGATCCCGACCACCAGCATCCCGATACCGAGATACACGAGCGCCTCGCCAAAATGGCGTGATGCCCCGGAACTCTTCACCACCTGCGCTTCGTGGAGCCGCGCGAAGAACTGGAAGATCGTGAAGCCGAAGCCGATCAGCGACAGCGACGTGCGCATGACCGACATTAGCGTGCGATCGGCGCTCATCCTCGTGCGCTGAAACGACATTCCGGTGCGACGCGAGGAAAGCTCGGTCGAGATCTTGGCGTCGCTCGACTCCGACGTGATCCGCGCTGCGGGATTCGTGTCCATGGCAATCTCCTTCGGTTATCACGCTTCCAATCGGCCCGCGGCTGTTTCGACAGCGTCGCTGTCCCCGCAAATCAGCCGCGCGCCGCCCATTCGGCTGGCGTCAGCGTTGTCATCGACAGTGCATGGATGTCCGCGCGCATGCGGTCGCCGAGCGCGGCGTAGACGCGTTGATGCCGCTTGATCCGCGACAGGCCCTCGAACTCGGGCGACACGATCAGCGCCTCGAAATGCTGGCCGTCGCCGGCGACCTTCAGATGGCGGCAATCGAGCCCCGCGGCGAGCGATGCCTCGATCGATTCGGGTGTGGTCATGGGAAATTATCCTAGTGACGAAGCTTCCAGCCGCGGGACAGCAGGCCGATCGTGAGGAGCGACAGCGCGAGGGCCGCCGCCGCGACGATCGCGAAGCTCCGCACGGGCGGGGCGTCCGACAGGCCGAAGAAGCCGTAGCGAAAGCCGTCGATCATGTAGAAGAACGGGTTGAAGTGCGAGACGAGCTGCCAGAACGGCGGCAGCGTCTGGATCGAGTAGAACACGCCGGACAGGAACGTCAGCGGGACGATGATGAAATTCTGGAACGCGGCGAGCTGGTCGAACTTGTCGGCCCAGATGCCCGCGAGGAGACCGAGCACGCCGAGGATCGCGCTGCCGAGGAGCGCGAACCCGAGCGCCCAGAACGGATGCGACAGCGACAGCGGACCCGGCAGGAACCAGAACGTGACGGCGAACACGCCGAGCCCAACGGCGAGCCCGCGGGCCATCGCGCCCAAAACGTAGGCGCCGAAGATCTCGAGCGGTGACAGCGGCGGAAGGAGCACGAAGATCAGATTGCCGGTGATCTTCGACTGGATCAGCGACGACGACGAGTTCGCGAACGAGTTCTGCAGCACGGACATCATGACCAGGCCCGGGACGAGGAACGCCGTGTAGGGCACCTTCCCCTCGAACACCGCGACGTGCGCCTCCAGCGCATGCGAGAAGATCAGCAGGTACATGAGCGCCGTGAGGATCGGCGCCGCTATGGTCTGGAAGCTCACCTTCCAGAAGCGCAGCAGCTCCTTGCCGAGGAGCGTGAGCCAGCCGTAGCCCGCCATGGGCCCGGCTTCGCCCGCCGCGGCGCCGCGGGCTTCGCCGCGCGGCAGATCGGGGGCGCTCATGCTTCCGGCACCTCCAGCGACGGCGGCGGCACCGCGGGCGCCGCGTCCTCACCCGCCATGATGCGCAGGAAGACCTGCTCGAGGTCTGTTTCCGCCAGCGCCAGCTCGTCGATCGAGATGCCGTCCTCGCGGAGCGCGGCGAGCAGCCCTTCGAGCTCGTCGTAGCGATCGAGGCCGAGGTAGTGGATGCCCGAGTCCGCGCGCAGCACGCGCGCGCGCCACGCCGCCGGTACGCGCGCCGCGACGAGCCGCACCGTCAGCCCCTTGAAGCGCGACAGCAGGTTCTGCTTGGTGTCGAGCGCCACGATGCGGCCCGCCTTCATCATCGCGATTCGCGCGCAAAGCGCCTCGGCTTCCTCGAGGTAGTGCGTCGTCAGGATGACCGTGTGGCCGTCGCGGTTCAGCTTGCGGATGAACGCCCACAGGCTTTGCCGCAGCTCGACGTCGACGCCGGCGGTGGGCTCGTCCAGCACGATCACCGGCGGCTTGTGCACCAGCGCCTGGCCGACCAGCACGCGCCGCTTCATGCCGCCGGAAAGCGAGCGCATGTTGGCGTCGGCCTTCGACGTCAGATCGAGGTGATGCAGGAGCTCGTCGATCCATGCGTCGTTGTTGCGGAGCCCGAAATATCCCGACTGGATGCGCAGCGTCTCGCGCACCGAGAAGAACGGATCGAACACGAGCTCCTGCGGCACCACGCCCAGCGCGCGGCGCGCCGCGCGATAGTCGGTGACGACGTCGTGGCCGAGAATCTTCGCCGTGCCGCGGTCGGCGCGCGTCAGCCCCGCGAGGATCGAGATGAGCGTGGTCTTGCCGGCGCCGTTCGGGCCGAGCAGGCCGAAGAACTCGCCCTGCTGCACCGCGAGGTCGATGCCGGCGAGCGCCTGCACCGTGCCGAATCGGCGGGCAACGGCGGCGACCTCGACGGCGGCGGGCATGGGCGGCGCTCGCGATGCCGGGTCGACGTTCGGCACGCGCCGAGGGTCGCCGGCAATCCTATTTCGCGAGCAGGTCCTCGACGCCGTACACGACCGCCAGCGACTGCAGCGCCGCCGGGACCCCGGCGAGCGTGATCGGATGCCGCTCAGCGTGCCCCCGCCGGCGCACCGCGATCATGACTGCGAGCGCGGCCGAGTCCGCCTGCGCGAGCCCGGTGAAGTCGACGACGCCGGACGGCGGCAGCGGCAGCGGGCGCGATGTCTCGAGCGCGGCCGCCGCCGTGTCCATCGTGAGGGGGCCCGCGAACGTCCAGCGCGAACCGTCGCTGGCGAAGGCGCCCGGCGATGGCGCGGCGACGCAGGCCGGCGTCATTTGGCGGCGCCGCCGTTCTTCGTCGTCAGCGTCTTGATGAGGCCGTCGATGCCGCCGGCCTGCACCTGCTGCGAGAATTCGTCGCGATAGTTCGTGACGAGCGACACGCCGCCCACGATGACGTCGTACGCCTTCCACGTGCCGTCCTTCTTCTCCATGCCGTAGTCGATCTGCACCGGCGCCTGCCCGGCACGCACGACCTCCGTCTTCACGACAACGTCCGTCGCGGCAGCGTCGGCCCGCAGCGGCTTGAAGTCGATCGTCTGGTCGCGGTACTGGTTGAGCGCCCCCGAATAGGTGCGCACGAGCAGCGTGCGGAACTGTTCGACGAGCGCCTTCTGCTGCTCCGGCGTGGCCGTGCGCCAGTTGCGGCCCATCGCGAGTGCGGTCATCCGCTGGAAGTCGAAATTGGGCAGGAGCTTCGACTCGATCACCTCGCGGATTCGGGCCTGGTCGCCGGCCTGCACCTTCGGATCGGACTTGATGATCGTCACGACTTCCTGGGTCACGCGCTTGACGAGGGCGTCGGGCGCCTCCTGCGCGAGCGCGTGCGGCGCGAACGCCGCGGCCAGCGCGAACAAAACGATACGGACTGCGTTTGCCATCACTCTTCCTCTTTCTCCGGCGGCACCTTGCCGTCGTACAGCATGTAGAGCCGCCGCTGCAGGTAGGCGCGGCGGATGAACGTGTAGCGATCGAGCGACGCCTGGTCGATCAGCGACTCGGCGCCGAGCGCCTGCGCCCGGAGATCGACGGCGCCGATTCCGTACAGGACGTTGCGGGTCGCGACGTCCGGAATATAGCCGACGGCCGAGAAGTAGAAGCGGACGCCGAGCCCGGTGCCGTCGCGGACGGTCGTCGGCCCGATCATTGGCACGAACAGATAGGGACCCTGCGGGAAGCCCCAGGTTCCGAACGTCAGGCCGAAATCGAGGTTGCCCTTGGGAATTCCGGCGTCCGACGCGACGTCGATCAGCCCGCCGATGCCGGCCAGCGTGTTGACGATGACGCGGCCCATGTCGTTGCCGGCCGAATCCAGCTTGCCGGACAGCAGGCCGTTGATCGCGGAGAACGCGTCGTCGATGTTGCCGAAGAAGTTGCGGATGACCATCTGGATCGGCTTCGGCGTGTAATCGACGTACGCCTGCACGAACGGCTTGAAGATCTTGCCGTCGACGACCTCGTTGACGTCGTACATTGCGCGGTTCCATGGCTCGAACGGATCGACTTTCGACATCGGCCCGTTGGTCGTTGCGCATCCGCCGAGCGCTGCCACGAGCGCCACCGCGGCGAGCACGCGCCGGATCTGTCCCTGCCGCATCATTTCGCGCCCCCTGTCGATGCCTTGTCGAATAGGAACTGGCCGATCAGCTTCTCGAGCACCACGGCCGACTGTGTCTTGGCGATGCGCCCGCCGTCGGCGAGCATCGCAGTGTCGCCGCCCGAATCGAGGCCGATGTAGACCTCGCCCAGCAGGCCGGACGTGAGGATCGACGCGATCGTGTCCTTGCTGAACTGCACGCCCTGGTCGATGCGCACGCCGACCAGCGCCTGATACGTCTTCGGATCGAACCTGATCACGTCGACGCGGCCGACGACCACGCCGGCGGCCTTCACCGGCGCCCGCAGCTTGAGGCCGCCGATGTTGTCGAACGCGGCCTCGAGCCGGTACGTGGGCGTGGTCTGCAGCGACGTCAGGTTCCCCACCTTGAGCGCCAGGAACACGATCGCGCCGATGCCGATGAAGACGAAGATGCCGACCCAGAGGTCGATGGTGGCGCGATTCAACTTGCGGCTCCGCGGAACATGAATACGGTCAGGACGAAGTCCAGGGCGAGGATGGCGAGCGACGCGCCCACGACGGTGCGCGTGGTCGCCGTCGAGACACCCTCGGCGGTGGGCTTCGCGTCGTAGCCTTCGAACACCGCGATGAGGCTCACCGCGACGCCGAAGACGATGCTCTTGATGATGCCGTTGGTGATGTCGGGCCAGAAGTCGATTCCGCCCTGCATGTTGCCCCAGAACGAGCCGCTGTCGAGGCCGATGAGCCGCACGCCGACGATGTACGCGCCGAACACGCCCATCACCGAGAACATCGCCGCCAGCAGCGGCATGGACAGGACGCCGCCCCAGAAACGCGGCGCGATGACGCGCGCCAGCGGGTCGACCGCCATCATCTCCATCGCGGCGATCTGCTCGGTGGTCTTCATGAGGCCGATCTCGGCGGTGATCGCGCTGCCGGCGCGGCTCGCGAACAGCAGGCCCGCCACGACCGGCCCGAGCTCGCGCACCAGCGAGAGGCCGACGAAGATGCCGAGCGAATCGCCGGCGCCGTACTTGTTGAGCGAATCGTAGCCCTGCAGCCCGAGCACCATCCCGACGAAGAGGCCGGACACGCAGATGATGACGAGCGACAGCACGCCCGAGAAGTAGACCTCGCGCAGCGTGAGCTGCACCCGCCGCAGCGCCGCCGGCGAGTGGTACAGCACGAGCGCGAAGAACCGCGCCGCGAAGCCCAGGCGACTGATCGAGTTCTGCGTCGCGCGCCCGACCCGGCGGAGGACGAATGCGATCGTGTCAGCCGGCACGGGCAAATTCCTCGGCCAGCGTCCTGGCGGGATAGTGGAACGGCACGGGGCCGTCGGGCTCGCCGTCGACGAACTGGCGCACGAAAGGATCCTGCGACGCGCGCACCTCGTCCGGCGTGCCCTTGGCGACGATCCGGCCCGCGGACACGAAATAGATATAGTCGACGATCTTGAGCGATTCGTAGATGTCGTGCGTGACGAGCACCGACGTGACGCCGAGCGCGTCGTTGAGCTTGCGGATCAGCTGGCCCACCACGCCGAGCGAGATGGGATCGAGGCCGGCGAACGGCTCGTCGTACATCACGAGCATGGGGTCGAGCGCGATCGCGCGCGCCAGCGCCACGCGCCGCGCCATGCCGCCCGAGAGCTCCGACGGCCGGAGCTGGGCCGCGCCGCGGAGACCGACGGCGTTGAGCTTCATCAGGACGAGGTCGCGTACGAGCTCCTCCGGCAACTTAGTGTGCTCGCGCAGCGGAAAGGCGATGTTCTCGTACACGCTCATGTCGGTGAACAGCGCGCCGAACTGGAACAGCATGCCGATCCGCCGGCGCAGCGCGAACAGCGCGTCGCGGTCGAGCTCGCGCACGTTCTGGCCCGCCACCGAGATCTTGCCGGACTGGGCCCGGAGCGCGCCGCCGATGAGCCGGAGGATGGTCGTCTTGCCGGACCCTGAGGCCCCCATGATCGCGACGACCTTCCCGCGCGGGATCGCCATGTCGATCCCGGTCAGGATCGGACGGCGGCGATCGTAGCCGAACGACACGCCGGCGAGCTCGACGGCGATTTCGGTCGGGCAGGTAGGCGCGGCAAGGGACGGCCGGGCGGTGGCAGGCATCAAGGGAAAGGCTCGAAGAACGGAACGCGGATTGTAGCGGTAGGCTTCGGGACGCCGCAATGACCGCGGGTCATTTAGCTGGTTTCGTCCACCTTCGAGGTGGAGCCCTGTTGGAATGGACGCGGCGGCGGACGGGGGCCATGGCGAGGGCGCCTGAACACTGAAGCCCTCGCCATGGCACCCGCCCGGCCGCGCTTTCGCGTGAAGACCGCCCCTCAGCCCTTCAGCAGCCGATGCTCCGCCGTGGCGATGGCGCCGGGGCGGCCCAGGAGCACCACCGCGTCGCCGGCCTCGAAGCGCCAGTCCGGGCCCGGCTTCTGCGAGCGGATGCCCCGCCGGCGCACGCCGGTGATCTCGACCAGCCCGATGAGGCGCGTCTCGGCCAGCGTGCGGCCCACCGCGAACGCGCGGTCCGGCAGCACCACCGAGTGGAGCCGCGGCTGCAGGTTGTCCTCGGCGTCGCCGGCGGCGTCCGTCGCGCCATGGAAGAAGCCGCGGAAGAGGCTGTAGCGCTCCTCGCGAATCTGGCGGATGTTCTTCAGCACGCGGTTCAGCGGCACGCCGAGGAGCAGCAGCGAGTGCGAGGCGAGCATCAGGCTGCCTTCCAGCACTTCGGGCACCACTTCGGTGGCCCCCGCCTGGTAGAGGCGCTCGAGTTCGGTGTCGTCGACCGTGCGCACGATCACCGGCAGGTCCGCGCGGTGCTCCTGCACGTGATGGAGAATCTTCAGGGCGAGCGGCGTGTCGGCGAACGTGATCGCCACTGCGCGGGCCTTGGACAGTCCCGCGGACACCAGCGCCTCGCGGCGGCTCGCGTCGCCGTACACGACCGTCGCGCCGTCCGCCGCCGCCTCGCGGACGCGCTCGGGGTCGTCGTCCAGCGCCACGTAAGGGATCTCCTCGCGGTCGAGCAGCCGCGCGAGGTTCTGGCCACTGCGGCCGAAGCCGCAGATGACGACGTGATCCTGCCGGTTCATCGTCCGCGCCGCGATCTGCGTCACCTGCGCGGCCCGCGCGAGCCAGTCGTTGGCCGTGAGCTTGCGCACGATGGGCTCGGCGAACTGGATCAGCAGCGGCGCCGTCAGCATCGACACGATCATCGCCGCCAGCACGGTCTGCGTGAGCTGCGGCGAGAACAGCTTGTTCTCGGACGCGAGCGCCAGCATCACCAGCGCGAACTCGCCGGCCTGCGCCAGGTAGAACCCCGTCCGCAGCGCGGTGGACATCGGCGCCTTGAAGGCGCGCGACAGGAGGACGATCAGCACGAGCTTCGCGATCACCGGCACGACCAGCAGGACGAACACCCACGGCAGGTTGGACGCCACGACGCTGAGGTCGAGCGCCATGCCGACGACGACGAAGAAGAGCCCGAGCAGGACGTCGCGGAACGGCTTGATGTCCTCCTCGACCTGGTAGCGGAATTCGGTCTCGGCGATCAGCATCCCCGCGAGGAATGCGCCAAGCGCCAGCGACAGGCCCGCCCGCTCGGTCAGCGCCGCGAGCCCCAGCGTGACGAGCAGCACGTTCAGCACGAAGAGCTCGGGCGAGCGCGCGCGCGCGATGATCGAGAACCACCAGTGCATCGGCTTCTGGCCGAACAGCAGGATCGCCAGCAGCACGATCGCCGCCTTGCCGATCGCGAGGCCCAGCGACAGCAGCAGGTCCTTGCCGGATTCGTCCAGCGACGGGATCAGGATCAGGAAGGCGACCACGGCGAGATCCTGGAACAGCAGGATGCCCATGACGTCGCGGCCATGCGGAGTGCCGAGCTCCGAGCGTTCCGCCAGCATCTTCGACACGATCGCCGTCGAGCTCATCGCCAGCGCACCGCCCAGCACGAGCCCGACCTGCCACTCGAAGCCGACGAGCGCCAGCACGAGCGTCGCGGCGGCGGTGGTGAGCGTCACTTGCAGCAGGCCGAGCCCGAACACCGCGCGCTGCATCGCGCGAAGCTGCGGCAGGCTGAACTCCAGCCCGATCGAGAACATGAGGAACACGATCCCGAACTCGCCGAGATAATGCGTGTCCGCGCGATCGGGGACCCAGGCCATCGCGTGCGGACCGACCGCGATTCCCACGGCGAGGTAGCCGAGGATGGCCGGCAGCCGCACGAGCCGGCAGAAGACGATCACCACGACCGCTGCCGAGAGCAGGACGAGGATCAGGTGCAGCGTGTGGTTCATGGCCCGAAGTTATCATGCGCGACGGGGCCGGCCGAGCGAAAACCCGCGGCGCTATACTGCGGCGGATGAATGCCCACGCCCTTGCGGAGGACGGAACCGGCGCCGCGCCGGAAGCGGCGGCGGCGCGCGCGCCGGATGCCGCGCGAACGCTCGCGCTCGCACGGCAAGTGCTCGTCACCGAGGCCGCGGCGATCACGTCGCTCGCCTCGCGCCTCGGCCAGCCGTTCGTCGACGCCGTCGCGCTGATGCTCGGCTGTCGCGGCCGCGTGGTGGTGTCCGGCATCGGCAAGTCGGGTCACATCGCGCGGAAGCTCGCCGCCACGCTCGCGTCCACCGGGACGCCCGCGTTCTTCGTCCACCCGGCGGAGGCGGGCCACGGCGACCTCGGCATGATCACGCCGGACGACGTCGTCGTGATGCTGTCGAATTCCGGCGAGACGGATGAGCTGATCCTGTTGACGCCGCACCTGAAGCGCCAGGGCGCGCGGCTCGTCGCCATCACCGGCAACGAGCAGAGCTCGCTCGCGCAGTCCGCGGACATCCACCTCGACGCCGCCGTCGACGCCGAGGCGTGTCCGCTCGGCCTCGCGCCCACGGCGTCCACCACCGCCGCCCTGGCGCTCGGCGATGCGCTGGCATTGGCGCTCCTCGACGCGCGCGGGTTCTCGATGGAAGACTTCGCGCGCGCGCATCCCGGCGGCGCGCTCGGCCGGCGCCTGCTGACGCGCGTGTCCGACATCATGCGCACCGGCCGCGCGCTGCCGATCGTGCAGATCGGCGCGACGCTCGGCGAGGCGATCGTCGAGATGAGCGGCAAGGGCATGGGCATGACGGCCGTCGTCGACGCCGACGGCGCGATCGCCGGCGTCTTCACCGACGGCGACCTCCGCCGCTGCCTCGATCGCGTGCGCGACATCGCCGGCACGCCGATCGCCACCGTGATGACGCGCACGCCGCGCACGATCGCCGCGACCGAGCTCGCGATCGAGTGCGTGGAGCGAATGGAAGCGCCGCCGAAGGTGACGCAGCTCCTCGTGGTCGACGCAACCGGGCGGCTCGCGGGTGCGCTGCACCTGCACGATCTCTTCCGCGCGCGCGTGGTGTAGATAGATGCCGGCCGCGATGACCGTCGACGAGCGCGCGCGCCGCGTCCGCCTCCTCACCTGCGACGTCGACGGCGTGCTCACCGACGGCCGCATCTACGTCGACGACGACGGCCGCGAGGCGAAGGCTTTCTCGGCGCTCGACGGCGTGGGCCTGCACATGCTGGCCGACGCCGGCATCGCCGTCGCATGGATCACCGGCAGCACGGCGCCGGCCGTCGCCCATCGCGCGACGACGCTCGGCGTCGCGCACGTGTTCCAGGACGCGCGCGACAAGGTCGCGCCGTGGCGCACGCTTGCCGCCCGGCTGGCGCTCGCGCCGGAGCAGTGCGCGCACATCGGCGACGACCTGCCCGATCTGCCGCTGATGGCGCTCTGCGGCTTCGCCGCGACGGTACCGCATGCGCCGCCGTCCGTGCGGGCCGTGGCGCACTACGTGACGCGCCGCGACGGCGGCTACGGCGCGGTGCGCGAGCTCGCGGAGCTGCTCCTCGCGGCGCAGGGCCGGCTGCCGGAGGCGGCCGCGGCGCGGATGGCGCCCGGCTTCCTTCCGCGCGCCTGACGACGATGGCGAGCGCGCGCGTATTCGTCGACCGGCTGGTCTCGTGGTCGCCCGTGCTGCTGCTCGGCGGGCTCGCGGCGCTCACGTACTGGCTCGACGCGCAGATCCAGCCGTCCGCGATCCGCCGCGACGGCTCGTCGCGGCACGATCCCGACCTCTTCCTCATCGACTTTCGCGCCGTCAACTACGACGAGAACGGCAAGCCGCGCGAGGCGCTGGCGGCCAAGCGCGGCGATCACTTCCCCGACGACGAGACGACCGATCTCACGCGCCCGATGATCCGCATCACGCAGGCGGACAAGCCGGCGTTCACGGTGACCGCCGACCGCGCGAAGATCTCCGGCGACCGCGAGCACGCGTACTTCTCCGGTCACGTCGCCGCGAACCGCGAGCCCGACGATCCGGCGACGACCAAGGGGCGCGAGCCCGCCGGCGCGCTGTCGCTCACCACCGATTACCTACACGTCATCCCCAAGGCCGAGCGGGCCGAGACGGACCGCCCGGTGACGATTCGCGAGCCGCGTGGAATAATCGAGGCCGTCGGGCTGGAGCTCGACAACAAGACCAAAACGCTGAAGCTCAAGTCCCGGGTCTCCGGCACGTTCGAGCCCAGCAGCCTGCCGAGCAAGTGATGCCCTCTCCTCGTTTCGCCGTCCGCTGGTCCCTGGCACTCGCCGCGCTCGCGGCCGTCGTCGCGGCCCCCCTCGCGCACGCGGAAAAGGCGGACAAGGCGAAGCCGATCTCCTTCACCGCCGACCAGCCCACCGAGGTCGACTTCGAAAAGCGCGTCGGCACGCTGAAGGGCAACGTCGTCATCACGCAGGGCACGCTGACGATCAAGGCGGACCGCATCGACTTCAAGCAGAACGCCGACAACTCGCTGTCCGCCACCGCGTTCGGCAATCCGATCGCGTTCCGGCAGAAGAAGGACGACAGCGACGAGTATTTCGAAGGCTTCGCGCAAAAGGCGGTGTACGACGGCTCCAAGGACCTGCTCGAGCTCTTCGACCGCGCGCTGCTGCGCGAAGGCATCAACGAGATCCGCAGCAACTACATCTCGTACAACAGCACCACCAACCAGTTCCGCGGCGAGGGCCGGCCCGACGCGCCCGGCGTCACCGACGGTCCCGGCGCCAAGGTGCGCGGCGTGTTCCAGCCCCGCTCCGACTCGCCGCTCGGCAAGGACACGGGGAAAGACGCGGCGAAGGACAAGGACGGCAAGGGCAAGTCCGCGGAGTCCAGGGACAAGTCGGCCGATTCGAAGGACAAGGCAGGCGACGCGAAGGACAAGCCGGCCGCCGCCAAGTCCTCCGCGCCCGACAAGGCGCCCCTCGCGCTCAAGCCCGCGGAAGAGCCATCGAAGCCGCAGTGAGCCAACTGTCCGCGGCGCATCTTCGCAAACGCTACAAGACGCGCACGGTCGTCCACGACGTCTCCCTCGAAGTCGCGAGCGGCGAGGTCGTCGGGCTGCTCGGCCCGAACGGCGCGGGCAAGACCACCTGCTTCTACATGATCGTGGGGCTCGTCGCCGCCGACGGCGGGACGATCGCGCTGGACGGCGAGAACCTGTCGCGGCTGCCGATCCATCGCCGCGCGCGCCGCGGCCTCTCCTATCTGCCGCAGGAAGCGTCGATCTTCCGCAAGCTGTCGGTGGCGGAGAACGTGCGCGCCATCCTCGAGCTGCAGGACCTGGACGACGACACGCTGTCGAACCGCCTCGACGCGCTGCTGGAGGACCTGTCGATCTCGCACCTCGCGGACGCCCCGGCCGTGTCGCTGTCAGGCGGCGAGCGCCGGCGGGTCGAGATCGCGCGGGCGCTCGCCACCCGGCCGCGCTTCATCCTGCTGGACGAGCCTTTCGCCGGCGTCGACCCCATCGCGGTGCTGGATATCCAGAAAATCATCGGTTTTCTGAAGGAACGGGGCATCGGAGTGCTCATTACCGACCACAACGTCCGCGAAACGTTGGGAATTTGCGACCGCGCGTACATTATTAACGAGGGTCGGGTGCTCGCCTCGGGCGCGCCGGGCGAGATTGTCTATAATGAAGACGTCCGGAAAGTCTATCTGGGCGAGCATTTCCGGCTTTGAGGAACCTGACCGTTCCCTAACGTGCCGCGATGAAGCAGACGCTCCAGCTCAAACTTTCTCAGCACCTCACGCTGACTCCCCAGCTGCAGCAGTCGATCCGACTGCTCCAGTTGTCGACGATCGAGCTCAATCAGGAAGTCGAGCGGCTGCTGCAGGAAAATCCGCTGCTGGAGCGCGCCGAGGCCGAGGAAGACGGCGCTCGCGCCGAGGAAGTGCCGCTCGCCGGCCCCAACCGCCTGTCCGAGGCCCCCGAGCGCTCGACCTCCGACGCCCCGGACAGCAATGCCGCGGAAGCTCGCGGCGCCCACGACGACGCGCCCGACCCCTCCGACTTCACCGACTACGGCGGCAGCGGCGGCGACGGCGACTGGGGCGGCGCCAGCGGCTCCGACGACGACGATTTCTATCCGCAGCAGGTCGCCACCAACACGCTGCGCGATCACCTGAACGAACAGCTCCGCTCGATGAGCCTCGAGCTTCGCGATCGCCAGATCGTCGGGGCGCTGATCGACGCGCTCGACGAGGACGGCTACCTCCCGTCGTCCCTCGAGGAGATCGCCGAGCTCTTCCCCGAGGAGCTCGAGATCGAGCCCGAGGAGCTGTCGATCGCGCTGAAATACGTGCAGAGCTTCGATCCCGTCGGTGTGGGCGCCCGCGACTGCGCCGAGTGCCTCGCGCTCCAGTTGAAGATGCTGCCCCCGGACACGCCGTGCCGCGCCGAGGCGCTGAAAGTTGTAGACGGCAACCTCGAGCTCCTCGCGAACCGCGACTTCACCAAGCTGAAGCGCCTGCTGCACGTCGACGACGCCGGCGTGCGCAGCGTGCGTGAGCTGATCCGCAGTCTCAATCCCCGTCCGGGCGCCGCGTACGCCAAGACGGAAGCGAACTATGTGATCCCGGACGTGGTCGTACGGAAAGTGCGAGGCCAGTGGGTGGCGGCGCTGAACGAAGCCGCGATGCCCAAGCTGCGCCTCAACCGGATCTATGCGGACATCCTCACGCGCAACCGCGAAAGCTCCAACCAGCAGCTCGCCGCGCAGCTGCAGGAAGCCAAGTGGCTGATCCGCAACGTGCAGCAGCGCTTCGAGACCATCCTGCGCGTCGCCCAGGCCATCGTCGAGCGGCAGCGCCGCTTCTTCGAGCACGGCGAGGTCGCGATGCGGCCGATGGTGCTGCGCGAGATCGCCGACATGCTGTCGCTGCACGAGTCGACGATCTCCCGCGTGACCACGCAGAAATACATGCTCACGCCGCGGGGCACGTTCGAGCTCAAGTACTTCTTCGGCAGCCACGTCGCCACCGACACCGGCGGCGCGGCCTCCGCCACAGCGATCCGCGCGCTGATCAAGCAGCTGGTCGGTGCGGAGAACGCGAAAACGCCGCTGACCGACAGCAAGATCGCCGACATGCTGGGCGAGCAAGGCATCATCGTCGCCCGCCGAACCATCGCCAAATACCGGGAGGCCCTGCAGATACCGCCTGTCAACCTGCGCAAGTCGCTGTGAGCCGGAGCATCCGACCTCAAGTCCCATCCAACGGAGAACCCGATGAACCTCACCCTCACCGGACACCACCTCGAGATCACCCCCGCCATTCGCGCGTACGTCGTCGCGAAGCTCGACCGCGTCACGCGGCACTTCGATCACGTGATCGACGTCACCGTGGTGCTGGGCGTGAACAAGCTGCAGAAGATCGTCGAGGCGAACGTGCACGTGCGCGGCAAGGAGATCCACGCCGAGAGCGTGGATGGCGACATGTACGCGGCCATCGACGCCCTCGCCGACAAGCTCGACCGGCAGGTCGTCAAGTACAAGGAAAAACTCACCGACCACCGCTCCGACCCCGCGGCGCTCTCGCGCGCGGCGGCGGCCGCGGCAGGCTCAGACAACGGCGCCTGATCCGTGCCGCCGCGCCCGGTGCGCCGGGCGTATAATCGGCGGGCAATCTCCGGCGGACGATCAGCCCTGATGTGCTGATTTTCCGCCGCTTTGCTTTAAGGCGCGTCGCTCCCTCGTCCTCCATGAACAAGATTGCCGAACTCCTGCCGGCCTCCAACATCGTGCTCGATCTCGATGCGGACACGAAGAGCCGGCTGTTCGACGCGATGGGCGAGCTCTTCGAGCGCACCTCCGGACTGGCGCGAGCGACCGTCACCACCAGTCTCGCCGCCCGCGAGCGCCTGGGCTCGACCGGGCTCGGGCAGGGGATCGCCATCCCGCACGGCCGCATCAAGGGCCTCGCGACGGCCACAGGCGCGTTCGTCCGCCTGCGCACGCCCATTCCCTTCGACGCCCCGGACGGCCGGCCGGTGACGCAGGTGTTCGTGCTGCTCGTTCCCGAGCAGGCGACGGAAGCGCACCTGCAGCTCCTGTCCGAGCTGGCGCAGATGTTCTCCGAGCGCGCGTTCCGCGACAAGCTCGCCGGCGCCGCCGACGCCGCCGAGCTGGAGCGACTGTTCAAGGCCTGGGAGGCCGCGGCCTGACAAGGGCGCCGCGGCGCGAAACGGCACGCCGATGACCGGCCAGGTCGCCATGCGGCAAGTCAGCGTCGAGCGGCTGTTCGACGAGAACCGCGAGCGGCTCGGGCTCACCTGGCTCGCCGACCACCAGGGCGGCAACCGGATGCTCACGGCCGAGAACGCGCTGAAGCCCACCGTCGGGCTCGTCGGCCACATGAACTTCATCCATCCGTTCCGCATCCAGCTCCTGGGTGCCGCAGAGGCCGCGTACCTGCGCGCGCTGCCGGAGGACGAGCTGCGGCGCTCGGTCGATCGCCTGTTCACCACCGATCTCGCCGCGATCGTCGTCGCCAACGGCGAGAGCGTGCCCCCGCACCTCACCGAAGGCTGCAGCCGTCATCACGTGGCGCTGCTGACGTCGGCGCAGCC
>Ga0207683_10000142_pt1 | contig 59460 bp, 58 predicted proteins | sample KBSM73metaG_FD_184333 | JGI IMG/M metagenome (GOLD analysis project Ga0207683, IMG submission 184333) | Miscanthus rhizosphere microbial communities from Kellogg Biological Station, Michigan, USA - KBS M7-3 metaG (SPAdes) (version 2) | ecosystem: Host-associated > Plants > Roots > Rhizosphere >...
CGCCGCCGCATGCCGAGCATGCCGAGGTAGTGCTGCGGGAAGAACGTCGCGTTGAACGAGATGAAGGTCAGCCAGAAATGCCACTTGCCGAGCTTCTCGTTGTACATCTTCCCCGTGATCTTCGGGAACCAGAAGTAGAGCCCCGCAAAGATGGTGAAGACTGACCCTCCGAACAGCACGTAGTGGATGTGCGCGACCACGAAGTACGTGTCGGAGACCTGGATGTCGATCGGCAGCACGGCCAGCCAGATGCCCGAGAGGCCGCCGATCACGAACGTGAACAGGAAGCCCATCGCCCAGAGCATCGGGGTCGCGAGGTTGATGACGCCGTTGTAGAGCGTCGCCACCCAGGAGAAGATCTTGATGCCGGTTGGGACGGCGATCAGCATCGTCGTGACCATCATGGGCACGCGCAGCCACGGTTGGAGGCCGGCCACGAACATGTGGTGAGCCCAGACCGAGAAGCCGAGCACGCCGATCGAGACGGTTGAGAACGCCAGCGCGCGGTAGCCGAAGATGGGTTTCCGCGCCATCACGGATATGACTTCGCTGATGATGCCGAATCCGGGCAGCATCATGATGTAGACGGCCGGATGTGAGTAGAACCAGAAGATGTGCTGGTACATGATCGTCGAGCCGCCGTCGGCCACGTTGAAGAACTTCGTGTGCATGACGCGGTCGAACATGACCATGAACTGCGAGGCCGCGATGAACGGCGTGCCGAGCACGACGAGCGCGGAAGTCGTGAGGTTGGCCCAGACCAGCAGCGGCATGCGCGACAGCGTCATGCCGGGCGCGCGCATGGTCAGGATCGTGACGATGAAGTTGACCGCCGTCAGGATCGACGACGTGCCGGCGAACTGCACGCCCATGTTGAAGAACGTGCCCTGGTCCGTCGGGTCGTGCGTCGAGAGCGTCGCGTAGCCCGTCCAGCCGGTGTTGAAACCGCCCCAGATGAGGCTCGCCACCATGATCAGCCCGGCCGTCGGCAGCATCCAGAAGGACAGGGCGTTGAGCCGCGGGAAGGCCATGTCCTCTGCCCCGAGCATCAGCGGCACGACGAAGTTCGCGATGCCGGCGAAGGCCGGGATGATGAACAGGAAGATCATGATCGACGCGTGCGTCGAGATCAGCCCGTTGTAGGCGTCGTGCGTGAAGTACGTGTTGCTCGGCGACGCGAGCTGCGCGCGGAAGGCCTCCGCGAGCATGCCGCCGATCAGGAAGAAGACGAACGTCGTGACCAGGTACTGGATCCCGATCACCTTGTGGTCGGTGTTGACCTTGAAGTAGTCGCGCCAGCTGTACGCGCCGTGATCGGCGTGTCCCTCGGGCAGCGGCGAGCCGACGATGTACTTGCCCCAGTAGTCGAAGCAGCCGATGCCGCTGAGGAAGCCGAGCGGCGTGGCGATCATGAGGCAGGTGGACATGACCTCGTACTGCCACCAGGGCCAGCCCACGATCACGCGGACGAGTGCGGGGACGGCGATGGCAAGCGCAGCGGCGAGGATCGTCCAGAGCAGAGCGCGCCACCAGCCCGGGCGCGTCCAGACGCTGCCGCCGCCAGTCTGGCCGTAGGCCGGCGTGTGGGTGCTGGGAGGAGAGGTAACGACGCTCATGGGCCCGAGCCCCCCTTCGCCAGGTAGCCGACGAGAGCGGCGATCTGCGTCGCGCTCAGGCTCGAGCCGAAGCTCGTCGGCATGATGTTGGGCGCGTAGCCCTTGGCGATGTAGGCGTTCGGATCGACGATCGACTCCCTGATGAATCCCGTGAGATTGGCGGCCTCGGTCTTGCTCGTCTCCTTCGCGCGGGTGTAGTCCTGCGACACGTCATCGAGCGACGGGCCCGTCGTGCCGCCCGACTTGGCCGGCGTGAACGTGTGGCAGCCACCGCAGCCCGCGCTGTTGAAGACGGCGAGGCCGGGAGTCTTCGCCGCCTCCGCCCGGACCTTCTCGGCGAGGGCCTTGGCCTGCGTCAGCCACTTGTCGAAGGCGGCCTGCGAGAGCACGTGGATGTTCTTGAAGTGCATCTCGCCGTGGCCGGAGCCGCACAGCTCCGTGCACTGCACCTCGTAGTCGCCGATGCGCGTCGGCTTGACGTAGGTCGTGCCGACCGTCTTACCGACGACGCCCGGCGTTGCGTCCTGCTTGACGCCCCACTCCGGCACCCAGAAGCCGTGAATGACCTCGAGGTTCTTCGTGCCGGGCGTGAACAGTGGGGTGACCATGTGCAGCACGATGGTCTTGCCGACGGGCACGTAGAGCCCGTCCGTGCGTGTGAAGCCGCCGTCGGAGTCGTACTGGTAGGCGAAGGCGAAGCTGTAGGCGTGGACCGTGATCACGCGGTCGTTGGCGGCGTGGGCCTCGTTGTCGTCGAGCACCTTCGCGCCCCAGGCGGCGAAGAAGATCACGACCAGGAGCGCCGCGCCCGTCCAGCTGAGCTCGAGCAGCGTGTTGCCGTGGGTCGGGTCGCCATCGCGCATGTCCGAGGGGCCCCCCCGGCGGAACTTCCACAGCGAGTACCCCATCGCGACCAGCACGATCGCGAAGATCACGAACGAGACGTACGTGATCGCGATGAACAGCGGGAAGTTGTTCTTCGACTGCTGCGAGCCCTCGGTGGGGAACCAGTCGACGATCCAGATGAAGATCGCAGAGAGGACGAGGCCCAGCACCGTCCCAAGGGCGATGAACTGCGCGATGCGTTTCATCGGCGCTCTTCCCGGACCCGCTGCACGCCGCGGATCCTATACCCACGAGCGCCTCCGGTACAGGGCCTGCCGGAGGTCGGTCGGGAGAACCTTGTGCGCTTCGCTACGGTACCCCCGATGCGCCCGTCCCCGACGACCGCGCTTGCGTCGATCCGCACGAAAGTCGCGCTGCCATGCGCTTTTGCGGTCATCACGCTGTGCACTCTAGCGACCGCACCGGTGGCTCGCTCTGCCGAGCCCGCGGTCGCGAGAGCCGTGTTTGTAACACCCGCGGGCGACCGCGCCGAAGCGCAGCGAGCGGTCGTCTCGGCCGGCGGCATTCCCGAGGGCTGGGTGGGCGGCCGGCTCAAGGCCGCGCTGCAGAGCGGAGAGCTCGCGGCGGTGCGCCGCTCGCCCGCCGTCGCGACCGCCGAGATCGCGGAGACCTCGTCGGCGGATGCCATCATCTCGCAGGGCGTCGCCCTGAGCGGCGCCGATGCGCTGCAGCGCTCGGGCCACGACGGCAGCGGCATCACGATCGTGGTGCTCGACCAGGCGTTCGGAGCGGCCAGCCGGCTGAACGCGCTGGCCGGCACCGAGTTGCCTCCGATCGAGCGCCAGCACCGGCAGACGTTCGACGTGACCTACGGCCTCGCCGGCCGCGACTTCAACGCGAACAGCTCGCGCCACGGCGAGTTCGTGAGCGAGATCGTCTACGACATGGCGCCCGCGGCGAACTACTGGTTCGTCAACTACCACACGCCCGACGAGTTCGGCCAGGCCGTCGACTACATCGTGAACACGATCAAGCCGAACATCGTCGTGCATTCGAACTCGTTCCTGTTCGGCCGCTTCGACGGCACCGGCTGGTTCGCGCAGAAGGTCGACCAGGCGGCTGCGGCGGGCATCCTCTGGGTCAACTCGGCCGGCAACTACCGCACGCGGCATTGGGAAGGCCCCTGGAGCGACGCCGACGGCGACGGCAACCTCGACGTGCCGGGCGACGGCAACGCGTTCCGCTTCGAGCTGGCGGCGACCAACCGCCCGGCCTGCGACATCTCCTGGGCTGGGGCAACGAGCGATCCGGGCAGCTACTACAGCATGGTGCTCTACAGCGATCCCGGCCTGACGACGCCGGTGCTCGACAAGCGGAGCGGCCTGCCGATCCAGTCCAGCGGGCTGAGCGCGCTGCCGGATCCGCACGCCGACATGCCACCGGGCTTCCTCTCGTCGCCCGGGACCTACTACCTGGCCGTCCGGCGGATCGGCACCCCGCCGACGACGAACCTGACGCTCTATTGCCGCATGGACCTGTCGCCGACCGCGCAGGTGACCGCGTCCAGCTCCCCCACCCCGGGCGATGCGAACGGCGCGCTCTCGGTCGGCGCCTTCGATGCCACGACCCTGCTACCCGAGTCGTACTCCTCGGAGGGCCCGACCGACGACGGCCGCCTCAAGCCCGAGATCGCCGCGCCCACCAATGTGCTGATCACTCCCGGCGATCCCGAGTCCGACGAGGTCAACGCCTGCGGCGGCACCTCCTGCGCAACGCCCCACGTGGGCGGGGCCGCGGCACTGCTGTGGGGTGACGTCGCAGCCGACGGCGGTGCGGGCAGCGTGGCGCAGCGCGTACGCGACCGGCTCGTGGCACAGGCGCTCGATGCCGGCGCGCCCGGGGCGGATTACGTGTTCGGCGCGGGCCGCTTGCGCCTCGACCTCGCCGCGCCGGTGCTCGGCACGCCCACCCCGGCGCCCAACTCGCTCGTGCGCGGGACCGTCTCGCTCTCGCTCCCGCTCACCGAAGCCGGCACGCTCGGCCTCCAGCAGCTCTCGGTCGACGGCCAGCCGCTCGTCGCCACGCTCGCGCCCGGAGGCGTCCTCCAGGCCATGTGGCCGACGGCGGGGCTCGCGTCTGGCCCGCACGTCCTCTCGCTCGTGAGCGCGGATCAGAGCGGCAACGTCGCCAGGTACACGATCACGCTGCGCGTCGACAACGACCCGCCGAAGGTGCGCCTGCGCGCTCCCACGCGTGCCCAGGCGCACGCCAAGGTGCGGGTGTCCGCCTCGGTGCTCGACACCGGCAGCGGCCTCATCGCCCGGCCGCGCATCACGTTCGGCGATGGCTCCAAGGCGAACGGCTTCCACCTCGCGCACCGCTACAAGCACCCCGGCCGCTACAGCGTCACGATCCGCTGCCGCGACCGCGCCGGCAACAGCGTCGTCCTGCGGCGGACGGTGCGGATCGTGCCGGCCGTGACGAAGCAGGCCAAGTAACCGCGAGTAGACTGGCGGCGTGACCACCGGCGGCGCCACGACGGGTCTCGCTCCCGCGGCGGGCCTGGGAACAGAGCGGACGGCCAGCGCGCACGACTACTGGGAGCTGCTCAAGCCCCGCATCATGCTGCTGATCGTCATCACGACGATCGGCTCGCTCGCGCTGGCTGCGCACGGCTGGCCGGGGAACGGTGTGGCCGCCTGGACAGTGCTCGGCATGGCGCTCGTGTCGGGCGGATCCAGCGCCGTCAACCACTGGTACGACCGCGACATCGACGCGCTCATGGAGCGCACGAGCAATCGGCCCGTGGCCAGTGGCCGGGTGCCGCCGATCGCCGCGCTCGGCCTGGGCCTCGTGCTCTCGGCGGCCGGCATCGCCTTGCTCGCAGTCGCGGTGCACTGGCTCGCCGCGCTCTGGGCGCTGGCCGGCTTCCTCTGCTACGTGCTCGTCTACACCGTCTGGCTCAAGCGCCGGACGCCGCAGAACATCGTCATCGGCGGGGCCGCGGGCGCGGTGCCGCCGCTGGTCGCCTGGGCCGCGGTCGACGGCTCGGTGACCGCCACGGCGGTCGCGCTGTTCGCGATCGTGTTCCTCTGGACGCCGCCCCACTTCTGGTCGCTCGCGCTCTTGCTGGACGAGGACTACGCCCGCGCCGGCGTGCCCATGCTGCCGACCGTGCGTGGTGCCGAGGCGAGCGCGCGCCAGATCCTCGTCTACACCGTGCTGCTGGTCGCGTCCTCGCTCGTGCCCGTCGCGCTGGGGACGCTGAGCTGGCTGTACGCGATTGCGGCCGCGCTGCTCGGGGCTCGCTTCATCTGGCTCGCGCTGCGCCTCCTGCGGGCGCCAGGCGACCGCGCCACCGCGCGGCGCACCTTCCTCTACTCGCTGCTCTACCTCGCCCTGCTGTTCGCCGCCATGGGCGTCGACAGCGTGGTGCTCGGCTAGACCCGGATCAGGCGGCGCGGCGCTCGAGCACGGTGACCATGTCCGAGGCCTCCTCGCGCATGGAGACCGGCGTCACGGCCGTCTCGTCCCCGAACAGGGGGTCGCGGCTCGAGTATCCGCCCCCGGCGTGGCGCAGCTGGCGCCCGACGTGCGTCTCGTCGTTGATCACGAGCGGCGCGGCGAGGTCGACCGTGGCGGAGCGCATCTCGTCGCCGACGTCCACGAGGCAGTAGATCGAGAGCTGGTCGGCGCTGCTGACTCCGAGCAGCCGCAGCTCGGCGTCGGGCAGCTCGATCTCGTAGTCCCAGTGGAACGCCCAGGGCAGCACGATCGGCAGCGCGACGTCGGGATCGTCGAGCGACTGCAGCCACAGGAAGACCGAGTCCGCCCGCCGCTTCAGGATCGCGAACCACTCGAGGTGCGAGAGGCCGGCGACGCCGTCCGGGAAGCGCAAAGCAGCGCCATCGTTGATCTCGAAGCGCCCGAAGCGCGTGGAGCGGAAGCTCGCCATACGGAGGTACCTATCGGCAGCCCACGTCAGGGGTTGAGAACCTTCTTCGGGGGATCTGTCGCATGACCCGAAAGATCACCCGGCGTCCGACCGCGCTGCTATCACAACTGCGTGCTCGAGGCTCGGTTGCGCAGCGACCGGCTCGCCCTTGCCGCCGCACTCCTCCTGACGCTGTGCGGCGCCCTGGCGGCATTCGTCGTCCCCCCTCTGACGCCGATCCTGCTCGCTCCCGCCGTCGTGCTGGCGGCGACCGCCCGGCCCGCAGGGCTCCTGCTCGCGCCGCTCGCGGCCGCGCTGCCCATGCCCTTCGCCTTGCGCATCGCGCTGCTCGCCGCGGCGGGCGCCGCCGCGGTCGCGGCGGCCCTCGCGGACGGCCACCGGCGCGGCCTCGAGCGCCGCGCCCTGATCGATCCCCTGACGGGTCTCTATCGGCCGGAGTTCTTCAACGAGGCGCTCGAGGTCGAGTTGCGCCGCGTGCAGCGCTACGGCGGCGACGTCTCGCTCGTGATGCTCGACCTGGACGACTTCAAGCAGGTCAACGACAGCCACGGCCACGCCGTCGGCAACGATGTCCTCCGGCAGGCCGGCGAGGTCGTGCGGCACGCCGCGCGCGACTCCGACCTCGCCGCGCGCTTCGGCGGCGAGGAGCTCGTGCTGCTCGTCCGCGGAGACGAGCGCTCGGCCACGACGGCCGCCACACGCGTCGTCGCCGGCCTGCGCGAGCTGCGCTTCGCGGACGGGCTGCGCGTCACCTGCTCGGCGGGCGTCGCGGCCCTGGCCGAAGGAGGCGACTCGGCCTCGCTGTTCGCGTCCGCCGACGAGGCGTTGTACGAGGCCAAGCGGCGCGGCAAGGACCGAGTCGTGCTCGCACGCCGGCCCGAGGTCGCCGCACGCCGGCGCGCGGCGGGCGCCGCGTAGCTCGCGACTTGCCATCAACGCGCCGCCCATGCAGGTCAAGGGCCAGGCCCCGAGCGTTGCATGGCGCTTGGCGTCAGCGGAGGGCGCGCTCGCGCATCGGTGCTGCGGCGAGCTCGGCTGCGAAGCGCGTGCTGTCGAGGCTGCGCAGCGGACGGTCGCATGCCTCGACGGCGCGATCGTGGAAGAACGGGACGTCGAGGTGCCAGGGCGTGACGATGTTGAGCGAGGCACGCTCGCAGGCCGAGCAGACGACCGCGATGCCGACGCGGTCGTCGCGGCGAGCGGCGAAGCGGATCTCCGAGGGGAACAGCGGCTTGCGGCAGCGCTCCTCGGCGCACCAGAACAGCCAGGGCCAGTCGCCACGCCGGACGTGGCTCGCCGCCGCCTCGCGCAGCTCCTCGCCAGTGTCACCGGCGATGCGCCCCGTGAGCGGCTCCCAGAACTGCTCGCCCGCGGGCGGGCCGACGACGGGCGCGTGGTCGAGCTCCTCGTGCGTGAGCAGTGCGTCGTGCGCTCCACCGCACGCGGCGCACAGGTGGCGCACGCAATACACGGCCGGGTGCTGGGCGCCCGGCAGGCGCATGACGCTCACGAACTGCGAGAGCGTCACGCCGTAGCGGCGCTCCCCGTCCGAGTCACGCTCGGGGCACCGCATCCGGTACTCGGCACGCAACGGATCGTACATTGATCGAAGATACCCCCAGAATCGGAGTCCGTGAACCCCCGGGCGCGAGCCGGGTGGTGCAAACTCTCGCGCATGGACTCCCGGAGCTGTCCACGCTGTGGCGCCGCAGCGCCCGAGATCGCCCCCGGCCAGCCACTCTGCGACGTCTGCTGGGAGGCTCTCCCGTCCCGCATACGCCGTGCCGTCGCGCGCCTCAAGCCGTCGCGCCAGGAGCGCTTCGCCACCGGACACCTCGAAGTGCCGCCGGCCCGCCGCAAGAAGCGCACGTCGCGCCGCCGCGAGGTCGTGGAGGACGATCAGCCCTCGGAGTCGTAACTGATCAGCGCGTGCACCGGGAACGGTGCGAGCCGCTCGCGCCCGCCGAGGAACGCGAGCTCGATCAGGAACGCGCAGCCGACGACGGTGCCGCCGACGGCCTCGGCGAGATCGCAGGTCGCCCGGGCGGTACCGCCGGTGGCGAGCAGGTCGTCGTGCACGAGCACGCGCATGCCCTCGCGGATGGCGTCGTCATGCAATTCGAGGCTGTCCTGGCCGTACTCCAGGGCATAGCTCGCGGTGACGGTCGTCCACGGCAGCTTGCCCGGCTTGCGCGCGATCGCGAAGCCGACGCCGAGCCGGATGGCGAGCGCGGGCCCGAGGATGAAGCCGCGGGACTCCGCGCCGAGCACGATGTCGGGGCGCAAGGGCGTCACGCATTCGGCCAGCGCGTCGACCGCACCCGCGAGCGCCTCGGGATCGGCGAGCAAGGGTGTGATGTCCTTGAAGATGATGCCCGGCTTCGGGAAGTCGGGCACGTCCCGGATGCGGGACGCGAGATCGATCACGTCGTGACCTCGGACCGGGTTGCGGCGGTCGTGGCGCCGGCGAGGCGCCGAAGGTCACGCACCAGGAGCGATTCGGTCAGCTCGGCGCACAGGCCGGCGAGCTCGTCGAGCTGCTCGAGCCCGGCGCCCACGCGGTCGGGATTGGCCGAGCGCAGTTGCGGTGCGAGCACTTGCTCGACCAGGCCGGCCTCGCGCTGGATGGCCGAGTGGATCGCGCGCAGGTGACGGGCATCGAAGCCGTAGCGCTGGAGCCTGGCCGCGGCGGCCACGATCTGCACGTCCTCGGGCCGGAAGCGACCGGCCTCGGCCGCGATCAGCCCGAACTCCTCGAGGCTGCGCACGAACTCCTCGTTGACGCCGGCGGCGCTGATGAGCTCGCCGAAGCGCGGGCCGCGGGCGGCGCCGGTGCTCACGGGCCGGCGGCGAGGCCGCTGGCGCGCGCCCTCGGCGGCCTTCTCGAGCTCCTCGCGGATCACCCGCAGCGGCAGGAACTCGTCTCGCTGCAGTCGCAGGATGGTCCGCAGGCGCTCGACGTCCTCCTGTGCGAACAGGCGGTAGCCCCCGCGCGTGCGCTGCGGATGCAGCAAGCCCTGTTCCTCGAGGTAGCGGATCTTGGAGATCGAGATGTCGGGGTGGTCGATGCGCAGCGCTGCGCAGACCGCACCGATCGTCAGACGGCGGCCGCTCACGGGTGTGGTGACGGTGTCTTCGCTCAACGCTCGAGGTAGGTCAGCTTGAACTTACCGATTTGGAGCTCATCGCCGTCGGAGAGGTGATGCGATTCGACCCTCCGTCGGTTGACGTAGGTGCCGTTCAGGGAGTCGGAGTCCTCGATGTAGAAGCCGTCGGGACGCCTCACCACGCGTGCATGCTCGCGCGAGACGGTGATGTCGTCGAGCAGGATGTCGGCGCCCGAGGAGCGTCCGATCGTGACGCGCGAGTCGCCCAGCAGGAAGTGCTCGCCGGCGCGATCCCCCGCACGTACCACGAGCGCAGGGCCGCCGGCCTGGACGTCGCCCACCGCCGGGATGGAGGTGTCGGTGTCGCTCTCCAGCGGGAACGACATCGTCGTCTGCGTCGAGCCGGCCTCGGTCAGGAGCAGGCCGCCGCAGCGTGCGCAGTAGTGCGCCGCTTCCGGATTCTGCATGCCGCACTCGGGGCAGTACATGCCGCGTTCAGTCGAGCCGCTCGAGCTCGGCCGGCAACTCCAGAGGAGGGCCGCGATGCGCGAGGATCTCCGAGAGCTGCTCGACGTCGCTCGCGGCGAGGTGCTCGGACTCCTCCCCGTCGCGATCGCGCAGGCGCGCCACGATCTCGGCGCGCAGCAGGTCGATCTGCCCGTGCAGGATGCGTCGCCTGAAGGAGACCTCCCGCTCGCTCTGCGTGCGCTCGTGAATGCGCTCGCGCAGCTCGTCGTCGGACAGGTCCCCGGCGTCCCCGGCATCGCTCTCGGCCGGCAGCGGATCGTCGCCCGCCTGCACCGTCAGCTCCTCCGGCACCTGCGTCAGCAATTCCTCGGAGACGATCGCCGGATCCACGTCGACGGCTCCCTGGCGCTCCTTGAGACGGCGCGTGTGCTCGCTGCGCAACTGGTCGATGCGCCCGTGCAGCTCGCGGCGCATGCGCGAGACGTCGCGCTCGTCCGCCATCTTCTCCTCGGTCAGGAGCTTGAGATCGGCGTCCGAAAGGGCTGCGAGATCGGGGAATGCCTCCACGAGCGCAGTCTAGCCGTTTCGCGGACCTTCTACCTGGGGTTGAGGTTGAGGACGGCGCGAGCGGGCCCTCACGCTGATGAGATAGACGGCGCCGGCAGCCAGCGAAAGCGCCAGTCCGGCCCAGAAAAGCACGACCGGCCAGTTCGCGCTCGGCGGCAGCAGCATCATGAACCCGAGGCCCACCATGAGCACGGTGGTGGCGGTCTTGCCGAGGTAGACGACGGACAGCTCGTAGCCGTGCCGCGCCGCGCTGCCGATGCCGAAGGCCAGCACCAGATCGCGGCCGATGATGAGGATCGGGGCGAGCAGCGGCAGGCGCCCGTGATGCCAGAGCAGGATCACGGCCGAGTCGATCAGCAGCCGGTCGGCGAGCGGGTCGGCGAGCCGGCCGAAGCGCGAGAAGCTGCCGTAGCGCCGAGCGAGCCAGCCATCGAACCAGTCCGTCAGCGAGGCCACCCCGAAGATCACGAATGCGAGCGCCGAGTGACCGTCTTCGGCCTCGAGCAGCACCCACCAGAAGAGCGGCAGGACCGCGAGGCGCGCGATCGTGAGGATGTTCGGCAACCGGGCAAGCCACGGATGCGCTGCCAGGGAACTCTCGGCGGACATTCGAGAGGATGGTACTAGCGCGGCCAGGGGCGCAGCAGGCGCGCCTCGACTTCGGTGCCCACCGGGAGGACGCCCTCCTCGAGCCGGGTGCAGAGCAGCGCGTGCGCCCCCGCCAGGCCGCGGAGGGCCCCGCCCTTGCGGCTCTGCGGCATCGCGTCGGGAAGGTCGTGGCCCGCGCTCAGGACCAGCGGCACGTAGGCCTCGATGCCCCGCTTGGCGCGCACCTCCCCCGTCAGACGCACGCGGATCAGCGGTGCGTCCTCCGGCAATGCGCCGAGCAGGAGGTCGAGCAGCGGCCGCGCGAAGCGCTCGAACGCGATTGCCGCCGCCACCGGATACCCCGGGATGCCGATCACCGGCGTGCCTTGCACCAGGCCGAGCGCGACCGGATGCGCCGGTCGCAGCGCGACGCCGTGCACGACGAGCTCGCCGTGGCGGGTGAGCACGCCCGCCGTGTGGTCGGCACGCCCGCGAGATGAGCCCGCGATCACCAGCACGAGGTCGGAGGAGGCTGCCGCACCCAGCACCGCCTCGCCGATCTGGGCGGCATCGTCGGGACGCGGCGGCAGCCGCTCGCAGAGCGCACCGGAGTCGCGCGCGAGCGCCTGCAGCATCGGGCCGTCGGCGTCGGCCACCTCGCCCGGTGCGAGCTGCGTTCCGGCCGGGCGCAGCTCCCCGCCCGTGGGCAGGATCGAGACGACCGGGCGCCGCGTCACGCTCAGCTCGGCGTGACCGGCGACGGCTGCCAGCGCGATGTCGTAGCTCGAGACCAGGCGGCCGGCCGGGAGCAGCACGTCGCCCTCCTGCACGTCCTCGCCTGCGGCGCGCACGTTGGTGCCGCTCGCGAGGGCACGCTCGACGCGCAGCCCTCCCCCGCTCTCGCTCGCGATCTCGATCTGCGCGACGGCGTCGAAGCGATCCTCGACCACCTGCCCCGTATCGATGCGCAGATACGTCCCGGGGGCCAGCACGCCGTCGCCCGTCGCGGCGGCGACGACCGCGTAGCCGTCCATCGCAGCGCAGCGATGGGGCGGGTTGGCCGCGCGCGCGACGAGAGCCGCGGCCAGCACGCGGCCGCGTGCGGCATCGAGCGACACGCGCTCGTCCGGCAGCGGCGCGGACCAGCCGGTGCCGGCCAGGGCGGCCAGCCAGGCATCGAACGCCACGGCCGGCTCGGCTCCTCGTAGCGTCATGGCTGCTTGAGAGCGACCCGCGAGGCCCCGGCGTACACGTTGAAGCGGCCGTCGCGCAGGAAGCCGACGAGCGTGAGCCCGAGGCGGCGGGCGGCGTCCACCGCCAGGCTGGAAGGCGCTCCCACCGCGCACAGCACCGGGATGCCGGCCACCGCGGCCTTCTGGACGAGCTCGAACGACGCTCGGCCCGAGACGAGGGCCACGGAGCCGCCGAGTGGCGTCGCACCCGCGAGCATGCGGTTGCCGATGACCTTGTCGAGCGCGTTGTGACGTCCGACGTCCTCGCGGACGAGGGTCAGCTCGCCCTCGGCCGTGAAGAGGCCGGTGGCATGCAGACCTCCCGTGCGCTCGAACGTCCGCTGTGCCGCGCGCAGGCGCTCCGGCAGCTCGCCGATGACCTCCGCCGAGACGATCGGGCCTTCGCCAAGTGGCTCGGAGGCGACCTCGATCGAATCGATCGAGGCCTTGCCGCACACGCCGCAGGCGGACGTGACGCCGAAGTTGCGCTGCACGAGATCGGCCTCGAACGGCCGCCGGAGATGCACCGTGACGACGTTGTACGCCTGCTCACCCAGCTCGATGTCGGTGCAGTACTTGATCTCGGAGAGCTCGAGTGGCGAGCGCAGGAGCCCTTCGGAGTGCAGGAAGCCGGCCGCGAGCTCGAAATCGTTCCCGGGCGTGCGCATCGTGACCGCCACGCGCACCGGCTCCTGCCGCGGGCCTGCCGCACGGATCTCGAGCGGCTCCTCCCCGGCCACGCGATCGCGGCGCTCGCGCCCCACACCGTTCTCCACTGCGAGCACGCGGGTCTCGACGGAGGCGCCGCGCAGCGGTGGGCGTTCCGTGGCGGCCATCCCGCCCTACTCCTCCCGGCGCCGGCGCGGCCCCTGCACGTGCTGGTAGCCGAAGCGGCCCTTGATGCAGAGGTTGCCGCGCGTCACGTCGTGATCGTCGGGGCTCGTCACCTTCACGATCGCATTGTCCTGCACGTGCAGCTCGAGATTGCAGCCGACGCCGCAGTAGGGGCAGATCGTCTGCGTGACCGCCTGGGAGTCCGGCTTCCACTCCCCCGCTTCGCGCAGCTCGTGCTCGCTGCGGAACATGAGCGCTCCGGTCGGGCACACGGCAATGCAGTTGCCGCAGTAGACACATGCCGACTCGGGCAGCTCGACGACGAACTCGGTCGAGATGCGGGCATCGAAGCCGCGCCCAGCCACCGTGATCGCGAACGTGTTCTGGTACTGCTCGCCGCAGGCGTCGACGCACTTGTAACAGAGGATGCATTTGGAGTAGTCGCGCACGTACAGCTCGTTGTCGATCTTGACCGGGCCGGCCACGGTTGCGGCGGTCTGGCCGTCGGGCTCGATGTGATGGCCGGCGCGCTTGCGATCGCGAGCAGGGTCGGGCGGCGCAGGCGGCCCGAAGCGCTCGGGCCGGGCGTCGTAGTCGCTCAGATAGCCCTCTGCGACCGGCGTCGTCGAGAGGTCGACGCTCGAGCCCAGGAGCTCGAGGACGAGCCTGCGCGAGAGGCGCACGCGCTCCGAGTCGGTGCGTACCCGCATGCCCTCCTCGGCCTTGCGCGAGCAAGAAGGGGCCAGGACGCGCGCGCCTTCGAGCTCCACGACGCACACGCGGCAGGCGTTCGCCGGCTGCAGCGTGTCGCCGTAGCAGAGCGTCGGCGTTGCGATCTCGAGCTTGCGCAGGGCATCGAGGATCGTCTGGCCCTCGAAGACGCGCACCGGCTGACCGTCGATCTCGAGCTCGACCATGCGCTTCGGCAGCGACAGCGGCTGACTGCTCACGCGGCACCTCCGAAGACGCCGAGTCGCCCGATCGCGGACTCGATGGCGCTGGACGCCGTCTGGCCGAGGCCGCAGATGGAAGCGTCGCGCATGCACTGGCCGATCTCGGCCACGAGCGCCAGCTCTGCGCCGGCGCCACCGCGGGTGCGCCCCGAGGCGAGCCGCGCGAGCGCCTCCTGTTGCCGCACGGTGCCGACGCGGCACGGCACGCACTGGCCGCACGACTCGTTGCGGAAGAAGGCCGCGATGCGCTGCAGGAAGCGCGGGATGTCCACGCGGTCGTCGAGCACCATCACGACACCCGAGCCGAGCGTGGTCCTCGCCTCGCGCGCGCCCTCGAAGGTCAGGGGCAGGTCCAGCTCGTCGGGCCGCAGGAACCCGCCCGCGGCGCCGCCCATCAGCACGGCCTGTAGCTCGCGCCCGCCGGCCACGCCACCGGCCAGCTCGAGTAGCTCGGTCAGTGTCGTGCCGAACGGGACCTCGTAGGTGCCCGGGCGCTCGACGTTGCCCGAGAGGCAGAAGAGCTTGGTCCCGCTCGATCCCTCCGTGCCCGTCTCGGCGTAGCCCGGCCCGCTCGCGAGCACGACGCGCAGGACGTTGACGAGCGTCTCCACGTTGTTGACGACGGTCGGCTTGCCGAACAGGCCCGCCACGACGGGGAACGGCGGCTTGGAGCGTGGCTCGCCGCGGAAGCCCTCGATCGAGTTGAAGATCGCGGTCTCCTCGCCGCAGATGTAGGCGCCTCCGCCCTTGCGGATCTCGATGTCGAAGGCGAAGCCCTCGCCCAGCACGTCGGGCCCGAGGTAGCCGCGCCGCCGCGCCTCCTCGAGCGCCGCGCCCAGGATCGCGTGCGCCTGCGGATACTCGCCGCGCAGGTAGACGTAGCCGTGCTCGCAGCCGGTCGCGTAGCCGGCGATCGTCATCGCCTCGATCAGCGAGTACGGATCGCCCTCGATCACGACGCGGTCCTTGAACGTGCCCGGCTCGGACTCGTCGGCGTTGCAGATCAGGTAGTGCGGGCGCGCCGCCTGGTGCGCCACGGCCTCCCACTTGACGCCGGTCGGGAAGGCAGCGCCGCCGCGGCCCATCAGGCGCGAGTCCTTGAGCTCGCGGATGACGCCCTCCCCGCCCAGCTCGAGCGCGCGCCGCAGCGCTGCGTAGCCCCCGTCGGCGCGGTAGTCGTCGAGGCTGACCGGATCCACGCGACCGACGCGCGCGAGCAGCTGGAGCGAGGGGTCGCCGGCCTGCTGGAGCGGCGTCACGGGATCGGCGCCGTCGACCGGACGGCCGTCGATGGCCGCCAGAACCTGCTGAGCGGTCACGGGCGCGAGCACGTGCTCCTCCGGGTGCTCTCCCGAGAGCGTGACCATCGCGGCCGGCGCACGGTCGCACTGCCCGAGGCACGGGCTGCGCAGCCAGGTCCCCGAGCCGTCGGCGTTGAGCTCTCCCTCGGCCCCGAGATGCTCCTCCAGCTGCGCGATCAGCTCCTGCGAGCCGTTGCAGCGGCAGGCCAGGTCCTCGCACACGTGGATCACGCGCGGTGGGCGCGGATCGACGCTCAGCAGCGCATAGAACGTCGCGACGCCGTAGACGTCGGCCGGCGGCACCGTGAGGCGCTCCGCGATGTGGTTGAGGGCGCCGGGGCTGATCCAGCCGAGGTGCTCCTGCACCGAGAGCAGCACGGGCAGCAGCAGGTGCCGGCGCGAGCGCGCCTCGTGGCCGCCGCCGCGCAGCGAATGGCCCTGCCGCTCGGAATCGCGGATGCCCCCGTCCCAGCCTCCCGCGGGCGGGCCGAGCACGTGCTCGACCGCGACGCGCTCGGCGACCGTCGGGGCGGCATCGAGGAGGTGGATGTCCATCAGTCTCCGGGAATCGTCGCGGGCTCTGCGACGAGCGCGCTCGCCTGCCGCTCGGGGGTCGTGAGCTTGTCCACCCTCACGGCGCAGGCCTTGAACTCGGCGGTGCCGCTCTTGGGGTCCGTGACGTCGATCGTGAGCAGGTTCGTGTCGACCTGGTCGGGGAAGTGGAATGTCATGAACGTGAGCCCGGGACGCAGCGACGCATCGATGTGGACGGGCGTCTCGACCGAGCCGCGGCGCGAGGACACGCGCACGATCTCACCCTCCTCCAGCAGCATGCGCTCGGCGTCCTCGGGAGAGATGTCGAGCGATTCGCCGCGATGCAGCGGGGAGCGGTAGCGGTTGGTCTGCACGCCCGTGTTGTACGACTCGAGCCGGCGGCCGGTCGTGAGGCGGATCGGGTACTCGGCGTCCAGTGCCTCGTAGGGCGGCTTGTGCTCGACCGGCGAGAACGGTGCAGGCTCGCCCTCGATCGGCTCGGCCCAGAGGCGCGCGTGCAGGAACGGCGAGCCGGTGCTCTCCTCGTCCGGACACGGCCACTGGATGCCGCCCAGATCCTCGAGCTTCGCGTAGCTCATGCCGCGGTGCATCGGCGAGAGCGAGCGCAGCTCGTCCCAGGCTTCCTCGGCCGTCGGCTGGCCCCAGCCGGCGCCCATGCGGTCGGCGATCGCGCTGATGATCCAGCCGTCGTCGCGCGCCTCGCCGGGCGGGTCGAGCGCCTTGCGCACGCGCTGCACTCGTCGCTCGGAGTTGGTGACGGTGCCCTCGCCCTCGCACCAGGACGCGCTGGAGGGCAGCACGACGTCGGCGAGCTCGGCGGTCTTCGTCAGCAGGATGTCCTGGACGACGAGGAAGTCGAGGCCCGCGAGCAGCTCGCGCGTGTGCTTGATGTCGGCCTCGGACTGCGCCGGGTTCTCGCCGATCACGTAGAGCGAGCGCAGCTCGCCCCGCTTCATGCCCTCGAACATCTGCGTGAGGTTCCAGCCGTAGCGGGGCACGATCTGGCATCCCCACGCCGCCTCGAAGCGGGCGCGCGCCTCGGCGTCGCGCTCGATGTCCTGGAAGCCGGGCAGCTTGTTGGGGATCGCCCCCATGTCGCCGCCGCCCTGGACGTTGTTCTGACCGCGCAGCGGGTTGAGCCCGGAGCCCCAGCGGCCGACGTGCCCGCACAGGAGCGCGAGGTTGATCAGCGAGAGCACGTTGTCGACGCCGACGTGATGCTCCGTGATCCCGAGCGTCCAGCAGATCATCGCGCGGTCGGCGCGCGCGTAGGCGTGTGCGGTGTCGCGGATCATGGCGGCGGGAACGCCGGTCAGGCGCTCGCCCTCGGCCAATGTGTACGGCTCCACGTGCGCCGCGTACTCGGCGTACCCGACGGTGGCGCGGTCGACGAAGCGGTGGTTGACGAGGCCGGCCTGGATGATCTCGCGCGCCATCGTGTGCGCGAGCGCGATGTCCGTGCCGACGTCGAGCCCCAGCCAGCCATCGGCCCATCTGGCCGACGACGTCCGCCGGGGATCCACGGTGTAGAGCCGCGCGCCGTTGTGCACGCCCTTCAACAAGTGATGAAAGAAGATCGGATGCGTCTCACGGGCATTCGATCCCCACAGGAGGATGACGTCCGTCTCCTCGATCTCGCGGTAGGACGAGGTCCCGCCGCCCGCACCGAACGCTGTCGCCAGACCGACGACACTGGGCGCGTGTCAGGTGCGGTTACATGAGTCGATGTTGTTGGTGCCCATGACCTGACGCGCGAACTTCTGCGCCAGGAAGTTCATCTCGTTCGAGGCCTTGGAGCACGAGAACATCCCGAACGACTGGGTCGTGTCGGTCTGGCGAGCGCGGTCGAAGCCTTCCGCGACGGCGTCGAGCGCTTCGTCCCAGGAGGCGGGCTGAAGCGTTCCGCCGGAGCGGACGAGCGGCGTTGTGAGACGTCCTTTTGGCATTCGCGAAAATCCTCCCTGGCGGGTGGTCCTGGCCATAGCATGCACCCGCGCGCAATTGTCTGCCAATCGTTGCCGCGCACTTGTCGATAGATGCGGTCTATCGCTTGCGCTTGCCGGGAGCGCCCGAGACGAGGCGGTCGAGCTCGCGCTCGATGTCGAGGCGCAGCGAGAGCTCCACGAGGGCCGCGGCGAGCGGCGGCAACGGCTCGACCTCGGACACCACGAGGCCGATGGAGTGGGTCACCTCGGGGGCGACCAGCGGGACGGCACGCATCGCCTCCGGGACCCCGAAGAGCGACAGCCACGCGTGCGCCATCACGCTCGACCAGCCGCGCCGGACGTGCGAGCACAGCGTCGAGATCGAGTTGGTCTCGACGGTGGGTGACGCCACGGCGCCGGCGGCAGCGAAGTTGTCGTTGAGGATCCGGCGGTTCTGCATGTCGGGCGTGAGCAGGCAGAGCGGCACGGTCGCCGCCTCTGCCCAGTCCACGGTCGAGCGGCCCGAGAATGGGCCGTCGGCCGCGCACAGCAGCACGTAGCGCTCGCGGTAGAGCGGCACGGTGCGCACGCTGCCGAGTGGCTCGTTGTCGAGATAGGTGAGGCCGGCATCGAGCTCGAAGGCCTCCATCCGCCGCTCGATCTCGCGCGAGGACAGCGAGAGCACCTCGACGTGCATGAGCGGATGGCGCTCGCAGAACGGCGAGGTGACGAGCGAGACCATCGGCAGCGACGTCGGGATCGCGCCGATGCGGAGCGTCCCCTCCAGGCCGCCGCGGATCTGCGAGAGCTCGTGCCCGAGGCCGTCGTAGTCGGCCAGGATGCGGTGCGCCCAGAGCACGACACGCTCGCCCTCGCGGGTGAACCCCTCGAAGCGCTGGCCGCGGCGCACGAGCGGCACGCCGAGCTCGGCCTCGAGCTTGCGCAGTCCTGTCGAGAGCGTCGGCTGTGAGACATGGCAGGCACGGGCCGCGCGCCCGAAATGGCGCTCACGCTCGAGCGCGACGAGGTACTCGAGCTGCCGCGGGAACACGGCCTCAGCCTCGCTTCGCCAGCACAGCCTCGGTCTCGCGCACCAGTTGCGCGACGATCTCGCCTGCGGGCTCCCGCGTGACGCTGAGGGCAGCTCCCTCGCCCGCGAGCATGGGCAGCAGGTCGGCCCGGCCCTGCTCGGCGGCGGCGCGGCGCAGGTCGGCGACGAGCCGGGTCTGCGCGCCCCATCCCAGCGTTCCGGGATCAGCCTCCAGCAGCGCGTCGACGAAGCGATTGCGAATCCACCTCGCCGGGCGTCCCGTGACGAGGTCGGTGACGACGGTGCGGTCGGCCGGCGTCTCGCGCAACGTCTCCGCCCAGACCTCGACGGCTCCGCTCTCGGCGCTGCCGAGAAAGCGCGTGCCGAGCGACACGCCCTGCGCGCCGAGCGCGAGCGCGGCGGCGATGCCGCGCCCGTCCATGATTCCGCCGGACGCCAGGACCGGAGTGCCGGGACCGACGGCGTCGGCGATCTGCGGGACGAGTGCCATCGTCCCACCGCCGCGGGCGGCGCCGCCGCCATACGTCCCGCGGTGGCCGCCCGCCTCGCTGCCCTGCGCGATGACCGCATCGGCTCCGACTTCCACCGCTCGGCGCGCCTCGTCCACGGTCGTGACCATCGGCAGCAGCCGGGCGCCGGCAGCGCGCGTCGCCTCCGCCACCGGCGACGGATCGTCGAACGTCGTCACCACGGCGGCTCCGCCGGCCAGCGCGCACTCGATCAGGGCGACGGCAGAATCGGCCGCAGCCGGCTCGGGCGGCTCGTCGGGCAGCCCCAGCTCGCGCCGGAAGGGCAGCATGACTTCGAGGATGCGCGCTCGCTCGCCCGTCGCGGGCGTCGGGGACGCGAGCTGCGCGTTGACTCCGAAGGGTGCACCGGGTGCCAGCTCGCGGACCAGCGCGATCTCGCGCTCCACGTCGGCGCAGGTCATGCCCGACACACCGAGCACGCCGAGGCCGCCGGCCCCCGAGACCGCGGCCGCGAGCCGGGGCGTGCTCGGGCCGTTCGCCATGCCGGCGAGCAGGATCGGCACGCGGATGCCGAGCAGGTCGCACACCGGCGTTTGCAGCCCACCGCTCATTCGTCGCTCGACCCCGCCCAGATGTTGATGCCGCTGTCGGTCGCGTGGCCGTCGATCTCCGCGAGTTCGTCGGCGCTGAAGTCGAGGTTGGCGAGTGCCCCGACGTTGGCCTCCAGCTGCGCGACGCTGCTGGCGCCCACCAGTGTGGAGGTGACGCGCGGATCGCGCAGCGTCCAGGCCAGCGCCATCTGCGCCAGCGTCTGCCCGCGGCCCTTGGCGAGCGCGTCGAGCGCCCGGATCTTCTCGAGCGCCTGGTCGGTGAGCATGTCGGGCGACAGCGAGCCGTTGCGGCTGGCGCGCGAATCGGCCGGAATGCCGCCGAGGTAGCGGTCGGTGAGCATGCCCTGGGCGAGCGGCGAGAAGGCGATGCAGCCGACACCCTCGTCGCCGAGAACGTCCAGCAGACCGCGCTCGATCCAGCGGTTGAGCATCGAGTACGACGGCTGGTGGATCAGGAGCGGCGTGCCCAGATCGCGCAGGATCCCGGCCGCCTGAGCTGTGCGCTCGGCCGAGTAGGACGAGATCCCCGCGTACAGCGCCTTGCCCTGGCGCACGGCCGTGTCGAGGGCCCCGAGCGTCTCCTCCATCGGCGTCCCGGGATCGCGCCGGTGGGAGTAGAAGATGTCGACGTAGTCGAGGCCCATGCGCTTCAGGCTCTGGTCGAGACTGGCCAAGAGGTACTTGCGAGAGCCGAAATCGCCGTAGGGGCCGGGCCACATGTCGTACCCCGCCTTGGTCGAGATCACGAGCTCGTCGCGGAAGGGAGCGAGGTCCTTCTGCAGGAGCACTCCGAACGTCTCCTCGGCAGATCCGTAGGGCGGCCCGTAGTTGTTCGCGAGGTCGAAGTGCGTGATGCCGAGGTCGAACGCGCGGCGCACGATCGTGCGACTGGTCTCGAGCGGCCGGTCGCCGCCGAAGTTCTGCCAGAGGCCGAGCGAGACGGCCGGAAGCAGCAGCCCGCTGCGACCGCAGCGGTTGTAGATCATGCGGTCGTAGCGATCGCCGGCGGGTACGTAGGTCATGCGCAGCTTCCTCGACGCGGGGACGGGCACCCCGACGATACGACGTCTGCGCCGGCCGGGGGACCGGCTACCCTGCCCGGCGGGGCGCAAGCGAGTCGGGAGGCTCATGGCGCCCCGCCGGAGCGGGTGTCGTCGGTTGCAGCGCAAAGGCCGGTAGCCGACTTCGGGCGCCAGTTTGCCACTGCTTTCCGTTCCCGACTAGCCCCCTCCGCCAAAGGCGGAGCCGGTCAGCTCCGGACGGTGAGCGACCCCTTCAGGCGCGCGTTCTTCGCCCCGGCGGAGCTGCCGGCGAGCGTGACCTTCAGCGTCGTCCTCGTGAGCGCTTCCAGAAGCGCCTTGCCGCTCGCGGTGAGCGTGACGTGCAGCGTCACGGCGCCCGCCGAGACCTTCTTGCCGAGCACCCCGATCGTTACCCGGCGGGTACCCGCGCCGGAGGCGTCGGGGACGAGCGCCGTCAGCTTGACGACCAGGTGCGTCGAGGCCGCAGCCACCCGGACCCTCACCCTCAGGCCCGAGGAGCGGAGCTTCGCCAGGCTGACTCTCGTGAGCTTGAGCCCGGCGATCGCGACCGGCCTGGCCACGACGTAGCTGAGCGTGCTCGTGGCGGTGAGCCCGGCGCCGTTGGTGGCCGTGGCGTTCAGCCGATGCGTGCCGAAGCCACGGCCGAAGCCGCTCACGCTGCAGCTGCTGATGTCCGAGGTCGGGTCGGAAGCCGTGCAGGCGACGGCCTTCGCGGACGGCAGCGTCGCCGGCAGGTAGGTGCGCGCCCGGATGCCGGTGAACGCCGGCGCCGACGGCGGCGAGGAGTCGATCCTGACGGTTACCGGCGCTGTCGTCGTGCCCCCTGCGCTCGTCGCGCTGCAGGTCACCGATGCAGACGCCGTGAGGCTCACGGCCGCGCAGCCCGTCGGGCCGATGACGGGCGACTCCGCGTCCGACACCTGCCAGCTCACGGTCACCGGCTCGCGATACCAGCCGTTCGAGCCGTCGGGAGCTGCGGGAGCGAGGCTCGCCGTGACGAGGGGCGGCGTGCTGTCGAGCGCCATCGTGAGCGCACTGTCGGCGAGCAGGAAGCCGGCGCCGCAGTCGGGGTCCGGCACGGCTCCGCTGAGCGTGCAATCGACCGTGTTCGCCGGGTTGGTCATGATCGCGTACAGCTCGTCGATCGGGAGCGACGGCTTGGCCGAGAGGATGAGCGCGGCGATGCCGGCGGCCGCCGGCGCGGCCGCGCTGGTGCCGAAGAACGGCGCGAAGCTCGGCTGGAGGCTCGTCGTGACGCCGTCGGGCGCGGCGAGCTCCGGCTTCTGCCGCACGGACGGCGTGGGAAATGGAGTGCCGTTGGCGTCGAAGAAGCGCGTCACCGGCCCCCGCGAGCTGAAGCCCTCCGGCGTGAGCGGGGTGTGGTAGTCGGAGGCCGCAACAGTGAGGGCGCCGCTCGCAGATGCGGAATCCGGGCCGATCGTTCCGGACTCCGCGGGATGCTCCATGGTCAGCAGCGCCCCGTTGGTGAGTGCCATGTACTTCATGAAGGGGCTGCCCGTGCCCCCGACGCGACGGATCACGATCCCGTAGGTCGTCGCGGCGTTGCCGGCGATGACGGGTACGACCTCCTCGGGAATTCCCGTCTGGATGTTTTTCGCATCGGAGCTCCGCACCAGGACCGGCGGACCCGCGGTGATGTCGTAGACGTCGAGCGCCAGGTCGGTGGCGGCGTGGCCCCAGGGCTCGGCCCACTGCAACACGACGTCCATCTCGACGTGGGCGGGCACGGTGACCGACTGCATCGTGTCGACCGCGGCCGACGGGTCGAAGTCCTCCATCGTGCCGCTCGGCGTGAACGTGCCTTCCCACGCGTTACGCGCGTCGTTGCCGGCCGAGACGAAGACGGCGACGCCCGCAGCCTTTGCGCGATCGACCGCCTGGGCGATCACGTCGTCCTGGAAGAAGGGCTCGCTGATGTAGCTGGTGTCGTCGGCGATGACCTTCACGCCGGCCGCCACGAGGGCGTCGATCCCGTGCGCCTTGGCGGCCGGGCCGGGGTTGGCCGTCGCAAACCGGATGCGGCTGACGCCGGGTGCCTCGTCGTAGACGATCTCTGCCATCGCCCGCCCCTCGTCGGTGCCGTTCGTCGGAGGGCTCGAGAGGTCGGCGGTGTCGATCGGCAGATCTCCCGAGTTCACGGAGGCGGCGATGCCCCCGTTCGTGGAATCGATCGAGTCGGAGATGATCCCGACCGCCACGCCTGCGCCCGTCGGGCCGAGCGCACGGGCCTCGGGCCCGTTGATGACGTCGTCCCCTTCCGAGAGGAAGGTGCCCTTGTGGACGCGCAGGAAGGGCGCGCTGACCGCCTTGGCCTGAGCGAGCGCGGCCGCCGAGGCGATCTCCTCGGGCGGCAGGTAGCCCTCCACCATCCGCTGCGGGGCGCGCCGGCTCACGGCGGTCACGCGCATGCCGAGTGCGCGCAGGTCGCCGGCGGCGGCATCGACGTCGCCATTCACGTAGACGTCGGTCAGCGCGTCGCCCTGTGCCGAGAGCGTCACGCCCTGGCGGTCCGCGGCAAGCGCCGCCTCGGCGGGTGTGCCCGTGCCGAGCCGGCTCGCGGCGACGTCCTGCAGGTGGGTGTCGATCTTGCGCAGGTACGCGTACCGCTGCGGGGTCGTGGCGGCGCCGCGCCCGCCCACGTCCTGCACGAGCTGGGCGAGCGTCGCCTGAGGGCTCGGCTGCGTCCCGGCTGCGGCCGGCGAGACGCCGACCGCCAGCAGCAGGAGGGGCGCCGCCCACAGCGCCCTTGCCACGCGCCGGCTCACGCGAACAACGCCGCGTATCCGTTGAGCGCCGGCTGCCCGCCGAGGTGCGCATAGAGCACGTTCGAGGCGGGCTCGATCTCGCCGCGGGCGATCAGGTCGATCAGTCCCGCCATCGACTTCCCCTCGTAGACCGGGTCGGTGATCATGCCCTCGAGCCGGCCGGCGAGCCGGATCGCCTCCAGCGTCCCGTCGTCCGGAATGCCATAGGTGCCGGCGTGATAGCGCTCGTCGAGGATGATCTCGTCCTCTCGCAGGTCGCGCTCGAGGCCGATCAGGCCGGCGGTGTGACGAGCGATGCGCGCAACCTGCGCGCGCGTCTCGGCGGGCTTCGCCGAGCCGTCGATCCCGATCACGCGGCGCGGCCGGTCCTGCAGTGCGAAGCCGGCGATCATGCCGGCGTGCGTCGAGCCGGTCACGGCGCACACGATGACCGTGTCGAAGAAGACACCGAGCTCGCGCTCCTGCTCGGCGACCTCGCGCGCCCAGCTCGCGAAGCCCAGTCCGCCGAGCGGGTGGTCGGAAGCGCCCGCCGGAATCGCGTACGGCGTGCCTCCGGCCTGCTCGATGTCGTGGATCGCCTGTTCCCAGCTCTGCTTGAAGCCGATGCCGAAGCCGGCCTGCACGAGCCTCACGTCGGCGCCCATGATGCGGCTCAGCATGATGTTGCCGACCCGGTCGTAGACGACGTCCGGCCAGTCCACCCAGCTCTCCTGCACGAGCACGCAGCGGAGCCCGAGATGCGCCGACACGGCGGCAACCTGGCGTGTGTGGTTCGACTGCACGCCGCCGATCGAGACCAGCGTGTCGCAGCCGCGAGCGAGTGCGTCCGCGACGAGGTACTCGAGCTTGCGGGTCTTGTTGCCGCCGAAGGCGAGGCCGGAGTTGCAGTCGTCGCGCTTGGCCCAGATCGCAGCGCCGCCCAGATGGTGCGTCAGCCTGTCGAGCCGGTGGATGGGCGACGGGCCGAAGGTCAGTGGGTATCGCTCGAAGTCGTCCAGCATGATGACCCCGGCACACTACCGGCCGGAAATCGGCCCGGATGTGCGACGGCTACGTGTAGGACGCCGCCGGTCACTCGTCTGTTTGCAAGATCGCGAGCGCTTCGCTCCGCGTCGCGTGGATCGTCACGAACGTCGCGAGGCCCGCGACTCTCATGACGCGATGGATCGGCTCGGCCTCGGGCGGGATCACGAGCTCGAGACGACGATCCTGCTCCCACATGCGCTGGCACGTCGCGACGATCAGCCCGATCACCGTCGAGTCGAGGAACGTGCACGCGCCCAGGTCGACGAGCAGGCAGCTGTGCGCGCTCGCGCGCGCGAGCGCGTGGCTCAGCGCCTCCTTCGTCGTCAGGTCGTGCTCACCACGCAGCGTGGCGATGCCGATATCGGTTGCGACGGACTCCACCTCGACGGTGGGCCGGCTCCCGCGCTCGTTGCCGTCCATATGACCCCCTGCTTCCGATACGCCTGCCGGCCTACGCGTCGCCTGCGAGCGGCCGGCCCACGGGTGCGGCTCCACGGGGGTCAGGGGGGAGCCGCGCGCAGATGCTAGCCACGCAGAGCGTCCCTCACGCGAGGGATGCCTCTTGACATCTGACTTAGCCCGCCCTAACTTTAGGTAATCCTAACTCTCGGGCGAGCGTGCCCCTGAACGTGTGAGGCAAAGCAAGATGCATGTACGGCGTCGTCCCCCCCTACGAGCGTTGGTGCTGGGCGGCACGTTCGCATTCATGCTGGCTGGAGCTTCGTCTTCCGGCTTCGCTGCCGACACGGGTCAGGCCGCAGCTCGCGCCGGCACGATCACGCTCTACAGCGGCCAGCACGAGCAGACCGTCTCCCAGCTCGTGGGCGACTTCACGAAGCGCACCGGCATCAACGTCAAGGTGCGCTCGGCCGACGAGGCCACGCTGGCCAACCAGATCATCCAGGAAGGCTCGAAGTCGCCGGCAGATGTCTTCTTCGCCGAGAACCCGCCGGCCCTGCAGGTGCTGTCGGAGAAGAGCATCCTCGCCGCGGTGCCCGCGGCCACGCTGGCCGCCGTGCCTCGCGCACGCAGCGCTCCGTCGGGGGACTGGGTCGCGATCTCTGCCCGTGCGGCGGCGCTCGACTACAACACCGACAAGCTCAGGAAGGCCGACCTGCCCAAGTCGCTGCTGGATCTCGCGGCTCCGAAATGGAAGGGTCGCTTCGCGATCGCTCCCGGTGAGACCGACTTCCAGCCTCTGATCACGTCCATCGCGAAGGTGCGCGGGGACGCCGCCGCGCTCACGTGGCTGAAGGCCGTCAAGAAGAACGCGAAGGTGCTCGAGGACAACGAGCTGATCGCGGCGGCAGTCGACAAGGGCACCGTCGATGCCGGTCTCGTCGACCACTACTACTGGTATCGCGAGCGCGACGAGGTCGGCGCCGACAACACCCACTCTGCGCTCCACTACTTCGCCCCCCACGACCCCGGCATGCTCGTCGACGTCTCCGCCGCCGCAGTGCTGAAGTCCAGCAAGAACGCGGCCGACGCCCAGCGCTTCCTCGCCTACCTCGTGAGCAAGCCGGCGCAGACGATCATCGCCACCTCGGAGAGCTACGAGTACCCGCTGCGCCCCGGCGTGGTGAACCACAAGGTCATCCGGCCGCTCAGCTCGATCGTCCCGGCGCGGGTGACCGCAACGCAGCTCGGCGACGGCAAGGCCGCGCTCGCGATGCTGCAGCAGGTGGGGCTGCTCTAGACCATGAGTGCACTGGGCGGGATCGGGGCGGCACCGCTGGTACGGCGGCGTCGGCTCGGTCCCGCACCGCTCTGGCTGCTGGCGCTGCCGATCGGTGCGATCCTCCTGCTGCCCCTCGCGTTCGTCGGCGTGCAGGCGTCGAGCGCCGGCTGGACGAAGGCGATGCACCTCCTGCGCCTGCCGCACGTCGAGGAGCTCCTGCGCAACACGATCGAGCTCGTGGTGCTCGTGACGCCGCTCTGTGCCATCGTGGGCGCCGGCGTCGCCTGGCTGCTCGAGCGCACCGATGTACCGGGTCGCCGCTTCTGGGCCGTGCTGCTCGCGCTGCCCCTCGCCGTACCCGAATTCGTCAACGGCTACGCCTGGATCGGGCTGGACGATCGCGTCCATGGCCTGTGGGGCGCCGTGCTGGTGAGCACGCTCTCCTATTACCCGCTCGTGATGCTCCCTGCGATCGCCACGCTGAGGCGCGCGGACTCGGCGCTCGAGGACGTCGCGCGCAGCCAGGGCCTGCGCTCCTTCGCGGTCTTCCGGCGCGTGACCCTGCCGCAGCTGCGACTCGCGCTGCTCGGCGGCGGTCTGATCATCGCTCTGCACCTGCTCGCCGAGTACGGCGCGTTCTCGCTGCTCGGGTTCCGCACGTTCACGACGGAGATCTTCACCGAGTATCAGCTCGGCTTCGATGCTGCCTCCTCGGCGGTGCTCTCGCTCGTGCTCGTCGGGCTCTGCCTGCTGCTGCTGGGAGCGGAGTCCGGCCTCCAGGGCCGCACGCCGCCGACCGCGGAGGCCCCGTCGAGGCGGCGCCGCTCCCGGCTCGGGCTGCGCGCCGTGCCGGCGGTGGGCGCGCTCGGCGGTCTTGCGGCGCTGGCCGTCGGGGTCCCGGTCGGTGCTCTGGTCTACTGGATGGTCGTCGGCTCCTCCACCACGCTGCCGTCGGCGTCGATCGCCAGCGCGGCCGTCTCCACGGTCACGCTCGGGCTCGCAGCCGCGCTGGTCACGGCCCTCGCGGCCATCCCCGTGGCAGTGCTCGCCGTGCGCTACCCGACGCGGCTCGCGCAGTTGCTCGAGCGCAGCGCCTACATCGCGCGGGCGATGCCCGGCCTGATCATCGCCCTGGCGCTGGCGTACTTCGCGGTCCGGCACGCCTTCTCGCTCTACCAGTCCTCCGTGCTCCTGGTGATCGCCTACGCCGTGCTCGGCTTCCCGCTCGCGCTGATCGCCATTCGCCCGAGCATCGCCCAGGCCTCGCCCAGGCTCGAGGAAGCCGCTCGCTCGCTCGGGCAGCCGCCGCTGGCGGTCTTCCGGCGGGTCACGCTGCCCCTCATCGCGCCGGGGCTGGCGGCAGCCGTCTCGATCGTCTTCCTGTCGTCCGTGACCGAGCTGACGGCCACGCTCGTCCTCCGCCCGACGGGGACGGAAACGCTCGCGACGCGCTTCTGGACGTACAGCAGCGGGCTCGCCTACGGGGCCGCGGCGCCGTACGCGGCGCTGATGATCGCGATCTCCGCGGTCCCGACGTATTTCCTGGTGCGCTGGTTCGACGCCCTGGCGAGGACGAGCACGTGAAGCACACGAGCACCCTCACCGTCCAGGGCGTTGCCAAGTCCTACGGGTCGACGGCCGTCCTCAGCGACGTCGACCTGACCGTGCCGGCCGGCGGCTTCGCCGCCGTGCTCGGCCCGTCGGGATCCGGCAAGACCACGCTCCTGCGCATGATCGCGGGCTTCGATCAGCCCGACCGCGGGCGAATCGCGCTCAACGGCGACACGTTCGACGACGGCCAGCACCACGTCCCGGCGCACCGCAGGGGCATCGGCTACGTTCCCCAGGAGGGCCTGCTCTTTCCCCACCTCAGCGTCGCCGAGAACGTCGGCTTCGGTTTGTCCCGGCGCAGTCGGCGCGGGCAGCGGGTGAGCGAGCTGCTCGAGCTGATCGGGCTCGGCGGCCTCGGCCATCGTCGCCCCCACGAGCTCTCGGGCGGCCAGCAACAGCGCGTCGCCGTGGCCCGGGCCCTGGCTCCGGAGCCGCGCCTGATCCTGCTGGACGAGCCGTTCGCCGCGCTGGATGCGAGCCTGCGGGACAGCCTGCGCGCGGAGATCAAGCAGCTGCTCGCATCCCTCGGCACCACGGTCGTGCTCGTGACCCACGACCAGGAGGAGGCGCTGTCGCTCGCCGACATCGTCGCCATCCTGGACGACGGGAACATCGTCCAGCACGCCACTCCGCGCGCCATCTACCAGCAGCCGGAGACGCTGGCGGTCGCCCACTTCCTCGGCGAGACCAATCTCGTGCGCGCCCGCTTCGACGGCGGCACGGCGGTCACGCCCATCGGCGAGCTGCCGGTCGAGCCACGCGCGCACGGCAACGGGCAGGGCCTCGTGCTCATCCGCCCCGAGCAGATCGTGCTCACGCGCCTCGTCAACGGGCACCGGCCGCCGCTCACGGCCCGCGTGACGGCGGTCACCTACTTCGGTCACGACGCAATCGCGCGCCTCAGCCTCGAGACCAGTGCGGGAACGCTCGATCTGATCGCGCGAACCCGCGGCGACCAGGCCCCGCCGGTCGACGCCCACGTCACGCTGGCCTTCGACGGCACCATGCGCGCGTACGACGCTCCCTGAGCCGGCCTACAGCGCGGCGATCCGTCGTTCGAGCAGACGGCGTTCGGCGTCGTCGTGGGACAGCTCCAGGGCTCGGACATACGCGTCGCGGGCCTCGTCGGTGCGACCGAGGCGGCGCAGCAGCTCACCCCGGGTCGAGTGCAGGTAGCGGTAGTCGCCGAGCTCGATCCTGTCCGCGATCTCGAGCCCTGCCGCGGGACCCTGCTCCTCGGCGACCGCGATGGCCCGGTTGAGCTCGATCACGGGCGAGTCGGTGAGGCGTACGAGCTCTCCGTAGAGCGCGGCGATCTCGGCCCAATCGCGCGGCTCGTCCGCGTGCAGCGAGGCGATCGCCGCCTGCAGGACGTACGGGCCACGGCCGTGCAGGGCCAGCGCTCGCTCGAGCGCAGCCTGGCCCGCGGTGATCTGCGCTCTGTTCCACAGCGAGCTGTCCTGGTCTGCCAGCAGCACCAGCTCACCGTCCTGGAAGCGCGCCTCGCGGCGGGCGTCGTGCAGCAGCATCATCGCCAGCAGCGCGTGCACCTCGGGCTCGTCCGGCATCAGCTCAGCCAGGGCCAGGCCGAGACGGAGCGCCTCGGCCGCCAGGTCGCCTCGGCCGGCGTAGCCCTCGTTGAAGATCAGGTAGACGACTGCCAGCACGGCCGCGAGCCGATCGGGCAGGAGCTCGGGCGGCGGCACGCGGAACGGGATGCCGGCCGCCTTGATCTTGTGCTTGGCGCGCACGAGCCGCTGCGCCATCGTGGGCTCGGGGACCAGGAAGGCGCGGGCGATCTCGGGAGTCGTGAGGCCGCCCAGCGTACGCAGGGTGAGTGCGACCTGCGCCTCGGTGGCCAGCGCCGGATGGCAGCAGGTGAAGAGCAATTCGAGCCGCTCGTCGGGAAAGGTCGTCTCGTCCACGGTGTCCTCCGCCGCCTCGCGCACCTCCAGGAGCCGGGTCTTCGCCGCCAGCGTGCGATCGCGGCGGATGCGATTGATGGCCCGATTGCGCGCGGTCGTCACGAGCCACGCCCCCGGGCTGGCGGGGACTCCGTCCCGTGGCCAGCGCTCCGCTGCGATCGCGAACGACTCCTGCGCGGCTTCCTCGGCGAGATCGAAGTCGCCGAGGAAGCCGATCAGAGCAGCGAGGACGTAGCCCCACTGGTCGCGGAAGACCTGGTCGAGATTCGTCACCACTCCTGGATGGGTCGCACCTCGACGGCGCCGCCCATGCGCGCCGCGGGCACCCGCGCCGCCAGCGCGAGCGCCGCGTCGAGGTCGTCCGCCTCGAAGTGGAAGTAGCCGCCGATCGCCTCCTTGATCTCTGCGAACGGGCCGTCCGTGATCAGGGCCCGGCCATCCTGCACCCGCACCGTGCTCGCCGTCTCGGGGTCTGCGAGCGCGAGGCCGGGAGTCACGCCCGGGGTCTCGTTGATCGCCTTGTAGTCCGCGTAGACGGCGTTCTGCTCGTCCTCGGACAGACGCCCCCACTCCTCGGGCGAGCGTGGCGTCGGGGTGGTGCCCTGGTGGATCAAGAGCATGAACTTCATCGCTTCCTCCTTACCGGAATGGACGCGTATGAGACAAACGGGGAACGCGAAAATCGACAGGTCGCCACGGAAATCGCTCGTGTAGGGTGCCGTGCCATCGTCGCCGAGCCACTCAGAGTCTGCCTCTCGGGGGCCCTCGGCGCCGTCGGAAGCGCGCTCGTTGCGCCGATCGCCGGGGCGGAGGATCTCGTCCTGCAGTCGGCCGTCGCGCGGCGCAAGATCGGCCGCGACATCGGCGACGTGCTGGGCGGCGAGCGCGTCGGGGTCGCGATCACCGACGACATCGAGGGCGCGCTCGACCTCGGGCCGGACGTCCTCATCGACTACACCCATCCGGGGATCGTCAGGCGCCATGTCGCCCTCGCCCTCGCGCGCCGCGTGCCTGTCGTGATCGGAACGACAGGGTTGTTCGACGAGGATTTCGACGAGATCGACGCGGCGGCGCGAGCCGCCGGCGTGGGCGTCGCGACGGGCAACTTCTCGCTCACGGCAGCGCTGCTCCAGCACCTCGCGCGGATCGCCGCGCGGCACATCGCGAGCTTCGAGGTGATCGAGCACAACCCGGCCAGCAAGCCCGACGTGCCGAGCGGCACGGCCCGCGAGCTGGCCGAGGTGCTCTCGCGCGAGCGCGTCTCTCCGGCAGCGGGAGCTTCCGTCGAGCTGATCGGGCCCGTCGAGGCGCGCGGCGCCGCCGTGAGCGGCGTCCCCGTGCACGCAGTGCGCCTGCCCGGCACGAGCCCCAGCGTGGAGGTCGTCTTCGGCGCTCCGGGCGAGCGCCTGACGATCCGCTGCGACGAGCTGGGCGATCCGGCCATCTTCGTGATGGGCACGCTGCTCGCGGCGCGCCGGGTGAAGAACCTCACCGGAATCGTGCGCGGGCTCGACTCGCTGCTGTTCGACAGCTAAGAGCCGCTCAAGCGCTCGGTTGCCCGACCCGATACCGAGACCGTGAAGCGTCTCCGACGATACGGGGCTGCGTGCCTGCTGGTGGTGCCCCTCCTGTGCGTCGCGGTCATTCAGCCGCAGGCTGCCCTGGCCGACGGCGATCCCGCGAGCGACTACTTCCCGACGGTCGACATCTTCGTGCCGCTGGACCCGCCACCGGCGACCAATCTGCAGAAGGATCTCGACAACCTCGTCTTCGCCGCCAAGCGCCGGGGCTACGTCGTCAAGGTCGCCGTGATCGGCTCGCGTACCGATCTGGGAGCCGTGCCGCAGCTGTTCGGCAAGCCCGGGACCTATGCGAAGTTCCTGGGCGCCGAGATCCGCACCTTCTACACGGGCCGCCTGCTGATCGTCATGCCACAGGGCATCGGCGGCCGCAACGTGCCTGCGAGCGAGCTGCGCGCGCTCCGCAACGTGACGATCGCCGCAGGGAGCTCGGACGAGCTGGTGCGCACCGGCATGGCGGCCGTGCGCGCCGGTGCGGCCGCGGCCGGGGTGGAGCTGCCCGTCCTGCCGCCCACGCCTGCCGGCGTGACCACGAGCACGCCGGTGCCGACCGTGCACTCCACGGCGAGCGCCGACCCGGCATCGTCGACCTCGTCCTCCTCGTCGTCGTCGAGCGCGACAGTGATCCTCGTCGCGGCAGGCGCCGCGTGCCTCGTCCTGACCGCAGGCGGGGCGGTCTTCGCGCGCTGGAAGCAGAGCGACGAAGCTCCGGACGCCGGCTAACGCCGCCGTACGAGACCGGCGGGCTTGCCGCCTCGCTCCTCGACCCACCTCGCCAGGCTGTCGGCGCCGCTGCGGCGGGCGTTGTCGAGTGGCGTCAGATCGTCGTAGCCGACCCAGTTGATGTCGGCTCCGCGCTCGGCGAGATACTCGGCTGCCGCCTGCTGGTCGCCGTGGCAGGCCTGCCAGAAGGCCTCGGTGATCTCGTCGGGCGACGGTGGCGGTGCCTCGGCGAAGCGCTGCTCGATCGTTTCCGTCAGGCCGAGCGCAGCGGCGTGCCAGAGCTTGACGTGCGCGCCACGCTCGACGAGGCGGCGCGCCGCATTCCACTGCCCGAAGCCGACGGCGTTGTCGAGTGGCCCTCCGACGTCGTTGAACGCGCCGGGCGCCTCGATGTCCGCACCGCCCTCGAGCAGCGCGTCGAGGACATCCACGTCGTCGCTGCTCGCGGCCCAGTGCAGTGGCGTCTGGTTGTGCGGCCCCTCATAGCGGGCGCCGACGTCTGCGCCCGCAGCGAGCAGCGTCCTGACCGTCTCCGCGCCGTTCGGGAAGTGACCGGGCCAGTCGCACGCCACGTGCAGCAACGTCAGCGTCTGGCCCCGCCCGCGAACGATGCGCGCCGTTGCGAGCTCGGGCTCGCCCGCCAGCAGCCGTCCGAGCGTGTCGACGTCGCCGCGGTGAATGGCCTCGATCGCCTCGCTGCCAGGAGGCTGATCGGCAGGGATCCTCAGCACGCGCCAAGGGTAGCCGCCGGCAGGCAGCACCGGGCACATTCATGTCAGTGTCATCTGCCGCCCGTACAGTCGCCGACCCTGCCGGGCCCGTCCGGAGGGTCACCGACGCGCGGAGGAGCGCATGCGATCTGCAGTGTTCGAACGTCCACGGCTCGTCGTTTCCGCCTCGCTCGTGATCGCGCTCCTCACGGCGGGCGTCACGGCAACGCGCGCCCCGGCCGCACCCGAGGCCCGTGCCCTCCCGCCGATCCCGGCCGGCCTGACCGCCCTGGAGTCGAACGCGGAGGACCTCGTCGACGACGCCCTCGGGCATGACCGCACGCGGGTTGTCGCCACCTCCAATGCGCTCTCTGCGAGCGCCGGTGCAACGACCGGAAAGACGCTGCTTGCCGCGGGGGTGCCTGCCAGGCAGATCGCCCTCGTCCGCGCCCGCGTCGCGCGCGTCGCACGGGACGCGCACGCCGCTCCCTACGTCGTCGTCGCCCTGGATGCGAACGCGGTGTCCACTGCCGTGACCGAGCTGTATCTGCACTTCGCCGACCGCGTCCCCATCGCCGTGCGGCGCCTGGACACGATCGACCGCGACGCCCAGCTGCGCTCGCTCGCCGGCCAGCGTGCCGCCGTCCCGCTCGTCGTCGTGGAACTCGAGAAGACCTGGGCGCCGTTGCGGCAGCACGTGATCGACCATGGCGGGCAGACCGTGGCGGCGGCCTACGCGCGTCACGTCGCGGCCATGAAGCACCTCGCTGCCGCGGGCGGCAGCCCGTTCCGCAACGAGGCCGTCAATGGCCTGAACATCGTCGACGAGCTCGAGGGCGTCTTCATGTAATCACCCGTCCCGGGTGACGACACCCCATACGCTGCAGGTCTGCTGCGCGGCATGGTTCCGACACGCGTGACTGCCGACATGATCGCGGTGTGTGGCCGGCGGCGCGTTGACGTCAGGCGCCGCTCGCCTCACTGCGGCAGACTGCGGCGATGACCGACCTCCCGCTCACGGGTGGCTGTAACTGCGGCGCCGTTCGCTACGAGGTGACCGAGCCACTCGTCGTCGCCAGCTACTGCCACTGCAAGCGCTGTCAGCGTCGCAGCGGCACCGGAGCCTCCGCGAACGCCCACCCCGCGCCCGGCGCGTTCACGATCGTCGCCGGCGAGGACCGGCTGCGCGTGTGGAAGCCCGAGAGCGGCGGCGAGAAGTGGTTCTGCGGCGACTGCGGCTCTGCGATGTTCGGCCGAAACACGGGCCACGCCGATCCGATCGGCATCCGCATGGGCACGTTCGACGAGGACCCGGGGATCCGCCCGAGCGTCCGGCAGTTCGCGGCCTACGCCGCGTCCTGGGAGCCGATTCCCGACGACGGCCTGCCGCGCTTCCCCGAGAGCCGCCACGCCCCGAGCTGACGACTCAGGCGGACACGCGCAGTGCGAGCACGTCCTCGCCGTCGAACACCTCACCGGTAGCGGCGAACCCGTAGCGCAGGTAGAACCCGATGGGCGAATCCGGCCCGGGCACGACGGACGTCAGCAGCGTGTCGAAGCCCGGCCGTGTTCGCAGGTAGTCGATCGCGAGGTCGAGCGCGGCCGTCCCCAGGCCCTGGCCCTGGCGGCGAGCGTCGATGAGCAGGCGCCAGAGGAAGTACGGCCCCAGGTACTCCGGATGCCCGTCGGGAATGCCGTCGCTGAGCATCACGAAGCCGACAGGCTCGTCCCCGGCATAGACCGCGCGATACCACGGGCAGGCGGCCGGAGTGACGGCAGCCTCCACGAGGGACTCCGCCACTCCGGCGACATACGTCTCCTGATCCGGAGTCACGGCCAGCGACTCGACAGCGCGCCGGTTGGCGTCGGTGATCTCGCGCAGGGAGACGTGTCGCGGGCCGGCGCCCATGGACGGGGAGCCTGACAGGCCCGACCACGCCGCGGTGGTGCGCGTGCTACCTGCGCAGGCCCACGAGCGCCAGGATGGCGGCAGGCCTGGTCAGGATCCGCCTGGTCACGCCAGTCGCGGAAGGCTGCACCGCGGCTTCGATGCGAGTCGCGGCGACGTGCTCGCGATGCATGCGCCGCAGCGCCGCCTCCTCGCTCTCACGCGCTCGATGCCCTCCGCCGAACGATCTCGTCGGGTCGACCCTGGGCAGATGGTTGTACATCACGCGCCTCCTATCCGGGAACGCACTCCGCTTGCGAACGCAGCTCGTCCAGCAGCGCGTACGCGGCGTAACGCGCCTCGATGGGATGAGAACCGAACGCGGGCGAGGCCGGGTGCGAAGCCAGCTCCAGGATGCGCGGGAGCGCCTGCTCGGCGATCTCGACACCGGGGTTGCGGAGCATCGACACGATCTCCCGCATCGGCTCCGCCACGGCGACGCGATTCGGATACGGGATCCGCGGCCAGTAGTTCATGGCGTGCCGCGGGGTCAAGGCGGTTTCGAGCGAGATCTCGAGCGTGCCGGCGAGACTCCACCTGCCGCGCGACACTCCGGGTGCTCCCGTCCCTGTTGCCATCCCGTGCTCCCTCATCGAGAAGGTGACCGCTGCTGTGCGTCCACGCTAGGACGCGTGCCGGGCCGGCGCCGTGGGCGCGCGCACGCTGTGAACATGACCGCCGTCACACCCACGGCGATTGCGCAGGGAGCGATCCCCTCGCTAGCCTCCGCGAGTGCCCGCCGACCCCTCCGTCACGTTCGTCGTGGAGCCCTCCGACGCCCCCGCCTCGGTCGAGTTACAGAGCGCGTATTTCGCAGAGATCGCCAGGCGCTATCCGGGCTGGAGCCCCGACCTCATTCCCAGCGCCGACCCGGCCGAAGTCGCACATCCGCTCGGCGCCTGGGTCAATGCCTATCTGGACGGCGTGCCCGTCGGTTGTGGCGGGGTGAAGCGCCTCGACGCGTCTGCGGCAGAGCTCAAGCGCATCTACCTCGCCGACGCGGCACGCGGACGCGGCCTCGGCCGGCGACTCCTCGAACAGCTCGAGCAGCAGGCACGGGATCTCGGCTACGAGCGTCTCCGGCTCGACACGGGCGATCTCCAGCCAGAGGCGCTCGGCCTCTTCCAATCCGCCGGGTACGACCAGATACCCGACTACAACGGCAATACCTGGGCCACGTACTGGATGGAGAAACTGCTCTAGTCGCCGCCGTTATCCGGCCCGGAACGCGCTCAGCGTCGCCAGCGAGGTGGCGTCCACCCCGTGCCCTGCTCGAGCTCGGACCTACCGCTTGATGATGTTGTGGATCTCGATGACCTCGGGCGGACCGGCGAGCTCGATGCCGGACGCTGCGAGGATCGGCATCAAGCGCTGGCCGAACGCCTCGAACTGCTCCATCGAGTCCCAGATCTCGCTGACGCGGAAGCTGCCGCCCGAGTTGAAGGCGACGTGATAGTCGAGCCCGTCGGGCGGAAACTCACCCGATCCCTCGATGCGGGGCATCGTCTCGTCGTACTGCTGGGCGGACATGCCCGGCGCTCCGGTAAAGCGGACAAGGATGCTCATGCCGTCCCTCCATGGTTCGGGTGTGGCGAGCCTACTCCAGTTCGCTCACCGGTAGGCGTCAGGTGCTCAATCCCAGGCACGAGAAGGATGAGTTCTTCGCTACGGCACGAGCACGAACTTGACGCCGTCGGCCGCGCGCGAGCGGGCGAAGAGACGCTCGAAGTCGGCCAGCTCGGCAACGCCGGTGATCAGCGGCTCCAGCTGGATCGCGCCGCCGGCCAGCAGGCGCAGCGCGCGGTGCCAGGCGACCGGGTTCGCCGCGAAGCCCGAGCGGACGCGCAGCTCCTTGAAGCAGATCTCGTCGAAGGGCACGGTCACCGGCGCGCCGCGCAGCCCCATCTGCACCACGGTGCCGCCGCGGGAGACGACCTCGAGCGCCGTCGCGATCGCGGGCTCGGCGCCCGAGCATTCGATGACGACGTCGGGCGCGTTGCCCGGGAAGGGCCGATCCGCGCTGGACGTCTCGAAGCCGAGACTGCGGGCAAGCCTGAGCCGCGCCTCGTCGGTCGCCGCACCGCGGACATGCACATGACCGCCGTTCGCCCGCGCCACCTGCGCGGCCAGCAGCCCGATCGCGCCGGGCCCGAGCACGAGCACCTCGTCTCCTGCATCGACGCTCGCGGGATCCGAGAGCGAGTTGCAGACGCAGGCGAGCGGCTCGCAGATCGCCGCCGCGGCGTCGCTGAGCGCGTCCGGTACCAGGTGGAGATTGCGAGCCGGCACGCGGATGCGAGGCGCGAATGCGCCGTCCACGTGCGAACCGAGCGACGCGCGCTGCGGACAGATGCTGGGCCGCCCGGCGCGACACCAGCGGCAGGCACCGCACGTCGAGAAGAACGTCTCCGCCGTCACCCGCGCATCTCCCCAGGCTTCGTCCACGGCCGGCCCGAGCTCGACGACCCGCCCGCAGAGCTCGTGACCCATGGTCACCGGAGGCAGGCATGGGTACTCCCCCGCCTCGATGTGCAGGTCGGTTCCGCAGATGCCCGCGGCCAGGAGCTCGATCACGACCTCTCCGGGACCGGCGATGGCGCCTGGGCGCTCGGCGTAGGCAACGTGTCCGGCACCTGCGGCCAGCTTCGCAACGCCCTTCATGCGGTGCCGCTACGAGGCCTGCGCGAACACGCTCGAGACCAGCTCTCGGCGGCTGCGCACGCCCACCTTCTCGAACACCGACTTCAGGTGGTCCTGCACGGTGTGCCGCGAGATGACGAGCCGCTCGGCGAGCCCGCGCGTGTCGAGGCCTTCGATCAGGAGCGCGACGAGCTGGCATTCGCGGGGCGTCAGCCCGGAGGCGCGCGACACCAGTCCGAGCACATCGTCGACCCCTGCGGCGCGGATGCTCACGGCAACACCCGCGGCGCTTCCGTCGAGTCGCGCCGCCTCGACGATCGCCCAGCCGCCGTGGGCACAGCGCGCGCGGACGCGCGCCGGCCGTTCCGGATCCTCGCCACGCTCGATCGCCGTGAGCCTGCCGACGACGTTCCAGACGAGGCCGGGAATGCCGTCGGGATACGGGGTGTCGGCGGGATTGAGCGCGTGCAGCCAGGCGCGGGCCGCGTTCGTCGCGCCGCACGGGCGCAACTGTGCATCGAGCAACAAGACGCCCATCTCCGCCGGCGCGACGGCAGGGCCGTCGATCGGAGTCACCGCCCGCCGACGCAGCGCGCGAGCCAGCGCGGAGGAGACGGTGCGCATCAGTTGCGCGTCCTCGGCCGAGAACGGCGCGTCGTCGCTGTTGCGATAGAAGCGGAAGTCGCCCCAGTTGCCCTGCTCGTCGGTCGCGACGCACGCGAGCTCGTCGCCGACGCCGTAGTGCGTGAAGACGTTGCGCCAGCGGCCCGCACGGGCGAGATCGCCGCCGGTCGCCGCACTCAGGACGCCCACGTGATTGCGGCCGCGCGCGAGCATGGCGTGGTTGTTGACATCCCCCAGGCCGGCTTCGTGGAGGTTGAGATGCGGCAGGTCGCAGCTCCAGTCGTTGTGGCCGATGCCGTGGCTGATCACGAGCGTGTCGGGATCGAGCAGCAGCGAGCACCAGCGATCGAAGCCGATCGTCGCCTGCAGGATCTCGATCGCCTCGCGGCGCAGGACGTCGAGGTCCGCGCTGGAGTCCGCGAGCGCTTCGACGCGCTCACGACACCGCTGACGCTTCCACTCGCTCGCCACGTGTTCACAGTAACGCGCGAGCCGCGGCGACGGAATCCCAGCTTTGTGGGGGTCGGGGGTCGTGCAATTCCCAGCCATGTGGGATTGGCCGGCGGACTGCCCTCCGGCAGCCTCCTGGTGAGCCCGGCAGCCGCCGGGAACAGCAAACGGAGGTCTCCCATGTCTCAGATGCAAGAAGCTCCGGCAGCCGAGCCGTTCGCGCTCGCCAATGGTGACGGCGAGCGGATCTGGTTCCTCAACACGGAGATGACGATCAAGGCGACGGCCGCGTCGACCGGCGGCGAGCTGTTCCTCATGGAAGCGTGCGTGCCGGCCGGCTTCTCGCCGCCGCTGCACGTGCACCACGACGAGCACGAGGCGTTCTACGTGCTCGAGGGCGAGCTCGAGGTTGCCTGCGGCTCGGAGCGGTACCGCGCCGGCGCGGGCGCATTCGCATTCCTGCCGAGCGGGATCGCCCACACCTTCTTCGTGGTCGAGGACGCGCGCGTCCTCACGATCGCCGTGCCGGGCGGCGTCGAGGGCTTCTTCCGGAGCGTCGGTCGCCCTGCGGAAGGCCCCGGGATGCCGCCTCCCTCCGACATCGACGTCGACGCGTTGCGGCAGGCCGCGGCGCGCTTCAACACCGAATTCGTCGGGCCGCCCCTCGCCCCGTCCTGAGGCCGAGCCGGCCCTACGCGCCGAGCCCGCCGGGTGGCGGGCTCGGCGCGCTCGGTAGCACGCGGCGTCAGAACAACGGATGCACGAACGGCACCGCGCAACTCGCGACGGATGCGATGAGCACGCGAGCCGCCGCACCGGCACCTCCACCGGAGAGTGCGCTGCGGAGCTGCCGGCGGGATTTGATGCCCAGTTTCGGGTACACCTTGCGAAGATGCCATTCGACCGTCCGCGCGCTGATGAACAGCTGCGCGCCGATCTCCGGGTTGGTACGCCCGTCACCCGCGAGTCGAGCAATCTGCTCCTCCTGCGCCGTGAGCTCGTCGCGCGTTTCAGCCACCCGCTTGCGCACCGTCTCGCCCGTGGCGAGCAATTCGCGGCGCGCGCGCTCGGCGAAGCCGTCCATGCCGTTCTCGATGAACATCTCGTGCGCCACGCGTAGTTCTTCGCGCGCGTCCGTCCGCCGGCGCGCGCGACGCAGCCACTCGCCGTACAACAGGTGCGCGCGGGCGAGCGCCACGTGGATGCGAGTACGTCCGAGGCGTTCGATCGCCTCTCGATGCAGGCGCTCGGCGGTCTCGCCTTCGTGGAGCAGCGCGCGGGCCCGCGCTTCGACTCCCAGCGCCCAGTCCGTGCCGCAGGCGTCCGCCATCTCTGCAAACTCCTGCATGGCTCCGTGAGCGCGGTCGGCGTTCCCGCTCCTGACGGCTGCCTCGATGAGCTCAGGCGCCACCCAGGTCGCCAATCCGAGCTCGTAGGGCCGCGCGGCGAGCCGCTCGGCCGCCGCCAGGGCTTCCTCGTAGCGACCGAGGCTGTTGTAGAGCAGCGCGCTCGTCCACTCGGCGGCGATGAGCCAAAGGCCTTCGCCCCGGAGGTCCACGTCCTGCCGACTGGCGTTCAGGAGAGCCTGGACCTCGAGCTCACGTCCGGCGTAGGCAGCCAGGAAGAGCGCTCCGTGCCGGTTCGCCTGCCCACCGGTCGCCTCGCTGACGGTGTCCGCCTCCGAGGCCAGAGACGCCGCCACCGCGCGCTTCCCGGCGTACACCTGCATGGTGGAGCGTTCGGCGAGCGCGAGAGGCAGCACGGACAGCGCTCCAGTACGACGCGCGAGCAGCTCCTGTCGCTGCGTGAACTCATCCCAGTTCGCATCGTCGCCAAGAGCTCGGGCGACATGACAGGCGAGCCACAGCCACCGCAGGGCGTCCTCCTCGGACATGCGCTCGTCGCGAAAGGCGGCTACGCCGTCTTTCAGGAGCGGCGCGCCCGCAACGTAGCCCTTCGTGGTCAGCACGGATAATCCGTCGAGGAGCAGATCGCTTGCCCGCGGCGACCTCGTGGATCCGCTCCAGTCGGCGGCCAGGACGGCCTCGGCCACCTCGCGAGCACCGACCCCGTCAGCCAGCCGGCCCGCGACCAGCGCCGCGGAGAACGCGTCGAGATACGTCTCACGAGCCAGCGTCGGATCCAGCGACTCGAGGCGCTTGGCCGCCTTGACGAGGAGCGGGGGCGCGTCGCGTCCGCGAGTGATCGAGAAGGTCATCTGCGCGCGAAGCAATTCGACACGGGCGCGATCCAAGTCGTCGAGCGGCCCGACCTCTGCGACGCCGAGCAACTGCAGCGCAGCGTCCGGCGCGCCGGCACGGTGCTTGCTCTGCGCAGCGGCCAATGCGCGGCGCGCGCGCCGACCCGGCTCAGGCGTGAGCTCGGCGGCTCGCTCGTAGAACGCCGCCGCCGCTGCAAGGCCGCCCCGCGCCTGAGCACGCCCGGCGGAGCGCTCGAGCTCTCCCGCGACCTCCTCGTCGAGTGCGGGCACGGCCTGTGCTCGATGCCAGGCACGACGGTCCGGATCGATCTCCGGATCGGTCACTTCCGCCAGCGCACGGTGAGCATCGCGGCGGGCCTCCCGCGTGGCCGCTCGATAGACCGCCGAGCGCACGAGGGGGTGACGAAAGCGCACCTGCGCGCCGAACGCGATGAGATCGGCCGCCTCAGCGGGTCCGGCCGCGTCGACCCCGACGCCGAGCTGCTCGGCTGCACGCCACAGCAACACCGGATCGCCAACGGGCTCGGCAGCCGCCAGGAGCAGGAGCAGCCGCGTCGCCGGTGGAAGTGACAGCACGCGCTGCCGGAAGCTGTCCTCGATGCGATGCGAGAGCGCCGGCGCGTGCGGCAGCCCGAACCCACCTGCCAGCTCCCCCGGTGACACCGCATGCGTCAGCTCGAGCAGCGCCAAGGGGTTGCCACGCGTCTCGGCCACGATTCGGTCGAGCACACGCTCGTCGAGCGGACCGGTGAGCACCGATCGCAGCAGCGTGCGCGCATCACGATCGGCCAAACCATCGATCACGAGCGCTGGAAGGCTCGTCAGGTGATGTCCATGGCTTGGCTCGCGCATTCCGAAGACCATCGCCACCCGATCCGCGCCGAGTCGCCGTGCCACGAAGGCAAGCGTCTGCGCCGACTCCCCGTCCAGCCACTGACCATCGTCGACGACACAGATGAGAGGTCGCTGCTCCGCGGCGTCGGAGAGCAGGGTCAAGACGGCCAGGCCGACCAAGAACCGATCCGGAGCGTCTCCGTCTCGGAGGCCGAATGCGGTACTCAGCGCGTCGCGCTGAGGGCCCGGCAACTCGGCAACCCGATCCAACATCGGCGCGCACACCTGGTGCAGCCCCGCAAACGCGAGTTCCATCTCGGACTCGATGCCCGCTGCACGCGCAACGTCGCAACCCTGAGCCTGCTCGATCAGGTACTCGAGCAGGGCGGACTTACCGACACCTGCCTCGCCGCGCAGGACGAGTACCTGGCTCTCACCAGCCCGGGCATTGGCAACGATGCGACCAAGCGCCTCGCACTCGGCGCGCCGGCCATGCAGCCCTTGCCGAGGAAGGGGATTCGCCACCGCACGGCCATGCTACACACGTAGCACCGCTTCTCGGAACCGTCGTGCGGTCCTACCGCGAGAGCGCGAAAGGCCCGCAATTGCGGGCCTTTCGTCGCTCGCGCGTCGGGCCTGCCGGCCCGCTCGCGGTCGTACCGGTGGCTCACACTCCCACGTGAACGGATGCGACAGCTCCCACCGCCTCCAGGATCACCTCGGCCACCGCCTGTGGCTGCGAGACCATGATCACGTGGGAGCCTTCGACTTCGGTGATCGTGGCGCCGGCCCGCTCCGCCATCGAGCGGGACGCATCCGTGCCGACCGCCCGATCGCCGGTCGCGACGACGGCCCAGGACGGCCTGTCCTTCCACGCGGGCGGCCCCGAGGGCTGCGTGAATGCGAGCTCGGAGATCGGCCGCTGGGTGACTCCGATGAGTGCCACGTCCTGATCGGACAGATCGCTCGCGAAGGCCTCGCGGACCTTCGCCGGGTCGATGGAGAACTCCATCTTCGCTCCGCCGTCGCCGTCCGGATACTTGCGGGGGACGAGCGCGCTGTTCAGGACGCTGTCCTTCGAGTCGGCTGCGACTGCGCCGAGGGCCTCGCCCTCCTCCGGGGCGAAGGCCGCCACGTAGACGAGGCCGACGACGTTCTTCACGTCGGTCGCTGCGTTCGTGATGACCGCTCCACCGTAGGAGTGGCCGACGACGAGGATCGGTCCTTCGATCTGCTGGAGGACCGACGCGATGTAGGCGGAGTCGGCCTCGATCCCACGCAGCGGGTTCGGAGGCGCCGTCACCGACAGGCCCTTTGCCTGCAGTCGCGGAATCACGCCGTTCCAGCTCGACGCATCGGCGAACGCGCCGTGGACGAGCACGACGGTCGGTTGTGTCTCGGACATGTGTGCTCCCTTCGTCAACGGATGGGGCGGAATGCCGCGCGGACCTCGCTCGCGAGCTGCTCGTGCTCCTGCCACGCGGCGAAGTGGTTGCCCCTGTCCACTTCGTTGAGGTACATCTGTTGCTCGCTGCGTTCGTTTGCACCGTGATCGTCGCTCGCCGCGGCTCCGCTCGCGCCCGTGGTACACCCTGGTGCGTGCCGTGGCGCCAACTGGTCGGTGCCGGCTCCCTGGCTACGACGGACCGGCGGAAGCAGAACCGATGCAGGCAGCCTAGGGGCGAGGTGATCACCCGCTACGGGTGACTCCACCGGCCGAGCGAAAGGAAGACCACGATGGAACACATCCGCTTGGGAACGACGGGCTTGAAGGTGAGCCGCCTCGCACTCGGCTGTATGAGCTACGGCGACCCGGCCACCCCGAACGCGCACCCGTGGGCGCTCACCGAGGACAGGGCGCAACCGTTTCTCCGGCAGGCTGTCGAGCTCGGCGTGACGTTCTGGGACACCGCGAACGTGTACCAACTCGGCACGTCGGAAGAGATCGTCGGGCGGGCGATCGCACGCTACTCACGGCGCCAGGACATCGTGCTGGCGACGAAGGTGCGCGGAAAGATGCACGACGGCCCAGGTGGAGAAGGCCTGTCGCGCAAGGCGATCCTCGAACAGCTCGATGCGTCACTGAGGCGTCTCGACACGGACTACGTCGACCTGTACCAGATCCATCGCTTCGATCCGGATACGCCGGTCGAGGAGACGATGGAGGCGTTGCATGACGTCGTCAAGGCGGGCAAGGTGCGCTACATCGGGGCGTCCTCGATGTACGCGTGGCAGTTCGCGAAGCTCCAGCATGCCGCGGATCTCGGCGGCTGGACACGGTTCGTGTCCATGCAGAATCAGTACAACCTGTTACGCCGCCATGACGAGAGCGAACTGATGGCCATGTGCGGCGACATGGGCGTGGGTCTGGTGCCGTACTCCCCGAACGGGAAAGGCCGCCTCGCACGCCCGGCCGGTGAGCAGAGCGCGCGCTCCAGTACGGACAAGGTCGTCCAGGCGTTCGACTCCCCGTACGACGAACCGGTCATCAACGCGGTCCAGACGCTCGCGGAAGCGCGCGGCGTCAGCATGGCCCAGGTCGCCCTGGCCTGGGTCCTGCGCAACCCGCTGGTGTCGGCGCCGATCGTCGGTGCAACCAGGCCCCACCACCTGCAGGAGGCAGTCGATGCGCTCGGCCTGGCGCTGACCGACGAAGAGGTGCTGGAGCTCGAACGGCCCTACCACCAATACGGGCCGTCCTGGTACTAGCGCGTCTGCCGGTAGACCGCGCCCCGAGCGACGACGCGGGCGAGCGCGGCCTCGTCCCAGTCGGGCGCACGCGTGACGAGCTCGGGCTGGTACTGCTGACCCGGATAGCCGATCAGCCGGCGGACGGCCGGATCCGTGTAGTAGGCGCCCGTGACCGCCAGGGTCAGCGCCGCGAAGCCGGCCTCGTCGCTCGCCTGGAGCCGGCGCAGGACGTCGCCGGGCTCGCCGGCCGCATCTGCGAGGACGCGGGCGAGCAGCGGCTCGAGGTCGGGACGCGCGGCGAGCACGCGATCGAGCCCGGCGCGATGCACGCCGGCTTCCGTCGCGCTGGGCATGCCCGAGGCTGCGGGGACGAGCACATCGGCGAGTGCGCCCAACCGCTCCCGGTCGAGTGTGCTCATGCCGGCACTGCCTGGCGATGGGCGGTCTCGATCAGGCGCTCCGTGCAGCGCAGGCTGACGGCGGCGATCGTCGCGCTGGGATTGACGCCGGCAGACGTCGGGAAGACGCTTCCGTCGTAGATGTAGAGGTTGGGCACGTCGTGCGCGCGGCCGTCGGCGTCGACGACCGACGTGGCGGGATCGTCGCCCATCTTGCAGGTACCGAGAAGATGCCAGCCGCAGTCGCGCATGAGCGGCGTGGCGACCGTCTTGAGCGCTCCCGCCGCGGCGTGCGCCTCGTGCAGTCGCTCGAGATGGAAGTCGAGCAGCGCGCGCGTGTTGTCGGAGTTGCGGTAGACGATCCTGGGCGCCGCGACGCCATCCGAGTCGGTGAGCTGCGCGTCGAGCGCGACGTAGTTGGAATCCTCGGGCAGGTCCTCGGCGATCACGCCCCACTCCAGTCCTCGGCCGAGCTGCTCGCGCAGGTTGCGGTGCAGGCTCTCGCCGAAGCGCTCCTCCAGCGGAGCTCCGCCGTAGGCGGCTCGCAGGCCGAGCGGCCCGCCGGTCGACATGACCTGCCACTTTCCCCCGCGCACGAAGCCGCGCGACTCGTCGGTCTCGTAGAACTGCATCGACTGGATCGTCTGGCCGGTCGGCCCGAGCCAGCTCTCGAGCGGCTCGTCGTAGAACCCGACCACGGCCGCGTAGGGATGCATCATGAGTCGCTTGCCGACGAGGCCCGAAGAGTTTGCGAGCCCGGAGAGCTGCAGGAGCCGGGGCGTCCCGACGCCGTTCGCGCAGACGATCACCACGTCGGCAGCCTGGTGCTGCTCGCGCCCCGCTCGATCGATGTACGTCGCACCGCTCGCCCGGCCGCGAGCGTCCGTCGTGATGGCATTCACTCGTGCCCCGGTGACGAGCCGCGCGCCGCGCTCGAGCGCCTCGGGCCAGTGCGTGAGATCGGTCGTGGCCTTCGCGCGGTCCGGGCACCCGGTGAGGCAGGTGCCGCGGAGTCCACACGGGCGCAGGTTCCCGTGCGCGCGAGAGGCGATCGACTGCGGCCCCGGCCACCAGTGCCAGCCGAGGCGGTCCATGCCCGCGGCCGCTCGGCGGCCGATCTTGCCGATCGGCAGTGGCGGCAGTGGCGGGCCTCGGCCCGCGGGATAGGCCGGATCGCCGGCTGCGCCGGAGACCGCGAAGTCGTGCTCCACTCGCTCGTAGTACGGCGCGAGGTCGTCGTAGGTGAACGGCCAGTCGTCGGCGATCCCGTCGAGCGACCGCACGCGGAAGTCGGATGGCAGGAAGCGCACCCAGTGCGCCGAGTAGAGGATCGTGCTGCCCCCCACGCCCGACCACATCAGCGGATTCACGTCGGACTCGGACGTCTCGCAGGGATAGTCCGCCCCGAGACCGCGCACGTTCGGATTCGGGTGCCACCGCCGGGACGAGAGCAGCTCCCACTCCGGCTTCGAGCCGGGGAACTCGGAGGGATCGGTCCAGCCGCCCTGCTCGAGGCAGACGACGCCGAAGCCGGCACGCGCGAGGCGCAGCGCCGCAACGGAACCGGCCACGCCGGCCCCGACGATGAGCACATCTGCACGCTCCGGCCGCGCCGCGTTCACTCCGCGAGTCTACGAACCGCCTCGACGCCTCCGCTCCACATCCTCGGAGGCGCCCGATACGTGGTGGAGCGCTACGCCGTTCCGCCGCCGATGTCGCGGTCCGTCCCGCCGTTCGCACCGGTGTCGGTGCCGACGTCCCCACCGGAGCCGGTGCCGACGCCGGGAGCGGGAATCTCGGGCGGGGGAGTCTTGTGTGTCTGTGTCCACCAGTAGACGCCACCGGCGATGCCGGCGATCACGATGATGGCGACGATGATCCATGGCCAGGGGTTGCTCGGCTCGGGCTCGGGCTCGGCAGCGACCACCGCGGCGCCTGCGGCCACGGCGGCGACCGTGTTCACCTCGTTCGTCGTTTCGGCCGTGGTCGGCGACGCTTCCGTGGCGACCGTCGCCTCGGTCGTCGCGACGGTGACCGTGGTCGTCTCGGCCGGCTCGGTCTTTGTGACCGGCGGCGTCGTGACGGTCTCGGTCTCGGTCACCGTCGTCGCCGGGGCGGCTGCCCCTGCGTCGGTCTCGGTCGCCGGCGCCGACTCGGTTGCAGCGGGCGCCGATTCCCCGGTCGCAGCCGTCTCGGCAGTCGTCTGACTGCCGTCGGTGACAGTCGTTCGCGTTGCCGCGACCGAGCTCAGTGCCGATCCAGCCGAGCCGCCGCCGCAACCTGCCAGCGCGACGACTGCGACGCAGATGATCAGAAGCGCGAACGGGGCGCGAGCTCCTCGGAGCGCGTGCGGACGATTGGTTACCCGACGAGCACGCTCGTCGATTGCAGGGTCCGACTCCGGGCTGCGCACAGCCGAGTTCCTTTCTCACAGCGGCGACTGGACGGCCACGATCGCAGGCCCTTCGAACCGCCACAAGCCGTGGCGCGGCGATCACCTGGGTGAGTGGAAACGCGCCGCGGGCGCTACGGCAGGCGCCGCGTCGTCCAGGTCGCGCGCAGCGTCGACGTCTGCACCGGCTCGTGCGTGTACTCGTCGCTGACCGCGGTCACCACGAAGCCTGCGCCCTCCAGGGCATCGCGCACGTCGGCATCGGCGTGGAAGTACTGCCGGTGCTGCTCGCTGAACGGCTCGCCGTCACCTGCCCGTGTCAGCTCGATGACGGTGTCGCACGTGCGAGTGCCGGAATCGACGACACTCCGGATCGCGTAGTCGCATCCGGCCGATTCACCTGCCACGACGGGGTTTTCGATCGTGAACTCCATCATCCCGTCCGTGTGCAGGTCGAAGACGAGCCAACCGCCGGACCGAACGCGGCCCGCAACCTCGCGCATCGTCAGCCGGAGCTCCTCAGGCGTGAGGTAGTTGAAGCCGTCGAAGGTGCATACCACGGCGTCGAAGACTCCATCGACCGTCAGGTCGGGAAGCGTCATCCGACTCAGCGCCACGTGGGGATCCAGGCGCTTGCGAGCGACGTCGAGCATCGCCTCGGATGCGTCGATGCCGACGACCTGGTAGCCGCGCGCGCTCAACTCACTGGCCAGCAAGCCGGTGCCGCAGCACACGTCGAGCACCGTGCGGACGCCCTCCGGATCGGCGCTCCAGAGCGCGTGAAGGTATGAGGCCCATTGCCCGTGACACGGGTCGATGACGACCTCGTCGTAGATCCCTGCCAGCCGCGAGTACGCCTCGACGGGCTTCACAGGTATGCGCGTGCGGCAGTCAGATTCCGAGGATCTTGGCCTTGGCAGCGGCGAACTCTTCGTCGGTGAGGACGCCCTGCTCGTGCAAGCTCGCGTACTTCTGGAGCTGCTCCATGGGGTCTTCCTCTGCCGGTTCCGGTGGCGGAGGCGGCGCGTACTGCTGCTGCTGCTGGTCGTACTGCTGCTGATCCTGCTGGTCCCATCGGGCCGCCTGACGGCGCTGAACCCGTCCGGACACCGCGGTGGCTGTCCCGGCGACAACGGCCGTGCGAGCGGCCATTCGAAGAAGTCCCATTGCTCTCCCTATCGACTTCGAGGTGGAAGGGTCAGTTTGCTTTGAGCGCGGCTTCTGCGGCTTCCACGACATCGACGGGAATGCGGATCGAGTCGATCATCACGGCGTCGGCGTCTCGGAGGGCGGCTACGACTTTCTCCGTCCAGAGGTTCTCGAACGCGATCAGCAGGGCCGAGGTGTTGGGCGGCAGATCGTCGCTGACCTCCTCGGCATCCTCGTCCCCCAGCGCGCCGGGCTGCGTGATGTCGATCGACAGGTACGCCGCACCGTCCGTGCCGATATCAGAAGCCTCGAGCCTCGTCACGACGCCGTCCGCATCCTTGCTCAGGAAGAGCAGATCGAGGACTCGGATCGTGCCGTTCTCCACGAGCTCCAGGATCGCCGGAGCGATGCGCCCGCTGAACTTGTTGCCCGGGAAGCCGATGATGTATACGTCGACGGGCCCGACTGCCATGCTCGCTCCTTGTTGGTGGATCGACGACACCCTCGCCCGGCGAGGGATGCGGGCGCCCGGGGACGTTCGCGAAGGAAAGCTTATGCGCAGCTGACTTCGCGCACGAAGGACCCGGCCATTTCACCCATGTGAACGGGAACGTCCTCGGGCGGCCACGCCGACGATACTCGTCGGCTCTCCGCTGTGTCGAGCGCCGAGGGCTGAGGCGTGGCCGGGCATGGGCGAATGGAATCACCCATGTGAAAAGCCGCTCTCCGGCGTTCCGGGCGGAACCGGCGAGGGATGCTCCCGCCGGGTGGGCCACCCGCGATGGGCGGGTCAGTGCTCGGCGCCGCGCGCGCGAGACAGCGAAGGAGAGCGAGTCATGGCGACGACGGATGAGGCGGCCCCGACCGGCAAGGGCTTCACGCAAGCGACGTCGGTCGCATGGCACACGCTCGAGCCGGCCGAGGCCACCAAGCGCCTCAACGTCTCGGTCGAGAACGGTCTGTCGGGAGCCGAAGCGGCATCGCGGCTCGCCGGCGTCGGGCCGAACAAGTTCGCCGAGGTCGTGGTCGAGCCTCGCTGGCGCGCGTTCGTGCGCCAGTACCGCGATCCCATGCAGATCGTGCTGCTCATCGCAGGCATCGGGAGCCTCTATCCCTTGAAGGAGCTGGGAACCGGCCTCGTCCTGCTTTTCCTGACGCTGTTCAACGCGGTGCTCGGCCTGCGCCAGGAAGGCAAGGCGGCTGAGGCGGTCGCCGCGCTGCAGAAGATGATGATCATCAAGGCGCGCGTCCGGCGGGACGGGGAGCTCGTGCAGATCCCGGCGGAAGGGCTCGTCCCCGGCGACATCGTGTCCGTCGAGGCCGGGGATCTCGTGCCGGCCGACGGACGTCTGCTCTCGGCGGCGACGCTCGAGGTCGCCGAGGCGGCTCTGACCGGCGAGAGCTTGCCCGTCTCGAAGGGCGTGGAGAGAGTCGCCGAGCCCGACACTCCCCTCGGAGACCGGGTCGACATGGTCTTCATGAACACCAATGTCACGCGCGGCTCGGGCAGCTTCGTCGTCACGTCGACCGGGATGGCGACCGAGGTCGGCCATATCTCGCACATGCTTCAGAGCACGGACGATGTCGACACGCCGCTGACGATTCAGCTGAAGAAGCTGACCAGCCAGATCCTGGTCATCGCGGGCGCGGCTGTGGCCGTGTCGGTCGTGTTCAACCTCTCGCGCGGCCAGAGCTTCGACACGGTCTTCACCGCGGCGATCGCGTTCGCGATCTCGGCAATCCCGACGGGTCTGCCGGCCGTCGTCACGACGATCCTCTCGTACGGCACGCAGATGCTCGCGAAGGCGAACGCGATCATGAAGCGGCTGCGCTCGACCGAGACCCTCGGCTCCACGTCGGCGATCAACTCCGACAAGACCGGGACGCTGACTCTCAACCAGATGACGGCAGTGGAGATGACGATTCCCGGCCGGCGGTACACGATCTCCGGGGGCGGCTACTCGACCGAAGGGACGATCAAGCACGTCTTCGGCCCACCGGATGTGCCGCTCGAGCAGTTCCTGCTGCCGATGGCGCTGTGCGCGGACGCGGTCGTCAAGGACGGCGGTCTCGTGGGCGACCCGACCGAGGGCGCTCTCGTGGTCCTGGCCGAGAAGGGCGGCCTCGACGCGGCCGAGACGCGACGGTCCTACCCGCGGGTCGCCGAGCTGCCGTTCGACTCCGCCTACAAGTTGATGGCGACGTTCCACGAGATGCGCGACGAGAGCGGGCGCAACGTCGTCCGCTGCCTCGTCAAGGGCGCCCCCGACCAGCTGCTGGCACGCGCGTCGCAGCGTCCCGACCCCGATGATCTCTCTCTCGTGTCCGTCGACGAGGCCTTCAAGCAGCGCTACATGGAGGAGAACGAGCGGCTGGCGAGCCAGGGCCTGCGCGTGATGGCGACCGGACGGAAGGACTTCGATCCGGACGGGTTCGACGCGTCCGCCGATCTGCTTCCGCTGCTCGACGGGCTGACCGTGCTCGCCCTGGTCGGGATCGTCGATCCCCCGCGCCCTGCGGCGAAGGCAGCGATCAAGACCGCGCACGAGGCCGGGATCCGTGTGCGCATGATCACGGGCGATCACGTCGTGACGGCCTCTGCGATCGCGGACGAGCTCGGGATCCGCGGGCGCGCCATCAGCGGCGCGGAGTTCAAGGCGATGTCCGACGCCGAGCTCGACGTGAAGATCGAGGACATCGGCGTGATCGCGCGCGTCGCTCCCGAGGACAAGGTGCGCCTCGTCGAGGCACTGAAGCGCAACGGCGACATCGTGGCGATGACGGGCGACGGCGTGAACGACGCGCCTGCGCTCAAGGCGGCCGACATCGGCATCGCGATGGGCATCACGGGAACCGAGGTTTCGAAGGAAGCCGCGACGATGATCCTCACCGACGACAACTTCGCGACCATCGTGAAGGCGGTCGAGCTCGGCCGAGGGCTCTACGACAACCTCACGAAGTACATCCGCTTCCAGATGGGCGTGCTGATCGGCTTCATCGTCACGTTCCTCGGCGCGAGCATCTTCAACGTCGTGGGCGGCGTCCCGTTCGTGCCTCTCCAGACGCTGTACGTGAACTTCACGACCCAGGTCCTCCAGTCGATCGGTCTCGGCTACGGCCGCCCAGCCGAGGGACTGATGCAACGCAAGCCGCGGGCGTCCGACGAGGAGATACTGCCGCGGCCGCTCCTCGTATGGGTCGCGATCGCCGGGCTCGTCATGGGCGGCACCACGCTCGGCCTCATCGCCTGGGCCGACGACGCGTACGGGAGCGCGACTGCGCGGACGATGGGCCTGACGGCGTTCGCCATCGGCAACGTCCTCTTCTCCCTCGCCACGCGCGACGAGCAGAGCTCGGTGTTCTCGCTCAGCGTCCTCGAGGATCGCACCTTCCTCATGTGCACCGCTGGGTCGCTGGCCGCCATCCTCTTCGGCACCGAGCTCGAAATCTTCCACCGCATGCTCGGCACCGTCCCGCTGACCCTCCATCAGTGGCTCGTATGCATCGTGGTCGGGCTCGCCATCATCCCGGTCTCCGAGGGCCGGCGCCTGCTGCTCAAGCGCCGTGCGCCGGCGAGTGCCACGATCGATCTCCCGGCCGGAGCGGACACCGCACCGTGACCATCACCACAGAGCGATGACGACGCGGGTGGGCCGCACTCGAGGCCCGCGAGCGCCGACCCTGCTCGACGCGCTTCTTCCCGTCGTCGTATTGATCGCGCTCATCGCCGTGACGATCTGGCTCTTCGGGATCAGCGCCACGGACGGTCCGCTGCAGGTAGCGCTGCTTCTGAGCGCCGCCTTCGCGTCCCTGATGGCGCTCAAGAACGGCTACACCTCCGCCGCCGTCGCGGACGCCGCGATCGGCGGCGTCACCACCGCGATGAGTGCGATCTTCATCCTGCTCGCGGTCGGCGCGCTGATCGGGACCTGGAACATGGCCGGCACGATCCCGACCGTCGTCGACTACGGCGTTCTCCTGCTCAACCCGACCATCTTCTTCGTCACGACGGCGGCAATCTGCGCCGTCGTCGGCATGGTCACGGGGAGCTCCTGGACGACCGCAGGCACGCTTGGGGTCGCCTTCGTCGGCATGTCGAAGGTCATGGGTCTCTCGGAGGCGACCGCCGCCGGCGCCGTCATCTGCGGCGCCTACTTCGGCGACAAGATGTCGCCGCTCTCGGAGACCACGATCCTCGTGCCCAAGCTCGTCGGCGGCGGTCTCACGACCGGCCGGCACATCAGGAACATGTTCTGGACCGCCGGCCCCGCGATCGGCATCAGCCTGCTCATCTTCCTGGTGCTCGGCCTGACTGCGGAGCCGGCCGGGGGCGTCAGCACCCAGGCGGCTCTCGACACGCTGGAAGCCGAGTTCAACATCAGCGCCCTCAACTTGCTGCCGCTGCTGCTGCTCGTCGTCTTCACCATCAAGAAGGTGCCGCCGTTCCTGGCGATTCTCGGATCGGCCCTCTTTGCCGGCATCCTCGCGTGCTTCACGCAGTGGACGGTCGTGAAGGCATTCGTCGACGACCCGGCCCTCGGACCGGTTGCCACCGGCATCAAGGCGATCTACGCGGCGATGGCGACCGGCTTCGTCAGCAAGAGCGGCAACCCCGCCATCGACCAGCTGTTCTCGCGCGGCGGCATGGCCAGCCTTCTGACGACCATCTGGCTCGTCCTGGGGGCGCTCTCCTTCGCGGCCATCATGGAGCACGCGGGCTTTCTCCAGCGACTCCTCGAGCCGATCGTCGCACGCGCCCAGTCGCGCGGACGTCTCATCCTCTCCGTCGCCGGCAGCGGTATCGGCCTGAACGTGATCGCGGGCGACCAGTACGTCGCGGACGTTCTGCCGGCCCGCATGTTCCGCGGCGAGTTCGAGCGGCGCGGGCTCGCGCCGGAGGTGCTCGCCCGGGCGGTCGAGGACTCTGGCACCGTGACCTCGGTGCTGGTGCCGTGGAACACCTGCGGCGCGTACATCTCGGGCGTCCTGGGAGTCTCGACGGCCTCCTACGTGCCCTACTGCTTCTTCAATTTCCTCAGCCCGATCCTCGATGTCCTCTACGGGTTCGTCGGCTTCAAGGTTGCCTCGGCGACGCCGCCGGTGCAGCACGAAGACGCCACGGGTGGGGCGGGTGACGCCGGCGCCCGCGCGGCTCCCAGTGGACGCCTGGAGTGATTCTCCTCCTTCTCCCTGTCATTCCTCGGGTGGGGGAACCGCTGCCTTCCCTCGCGGGCGCCCGGAGCAGGCGATCGGAATCACCCATGTGAAAAGCCGCCCGTCGGCATTCCCGGCCGTGTGGGTCGAGGATGCTCACGGCGATGGGCGAACCGTTGGGCCGGACAGGGCCGGCGCCTCGGAGCAAGACACAGGAGATGGGGAATGAGCACCGCGACGGACACCGCGCTTGGGACGCATTCGGAAGTCGGGAAGCTCCGCACGGTGATGGTCCATCGGCCGGACCTCGCGCATGAGCGGCTGTCGCCGACGAACTGCCACGAGCTGCTCTTCGATGATGTGATCTGGGTTCGCCGCGCGAGGCAGGAGTTCGACGCGTTCGTGGATCTCATGCGTGAGCGCGGGGTCGAGGTCATTCTCCTCCATCAGTTGCTCGCAGAGGCGCTCGAGGACAAGACGGCGCGCGACTGGCTCCTGTCGCGCCGTGTCCGTCCGGAGGATGTGACGGTGATGTTCGCCGAGCCGCTCAGGGAATGGCTGAACGAGATGTCCGCGGATCAGCTGGCGACCCGGCTGACCGGAGGCCTGACCGTCCTCGAGCTGCCGGACGAGATGCGGAAGGCGATCGGTCCCGCCCTCCGCCCGACCGACTTCGTCCTCGCACCGTTGCCGAACCAGCTCTTCACGCGCGATACCAGCGCATGGCTGTACGGCGGGGTGTCGCTCAATCCGATGTTCTGGCCCGCACGCCAGCTCGAGACGCTGAACGTCGAGACGATCTACCGCTTCCATCCTCGCTTCCGTGACGCCGGCTTCGAGATCTGGTTCGGCGGCGCCGATCACGACTGGGGCATGGCGCGCATGGAGGGCGGTGACATGATGCCCGCAGGAGATGGCGTCGTCCTGATCGGCATGGGCGAGCGATCGACCGCACGGGCGGTGAGCATGCTCGCCGCCAACATGTTCGCGAAGGGCGCGGCGCGGCTCGTGATCGGGGCCCAGATGCCGCGCGAGCGCGCTGCGATGCACCTCGACACGGTCTTCACCTGGTGCGACCGCAACGTGGTCACGCTCTACGAGCCGGTCGTCGAGCAGATCCGGCCGATCCTCTTCACTCCCGGGGGTGAGTACGGCGTCCAGGCCGAGGTCTCGGAACGCTCCTTCCTCGACGAGGTCAGGGAAGCGCTCGGCATCACGGACCTGAAGCTCGTGACGACCGGGGGCGACGAATTCGAGGCCGAGCGCAATCAGTGGGACGACGGCAACAACGTCGTCGCACTGGAGCCGGGCGTCGTGGTCGCCTACGAGCGCAACGAGGCAACCAACTCGAAGCTCGCCAAAGCCGGAGTCGAGGTGCTCGCCATCGCCGGACAGGAGCTCGGCAAGGGACGGGGCGGCGGCCACTGCATGACCTGTCCGATCGTTCGGGACGCCTGAAAGGAATCTGAGATGAGCACCATGATCGATCTTCGCGGCCGGCATCTGATGAAGCTGGCCGACTATTCGCCCGAGGAGATCACCTACCTGATCGAGCTGGCGGCCGAGTTGAAGGCGGCCAAGCGCGAGGGGCGCGAGGAGCAGAAGCTCGTCGGCAAGGAGATCGCGCTGATCTTCGAGAAGGACTCGACGAGGACGCGCTGCGCATTCGAGGTCGCCGCCTACGACCAGGGCGCCCACGTCACGTTCATCGGCCCCGGTGGCTCGCACATGGGCCACAAGGAGACGGTCAAGGACACGGCCCGCGTGCTCGGCCGGATGTACGACGCGATCGAGTATCGCGGCTTCACCCAGGAGACGGCGGAGGGACTTGCCAAGTGGGCCGGCGTCCCGATCTACAACGGACTCACGGACGAGTGGCACCCGACGCAGATCCTCGCCGACTTCCTGACCTTCCGTGAACACCTCGGAAAGCCCCTCGACGAAGTCGTGTTCTGCTACCTGGGGGACGCTCGCTTCAACATGGCCGACTCGTATCTCATCGGCGGAGCAAAGCTCGGCATGGACGTTCGGATCGCGAGCCCGAAGTCGCTGTGGCCCAGTGCCGAGATCGTCTCCATGGCCAACGGGATCGCAGCCGAGACGGGCGCGACGATCACGATCACGGATGACGTCGCGGAGGCCGTGCGCGGCGCCGACGCGCTGCTCACCGACGTGTGGGTCTCGATGGGAGAGCCCGACGAGGTCTGGAAGGAGCGAATCGAGCTCCTCACCCCCTACCAGGTCAACGCCGAGACGATGGCGGCCTCGGGCAACCCGGACGTGAAGTTCATGCACTGCCTGCCTGCCTTCCACAACACCGAGACAGAGGTCGGCAAGGAGATCTTCGACAAGTTCGGGATGTCTGCGCTCGAGGTGACGGAGGACGTGTTCGAGTCGCCCGCATCGCTCGTCTTCGACGAGGCCGAGAACCGGTTGCACACGATCAAGGCGGTCATGGTCGCCACGCTCGCCGGCTAGCCATGCGGATCGTCGTGGCACTCGGCGGGAACGCGCTGCTCCGGCGCGGACAGCCTCTGACGGCCGAGAACCAGCGGGTCAACGCACGCGCCGCGTGCAAGGCTCTCGCGCCGCTCGCACTCGAGCACGAGCTCGTCGTCTCGCACGGGAACGGGCCGCAGGTCGGCCTGCTCGCATTGCAGGGCTCGGCCTACACCGAGGTCGAGCCGTATCCGCTGGACCTGCTCGGCTCGCAGACGGACGGGATGATCGGCTACATCCTCCAGCAGGAGCTCGGGAACGAGCTGCCGTTGGACGAACGCCTCGCCTCCCTCCTGACCATGATCGAGGTCGACCGCGACGACCCCGCGTTCGGCAACCCGACGAAGCCGATCGGCCCCATCTATGCCGAGGCCGACGCAGCGCAGCTCGCACAGGAGAAGGGCTGGGAGTTCAAGCCCGACGGAGACAGTTTCCGCCGGGTCGTCGCATCGCCACAGCCGCGCCGCATCTTCGGCATCGAGCCAGTGCAATGGCTCCTCGAACACGAGTGCGTTGTGATCTGCGCGGGCGGCGGCGGAATCCCGGTGATGTACGGCGACGAGCCCGCGCCCGCCGGGCGGCAGCTGGTCGGCGTCGAGGCTGTCATCGACAAGGACCTCGCGAGTGCGCTGCTCGCTCATGACCTGCACGCCGACGCGCTCCTCATCGTCACCGATGTCGAGGCGGTCTACAGCGGCTGGGGCACCCCCGATCAGCGAGCGATCCGCCGCGCGACGCCCGAAGCGCTCGGGCGCTCCGCGTTCGCGGAGGGCTCGATGGGGCCGAAGGTTCGTGCGGCCTGCTCGTTCGTCGAGGAGACGGGCGGCATCGCGGCCATCGGCTCGATCCTGGACACCGCCGCCCTCCTACGTGGCGAGGCCGGCACGATCGTCACGCGCGATGCTGACGGCATCGAGCTCGAGGCAGCGTAAGGAGCACATGTGAGCGAACCCGCCGCCGGCGAGCCCGCGCAGAAGAGCCGCTTCGCGCTTCCGTCGGCCTACACAATCCTCTTCGCGCTGATCGTCGTCGCGGCGCTCGCGACCTGGATCATCCCCGCCGGTGTCTACAACCTCAACGCGGCCGGCGAGCCGATCCCCGGGACGTACCACGAGGTAGCCGGACACCCGGCCCGCATCCTCGTCGACTCGCTCACCGCGCCCATCAACGGCCTCTATGGCATCGAGGACGCGAAAGGCAACATCAACTACTACAACTCGGGCTCGCTCTTCGGCGCGATCGACATCGCGCTCTTCATCCTCGTCATCGGCGGCTTCCTGGGCATCACGATGAAGACGGGAGCGATCCAGGCGGGCATCGGCAGCCTCGTCAAGCGCATGGCGGGCAGGGAGCGGCTGATGATCCCCGCGCTCATGTGCGTCTTCGCCCTCGGCGGCACGACGTACGGCATGGCAGAGGAGAGCCTCGCCTTCTACGCCCTCGTGATCACGGTCCTGATAGCCGCCGGTTACGACGCACTGACGGGTGCGGCGGTCGTCCTGCTCGGCTGCGGGATCGGGACGATGGGCTCGACGATCAATCCCTTTGCGACCGGAATCGCCTCCGGGATCGCCGGCATCCCGATCAGCGACGGCCTCCTGGCACGCATCGTCATCCTGGTCATCGGCCTCGCGATCGGGATCTTCTGGGTCCTGCGCTACGCCGACCGCGTGAAGACGGATCCCACGAAGTCCGTCGTCTACGCCATGAAGGCCGAGAACGATGCGCGATTCCGTGCAGAGGACGACGCAGGCGAGATCACGCTGACCGGCACGCACAAGATCATCCTGACCCTGTTCGCGCTCGCGTTCGGCGTCATGATCTACGGCGTGATCCCGTGGTCGGATCTCGGGATCGGGCTGCCGACGTGGTGGTGGTGGTTCCCCGAGATGACCGCGTCGTTCCTGCTGTTCTCGATCATCATCGGAGTGGTCGCCCGGATGAGCGAGGCCAACCTGACCAGCACGTTCGTCGCCGGGGCCGGCGACCTGCTCGGTGTGGCGCTCATCATCGGCATTGCGCGCGGCATCACCGTGATCATGAACAACGGCCAGATCACGGACACCGTCCTGTCCTGGGTCGAGAGCGCTCTGGGCGACACGGGTGCGGGAGTGTTCGCAGTCGTCATGTTCCTGCTCTTCCTGCCGCTGTCGTTCCTGATTCCGTCGTCGTCGGGTCTCGCGACCGTGGCGATGCCGATCACCGCCCCGCTGGCAGGGTTCGTCGACGTGAACGAGTCGATCGTCGTCACCGCCTACCAGAGCGCTTCGGGGCTCATGAACCTGTTCATTCCGACCTCCGCGGTCGTGATGGGCGGCCTGGCCATCGCGAGGGTTCCCTACGGGACGTATCTGCGCTGGGTGTGGCCGCTGCTCGCCGCACTTGGCGTTCTCTGCATCGTCGTGCTGAGCGTCTCGGCGGCGGTCTCATGACGTTCCCGGAAGGAGGCTCCCGATGAGGAACGCGGGTCGCTGGGTTGTCGTGCTGATCGCGCTCCTCCTGATCCTGGGCCTCGGCGCTTATGCCCGCGGTCCGCAGCACCACCACGGAGACGAGATCGGCACGCACGGGACACCCCCGGCGCAGTCGCAGTAGGCCCCGCGAAGGAGGAAGCGAAGTCGGTCGCGTTGCACACGCTCGCGCACAGGCGAGCGTCGTGTCCGACGACGTGACCGCCGCCGTTACCGCGCCGTGACGATCGCCGACCCTGCAGGATCAGTTCGGCTCGGCCTCGAGCTCCCGGCGCGCCTCCACGTTCGCGGCGTGGGCCTTCTCGGAAACCTCGGGCCAGCGTAGATCGAGCTGTCGCATGTTCTCGACCAGCACCTGCGCCACCAGGGCCTGTGTCAGCCGCTTGTGGTCGGCCGGGATGACGTACCACGGAGCCCAGGGAGTCGACGTGGCGGTCAGCGCGTCCTCGAATGCGCTCGTATAGGCGTCCCAGTGGGCACGCTCCCCCACGTCGGCGGCGTTGAACTTCCATTCCTTGCCGGGCGTGTCGAGCCGCGCGATGAAGCGCTCCTTCTGCACCTCCTTCGAGACGTGGAGGAAGAACTTGACGATCTTCGTCCCGGTCCTCGCGAGATGGCGCTCGAAGCTGTTGATGTCCTCGTACCGCTCCTGCCAGAAACGCTCGTCGCGTTCGCCGGGCGGGAGCCGCTGCGCATCGAGCCACTCGGGATGGACCTTGAGCGCGACGACCTCCTCGTAGTGCGACCGGTTGAAGATGCCGATGCGACCGCGTTCGGGAAGCGCCCTCGAGATGCGCCAGAGGAAGTTGTGGTCGAGCTCCTCGG
>Ga0207683_10000143_pt1 | contig 59329 bp, 55 predicted proteins | sample KBSM73metaG_FD_184333 | JGI IMG/M metagenome (GOLD analysis project Ga0207683, IMG submission 184333) | Miscanthus rhizosphere microbial communities from Kellogg Biological Station, Michigan, USA - KBS M7-3 metaG (SPAdes) (version 2) | ecosystem: Host-associated > Plants > Roots > Rhizosphere >...
TATTCCGTGCTTATGGAACACCGAGACGAGCCTCCGGTTTGCTGGTCTGCAGTCGTGTCCAGCGCCTCTCAGAACCGGCTGGCTAGGCTCGGCATGGTCCAGCGAATCTCGACGCCTTTTTCTCAGGCACAAACCAAATGTCTTCTGACAGACGATCAACGCTCCTTAGCGCCAGAAAACCGCAGGAACTAAGGCGTTTTTAGCCAATCTCAGCGCCTTTAGGTAACTACGAGGTAACAAATGCCCGAAAATTGAGCCCGCCCAATGCTAACCGCTCCAAAGCCGAAGGCCGACGGCTCGCTCCCGCGTCTCGAACCGCAAAGACCTGTTCTTAGAAGGCGTGCATGGCCGCTCTGTTCTAGCACGTCGTTATCGAGACATCCTCGCTCAACTGGTCAGCGATCTCGGCGGCGATCCGTCTGAGGCACAAAGCATCATAGCACGCCGAGCCACCACGCTTGCCGTCTGGTGTGAGCAAACAGAAGCCAAGGCTGCGGCCGGTGAGGCTCTGAACGTCACCGAGTTCACCGCGGCCACGAATGCCCTCCGCCGCCTTCTGAACGATCTCGGGCTAGAGCGGAGGATGCGGGACATTACCCCAACGATCGACGCCTACTTGGCTAAGCCGCAGGCCTCTTAAGGAAGAAGCCCCAGCCGGTTGTGCGACCCGAGAAGGTCCGGCCGAGGCTTCCGTCGATGCAGAGGGACAGCTCGGGGTCGAACTATCCCGAGGGTGATATTAGCTCATCAGGCCAAAAGGAGAAGCCCAGGCCTGCCGAGCGCCGACCGAGACTTCTCTGTGACGGATGGCCTTGCGGGTACCATCCCGCGGCGATGTTAGCGCCTCTGCGCGGGCACAAGAAGCGCCTAATCGTAGATCAGTTCTTCGGCTCCGCCCCGGGGGTGTTTTTAGTGGGATCGGGCGTATCGGGATTTAATGCACCAGTGTTTTTGGTGGTAGCCGGCGGCGTCTGTGCAGACTTTGCATCGTTAGGCGTCACGCCAAGTGTCTTATCCGAACCCGGAGCCCCCGGCTCAGCAGGGTTTTCGGCTTTGACGGGTGTTCCGGCCAGAACGAGCATTGCGACTGCCAAAGCTGTAGCAGCATGTTTCATTTGTGGAGACCTCCTTGGGGAACAAAACTCAGAAGCCCCGGCACATTTTGGCTAATGCCGACCGGGGCTCCCGCCAACCAGCCCAGCGTCCGGCACGCCGGGCCAGGATTATTGGCTGAACCCTCAACGGTCCTTATGTCCGTGATGTTGAAAAAAGAAGAAGCCCGGCGGGGTAACGCGTACTTGGCGGGGTCTCAAGCCTCATAAGCAAGAAGCCCCGGCTAGACGTTGCGGCGCTAACCGAGGCTTCCGCGCCATCCCGCGTCTGTTCACAAACACAGGAGTCGCTAACCTTGGCCAACCCAAGCTGATCGTGGTTGTTCCAAAACAAGAAGCCCCAGTCAGGTCTTTGCGAGGCTGACCGAGGCTTCCGGCCCGGCGTTTTCGTCTGCCAAAGGGGAGGCGTCGGGCCTAACCAGGGCGTCAGACCCTAGCCCTGGCTGCGCATCAAAACTCATTCTAGGTTGCGATGTTCCAAACTGTTCATCCCTGTCCCGCGCGTCCTATTAGTCGTGCGATCACTAGGAAGATCACCGCTCCTCCGATTGCAGCAGGAATTACGGCGATAATCGACGCAGTGACCCCGCCTCCAATATGCAGATGTAACCGCGGGAAAAGTAGCGAGCCGATTAACGCGCCCGCGATTCCTACCAATGTGTCACCGAGTAAATCGAGTCGGGTTCCCGGCACCAATTGACGAGCAAGCCATCCGGCGATGGCGCCGACGATAACAGCCGTGAGCAGTTCAACCATGCCCTCCCGCCTTCAACAAGAAGCCTCGGCCTGCGTTGGGGCAGACCAAGGCTAAGGGGAGATTAGCTCAACCAGCCCAAAAGAAGAAGCCCGGCGGGGTAACGAGACCGGGCTTCGAGGGATTGGAAAAGCACGCGGCAAGCACGGGGTGTGTGGGATGCCGCGCCCTCTACAAAGCTGCGGCGGGTGGATTGGTTCCCAAACAAGAAGCCCGGCTCGCCAGGAGTGAGCGGCCCGACGCCTTGCACGGGCGGTGTGGGTTGACGCCGAGCCTAACCAGGATGGAGGGGGAACTGATCCTGTCCCGGCTTACTGGCCAACCCTATTGTTCCATAAAGAAGAAGCCCGGCTCCAACCGGGCTTCAAGGAATCCACTCACTCAACACAATTCGGACATTCTGCCGGACGGATCCCTTGATTACCCTGATGATGTGCTCGCGCGTTTAGCCGGTCCTAAGCTTATTAGGACAAAAGTGATGCCAACGGCGCCAAGAGCGCCCGCCGTAATCGCACCCCAGTGGACACCTGACGCTTGAGCTTTCGACGGAAGGCTCAGGAACACGTACTGCTTGGTTGGCCATCTGCGCCTCCTTACTATTGAATCGCGCTAATGTCCGCCTGCTGTGTGTGCGTGGTGCGCGGCTTTCTCATGTGCGCTAACATTGCGCATGTGGTAGGGAACGATTAGGGACCGTTTGCACCTAGCTTTCGGCAACACCGTAAGAGGCGTTCGACATGGCGCCGTTTGATCGAAGTCGATCCTCTCTCCTGTTCGATGAAGGCGACATCGTCCTCGTAGTCGAGATCCAAACGTCCAAGCCAACATTTCTCGATCAGTGAGGCGACATCGAATCCTTCAATGGTAGAGACGTATTCTGCACCCTCGCGCAGCTCAGCGAGTTTTTTGCGCTGACGTGATGTCAGGGCATCAATGCCATATTCAGCTACAAGTCCCTCCAGAAAGTCGCGCTCCCACTGCGTCCAGTCCTCTGCGCTTGCCAGGAGCCGACGAGCCGCCGCGCGGACCCTTGCCGGATCGCGACCGAGCGCGAGCATCTCCTTATATGACGCCATCGCTCCCGCGGCGGTATGCGAGCGTCTCGCTCATGATCTCCTTGGAATGTGCCAAAGATTTGTTCTTTGGTTCACGCGACTTAGCGGAGTTATTTGTGATGTGCGTAAGGTTCAAAGGAAAAACGGAGCTTATGCGGGGCAGGAAGAGGTGCGTCGTCGGCGAAAAGAGAAGCCCCGGCCGGGTACGAATCCAGGATGAGTTCCAACCGAGGCTTCCTGTCAACATGAGGGGGATGGCCTTGCGGGTTCCATCCAATAGGGATGTTAGCGCATCAGCGCGGATACAAGAAGCCCCAGCCGTGTGCGAACCGGGGCTCTCGCGGCGCCGGGTTTGCTCTTTCCTTTGGGAGGAAAACCAAGCCGAAGCCTAACCAGGGCGTCAGACCTAACCCTGGCTGCCCCGCAAACTCGCTCTAAGTTGCGGTGTTCCGAACGAGAAGCCGGGCGCTGCGTTCTGCGGACCGCCCTGCTGCTATCCACACACAAGCGCGATTAGGAAGAACGTTGCGAGCAGCGCAAGTATCGGTACGAGGAAGGCCACGACGGTTTCGTGTTGCTCAACGAAGGCATGCAAATTCTTTATCGATTCCATGATTGCCAGCTCCCTCGAAGCCCAGGCCCATCGTAGTGAGAGTCTTCGAATGAGGGTGTGGCTGCGTTGCAACAGCACCAGTTTGTTTGGTGTTCACTGCAACGGAAAGAGAAGTTAGTCGTTGGGATCAGTGCTCAGCAAAACGAGGGAAACACAATGCGCATTTTTATGGCTTTCGCCATCACCATGGCAGCGGCCATCGGTCTTGGAGGCTGTTTCTGGCACCACCAGGCGGCCGTGGTCACACAGCCAGCACCGCCCCTCAAGTAGCCAGCCCTATTCCCTGCGGCAGCGGCTTATCCTCTGCGGCAGTAGCCAGCCCCGGTCGGATCTAAGCCCCCGGCCGGGGCTTCTAGAGCTTGCTGACCAACCGACGCCGACTTACACAATCCAACCCAAATCTCTCGCCCTGTCATTGGCGACCTTCCATGCTTTGGCAAGAAATTCAGCGGAGGTCATGGCAATGCGGGGATCGTCCTCGTGCACCATGTCCGTGGCGGCTAACCACAGCTGGGCCCTAGGCTTGACGTAGGTCACCGAATAACTGGTGCCAGGCAGCGTGACGATAATGCGGTTGCCATACACCTCAACGCTAAGTTCAGGGTCAAAGCCAGGCATTCTGTGAGCGTAATGCAAACCGATTTGAAAGACTGCCCGCAATGTCATGGACCGCTCATGGAAATGAAGCGAACTAGAACGCGATAGGGCTTGGACGGGTGGTCTCGGTCCTAGCCCCTAGATTTTGCGATGGAGATGTTGGTCGCCTGTCAGACAAACGAATCAATAACTGTCGATAGGGACGGGAAAACACCCCTTTGCGCGTTATGGCCTGACCCCCCGTCAAGAAGCGCCGACGAGGGAGATTAGCCGCAGCTAGTGTCTGTGGGCGACCGAAGCCGGATCGCAGTTACCCCTATAGCCGATACGCAGCGCTCCCTCCACGCAACTCCTCAATACTCACGGTAACGCCTCGGCTCATAATAGCCGTCGTCGTAGTCTCTATAGCGTCTGGGCCCGTAATATTCCTCGCCATATTGCCGGTAGCGCCTCGGCTCGTAATACTCATCATCGTCGTCTCGGTGTCTCGATCCTTGCTTTTGGTCCCAGCAAGGCTTGCAAGACCAGCCCTTCCCGCCATGGCGTTCTATGCGATAGCCATAAGGACAATTATCTCCAGACTGCGTACAACCAATCCTCTCGATCGGAGAATTATGTGGGAACGAGGCCCCACTGCTCGTTGGCGAATTGGCGTGAGCTGCCCAGACCAGTGAGCCGCACAGCAGTGCGGTAGTCCCCGCAAGAGCAATTATCGTTTTTCGCATCTCTTAAAATCTCCTTGAGCATCCACGTGCCTATTCGAGGTTTTTAGAAGAAGCCGGGCGGCCTGGCCCAGGCCGGGCTTCCGCGCCTTTGGGAGGACGCTAGCGCGGAACTGCAAGTAAACCGCGCCGAGGACATCAACATTTGCGAGTTCGTTTATTTCCAAAAGAAAAGCCCCGTGCTAGCTGGCGGGGCTCAGATGAATGACCCTAGTCCGGGGTCAGGATTGTGTATCGGCCCTAATCCGGGGCCGCTGAGAACTATAAGACGATTCGCAGCGTTTCGTTTTCGGCGCAAAAGAAGCAGCGCATCCTCCGGTTTTGGCACACCCGCTAATCCACTTCATTCTTTCGTCGTACAAGCTCTTGCGCCAACTGTACCCGCAGATGTTCGGGAAGACCAATGCCAGTGAGCTTCCACTGCCAGTCTCGAAGGCTCAGCCCTACCTTGAATTGTTCACTCTTCGGTTTGTCTGGCGGCAGGTAGGCGTGAAAGCGCGTTATCCCGTATTCCGAATGCCACCACACTTGCCATGCATTGCGCCATGAAGGGCCGGAGAAGGGAGCAACTTCGCTGGAGATTTTGGCTCCATCTTTGACAGAACCCTTGTTTAGAAAATCCAGCAAGGTTTCTGCGTTGAGAAATTGAGCGATAACTGGCTCAGCAAGCGCGGCACCTACTCCATCGCAACCCACAAAACTAAATGTCCGCCGGCTGGTGATTGTTTGAAACAAAGGGGGTAACCGGACGTTTGACGGCCTCTCAGTTCTTGGCTGGTCGGGAGAAACAACATGATCCGTTTAATCGCCGTTCCTGCTTTCGCCTTAACCGTCACAACATCAGCGCACGCGTTGACACTCGTGCCGCTTCACCAGCCCGAGGGTATGACCACCCAAGTGCGCTTAGCATGCGGGCCGGGTAGGACGCGAGTTGGTGGTGTCTGTGTGGCTAGGACCACCATCCGGCACACCCGTCGGCATTATCGCCGATGTGTGCGATGGCATGGAGGTGCTTGCGTCCGGTGGCACTACTACTGAGCCAGCGGCCAGGGGTGGCTCAATCAGGATTAGCCGCTAGGTAGTTCGGCAGCTTCACGACGCTACTCGCGATGGGTCGGGCCTCATCTATGGTGAGGACGTATTCATACCTCTATGGCCTCGGCTGGTTCATCACGGCGAGGATGGTCCACCACCATCACCTTCAAAGTTTCATCCTTGGCCACTTTGATTGTCTTAATCGAACCGACCTTGGGAGGAATGCCGGTGACGCCGAGAAGCAGCTTCGAAGTGCCGTCTCTCCGATAGATGCGCAATGAAAAATGTTTTTCGACGTACTTCATGTGAGGTCTTAAAAGAAGCCCGGCAAGAGAACCGCGCCGAACACCTCAACGTTTGGGAGTTCAGTTATTTCCAAAAGAAAGCCCCGACGAGGGAGATTAGTCGGGGCTAGTCGTCTGTGGGACCGACCCATGCCGGGATCGGCTAAAACCGCTTATATCTGATTCGCTGTTATCTAGCGCCGAAGGGGGGCTCGCCCTTCTGGGCGAGAAGTCGGCGGGCGCGGCCTACTCCAGAGCACCACCCATCCTGAATGTTTTGCTTGCCTTTCTGAGGATTAGCCTCCGCGCACCTTTATCGTCAAAAAGAAACGGCTCCAGGAGGCTCGTCCTGAGGCCGCAGATCGGTGAGGAAAAACCCCTTCCTTCAACAATGCTCACAAGGTGAAGTTGCGGGTTGGTGTGCGTAGCAGCGCGTCAGTGACCCATGCACAGAGAAAACGCCTAATGGTGCTAGAATACTAGGATGGGAACTCCCGAAGTCCCCAAACCCCCTAGGAGGAAACCATGGTTAAAGCGTATCTCAAGTCCGTCGTTGCGGTCGCGTTCTTGCTTGGTATGGCTACGGCGGCTCTGGCTGTAAACGGCGAGTTCGGTAACATGTGCGCGGCGAGTCTCGCCGCCGGTAAAGACACACCGACCGACTGTTCCATCAATTCACAAATCCAAGGCAAAACCTATTGCTTTGGAAGCCAAGAGGCCATGGCTGAGTTCATGAAGAACCCCACGGAAAATCTCGCCAAGGCGCAGGCCTATTATTCAAAGAAGCATCCTGGTTAAGCTGAGACTGCTGCAGAGAGATACGCACAAGGCTCCTCCGCTCCTTGCCAGGGGGGCCTTGTGCATGGGGGCTGCCCACACAAAGCCGTGCCATGAAGGTATTTTGCCATCTCATTGTCGCAGCGGCAGTGGTCGCGCTGCTCTCGGCTGCTCCGTCTTCGGCCGAGGCCAGCTGCAGCAAGAGCGTCACCATGTACAATGCATGGTGGTGTCCCTATTGCCGACAAGTCAGGGGCATCCTTGCGCGCAATCACATTAGATACAGCATCCTCGACGCGACTTCCGCTCAAGTCCAAGCGATTATGCTCAGGCGGTTCGGCGATACTGCCGTCCCACGCACTGTGATCGGTGGGCTCGTCGTCGAAGGCGTCGACGAGGCACGCATCCTACACCTCTGTCGCGGCTGACGCCGGTCAGAAGCGATGGTCTAGTCCACCCCAACGCCGCCGCTAGGTGGCCAATTGATCGGATCGAGTAGGGCGACCACGAACGCGAGAGCCGACGTAGCGAATCAGACATAGCGAAGTGGCTAACGCCGTTAACCATCGCCCTCAAGTTTTCAGAAAGGTGACAGGTGAAAAATAGCAGAACGTCACTCATCGCGCCGGGACGCGAATATGGATCAATGGACACCTCAGAGGCGGGTTCTGAGTACCTACGGCAGTGCATTCCGCCGACGGCGGAGTTTTCATCGCGTGGGCTTGGGAATTGCCGCAACCATCGTAGCAACTGGGCTTGCTTTCATAGGCGCGGCGGTGATCCGGCTCGAACTGCTTGAATTCCTACGCGCGGACATTTTCTCAATCGTTCTAGGATTGACCTTCGTCCTTCTAGGGGTGATCGCCATCTCGGCTTACGGTGTGGTTCGGGCAATAGAGTGGTTCAGCCGTTCATGTCCAGACGAATGGTGGCAAGCGCGTGAAGTTCGATGAGGAGGCGTGGCAGGCTATTGATGCCGTCCTCCGTCTTAGGCAATAGCTCTCACGGTTGCGTGTCGGAGGTAGCTCGTTCCCGAGAGATGACGCACGCGGGCCATGAACTGCGGTTTCACCCACTGAGCATCAGGAAATCGCAGTTTAGGAATTGGGCAGCGTTCAAGCCTACTCGTTCGTAGGCGGGCACCTAGTTCATCTCTTTCGGTACCGGAAAGAGCGATGAAGGCTGAGCCCGCGTATGCCAAGCCCTGCGCACCAGCCCGAACCAGCAACGCCAGAGGAGCTTTTGTCTTGCGATCACGCGCCGTGCCGATGATGACAAACGAGCCTTCAGTGAAGCATTTGGTCTTAAGCCAAGTTTTGCTGCGTCCGCTTCGGCATTTTGAGGAGGCAAGTTTGGAAACGATCCCTTCGAGCTGGTGATCTGCGCAGGCTCGGAAGAATGCCTCGGCGTCTCCGGTGAACTCTTCGCTGAACAGAAACGGGGGTTCACTCGGAATAAGCTTTTTCAGCTTCGCCCTTCGCTCCGCGATCCTTGCCGTTCAAACGCAGCAGATCAAAAGAGCACAGGATTAGGCGATGAGGCTGCCAACGAATTGCTGATTTGAGCGCCTCAAAGTCCGAGAGGCCACGCTCATTCTGAACGATCATTTCGCCGTCGATAATGGCAGAGCGGCAGTCAAGCTTAGCTGCTGCGTTTGCTATGCTGGAGTAACGCTCGGTCCAATCGAAGCCGTTGCGGGTGAACGCGCGTGCTTTGCGCCGCTCGGTGATGAGGAGCGTTCGGTATCCGTCATGCTTGACTTCATGGATCCACCCTGCGCGTGGAGTAGGGTGATCAACTGACGTTGCGAGTTGCGGCTCGATGAACTCCAGAGACATGCAACCGATTTAGCAGAGACCAATGAAATTGCGAGTCCGGCGTGTCAGGACGTGCTGGCGTCGAGTTCACTGACGGCCAGAGGGCTGTGCTCTTCTAGTATTGGTAGTTCTGGTTTGCTCTCGGCACCGGCATTGACGGTGAAGCGGTTCCATAACCGTTCGTTCGCGGGGCGTATTGGCCCTGTGATTGTCCCGACGAGTATGGCGCTGGATCATAAGAGTTCGCAGGCGGCGGATCGTATGCTTGCCCGTACTGCTGGGGCGGTGACGAAGGCGGATCGTTTGCGGAAGAAAACCAAGGGCGGCAACAGCCTGACAGCAGTAACAACCATCCTGCCAACGCTATGATCGTTGAGGTCCTCATAAAGATGTTATCGTGCTCAACTCATTTCGAGCCGGTTAACCGTTGCCTCGAGCAGGGCGCTGGGATGTGAGGCTATGGAGGGCCTGCTTTCACAAAAAGTGCTGGATAGCGAAAGCTTGGCTGGTTTTCAAAGACCCGCAATGGTTTAGCGGTTTTCGTGCACACTGCATCCACCAGCTTATGCGCACGATCTCCCCGATCTCCACAGGGTGACATTCTGGCCGCCCTTTTATTTTGTTCTATGATTCAAACAGTGCAGGGCATTGATTCGCCTGCTTCAAGCCGCCGGGTGGCCAAAAAAGGAAGGCCCCCCACCCCCCGTCAGGGTTGAGCGGCCAGTATTTTGTTAGAGGAGTGACTCGCATAGTCCAGAATCAACTCAGGGCGCTAAGGCCCAAAACCTACGACCCCCAAAAAGCGTCTTAGCCAACTGGCTACCTACGCGGCCAAAACGTTGCAGGCCGCTATCGACTCCGGTTGCGGCATCAAGATCGAGATACCTCCGCGCGCGGACGCTGAATCCACTGTCACCGCCTTCGAGGAGTGGAACCGCAAACGTGCGCGTTAGACTCCGCGGCATAAACTCCGTCAACAAAACGCTCAAGGACGGCACCCGCGTCACTTATTGGTACGCCTGGAAGGGCGGGCCGCGTCTTGACGGCGAGGCCGGAGATCCAGAGTTTGTCGCGAGCTACAACCGTGCGGTGGCGAGCCTAAGGGCGCCAGTCGAGGGCTTACTCCTTAACGTGCTCGTCAAGTTTCAGCAGACGGATGAGTTCCGACGGCTCGCTGAGCGGACCCGCGAGGACTACAGAGAGATCATTGACAAAAAGATCGAACCTGAGTTCGGCGATCTTCCCCTCGCTGCTCTTTCTGAATCAAAGAGAGAGTGTCGGCGCGTGTTCAGGGAATGGCGAAACCGTCTCGCCATCAAGTCCAAGCGGCAGGCTGACTACGCATGGGCCGTACTAGCGCGCATCCTAGCGGTTGGACTCGACTATGGCTGGTTGGACGCCAATCCGTGCGAGCGGGGAGGGCGCCTTTATCGCGGCTCGCGGCGCGATAAGATTTGGACGCTTGATGATGAGCTCGCTTTTGTCGAGAAGGCCCCGCGCCACCTTCACCTGCCCCTAACACTTGCGCTTTGGACCGGACAAAGACAGGGCGATCTTCTTCGGCTTGCCTGGTCGGCCTACGACGGAACCAACATCGCGTTACGTCAGTCCAAGACCGGCGCCCGGGTATTAATCCCTGTCGGACGCCCGCTAAAGGCGGCGCTGGACTCTACACCTAAGCGTAGCCCGTTGATTTTGGTGAACAGCGACGACAAGCCCTGGACTCCGGATGGCTTCCGATCGTCGTGGCGGAAGGCTTGTAAGAACGCGGGCATTATTGGCGTGACGTTTAGCGATCTTCGCGGAACGGCTGTGACGCGCCTAGCCCTGGCCGAATGCACCGAAGCGCAGATCGCATCGATCACCGGACACTCGTTGCGAGACGTGCGATCCATCCTTGATAGCCACTATTTGCACCGCGATCCGGCATTGGCCGAAGCGGCAATACAGAAGCTCGAAGCGAGAACAAACTCTCCCAAACGGGCTCCCAACTAGGCTTGCTGTTCTGAGTAGAGGTCCAAGAAAAGTGCTTGAATGCCAATTGGCTGGGGGACTTGGATTCGAACCAAGACTGGCGGAGTCAGAGTCCGCTGTCCTACCGTTAGACGATCCCCCAACAGGATCGAATGTGGAGCTTGACCGGAGGCCGTGCAAGAAGCGCGCGCCGGACCTCGCCCTTCTAGCCGCTGCCATGCTCTATTGACAAGGCTCTCGACCCAATCGAGGGGTCTGTACCCTTCGGCGGTCCGAAGCGATAGCGCGGCGGCCAAGCGAAGGACCCTCCATGGTCACAGGCTCGACATTTGTGATCCTGGTGGCGCTTGCGGGCAATCTCGCCATCGCGATCGCGAAATTTGTCGCCTCCTGGATTTCCGGATCGACCGCCATGTACACCGAAGCGATTCATTCGCTGGTGGATACCGGCGACCAGATCTTGCTTCTCATCGGGCAGAAGCGCGGCGAGCGTCCGCCTGATGCGAGACATCCTCTCGGCCATGGCATGGAAACCTATTTCTGGTCGTTCATTGTCGCCCTGATGGTGTTCCTGCTTGGCGGAGTGCTTTCGGTCTATGAAGGCGTGCGCCAAATCCTCGAACCTGAGCCGGTGGTTTCGCCCTGGATCAGCCTGGGGGTGTTGGCAATTGGCGCGACATTCGAGGGCACGTCGTTCCGCATCGCCTATCGGGAATACCGTCGTGTCGTGCGCGGACGGCCCACCCGCCTCTGGGGCTTCATCAAGGCATCGAAGGACCCGGCATTGTTCTCGGTGTTGCTTGAGGATTCCGCGGCGCTGATCGGCATCGGCACGGCCGCGATTGGCGTGGTCGCAGCCACGTTCTTTCAAGTTACCTGGGCGGACGGCATAGCATCGATCGCCATTGGTCTCTTGCTCGCGAGCGTCGCCTTTGTGCTCGCCAACGAGACGCGCAGCCTGATCGCCGGCGAGGCTGTCGCGCCAATCGTTATGGAGCGATTGCAGAAGGCCCTAGCCCGGATTGGCTGCATCACCAGCCTCGACGAGGTGGCGACTCTGCATCTTGGGCCCGGCGCGATTCTGGTGGCACTCACTCTTTCCTTCCGCCGTGATTCCACGACAGACATGATCGAGGATGCCATCCGCGACGTCACTGAAGCGCTGCAGGAGGCAGACGAGCGCGTCGTCTATGTCTATATTCGGCCTTCAGAAAGAGTCGGCAATCCAGATAGAAAGGAGCGTGAACCTCGGGCGCGCGACAAGCAAGATGCACCTCATTGAGGTCTGGTCTTGCCCGGCTTTGGCGTTGTGGGTGGAGGCGGGCTAGGTTTCGGTGCCGCCTGCTGCATCCGCGTATCAATCTTGGTGTTGACCTTGGCGATGTCGCTTTGCAGGGCCGACCGCATGTCGCTGATGGCCTGTGTCAGGGTGGCCCGCGTGTCGGCAATCTCCTTGGTGGCCCGGGCGACCTCCTCGGCGGCGGCGCTGCGATCCTGCTTCAATGCGGCGATTTCAGATTTGATGCCTCCCAGCGAGAGGAGGAGCAGGAGGTTCAAGGCGAGGAGTACGATTACGAGCCACCGGAACACGTCCCACGTCCGCACGTCCTCGGAAACGATCTTCAGGACGGCGCGGGAGAAGTCCGCCGCCTTGGCTGCGAATTGCTGTCCTTGGTTTGCAAAGTTGTCCTGCGCCATAGGCGCTCCTCCCGTCGGATATTCTCTCGTAAAGCCAACATCGATCATAGCATCCAAAAGCTAGCGCTCGCGAATCGTCAATGCGTTCAGGATATTGCTCTGAGGGTCGAGTTCGGAACGACTCGCCGTTTCTAGCGGAAATCGATGCGGATGGTGTAGGCGTCTGCCCCATCCTTGAGAATCGGCGGGGGCGGGAAGGGCGCTGCGTTGCGTACGGTCGCGAGGGCGAACTCATCGAGCCGCGCATTGCCGCTCGATTGGCTGACGCGTACGAAGCGGAGCGCGCCTCCAGGTCCAATGGCGAATCTTACCGTCGTGCTCCCGCGCTGGCCGGCATTCGGCTTCTTGCGGGCAAGCGCCGACCAGATCTTTGAGCTGTAGCTTCCAGCATCTGGCTTCTTTGGCTGCCCCTGCGTACGCGAGATCGAAGGCTTGTCGGCTGGAGCAAGCCCCATCGGTTTCTCGCGCGGCGTGACTTGGGAGCGCTCCGTCTGGCGTGGGGAGGGTTTCGCGGCAAGTGTTGGCGCTGGCTTTTCCTTCGCGGCGAGTTTCGGGGGTGCCTTTTTCAACTGGGCTCTCGGCGCCCGTTCAGGCCGGGGCACGAGCGGACTTGGCTGCTCGGACTTGGGCTCGGCGGCGGCAATCTCAATTGGTGCTGTCTGTTCGACCGCGCCGCTCACCGGCTCCGGTTGCTGAGCCTGTACTTCCTCGGTCTCTTGCGGCGTCTGCTGGCTGGTCTGCGCGATCGCACTTTCGTCGACTGGGGCGAGGGCATTGCCTTCTGAAAAGGCGCTTTCCGCGTTATCCTCGACGGCGCGTGCCGCGCCATCCGCGGCTATTTCACTCGGGGCAGGCGACGCCAGCTCAGGCGCAGGCAAAGTCGCTTCATGCGCAGCCGACGCTACCTCGGGTGCGGGCGATGTCACCTCGAGCGGAGCGGTCTCGTCCTTGATTGCCGGTTCGATGGAAAGCCTGGCGCTTGCCGAGGCTAGGGGCGTTTGGTCGCCCAGGCGTGCTTCGGCGGTGATTTGAGGCTGCTCTTCTGTGGCGACTTGCGGCTGCTCTTCCATGGGGGTGGTGAACTGTGGAGACGCACTCGGTAGAGGCGGCTGCTCGGCAATCGGGGCGGGCGCCACATCGATCGAGATCGTCGCCGCCACGGGCGGAGGCGGCTCGATGGCTAATGTAGCCGAATCCCAGTCCGAGGTGGCGAGCAGAAAGAGATGTGTGGCGCAGACGAGGATTGCGGCGCCGAGAAGCGCACAAAGCGACTGAAGAAAGCAGTTTTCTGACACAACGCCGATAGCAGCGCGAGACGGTTAACCAATGGTGAACAAAGCTGTTTTTATCGCCACGACCCGCAGGTCGTTGGATGCTGTTGCAATTTCGCCACCAATGGCGGCCGGAAACATGCTCTTCTAGGAGCTCAAGTTTGCGTAGCAAGGAACATGTAATGCGTATGATCGCCGTCCTGGCGGTCCTCTCGGTGGCTTTGATGCCGCTGGGAGGCTGCTTCTTCCATCTCAATCAAGCTGTTGTCGCTCAACCGCTTCCGCCTCTGAAATAGGCGGGGGAGACCACGGCCAGGTGTTCGGCGCCGCCGCTGGGGCAGGCGGCGCGGAATCCTGTGCGCAAGTCTCAGCGCCTTAAAGCGACCTTGGAACTTGATCCTGGATCGGACGTTTGAGGAGCTGGGTCTGGCGCGATCGTTAAAGGCCCCCCGTTCAGCGAGCGCCAATTGTCCCGGTTTAAGATCGTGTTGCGTAGGAGAAGCCCGGCCTGCACCCCCGCAGACCGGGCTTCTTCATTTGGACTCTTCTCAATGCCCGCTGCTTTAGGCGTTTGAAATTCTAATGCTTGGCTCGGCCGCGCCCGAAGGTCTCTGTCTCGAGCCGGAACAGCCGCCACCTCAAGGCGAGGTGCATCAGCGCCATGACGTGAGCCGGGGTCGGCGGACTGGACTCGGTCGAGCCGCTGCGCTCAAGGAATTCCTCGACGGCTTTGGGAAGGGCGTCGCCCGAAGGAATGGTCTCCGGCGGCTGCTTGGGCGCGGGAGGGTCTGCCGTTTGGGCAGAGGCGCTTTTCTTGGCCGCGAGCTTTGCCATCAGACGGAAGAACTCCGCCTTCCTGGCAAACACGTCTCTTTGCTCCGGGGAGATGAAAAGGTCTGAGGCCGCCTTCGCGTAGCTTGCGGCGATTTCTGCATGTTGTTCTGAGGTGAGGGCCATCGCGGCAGACTCCGATGCTTTCCCCCAACCCCTTAAAACCAGACAGTTCTACTTTTGGTTCCTCCCCCGAAGTCCCCATATTAGCTAAGTAACAGGCTTTCGGTTTCCAAGGGCCTCCTTTTTTTGAGGGGCGGTTATTTGTTCATCTCATGTGGGCCACTCGTCTTTCTGGCCCCCGGGCAGGTATTGCAGCGCCCCCTTGTTATAGGCCGGCGCAATCTGCCTCGCCTTTCGTCGCATCTCCTGTGTCGTCGCCTCTGTTTCCTGGAGGCCCTGTTTCCATCTGTGGGCGTGAAGCAGATCGCGCGAAGGTGCACTGCCGGGAATACGGTCTGAGGTCGGCGGCAGCTTCGTGCGCCTCGGCAGGGTCGTGGCGGCCAGTGGATCGGGCACGATCCCCCTAGGCGGCCGCGGCTCGCCGAGGCCTAGGCGCTCCTTGGTCTTGGCGAGCGCACGAGCGGCTCTCCGCTTCGCCTCGCGTTTAAGATGATACTCGGTCTTCAAGACTCTTCTTTTCAATAGTCACTCACGAACTGATCACTGCACTTGCTGCGCTCAACGTATGTGCGCATCGGAGCTCGTCGAGACAAGCGGCCTAAGTCATTGAAGTTGGAAGGTAAGGGGCGCAACTACGACGGCGTTCGCGGGGGGTGGACGCCATCCTTGGAGTCGCATGGATTCTGAGGCGAAGACCGGGTTAAATCCCGCCGGGCGCGATGGCCTCTAGCGTTGGGGAGATTTTATATGATCAAAACTATCTTGGCAGCGTCATCTTTATTCGCCGCGCTTCTCTTTGTCGGCCAGCCGGCGAAGGCCGATTGGCTGTGCGGAGCCGATCAGTGCGTTTGGGTGACTTACAACGTGGTCAGCGTGCCGGCCTATGCGGTCACTTGGGCCCCGCCGACCAACCCCTACTGCTATTGGAAGCAAGGTATCTTCGGCCGCTGGAAATATGTCTGCCCATAGCGCTGGCAATTGCATAGAGCTCTGAAGATCTGTTGTGGCGAGCGCGTCGGCACTGCTAACGGCTCTGGTGCCGGACGGCGTTCACTCGGACATACGTCGAAATCAATTGAATGGGAGTGAGGTAGGGCATGAGATACGAGACAATCCTGACAGCCGCGATCGTTGCCAGTCTTGCCGTGGCCTTTAGCTTTGCCGAGCCGGTCCAGGCTGGAACCTGTCAGCCGGTCCGGGCAAAGGGCGTCGCCAAAGATATGAAGACTGCTACTTTGTATGCGCAGGCCGATCTCAAGCAGACGGCCAAGAGCATGAAGGGCAAGGCCACGCAGGCGACCACCAAATGTGATCGCGCCTTCGGGGAATTTCATTTCAAGGTCGACGCTTGGTTGCCCGAAATAACAGCTCCTTACGCGGAGCAAGTGAGTCCCAAGTTTAAGGAAATAGACATGGCCGTCGGCGCGTCAGCGGCGGCGGCCATTCTTAATTGGCCCGCCCGTCAGGCTTCAGAGGACATTGGTGCGCCCGGCACGGCTCGAACGTGCAACCCCCAGATTCGAAGTCTGGTGCTCTATCCGTTGAGCTACGGGCGCCTTCAAATGCAATAAACTAGAAATTTCTCTAGCCCTCTCTTACACAAAAATCGCGCCTAAAGCCGAGAATCGAAATTCTTGCCGCGAGTTACCTGCCACACCGCCGTCACGAGAATTGCTAAGATAATCGCAGCCAATGGGGAGAGCGCGCGTGGCCTGATGCATAGGGCCGCTTGGGTAGGAGCGCGTGACATGGCGTTCAGTGCTGCCTTGCGGGATTGGGGAGGAGAGGCGCGCTTGCCGTTCCGGCTGCAAGCCGTACTGATCGGCCTCATCTGCTTCGCGGCTGGCGGCGTCCCCCGGCTATTGCCAGCGTTGTTCGGCCTGCTCGGGCTTGTTGCAGCATTCCACGTCTTCAAGACCGAGCCCCGACTTCCGCTCAAGCTCGCCAAGACCGCGTTTGGCGTCGCGCTCGCGATCTCCATCGCCTATCTCTTCGTCAATGCCCTGTGGGCGCCCGACCGTCCAGGGGCTCTTGTCAAGGCCGTGATCGTGCTCGGGCTTTCGGCCGGCGCCCTCTTCATCACCGCATCCTATTCGCTGCGCAGCGGTGCCGAGGCGAGCGTGTTGGGGAAGTCCGCCCTTGCCGGTTTCATCCTCGGCGCGGCGTTTCTCTTGTTCGAGATCGTGTTCCACGAGTCGGTCATGCTCTTCATCAACAACCATCTCGTGCAAGTCTTCGAGATAACGCCGAAGAAGATGAAGATCGAGCAGGGGAGGGTGACGGAGATCTCGTCTTTCGTGCTCAACCGCAATGTCACGAGCCTCGTGCTCTTGCTCATCCCTGTCCTGCTTTTGACTGTAGCGCTTCCGACCAAGACCGCCCGCCGCGTCGCCATTGCCGCGCTGGTCGTGGTGACCGCAGTCTCGACCCTTCTGTCCGAGAGCGGCACGTCGGTCATGGCCTTCTTCGTGGGCGCGCTCGTGCTTGCGCTTGCCACGCTGTCGCTTAAGGCAGCGCGCCTTGTAATCGTCGGAGCCTGGATCGTTGCCGTCGTGCTCGCCGTCCCACTTGGCGCTCTGCCTTACAAGCTCGGCTGGGAGGATTGGACGTGGCTCCCACCACAGAGCGTGGCAGCTCGGTTCTACATCTGGAAATATGTCGCCGACGAAGTCTATGAGAGGCCGCTCGCCGGTATCGGCATTCGCGGCTCGCGAGCCTTGCATCTCAGAATCCCAGCCGATGCCAGCGATCCTAGTCATGCCAGCTATGCCTTGCAGGGCCGCGAGGCTCGTCATCCGCACAACATCTATCTGCAGACTTGGCTCGAACTCGGTGCCATCGGCGCGATGCTGCTGCTATGCCTCGGTTTAGCGGGGCTTTGGACCATCGGAACCTGGCCCCCTTTGCTTCAGGGAGCCGGGTATTCGCTGTTTGCGGTCGGCAGCACTGTCGGCATTTCCGGATTCGATTTCTGGCAGACTTGGATGCTTGGTGCCGTCTTATTTGGCTGGACCACGATGATGCTCGGCTTTCGTTTTCCTGAATTGGCGTCTTTTCTCGCCGGTCGAGCGAGTTCGACAGAGAGCGCGGAGGGAAAAGCTGCTTTACGCGCCCCAATAGGTTGATAGATTAGCCTTATAGGACAACGCTCCGGTCCGCTGACCAGGGTCGCAAGGTGAGGGCGGCTCCGGAGCTCAGAGGTTTGATCACTGTGAGTGGGCCGAGCGGCGATGCCCGCACGGCTGCCAGGGCTTCGCGTGACGCCACAGCCATGCGAGGCGAGACCGGCAACTGCGCGGGAAGAACTTCCTCGCAGATCGTAGCCAGGGCGCGAGCGAACGCGCCGGCGGATGGCCTGTTGTCGGCAGCCCAGGGCAACAATGACACGGGCGCCCCGGCGTCTCTCGCGCCTTCCATCTATGGCGCTCTCGATCTCGGCACCAATAATTGCCGCCTCCTTATCGCGAAACCCTCGCGCCGCGGCTTCCTCGTCATCGACGCTTTCTCCCGCATCATCCGGCTCGGCGAGGGCGTACTGAGCTCGGGGCGGCTCTCGGAAGCCGCTATGAAGCGCACCATCGAGGCGTTGAAAGTGTGCGCCGAAAAGATGAGCCGCCGGGCGGTGACGCGCTCGCGCCTGATCGCAACCGAAGCCTGCCGCATCGCGTCCAATGGCGGCGAGTTCATCGAGCGCGTGCGCGGCGAGACCGGCCTCTCCATCGAGATCGTGGGGCAGGAGACGGAGGCCAAGCTAGCCGTCTCGGGCTGCGCGTCACTGATCGACCGCAATTGCGACTGGGTGCTCGTGTTCGACATTGGCGGCGGCAGCTCCGAGCTGATCTGGCTCGACCTCGCAAGGCTCGGCCGGCCGTGGCACCGGACGCTGCATGACCGCGTCGACGTGCAGACCTGCATCGCCGCCTGGACGTCATTGCCGATCGGCGTTGTCAATCTCGCCGAGCGTCATGGCGGACGCGAGGTCACGCCGGGAAGCTACGAGGCAATGGTGAAGGATGTGGTGGCGGGCCTCACGAGCTTCGAGACGAAGCATCGCTTCAGTAAGAGAATCGCGGGGAAGCGAGCCCATTTCCTCGGCACCTCCGGCACAGTGACCACGATCTCAGGCATTCATCTCAAGCTGCCGGTCTATGAGCGCGCGCGTGTCGATGGCTGTTGGCTTACGGCGCGAGACGTGCGCGTCGTGTCCAACGACCTCATTGGCATGAGCTACGCCGAACGCGTGGCCCAGCCTTGCATCGGGCAGGAGCGAGCCGATCTTGTGCTCGCGGGCTGCGCCATCCTCGAGGCGTTGCTCAGAACCTGGCCCTGCCAGCGCTTGCGGGTTGCCGACCGCGGCTTGCGCGAAGGCATCCTCGCTACGCTCATGGCCGAGGACGGTCATGAGCGCCGGAGCCTTCCGCGCCATCAGGGGGACGGCCAGCTGCCGGCTCACGCTGCATCCGACCGGCGCCAGCCCTAGGCTTGCGAGGCTGGTGCTGCTTCCTCAACGACGCCAACCGGGCGCGCCCTGGCCGACAGACTCGAACCCGCCTCCTTCGGCAACATCGAGAAGACGAACAACGAGCTTGCCGCGATTACCGCAACGATCAGGAAGGCGAGGGGGAAATCGCCCGCCACCACGGTGTTGTCGATGCGGCCCATGCGTTCGACCTCGACCACGAGCGCGCCAACGGCGACTCCCGCCGACAGCGACAGCTGCTGCGCCACGCTGGCGAAGCTCGTGGCCCGGCTCATCGCCTTCACGTCAATATCGGCATAGGCGATCGAATTGATGGAAGTGAACTCGAGCGACTTGAAGAAGCCGCCGACAAGAAGCACGGCGAGAATGATCGCGTGAGGCGTGCCGAGCGTGAACAGACCCATGGCGGCGATGAACAAGCTGCTCACCACTGCGTTGACCACCAGCACGCGCTTGAAGCCGAACCGCCGCAGGATTGGGGCAGCCGTAGTTTTCATGGCAATGGCGCCAACGGCGCTGGCGAAGGTCAGCAGCCCCGACTGGAGCGCGTTCATGCCGAAGCCCAATTGCAGGAAGAGCGGCAGCAGGAACGGCGTAGCGCCAACCCCGATGCGATAGAGGAATCCGCCCACCACACTCGCAAAGAACGTGTCCACTTTGAGCAGGTCAAGATCGAGCAACGGCGCCTTGGCCTCCCGCGCATGGCGTACGTAGAGCCAGCAGCCGATGACGCCCACCGTAAGCAGCGCCGCCACCACGACAGGCGGCATCAATCCTTGACCTATGGTGGTGATGCCGAATGCCAGACCTGCGAGTCCGATGCCGGACAGGATGAAACCTTTGACGTCGAGCGGAGGCAGTCCCTCTTCGCGAATGTTGGCAACGTAGCGGGTGGCGAGAATCACGCCGAGCAGGCCCACTGGAATATTGATCCAGAAGATCCAGCGCCACGACACGAAGGTGGTGATGAAACCGCCAAGCGGCGGCCCGATCACTGGCCCAAGCAGTGCGGGCATGGTGAGCCACGCGAGCGCCGAGATCAGCTCGGACTTCGGCACGGTCCTCAGAATGACGAGGCGCCCGACCGGGACCATCATGGCCCCGCCCATGCCCTGGATGATGCGGAACAGCACGAAGTCGGGAAGGCTCTGGGCAAAGCCGCAGGCTGCCGAACCGAGCGTGAAGACAACGATCGCGGCGCGGAACACCTTTCGCGCGCCGAAGCGGTCGGCGGCCCAGCCGCTCAGCGGGATGAACACGGCGAGCGACAGGAGGTAAGAGGTGAGCGCGAGCTTGAGCGCGATCGGATCTTCGTGGAGATCGGCGGCAATGGCCGGCAGCGAAGTCGCGATTACCGTCGAGTCCATCGTCTCCATAAAGAGAGCGATGGCGACGATCAGGGTGACGAAGTAGCGGGGCATGTGGCAGGTGTTAGAAGGCCGATAAGGCGCACATGGGGCGAGAGCCCCCGTAAGGTCAAGCTTTTGCAGGCATTCCGCGTCATTAACATGCGGTAAGGTCGATGAAACGGCGCTCCAAAGAAGGTTTGGGCGGCAACCGGAGGCTCGCGGTGCGGCTTCGCACCGCCAGGGGCCGGAAGCTTGCATCGACTCGCTGGCTCACCCGTCAGTTGAACGATCCCTACGTGGAAGAGGCGAAGCGCAGAGGCTATCGCTCACGCGCTGCATTCAAGCTCGCCGAGATCGACGACAAGCATCCCTTGCTTAGGACCGGAATGAGCGTAGTCGATCTCGGTGCGGCGCCCGGCGGTTGGAGCCAGATCTCCGCGCAGCGGGTGCAACTCATGGCGGGGAAGGGTAGGGTGATCGCCGTCGATGTCGTGGAGATGGAGCCGATCTCCGGCGTAACGGCACTGAAGCTCGACTTGACTGATTCTGAGTCAGCCGGCCGCATCCGCGACGCTTTGAACGGAAAGAAGGCCGACCTCGTGCTGTCAGACATGCACGCGCCGGCAACGGGTCACAAGCAGACCGATCATTTGCGCATCATGGGGCTGGTCGAGGCCGCGCTCGATCTCGCCGAAGAGATTCTCGCGCCCGGGGGCGCCTTCCTCTGTAAAGTTCTGCAAGGCGGCGCCGACAAGGAGCTTGTGGCGAGGCTCAACCGCTCGTTTGCCAAGGTCCGCCACGTGAAACCGAAGGCTTCCAGAGCCGAGTCTGCCGAAATGTACGTGCTCGCCACCGGCTTCCGCGGCACCCAGGATTGAATCCCACTGCTCACCTGGAGTGTCTGCTCGCGCAATTCGCGCGCTGCTAGACTGTGCGCAATTTGCGCGGCCCCAATGTCGTGAGTACCCGCCATGAATCTCGAAGTGGTGAAGAACTATTACGGTAAGGTCCTGAAATCCTCGGAGGACCTGAAGACCTCGGCCTGCTGCGACGGCGGCGGCGTTCCTTCCTACCTCGAGCCCCTGCTCGCCAATGTCCATGAAGAGGTGCGCGCCAAATATTACGGCTGCGGCATCATTGTGCCGGCCGCACTCGAAGGCACCCGCGTGCTCGATCTCGGCTCAGGCTCGGGCCGCGACGTCTACATGATCGCACAGCTCGTCGGCCCGAATGGCGAGGTGGTCGGCGTGGACATGACCGACGAGCAGCTCGCCACAGCGGAAGCTCATAGCGATTGGCACATGCGACGCTTCGGCTTCGCGCGGCCGAACGTGCGCTTCCTTAAGGGCTATATCGAGAGGCTCGAAGAGCTTGGACTCGAACCCGCGAGTTTCGACGTGATCGTGTCGAACTGCGTGATCAATCTCTCGATTGACAAGTCTGCAGTGTTGCGGGGCGCCTACGATCTGCTCAAGCCGGGCGGCGAGCTCTATTTCGCCGATGTTTATTGCGACCGGCGTCTTCCCGACAGTGTGCGCGCCGATCCGGTCCTCTACGGCGAATGTCTCGGCGGCGCGCTTTACTGGAATGACTTCCTGCCGACGGCGAAACGCGCCGGCTTCCTCGACCCGCGGCTCGTGACGAGTAAACCGCTCGACATCAAGAACGAGGCGATGAAGCGGAAGATCGGACAGGCCAAGTTCTTTTCCGCGACGTATCGCCTATTCAAGCTCGATGGGCTCGAGCCGGCCTGCGAAGATTACGGGCAGGCCGTCATCTACAAAGGCAGTCTGCCCGACCAGCCGGACGCATTCGAGCTCGACGGTCACCATCTTATCGAGACGGGCAAGGTCTTCCCGGTGTGCGGCAATACCTGGCGCATGCTCGCCGATACGCGGTTCGCACCGCATTTCGATTTGATCGGAGATTTCAGCACGCACTACGGCATTTTCCCGGACTGCGGCACGGCAATCCCCTTCGCGACTAGAACATTTGCCGCGTCGAAGTCTGGGAGCTGTTGCTGAAAGGCAAAACAAGCTGCCCGGAGCGTAAACCAGCTAGTGCTGGAGTCGCCCCGGGCAACGTGAACTCATCAAGACTGCCTAATAGTACAGGCAGGCCTGATAGCGCTCCCACCAATAGGGGCTGCCGGTGATGATGGCTTGCCGCCACAGCCAGGCGCAGTTGCCGTAGCCGTTATAGGCGTAATACCCGCCATAGAAGAACGGTGCTCCGACAAAGAACCGGTTATGGAAATGGTGGTGACGATCCCAATTCCCATTCCAGTTATTGCGGGCAAAGTTTCCGTTGTGGGCAAAGTTTCGACCGTGCCAATTTGAGCCGCCATTGAAGTCGCCTCTGGCCATGCGACCCATGTGGCCGTCGCCACCGCCGCCCATATGACCCATGTGGCCCATTCCGCCGCCGCTAACGCCGCCGTTGTGGCCACCCATTCCACCGCCGCCAAGGTTAAGCCGGCCTCCGCCACCACCGCCGCCTCCGCCACCCATGCCACCACCGCCTCCGCTCTTCACGAGTTGGAGCATGCTGGTGGAAGATTTGAGGTCAAAAGTGGGGCTGGCTTTTACCGGCAGCTGCGTCGCGGCCAATAGGGCCACACCACTTGCAAGAGCAGTAATTGTCATTGCGTACCGCATTTGAAGTTCCTTTCTTCAATCTCTTTGCCGCCCGCGCTGCAACAGTCGCAAGCGCACGCTTTATAAGAGAAATGGCGGCCTGCGGCCGTTGTTCCGACGGGCAAAATTGGTCGCCACGGGAGGCGTGGTCGGAAGCTTTGGCTTTCAACATATTTTACACCCGCGCCGCATCGCCTTTGCAAATTCACGATAAGGTGATATTGGAGGCCGCCAACCGGTGGCTGCGTATTGTGTCACGCAAAGCGTCAGAGCCGCCTGCTTTCAATGAGGTTGGCCGATGCCCGAGGGGCAATTCCAACGTAACAAGAGAGAATTTCCCGACGGAGCCGTTGCGCTTACCTTCGATGATGTCCTGATCAGGCCGGCAGCCTCCAACGTGCTGCCGAACGAGGTCGACGTCTCCTCGCGCGTGACGCGCTCGATCGAGTTGCACGTCCCGGTGCTGTCCTCGGCCATGGACACGGTCACCGAGGCGCGCCTCGCCATCGCCATGGCGCAGGCCGGCGGCATCGGCGTGATCCACCGCAATCTTTCTCCAGACGCGCAAGCGGCGGAGGTTGCGCAGGTCAAGAAGTTCGAGTCCGGCATGGTGGTCAACCCAGTGACAATTCACCCTGACGCGAGTCTCGCCGATGCGCTGAAGCTGATGTCGGACCATCAGATTTCCGGCATCCCCGTGGTCGAGCAGGTCGGCAATGGCGGCCGCCTCGGCCGGCTGGTCGGGATCCTCACCAATCGCGACGTGCGCTTTGCCACCAACCCCATGCAACGCGTCGCCGAGCTGATGACCAAGCAGAACCTGGTCACGGTCAAAGAAAGCGTCGGCATGGAGGAGGCGAAGCGCCTGCTCCACACGCACCGCATCGAGAAGTTGCTCGTCGTCGACGAAGATTATCGATGCATCGGGCTGATCACGGTGAAGGACATCGAGAAGGCACGGCTCCATCCCAACGCCTGCAAGGACGAGCAGGGGCGCTTGCGGGTTGCTGCCGCGACAAGCACCGGCGATGAGGGCCTTGCTCGCGCCGAGCGGCTGATCGATGCCGGCGCAGACCTGATCGTGGTCGACACCGCGCATGGTCACTCGGCGCTCGTGCTCGACCAGGTGCGCCGCATCAAACGCCAGTCGAATGCCGTGCAGGTGGTGGCGGGCAATGTGGCGACCGCCGACGGCACCAAGGCTCTGATCGATGCTGGTGCCGACGCGGTCAAGGTCGGAATCGGGCCGGGCTCGATCTGCACTACCCGCATCATAGCCGGCGTCGGCGTGCCGCAATTCACTGCGCTGGTCGAGGCCGTGGAGGTGGCGAAGAAGAGCGACGTGCCGGTAATTTCGGACGGCGGCATCAGATATTCTGGCGACCTTGCCAAGGCACTCGCCGCGGGCGCCGATTGCGTGATGCTCGGCTCTCTGCTCGCCGGCACCGATGAGAGTCCGGGCGAGGTCTATCTCTACCAGGGCCGATCCTATAAGGCCTATCGCGGCATGGGCTCGATCGGCGCCATGGCCCGCGGCTCCGCCGACCGCTATTTCCAGCAGGACATCAAGGAAGCGCTGAAGCTCGTGCCCGAGGGCATCGAAGGCCAAGTTCCCTACAAGGGGCCCGTGGCGAGCGTGCTGCACCAGTTGATCGGCGGCTTGCGCGCCTCGATGGGGTACACCGGCGCAAAGACCCTCGCCGAATTCCAGGCTCGCGCCGAGTTCATCCGCATCTCAACGGCGAGCTTCCACGAGAGTCATGTCCACGACGTGACCATCACCCGGGAGTCTCCCAACTACCCGCGCGAAGGGTAACTCCGCGCGCCCGATACTTACTCAACGCCGAGCTTCCTGATCTCGTCGAAAATCCCCGGCTCGATCTTCTGCGCGAGCGAGAGATCGGCATTGCCGTCGGTGGGCTGGCCTTTGCGGCTCTTCACCACGCCGCGTCCGACGAGCGCGGACGGATCGTTCTGGTGAAGCTCGAGCGCCTTGTCGAAATCGGCGGCCGCCTTGTCGAGGTCGTTCTTCAGCACGAACACCCAGCCGCGGTCGATGTAGCCCTTGGCGCCCTCGGGCTCGATCTTGATCACCTGGTCATAATCGGCGACGGAGAGATCATACTCCTTGCGCATACGGTGGAGATCGCCGCGCCTCGAATATCCGCTCGACTGACCGGGATCGAGCGTGACCTTCTCATTTAACTCGACAAGCGCTCGGTCGAGGTCGCCTTTGTCGCGATAGACGATGCCGCGCAGCAGGAAGAAGTCGCCATGCTTGGCATCCATCTCGATCGCCTTATCGAGATCGGTGATCGCCTTGTCGTAGTCCTTTTTTGCGGCGTAGGCGGCTGCCCGCATGAAATAGCTGTTGGCTTTGGTGGCATCGATCTTTATCGCCGTGTCCATCTCGGAGACCGCACCGTCGAAATCGCCGGTGGCCGAAAGCCCCATGGCGCGGATGCTGTGGGCCTTGATCTGGCGATCATTGTCGGTCGAGCCTGACTTGATGTAGGCCTCGCAGGCGTCCAGGACCTCCTCGATCGAGCCATCGCCGGTGAAGCAGGGGTTGGTCTCCTCGGCCCGGACTTGACTCGGAGCGGCGAAGAGCAAGGCGCCGGCAAGAGATGCCGTCCCAATAAGAATGCGTGAAGCGCGAAAGCGCATGGAAAACCTCCTTGGAACCCTTGGACTTTAGCTGTTTGGCCGAAGGTTTAGAGGGGGCTACCGTCTCGCGTCAATTGAACTTCCGTCCATAATTGTCGCGGAAATCGCGGCCCATTCGGCCCAACGAGCCCGCGTCCGGAGTATAAAAGCGCCAGCGGCGCGGAGCCGCCGGTGAGCCAAGCGGAGGCGTTATGTCGATCCAGGCAATTTTGATGCCCATGTTCGCGCAGGTCGCTTTGACCTTCGTGCTCCTGTTCTGGATGACCATCCTCAGGCTCCGCGTGATCCGCAAGGGCGAGGTCAGGCCGCAGCAGGTGGCGCTGCGCGAGCCAGCCTGGCCGCCGCATGTGATTCAGGTCGGCAATGCCTTCCACAATCAGCTCGAGCTGCCGGTTCTGTTCTATGTGGTCACGCTGCTCGCCCTGGTCGGCGACGCGCTCGATGTCGTGCTCTACGTGCTTTCTTGGATGTTCGTGCTGTCACGCCTGGTGCACGCCTATATCCACGTTACCTCCAACCGGCTTGATCGCCGTACCGCTGTGTTCTTGGTTGGCGCTATCGCGCTCGCCCTGATGTGGGTAATCGTCATTGCCCGCATCGTGCTGTTCGTTTCCGACTGATGACCCCAGCGGCGCGAGTCAGCGCAGCAATTGAAGTCCTTGCCGATATCGAAGCGCACAAGCGCCCGGCGGCGGAGGCGCTTAAGGATTGGGGAACATCGCACCGCTTCGCCGGCTCCGGGGACCGCGCCGCGATCGGCAATCTCTTGTTCGATGCGCTGCGCACGCGCGCTTCCAGCGCCTATGCCATGGGCGAAAACAGCCCGCGTGCTATAGTGCTCCGCACGCTGGCCACGAGCTGGGGAATGACACCGGACCAGGTGGTTGCTCTCGCGGACGGCAGCCGTCACGCTCCCGAGCCCTTGTCGGAAGCCGAGCGCGCTGGGCTTCAAGGCCACTTGTCGTCCGACGCGCCGGCTCACGTCAGAGGCGATTACCCCGAATGGCTCGCTGGCGAGTTCGAGCGTGCCTTCGGCGCGCGCGCGGCGGAGGAGGGGGCGGCGCTGGCGAAGCGCGCTCCCGTCGATCTCAGGGCCAACACGCTGAAGGCCCCACGCGACAAGGTGCTGAAAGCGCTTCACCGCTTCGATGCCAAGCCTACGGCCCATTCGCCAATTGGCGTGCGCATCCTGCAAGGATCTGGCCCCGCGCGCAGCCCTCACGTGGAGGCAGAGCCCGGCCATGGCAAAGGCTGGTACGAGGTGCAGGATGAGGGCTCGCAGCTCGCGACGCTGCTCTCGGGCGCCAAGCCCAAGGAGCAAATCATCGACCTGTGCGCCGGTTCAGGCGGCAAGACGCTGGGGCTTGCCGCGCTCATGCGCAACACCGGCCAGCTCTATGCCTATGACGCCGACCGCCTGCGGCTACGTCCCATCTTCGAGCGGCTGAAGCGGGCAGGGGTACGCAACGCTCAGGTCCTGCCTGCGAGCGATGCCGAGGCTCTCGCCAAGTTGCAAGGGAAGATGGACCTTGTGCTGATCGATGCGCCCTGCACGGGCTCAGGAGTATGGCGGCGCCGGCCGGATGCCAAGTGGCGCCTGTCGCCGCAAATGCTCGTGGCGCGCATCGCCGAACAGCAGGCCGTGCTCGAGGAGGGGGCGGCGCTCGTGAAGCCCGGCGGACGCCTCGCCTATATCACCTGCTCTGTGCTGCCCTCCGAGAACCGGGACCAGATCGCGGCCTTTTTTACCCGGCACTCCGAGTTCAACCTCGTGCCTTGGCGGCAGCTCTGGGAGCGAACTCTATCGACGCCGCCGCTTGGCTCGGCCGACCGCTCGGAGGAGACCCTTCTGATGACGCCCTTGAGCCACGGCACTGACGGCTTCTTCGTTGCTCTCATGGCCCGCGAGGGATGAGCAGCAGGCGAGGGTCAAAGCTGCCGAGCCCGCATCGCCGCCATTTTCTTCCCTCCGTCGAGGCACCATGAGAGTGCATGCCCGCCGGCAACGGGCGCGGGAAAAAAGTTTAACCGCGACCGCATTAGCACTTGAAATTAATAAAGAGGTCGCTGAAATGACTCGCGCTTTTTGGCGGAAGCAGAATCGGCGGTTGGCGCACGGCGGTCCGCAAAAGAGTACGGAGGGGACGCATATCCCATGGATGTGTTGCAAGTCGAGGCTGAAGAGCCGCCCAGTCGCCCCAAGGCGACATCTCAAACTCTCACCAAACCACATCGTCAGATCAAAGCTCTCTTGCCGGGCTTGCTCGTGCAGGGGCCGCAGCTCGTGTCGTTCGCCGCACGGGCCGAGCGATTTCCCATCGGCCCGGTGACGCGCGCGTTCCGAAAGCTGTACTTCCCCGAGATCGAGCTTCCTCAGTGGAACGACTGGCGCTGGCAGGCCCGTGCGCGCGTGCGCACGCTCGCTGAGCTCGAGCGCATCTTCGTACTTTCCGAAGATGAGCGGGACGCCGTGAGCCGGCACGAGGGCTCTCTACCGCTCGGCATCACGCCGTACTATGCGAGTCTGATGGCGCGCGAGGACCCGTTGGAGCCGCTGCGCCGCACCCACATTCCGGTCGGCACCGAGTACCTCAAGACGCCGGGCGAGGCCGACGATCCTCTTGGAGAGGATGGCCATAGCGTTGTTCCTGGGCTGGTGCATCGCTACCCCGACCGCGTGCTGTTCCTCGCCACCGGCTTCTGCTCGACCTATTGCCGCTACTGCACCCGCTCGCGCATGGTCGGCGAGGCAGGGGGCGACTACACCTTCAGCCGGCCGCAATGGGAGGAGGCTCTCAACTACATCGCCTCGCACCCCGAAGTGCGCGATGTGCTGATTTCCGGCGGCGACCCGCTCACCTTGTCAGACGAGCGACTCGATTATCTGCTCGGGAGGCTCAGAGCCATCAAGCATGTGGAGTTCGTCCGCCTCGGCACCAAAGTGCCGGTGGTGCTTCCCATGCGCGTGACGCGCTCACTGATCCGCGTGCTCAAGAAGCATCATCCGCTGTGGATGAGCATCCACTTCACCCATCCTGCCGAGCTCACGCCTGAGGTCACCGAGGCCGCCACGCGCCTTGCCGACGCCGGCATCCCGCTCGGCAGCCAGACGGTTCTGCTCAAGGGCATTAACGATTCCGTGGAGACGCTGAAGCCGCTCTTCCACGGTCTGCTGATGCGCCGTGTCAGGCCGTACTACCTCTATCAGTGCGATCCGATATCGGGCTCGTCGCATTTCCGCACGAGCGTCGACAAAGGCCTTGAGATCATGCAGGGACTGCGCGGCCATACGACCGGCTACGCCGTGCCGACCTACGTGGTCGATGCTCCTGGCGGCGGCGGAAAGATCCCGCTGCTTCCCGATTACGTCGTGGGACGCGAGGGCGACGATCTCATCCTCAAGAACTTCGAGGGCGAGATCTACCGCTATACCGATCCTGACGGCACGGTCGGCGCCGACAGGGTTGTGAGCGCACGCTAATGCGCATCGCACTCGTCTACGATCTGCGCGACGATTATCGCGCGCTTGGCTTCTCCGAGGAGGAGGTGGCCGAGTTCGACTCGGTCGCTACCATCGACGCGCTGGCGCACGCGCTCGAGACGCTCGGCTGCGAGGCGGTGCGTGTCGGCCGCGGGCAGGCACTTGCCGCGTGGCTGGTCGCCGGCGAGCGCTTCGATCTTGTGTTCTCCATCGCCGAAGGGGTGAAGGGCCGGTCGCGTGAGGCTCAGGTGCCTGCGCTCTGCGAGCTGTTCGACCAGCCCTACTTGTTCTCCGACGCCCTCACAATGGCGGCTTCGCTCGACAAGGCGGTGGCCAAGCGTCTCGTGCGCGATGCCGGCGTTAAGACCCCGGCCTTCGCGGTCGCTGAGAAGGATGCGCGCGAGGCCGCTGGCTGGACCGACTTCCCGGCCTTCGTCAAACCAGTCGCGGAAGGTACCGGCAAAGGTTGCGAGGCTGCTTCGCTCGTGCACACGCCTGCGGAGCTTGAGGCCGCCGTGACGCGGGTTATCGAGCGCTACAAGCAGCCGGCGTTGGTCGAGCAATATCTTCCTAGCCGCGAGTTCACCGTTGGCATCGTTGGCAATGGCGATGGCACGCGCGTGCTCGGCGTGTGCGAGATCCTTCTGAAAGAGCATGCCACGGCCAATATCTACTCGCTCCACAACAAGGAGCTGTGCGAGGACCTCGTCATCTATGCGCATGCCGATGATGCGGAGGCACGGCTCGCCGGCACGCGCGCGCTAGAGGCTTATCGCGCGCTGGAATGTCGCGATGCCGCCCGCATCGATTTCCGTTCCGACGCCGAAGGCGAGCCCTATTTCCTCGAGGCCAACCCACTCGCCGGTCTAAATCCCTGGCACTCAGACCTGCCGATCCTTGCCGCGCAGAACGGTGTCGACTTCGTGGCGCTGATCGGCCTCATTCTCGATGCCGGCCTCGCGCGCTACGGCCTTGCCCTGCCTGGTGAGGAGCGGCGGCGAAAGAGCGCCTGATGTCTGGAAGCCGGAGCTTCGTTCCGGTTGTCCACGCCGCGACCGAAGACCGTCCAGACGAGATCGACACGATCGTTGCCGCCGAGGCCGTGGCCTCTGCGCTGAAACGGCTCGGCTTCGCCACCCGCATCGTCGCTCTTGGGTCAGATCTCGCTGAGCTTGAGCGCCTGCGATCCCTCCATCCGCTCGCCGTGTTTAATCTCGTCGATGCGGTAAATGGGGATGGAAGGCTCGCGCCTTCGGTCTCGGCGCGACTCGATGCGCTTGGCTTGCGTTACACTGGATGTGGCACCAGCGCCTGGCTCGAGACGCTCTCCAAGATCGGCACGAAGCTCAAGCTTGCTCAAGCCGGCCTGCCAACACCCTCCTGGTCTGAGGATGGCGCCGGGCTCGATCCCGACGTGCGCGTCATCGTCAAGCCTGTGTGGGAGCACGGCTCGCTCGGCCTCGATGAAAGCTCGGTGGTGCGCGGCTCCGAGGGCGCCGTGGCCATACAGGTCCGGAATTCCAGATGGGGCACCGAGCATTTCGCTGAGAGCTTCATAGAGGGACGAGAGTTCAACCTCGCTCTCATCGAGGGGACATCGGGCGTCGAAGTGCTGCCGATCGCGGAGATCGTTTTCGAGAGGTTCGCCGTGCAAACCCCGCAGATTGTGGGTTATGAGGCCAAGTGGGCGCCGGACAGCGAGGCCTATATTGGCACGCCGAGGCGCTTTGGCCTTGAGTGCGACGAGCCCGAACTCGCGGTTCGGCTCAGGCAGCTTGCGCTCTCCTGCTGGCGCCTGTTCGGCCTTTCCGGTTATGCCCGAGTCGACTTCCGTGTCGATGCTGAGGACCAGCCCTTCATCCTCGAAGTCAACGTGAATCCCTGCCTTAGCCCCGACGCAGGCTTTGCCGCCGCGGCCGCCGCGGCTGGGCTCGGCTACGACGCCATGGTCGGCCGCATCGTCGAGTCCTCGCTTGGAGCCTTGCGCGCCACGGCCTGACGTGCTTCGCATTTAGGCCATGCTTCGCATCCGCAAAGTGGCCGACGGCACCACAGCGGCCAACCGCTCGGCCATCGAGGCGGCGCAGAAGATAATGCGCGAGCAATTCCCGGCGATGCCGGCTTACGATATCGACAAGCTGCCGGAGCAGCTCGCCAACCCTCTCAAGCATCGCTTCGTGACGCGGCTGTTCGTGGCCGAGAACGCGCGCGACCAGACGCTCGGCGTGGCGCTCCTGCTGCATGCCCCCGATATCGGATTCTCTTATCTGGAGCTCATTTCGGCGGCGCCAGGCCGCACCGGCTACGGCATCGGCGCCACGCTCTATGAGCGCGTCCGCGAAGAGGCGCGCGCGCTCGGCACCCAGCTCTATTTCGAGAGCCTTCCCGACGATCCGGCCCTCAGCCCCAATCCCGAGATCCGTGCGCGCAATGCGGCGCGGCTCAAATTCTACGAGCGCTACGGCGCGCGGCCGATCATCAACACATTCTATGAGACGCCGCTCACGCCGGGTGCCGTCGATCCGCCTTACCTCTTGCTCGACCCCCTTGGCTCCAACGATCTGCCGAGCCGCGACAAGGTGAGGAAGGTGGTGCGGGCGATCCTCGAGCGGAAATACGGGCTCTCCGGCGATTACGTGCAGATGGTGGTCGAGTCGATCAAGGACGACCCCATCAAATTGCGCGAGCCACGTTACACGCGGCCAAGGGCTGCGCAAAAGGACGTGGAGCGGGCGACGAGCGAGCCGCGCATCGCCCTCGTACTCAACGACGAGCACACCATCCATCACGTGCAGGACCGCGGCTATGTCGAGGCGCCGGTCCGCATTCGCTCGATCCTGGCAGAACTGAATGCGTCTGGTTTGTTCGAGAGGATGCCGGCCACGCGCTATTCCGATCGCCACATCCGAGCTGTCCATGACGGACGCCTCGTCGACTACATCCGCAAGGCGAGCTTGATGGCGGGCCCCAAGAAGTCGATCTATCCCTATGTCTTCCCGACGCGGAACCCGGCCCGGCCGCCGAAAGACGAGACGGTGCTCGCCGGCTATTACTGCATCGACACCTTCACGCCGCTCAATCAGAACGCCTATCTCGCCGCGCGCTCAGCCGTAGACTGCGCGCTGACGGCGGCAGAGAAGGTGCTCGAGGGCACCGATCTCGCCTATGCGTTGGTACGACCGCCAGGCCATCACGCCGAGACGCGCACCTTCGGCGGCTTTTGTTATTTCAACAACGGCGCGATCGCGGCGAACCTTCTCGCGCGCTACGGCAAGGTCGCGATCCTCGACATCGACTACCATCACGGGAACGGCCAGCAGGAGATCTTCTATAACCGTGCCGATGTGCTGACCGTGTCGGTCCACGGCCATCCAAGCTTCGCTTATCCCTATTTCTCCGGCTTCCGCGACGAGACCGGCATCGGTGAAGGCGCGGGCTTCAATCTCAACATCCCGCTGCCGGAGCACATCACTCCCGAGCAGCACCGAAACGCTGTGGCTGAGGGCTTGCGGCGCATCAGGCGGTTCGCGCCAGCCTTTCTCGTGGTGTGCGCGGGCTTCGACACCGCGCGCGGCGATCCCACGGGGACCTGGCCTAACCGGGCAAAGGATTTCGAGCAACTCGGGCGCATGATCGGCGAGCAGGGCTATTCCACGCTTGTGGTGCAGGAGGGCGGTTATCGCGTGCGCACGCTCGGCGCCAATGTGCGGAGCTTCTTCAACGGCCTGGTCACGGGACGATCGTCGGCGCGGCAGGTGGCGCCTGCGCTCAATCGAAGCGCTAGGGCGGCGCGGACTGGTCACCGTAACGGGCTCGATTGGCGGAGCGCGGTCATGCCACACGATGTCGGCCGCGTCCGCTCGCTCGTGGCAAGCACCGGAATGTTCTCGACCGCGGAGGTCGACATCGCCGCAGATCTCGTGACCGAGCGCCTCACCAAAGGCATCCGCTCCGGCTATCACTTCGTGCTGGCCGAGAGGGGCGCGAGGCTCGTCGGCTATGCCTGCTATGGGCTGATCGAAGGCACGCAAGGCTCCTTCGATCTCTATTGGATCGTGGTCGCGCCCGAGGAGCAGGGCAGGGGGCTCGGCATGCATGTCTATGCCCGCGCCGAGGCGGCCCTGCGCAAGGCCGGTGCCAAGCACATCTATGTCGACACCTCCTCGTCTGACCGCTATGCGGCGACGCGCGGCTTCTATCAGCGCATGGGCTTTGTCGAGGAGGCGCGGCTTCCGGATTTTTACGGTCCTGGCGACGGCAAGGTGATCTACGCGAAGGAACTCGCTGCCGGTGCTTCCCAGATCAGCGAGATCAGGCCGGAACCGCCTCGATGATTGTGAGGCCCGACTGCGTCGGATTCACTTTCGATAGACTGAGTCCCGCTTGACCGAGCAGCGCCTCGGACTCGGCGAGGCTGCGCACGCGTCCGCCGGTGATGGTCATCATGTGCAGATCGAGCATGACCGCCGCTGGGTCGTCCGCGGCGCGCTCCGGCATGAGGCGCTCGATGATGGCGAGCCGCGTGCCATCAGGCATAGCCGCGCGGCAATTGCGAAGAATCGCCAGCGCCTCGGCGTCGTCCCATTGCTGGAGCACGCCCTTCAGCAAATAGACGTCCGCTTTGACCGGGATGCCGGAAAGGATATCGCCCGCGACGAGTTCGATACGTTCGGGCAGGCGAAATTGGGCAAAGACTTGCAGGAACGGTTTCGCCATCTCGATCAAGTCCGGCTTGTCAAACAAAACGCCGGAGAGATGCGGGAACGCGATCAGGAGCGGGGCGAGAAGCGCACCACATCCCCCGCCGATGTCGGCGACCTTCTTTACTTCTCCGGCACATTCCAGCACTTCGATGATCGAACCTGCCTGATCGAAGGTCTCGGCCGTCAGGTAGAACTCGAACATCGCGCCTTGCTGGCCATGATCGCGCCGCCAGTCGCGTACGTTTATGCCGAACACCTGATCGAAGGCGGGCTTCCCGGTTTGCAGTGAGCCGACGAGATTGGTCCAGGGCATCCAATATTGTTCGACGACGATCTGAACCTTCTTGGCGAGGCGGGAGGGCGAATCGGCGCGCAGCGACTGTCCGCCGGACGTTAACGTGAAGCTGCCGTCGCCGCCCTCAGCGCAGATGCCAAGGGTCGCGAGGCCGCGCAGGAAGCGAGCAACATTGGGCGGGGACAGGCCAAGCTCCGCTACAAGACTTTCCGCGGTCCAGCTTTGCATCCCCATCTTTTCGGGGAGGCCGAGCTTCACCGCCGCATAGACGAGCGCCGCCTCGTGATAGGCGTCGATCGAGCGGCGGATCCGCGCTTCGAGATCGTCTTGCTCAGCCCCGGCCATCCGCCCGCCTCGATGATTATCTATGCTCTGCATAAGCCAATTTGAGGTCATTGCCGACTCGAAGACGCTGCTATAAGCACCCGCCATGATGAACGAAACGGCAGATCCAGCGCCCGCTCCGGCGCCGCCAAGCGCCGCGCAGGACGGCGCGGCACGCGAGCCCGAGCAGATCCGCGTCCTCATCGTCGATTTCGGCAGCCAGGTGACGCAGCTCATCGCGCGCCGCGTGCGCGAGGCGGGCGTCTATTCGGAGATCGTCCCCTTCGACCAAGCAGAGGCCGCGATCGCGGCGCACCGGCCACGCGCCATCATCTTGTCAGGCGGGCCGGCCAGCGTGCACGAGACCGGCACGCCGCAGGCGCCGCAAGCGTTGTTCACCGCCGGCGTGCCGGTGCTTGGCATCTGTTATGGCGAGCAGGCCATGGTGGCTGCGCTCGGCGGCCAGGTCGAGGGCGGGCATGACCGCGAGTTCGGCCGCGCCGAGCTTCAGATCATCGACGAGACGCCGCTGTTCGAGGGCGTGTTCAAGGAGGGCGAGCGGGCGCAAGTGTGGATGAGCCACGGCGACCGCGTGACGCGGCTGCCGCCGGGCTTCCGCGCCGTCGGCATCTCGACCGGCGCGCCGTTCGCGGCCATCGCCGACGATTCGCGGAGGCTTTATGGCTTCCAGTTCCACCCCGAGGTGGTCCACACCCCGAAGGGCGCGCAGCTTCTCGCCAATTTCGTCCACAGGATCGCCGGATGCCCTGGCGACTGGACCATGGCGCATTTCCGCGACAGCGAGGTCGCGCGCATCCGGAAGCAGGTGGGCGAGGGACATGTCATCTGCGGGCTCTCCGGAGGCGTCGACTCCGCGGTCGCCGCGCTTCTCATCCACGAGTCAATCGGCGACCAACTTACCTGCATCTTCGTGGACCACGGCCTGCTCCGCGAAGGCGAGGCGAAGGAGGTCGTCGATCTCTTCCGCGGCCACTACAACATCCCGCTCGTCGCCGTTGATGCCTCGGCGAAGTTCCTCGATGCGCTGCAAGGAGTCACCGACCCCGAGGTCAAGCGCAAGATGATCGGCAAGCTGTTCGTCGATGTGTTCGAGGCGGAGGCTGACAAGATCGGCCACGTCGATTTCCTGGCGCAAGGCACGCTCTATCCCGACGTGATAGAGAGCACTTCCGCGCGCGGCGGCCCATCGGCCACCATCAAATCGCATCATAATGTCGGCGGGCTGCCCGAACGCATGCGGCTAAAGCTGATCGAACCGCTGCGCGAGCTGTTCAAAGACGAGGTGCGCGCGCTAGGCCGCGAGCTCGGGCTTCGGCCTGCCTTCGTCAACCGGCATCCTTTCCCCGGGCCCGGTCTTGCCATCCGCGTGCCCGGCGAGGTGACCGAGGAGAAGCTCGCCATTCTGCGCAAGGCCGACGCAATTTATCTCGACGAGATCAGGAAGGCGGGGCTCTACGATAAGATCTGGCAAGCTTTCGCCGTACTGCTGCCGGTGCGCACCGTCGGCGTGATGGGGGATGCACGCACCTACGATTATGCCTGTGCGCTCCGCGCCGTGACCTCGACCGATGGCATGACCGCCGACTATTACGACTTCTCCCACGAGTTCCTTGGGCGCGCGGCCAGGCGCATCATCAACGAGGTGCGCGGCATCAACCGAGTCGTCTATGACATCACCTCCAAGCCGCCCGGCACCATCGAGTGGGAGTGATTCTCACGTTCGCGTGATGGAGAGGCCGCCGTCCACCAGCATGGCGGTCCCTGATTGGAAGCTTGACGCGTCGGAGGCGAGATAGAGGGCCGCCTGCGCCAGCTCATCGGGTGAGGCAACGCGCTTCAACGCATGTAGGTTCGTGAGATAGGCCCGCTTCTCGGCGGTGTCATTGGCGGCTTCGTACATCGCCGTCTCGACCGCGCCGGGGAGGAGAGCGTTGACCCGAATGTTCTGCGGCCCGTATTCGGCGGCGAGGGCCTCCGTCAGACCGATCAGTCCGGATTTGCTCGCCGCATAGGCCACGAAACCGGGAAAGCCCACCGTGTAGCCGACAAATGTGCTCGTGAAAATGATCGAGCCCTTGCCCTGCTTCAGCATAGCCGGGATCTGGTGCTTGGCGGCGAGGAAGGCGCTCGTCAGATTGACCTTGAGAGTTCCGTTCCAGCCTTCGAGCGAAATGCCCGTGGTCGGCCCCTGTTCGCCGAGTATGCCGGCATTGTTGAAGCCGACATCAAGGCGGCCATAGCTCTGCTCGGCACGCTCTACCAGCTCTTTGGCGAAGGCGCCGGCAAGCGCGAGGGCGTCTCCTCCCTCGCCGGCGATCTCTCGCACAAGAGAATCCAGCTCCGCCTTGCGCCGAGCGGCGACGACTACTTTGGTGCCCGCGCGAGCAAACAGCTTCGCGGACGCCCGCCCGATGCCGGCGCTCGCACCCGTTACGATGGCCACCTTGTCCTTGAGATCAACCATGCGAAAAACTGGGCTTTAGGGTTTCTGCCTCGGATTGTCGGCGCCAGCCCAAAGATTCCACCGGTGCTATAACCAACGAGCATGGATTTAGTTTGAAGCCTGGGCACCATCGAGTGGAAGGAGGGCCCGCGTGTGCTAAATGTCCGCTTTTTACGCCGGGGCTGTATCGGCTAAAATAGACGAGGGGGCTTCTGCATATTTGAAGGGGACGGGGGCCGTCCACATTGTCCGGGTTGGGTCGACGCAACCATCTTGCCAATTGCAATGCGTCAACGGGAGAATTGATCCGTTGCAGCTGAGATCGCTCCTTCCAGCAATCGTCAGTCTCATCACCGTGGTCGCCCTGTTGGGCGCGCCCCGAACTTTTGCCGTGGAGCAACCGCCGGACATTCCGGCATGGCTGCGGGTCCATATCGGCGAAGGCGAAGGTCAAATCGCGCAAGTGGTGTTGCAGAGGGCGCGCGCGCTTTACCTAAAAAAAGTGAGCGATAGCGCAGTGAAAAATCCCTGCTACTTCGCCATGGACTCCACGCGACCCGGCGGATTTGGCCGCCGGTTTTACATTATCTGTGAAGCCGACCGGTCGTTTCGCGCGATTCCATCCGGTCACGGCAGCGGCCGCAATTTGACAGGCATCGCGAATTTCGCAAACGGAATCCAGTGCGCAAAGAACTTCAGCAATGCGATGGACTCCAAGCTGACAACGGGCGGCCCATATGTGACTGACGAGACGGTCACATCGTTCAAAGGGTACTACCGCGACTCAGCGGGACAGTACGTGGCTTTCACCCGGTCGTTCGTGCAGTTTGACGGTGAGGGCGACACCGCAAATGCGAGACCCCGCGCCATCGGGGGACACCCTGCTCTCGTATGGAGGGGCATGTGTCTTCGAAAAGATCCGGACAGCCCTTACGCAAACCAAGACGGTTACGTTCCTTTCGGAAAACTGGTGGACTACGCCGGCGGCCGCAGCAACGGCTGCACCAGTTGGTCGCGCTCGGACGCCGGGCAAGTCATCCCGATGATGAAGGAGCCGACGACGCTTTATATTTATCCTGAATCGAGCGACATCGCCGCCGTCGCGCAAGCAGTGAAGGCTGGCCGGTCGCCGTCGCGCGCCGGACTATATTGGAATGCCTCCTGCTTGAGAGAGATCGGCGTCCCGAAATTTTGGCCAAAAGAGACGCTCGAGCCGATCCTCGTTCAATATAGGAAGGATCATCCGGCACCGCCGCCAGGACCGACGCCGATCTGCAAGGGTCAGTAACACGCGGCCCAAAATTTGGCGGATGTTCCGCCGGATAACGGCGATCACCTTCCGAAGCTTGCGCCGCTGATGTCTAAGCAGGCTTCGCCGCCATCTCCTGGAGCCGGCCGCTGGCGCCCTTCGTCGCCTGGGGAAGAGCGGAGAAGATTTTGGCGCCTGCGGTCGCCGGGATCTCGATGTCAATCTCGAGCAGCGACACGGCCTTGCCGCGATCGATCTTCACCTCCACCCTCTCGGGATCAACCGCCACGTGCTTCGCGACCACGGCCAGAATCTCCTCGCGCAGGGTTGGGATTAGGTCCGATTGGCTGGTCGCCACGCGCTCGTGCGTCAGCAGGATCTGGAGACGCTCTCGCGCGACCGAGGCTGATTTTCGTCTCGAGAATAGCGAGAGCCAGCTCATGCCGCCCTCCGTCCAAACAGCTTGGTGAGGAAGCCATTGCGCCCGTTGGGAATGGAGACCGGCTTGTCGACGCCCATCAGCCGCTGCGCCGCCTCATCATAGGCGCGGGCCGGAGCGCTCTTCGGGCTCGCCAACGTGATCGGCGAGCCGAGATTGGAGGCCCGGAGCACGTCCTCGCTCTCGGGAATGACGGCGAGCAGCGGAATCGACAGGATATCCATGACATCCTCGATCCTCAGCATGTCCCCTCGTCCGGCGCGAATCGGATCGTAGCGGGTGAGCAGGAGATGCTTGTCCATGCGCTCGCCGCGGGCAGCCTTCTCGGTCTTGGCGTCGAGCAGGCCGATGATGCGGTCGGAGTCGCGCACCGAGGACACTTCAGGATTGGTCACGACCACTGCGAGGTCGGCGAAGCGCATGGCAAGCGTAGCCCCACGCTCGATGCCGGCAGGGCTGTCGCAGATCACCCAGTCGAAGGAGGCGCGCAGCTCTTTGATCACGCGCTCCACGCCCTCTTCGCTCAGTGCGTCCTTGTCTCTCGTTTGCGAGGCGGCGAGCAGAAATAACGTCTCGATGCGCCGGTCTCTGATGAGCGCCTGATGCAGCCGCACATTGCCCTGCGCCACATAGGTGAGGTCGTAGACGACGCGGCGCTCGGCGCCCATCACCAAGTCGAGATTGCGCAAGCCCACGTCGAAATCGACGACCACCACGCGCTGACCGTGCTGCGCGAGAGCAGCGCCGAGCGCGGCAGTCGTCGTTGTCTTGCCGACTCCGCCCTTTCCGGATGTCACTACGAGCACCTGCGCCATTGCCTGTCTCCTTTTGTGCCTCAGTCGAGTGCCTTGATGGTGAGTGCGCCGTCGTCCAGCCACGCGTGGACGGCTTTGCCGTGAAACGAGGAAATGTCGTCGGCCATGCGGTAGTAGCCGTCGATTGCGATGAGCTCGGCCTCAAGCCGGCGGCAGAAAATGTGCGCCTTGGCATTGCCGTCAGCGCCAGCCAGCACCCGGCCACGCAGCGTTCCATAGATGTGGATCGAGCCGCTCGCGACGATCTCCGCGCCGGACGAGACCGAGCCGATGACGGTCACGTCACCCTCGTGGAACAGCGACTGGCCTGAGCGCACGGGCGAATCGATCAACAGCGAGGATGCAGCGGCCCCCACCGTAGCCGGCAGAGGTTGCGGGTCGGGCGTCTCGCTCGGTACCTGAAATTCGGTCTTTCCCACTGGCGACAGCAGAGGCGGGAGAGCGGGATCGGCGAGGCGGTCATCGGTGCCGAGCATTCCCATGACTCGGATGTTGCGCATCCCGAGATCGGCAATCAGACCGGCAGCCTCGTCCTTGCTGAGCAACAGCTCCGAGACGTCCACCACCACCGGCTTGCCTGAGAAGAATCCCGGCGAGCGGCAGAGCCATTTATCGGCTTCGGCGATCCATTCGGAGGTGGGCATCTTGGGCTTCAGCACGAATGCGAGGAAGGAGCGACCACAGAACTGGAAGGATGCTGGCTGAGCGACTGCTGTCATGAGGATGGCCGTGAATTAGGAATGGTTAATAAGATGGCGATTTCGGTTAACGAGCCGTTAAGCGCCCGCGCGTTTTGGCGATGATTTGATGGATTTTGGACAGCTGGCCCCGCGCTTACACAGCGCGACTCGAATCAGCTAGCGTTCTTGAGGGGACGATTCGCCTTCAGAGGGACGAGAGGCCATGATCCACTTGCGATGGGCCAAGGCTAGAGACGGATGGCTGCCGCTCGCATTGCCGTGGCCGTCCGTGGTCGACACGGTCGGCGTCTATGTCATTTGGCACGAGGGTAACCCGAGCCGCGTCGTGCGCATCGGACACGGCAGAATCAGCGAGTGCCTTCATTACCACCAGGAAGATCCCGAGGTGTTGGCCTATAGCGGCTTCGGCACGCTCAGGGTCACATGGGCAGCGGTACCGCCTGACCAGATGGAGGGCGTTGAGCGCTATCTGGTTGAGCATTGGAAACCACTAGTCGTAGACCGCCCGCCGAAGGTGCTTCCGATTGCGGTGAACTCTCCGTTTGCGGGCTAGTGGTATCGAGTCCGGCGAGGATTGCCTCGAGCGTCTCGCGCAGCTTCATGTACTGATACCACGCCCAGGGAGGCTCGGCTCCCGTTGCGAGCTTGTCGTTAGCCCAGTCAAGAACTCGCTGTAGCTCGGCGCGCGTCATGCTCCCGAGTTTCTGCCGACACTATTGAGAAATGATTAGGCTCCCCGCATTTAGTGCAGCACCGACTCGGCGAGATGCGGCCTAAATTATTGGCCGCAGACGCTTGAGCCCGTAGTGCAAACGAAGGGCACGACCACGCCCCTGAAGCAGGTCGTGTAGAACTGAGCGGTGACGATATCGGGCTGGAGCCTCGCCCGTGGCGGGACCCCATTTGGGCGGAGCGCCTTCCAGAACGGATCGCCGGCAACCGGACGCGCCGATAAGGAGACGGAGCTCCACCTCCTCTTGCGCTGCACGTTGTAAGCGCTCTGGAGCGCGAGCGCTTGCGAGGTCTGCACAGCCTTCACCCTTGTTGGAGCACTGTGCGTTGCGGTGACCAATTCGCACCCGGCCTCTGCCGGCTTGAGCCCGACCAGGAAGAATCCCGCAACGCAGATCAGTCCGCAAACCTTCGCTAAGATACCCCTCATCGTTGCCTCCTCATCGAATCTTCTGCCGCAGTCCGTAGAGCTTCTACTCTAACACATCGACGTTGACGGCGTGGCGCCTGTAAGATTTGCTTCCCGGCGAAAAAAGAAGAGCGCATCCAGGCTGGGGCAGCCATGACACTCCTCATTATCGGCATTGCCGCGTTTCTCAGTCTGCATGTGGTGCCGACGTTCCCGGACTTGCGCGAGCGGCTCGTCGCGCGACTGGGCGAGGGGCCGTACAAAGGCCTGTTCGCGCTCCTCTCCGTCGCAAGCTTCATTCTCCTGATCTACGGCTTCGCGAAGGCTCCGCTCATCCAGCTTTGGTCTCCGCCGTCCTGGACGCGATGGGTCGCGATCGTGCTCATGCTGCCAGCCTTCATCTTCCTGGTCGCAGGCTATGTGCCTGGCCAGATCAAGGCGAAGCTCAAGCACCCGTTCCTGGTTGCCATCAAGACCTGGGCGCTCGCACACCTCATTGCCAATGGCGATCTGGCCTCGATCGTTCTGTTCGGCTCGTTCCTGGCCTATGCCGTGTACGACCGCATCACCCTCAAGCGCCGCACGGCGACCGGACTCGTGACGGTGCCGGCGACAGGACCGCCGTCAAACGACGTCATCGCCGTCGTCCTCGGACTCGTGCTCTATCTCGCCTTCTTGTTCTGGCTGCACGGGCTCCTGATCGGGACGTCACCGTTGCCGCAGTAATGGAACGGGAGCGGTCCGACGGCATTTTTTGCACTGCAAAACACCCTATATTCTGTCATAAGACCGCAAGCAGGGTCCGTGCTGGTTCAGGAGCTTAGAGACCGTGGCCGACCAATTTGCCGTGAAGCGGGTAACCGCGCCGGACATCAAAAATCGCAAAGGCGGCGCGCCGATCGTGGCGCTCACCGCCTATCACGCACATACCGCGCGAATCATCGATCCCTATGTCGATTTCCTGCTCGTCGGCGACAGCCTCGGCATGGTGATGCATGGCTATGAGACCACGGTGCCAGTGCCGCTCGAGCTGATGATCATGCATGCACAGGCCGTGGTGCGCGGCTCGTCGCGCGCGCTGGTCGTAGTCGACATGCCGTTCGGCTCCTATGAGGAGAGCCCCGCGATCGCCTTCCGCAACGCGGCGCGGGTGCTGAAGGAGACGGGCTGTGGCGCGATCAAGCTCGAAGGCGGCGTGCAGATGGCCGACACCATCCGCTATCTCACCGAGCGCGGCATCCCGGTGATGAGCCACATTGGTATGACGCCGCAAGCCATCAACACGATCGGCAGTTTCAAGCCGCGCGGCCGTTATCGCTCGGAATGGGCGGCTTATGAGGCCGATGCCAAGGCGATCGCCGACGCCGGCGCCTTTGCCGTGGTAATCGAAGCACTCGCAGAGCTTCTCGCCGCGCGCATCACGAAGGAGATTCCGATTCCCACGATCGGGATCGGCGCTAGCGCCGAATGCGACGGGCAGATCCTAGTGCTCGAGGACATGCTGGGCCTTTCGCCGCGCGTGCCGAAATTCGTGAAGGAGTACGCCCAAATCGGGGCTGGTATCGAGGCCGCAGTCAAGGCCTTCGCCACCGAGGTGCGCACACGCGCCTTCCCCACCGCCGACTACACCTACCCGATGTGTGACGAGGTCGGCGAAGTCACGAAAAAGACCAAAATGACAGGCAGTTAGCCGCTAACCACGTGTTTCGTCAGCCACCTTGGCGGGTGAGACCAAGCGGCTCTTTACCTTGCGCGAGCAAGAGGCCTTCACTATACGGCGGCCAGGGAGGAGCGACCCGAAGCTCCTTAAGGACCGTCAGTACGATTTACTTCAGAAGAGTCCGCTTCCGATGAGCGACCGTAGCGATTCCTTTTTGCGCGAGGTGGACGAGGCCGTCCGCCAAGAACACTACAAGAAGCTGTGGGACGAGTACGGCATCTATGCGCTCGGCCTTGCCGTGCTCGTCATCGCCGGCGTCGCGGCCTATAAGGGCTGGACCTACTGGCAGGAGCGGCAGGCGCAAGCGGCGGGCGCTTCGTTCAGCCAGGCTTTGGACGTGCTCGACGGCCCCGACCCCGCCAAGGCAAAGGACATCCTTACCTCGCTGTCGGACAAGGGGCCACATGGCTACCGGGTGCTGGCGCGCTTTCAGCTCGCTGCCGCGGCCGAAAAAGCGGGCGATACCGACAAGGCCGTCGCCGAGTATGACGCGCTCGCCAAAGATTCGAGCGTGGACGAGATTTTGCGCGACCATTCCACGCTCCAGGCCGCTACGCTCAGATTAGACAAGGCGGACCATTCGGAGATGGAGCAGCGGCTCAAAACTCTTGCCGAGGGAAACAGCGCCTGGAGATTTTCCGCGCGCGAGCTGCTCGGTCTTTCGGCTTATCGACTGAATAATATGGGCGAGGCCGAGAAGCAGTTCAGCGCCTTGGTTGGCGATCAGGGGACTCCCCCGAATTTGCGGGAACGCGCCAATATGATGCTCGCGCTCATCGTGGGGACCCCGCAGTCGCTGAGCACGACGGCGAAATAGCGCTCGCGTAACGAGGGTGGCTCGAAAGTGGGCCGGGGTGGAAAACGGGGAATTGGCGGAAGCCTTCTCGGCGCTGGCGTGATCGCGGCCACCGCCTTGAGTGTGGCGGCCTGTAGCGGCCTGCCCTCCGGTCTTTCCGACATCCGCAATCCGTTCAGGAAGGAAAAGGAGAGGCTGCCGGGCGAGCGCATTGCTGTCATCACCGATCCCAGCGTGGCGGCCATCCAACCAAAAGCGGCAGCGAAACCAGTCCAGCTCCCGTCGCCCCAGACGAACGCCGCATGGACCGAGCCGGGCGGCACGGCGTCCAACAATCTCGGCCACCTCGCTCTCCCGGACCAAGTGCAGAAGGTGTGGTCGGCCGACGCAGGTACCGGCTCCTCGTCCAGTGGGCGTTTGAGCGCGGTTCCTCTCGTCGCCGACGGCAAAGTATTCACCCTCGACGCCGGCGGCACAGTCTCGGCCTTCTCTGCCGCTAATGGCGCCAAGGTCTGGTCGGCAAGCGTCAGGCCCGAGAACGAGAGGAGCCGGGAGGGCTTCGGCGGCGGCCTGGCTCTCGACGCCGGGCGTCTCTACGTGACGACCGGCTACGGCACCGTAGTCAGCATCGATCCCGGCAACGGCGCCATCGCGTGGACGAAACCTGTCGGCAGGCCGATCAGGAGCTCGCCGACCGCGGCGGGCGGAAAGATCTATTTCGTGTCGACCGACAACATGCTCTATGCGCTGTCCGCGGCTGACGGCCAGCAGCTGTGGACCGCGCGCGGGCTGCCGCAACCGGCAACCCTGCTCAGCAATGTGAGCCCTGCGGTCTCGAGCGGCATTGTCGTAGCGTCGTTCCCCGCGGGCGATATCGCCGCCTATGAGGCTGCGAGCGGCAAGGCGGCGTGGAGCGAATCCCTCACTCGCTCCTCCGAAACCACAGCTTCCGGCATCCTCGGCGATCCGGCGCGGCCGGTCGTCGATCACGGCGTCGTCTTTGCTGTGAGCCATGGCGGCAAGATGATCGCCGCCTCGGAAACAACCGGTGAGCGGCTATGGAGCCGCAATCTTGCCAGCACGCAAATGCCGTGGGTCGCCGGCGATGCGGTTTATACCGTCGATCTCGGCGGCAAGCTGATCGCGCTCGCGCGCGGCGACGGCGAAGTGCGCTGGGCGACCGATCTTCCCAACAGCACGCGCTGGAGCGGACCGGTGCTGGCCGGCGGCAAGCTCTGGCTCGTGTCTGGCGAGGGCGTTCTTATCGGTGCCGATGCACGAACCGGACAAATCGTGAGCAATCTTGACCTCGGTGAGCCAGTCTTCATCTCTCCGGTTGTAGCCGGCGGCCGCATGTATATCTTGGCTGACAACGCTACGTTGATCGCCCTCAATTAGGGCTTCGTTCTCCAAGAGAGAGATGTCTTTCACTGTTGCCATCGTTGGAAGGCCGAATGTCGGCAAGTCCACCTTGTTCAACCGGCTTGCCGGCAAGCGGCTCGCTCTCGTCGACGACCAACCGGGGTTGACCCGCGACCGGCGCGAAGCCGAAGCGACAGTCGGCTCTTGCGATGTGACGCTGATAGATACAGCCGGACTCGAGCCTGGTGACGAAGGACTTACGCCGCGTATGCGGCAGCAAACCGCGGCGGCCATCGAACAGGCCGATCTCGTGATCTTTCTCATCGACGCGCGAGCAGGGGTGGTTGCGGCGGACGAAATCTTTGCCGATCTCGTCCGCCACTCAGGCAAGAAGGTCGTTGTCGCCGCAAACAAAAGCGAAGGCCGTGCCGCCGAGCCAGGCCTGTACGAGGCCTATTCGCTCGGGCTCGGCGAGCCGTTGCCGATTTCGGCCGAGCACGGCTTGGGCATTGGCGAGCTGACCGAGGCGATCGAGCAAGCTTGCAAAGGGCAGGGCATCGTCGCACCCGTAATGGCTGAAGACGAAGATGAAGGCGCCGAGCACCCTTTGCGAATCGCCATCGTCGGACGGCCCAATGTCGGCAAATCGACTCTTGTCAACGCGTTGCTCGGCGAGGAGCGCATGATCACCGGGCCCGAGGCTGGCATCACACGCGATGCGATCGCGTCGGAGCTTGAATGTAACGGACGCTCGTTGCGTCTGTTCGACACCGCGGGCCTAAGGCGCAAGATGAGGATTGAAGGACGCGCCGAAGAACTCTCCGTTGGCGATGCGCTGAAGGCCGTCCGTTTCGCCGAGGTCGTGGTCCTGCTGCTCGATGCCGAGCATCCGTTCGAAAAGCAGGACTTGCAGATTGCCGATCTCATCGCCGAAGAGGGACGCGCACTCGTTATCGCCATCAACAAATGGGACCTCGTGCGTGACCCGCAGAAGCGATTGCGCGAGCTTCGCGAGGAATGTCAAAGATTGCTGCCGCAAGTCAAAGGCGTCTCTCTCGTGCCGGTCTCGGCGCTCAGCGGCACGGGTCTCGACAAGCTGATGCGGGCGATCCTTGCCGCAGATGAATTGTGGAACCGGAGGCTGCCGACGCACGCGCTTAATCAATGGCTGCAAGATACGGTAGATGCCCATTCGCCGCCTGCGGTGTCAGGCCGGCGCATCAAGCTCAGATACATAACGCAGGCAAATGCGCGGCCGCCGACCTTCGTGCTGTTCTGCTCGCGGCCCAAGGCGCTCCCCGACTCCTATTCCCGCTATCTCGTGAACTCCTTGCGCGACAGCTTCGATATGCCTGGCGTGCCGATCAGGCTCAACTTGCGCAAAGGCGCAAATCCCTACGCGCGAGGATCGGCATGAGCGAAGAGGGCGTGACCGAAATCTACTTCTATCATCTCGAACGCCGCACGCTCGAAGAGGTCCTGCCGACTCTGCTCGAGATGTCGCTCAAACGCGGCTGGCGGGCAGCCGTGCAAGCTGCAAGCGAGGAGCGGGTGGAAGCGCTCAATACTTTGCTGTGGACCTATCGCGAGGAGAGCTTCCTGCCGCACGGAACGGCGCGCGACGGGCATGCCGCGGCTCATCCCGTTTATCTGACCTCTGGCGAGGACAATCCCAATTCGGCACAGGTCCGCTTCCTGGTCGACGGTGCGATGCTCGCCGATGCCGCACCCTACGCCCGCGTCGCCTATATCTTCGACGGCCGCGATCAGGAGGCTGTTGCCCGCGCTAGAGCCGATAAGCAAGCAGCCAAAGCCAAAGGCCACGCCGTGAGCTACTGGCAACAAACTCAGGAAGGACGCTGGCAGCAAATGGCCTGATGCGTGGCGATCCAGATCGACTCCGGCTGCCTTATTTTCCGGATCATGCCGCCTTGTTTGTGGAAGCTCGCGCCTTGCCGCTGTCATGCGCGGTCGCTATAAGCCCGCGTAATTCAGTAGATGACCAGGGGACCATTGTGGCCATTGAACGAACGCTTTCCATCATCAAGCCCGACGCGACCGAGCGCAACATCGTGGGGCTCATCATCGTGAGGCTTGAAAGCGCGGGACTTCAGGTGATCGCGCAGAAACGCGTGCGGTGGAAGAAAAAGGATGCAAAGAAATTCTACGACGTTCACAAGGGCCAACCTTTCTACAAGGACCTTGTGAACTTCATGACCTCCGGCCCGATCGTGCTCCAGGTGCTCGAGGGCGAGAATGCCATCTTGAGGAACCGCGAGGTGATGGGTGCGACCAATCCCGTCGATGCCTTGCCCGGCACCATCCGCAAGGATTTCGGCGTGAACCTTCAGCGGAATTCGGTGCACGGCTCCGACAGCGAAAAGACCGCCAAGCGCGAAATTGCGCTCTGCTTCAAGAAAAGCGAGATCGTGGGCTAGCAGCGGCTTCCATTTCGCGCCGAGGCCGATAGGCTGTAGCCCGCGAATGGAGGATGAATGCCGACGGTCCTCATCACCGGCACCTCGACCGGTATTGGGCGCGTGACCATGGAGGTTCTTGCGCAGCGTGGCTGGCATGTCTTCGCTACTATGCGCGATCTGCAAAAGCGCGAGAAGCTTGAGGCGGCGCTCAAGAAATCTGGCGTCGAGGACCGCCTCGAGTTCGTTCAGCTTGATCTCAACGACGCCACCTCGATCGAGGCGGTTGTAGCATCGGTTCTGTCCCGAACCGGCGGTACGCTTGATGCCGTAGTGCAAAATGCGGGCGTGTCAGCTGCTGGCGCATTCGAGGACTTGCCCGAAGCTGAAGTCCGGCGCGTGATGGAGACGAACTTCTTCGGAGTGCTCCAGCTGACCAGGGCCTTGCTGCCGACATTTCGAGCCCAGGGGGATGGACGCATCGTACTGGTCTCGAGCGAGGCAGCCTTCATGGGCCAGCCGGCAAATTCGATCTATTGTGCCTCGAAATGGGCACTCGAAGGCTGGGCCGAGTCGCTCGCCTACGACCTTGAACCGTTCGGCATCAAAGTCATTCTTGTTGAGCCGGGGCCGTACCGAACGCAGATTTGGCGCAGCACGCCGTGGATCGTGCCGGCAGGCAGCCCCTATCGCGAACGGGTGCAACGCGTGTCGCGCGCGGCTGACGAGCATGCGGCGAGATCGGCGCGCGATCCGAAGGAGGTCGCCATGGTCATAGCCCGCGCGCTTGAGGCCAAGCGCCCACGCTTCCGCTATCCGGTCGGGCCGTTCGCTCGCATCAATCATTTTCTGCGCGGGAAGGTACCAAGCCGCCTTATACGGCGGGGCGTTTCGCGCTATCTGGGGCTCATGAAGGCCTCGGACGCAAAGCCTTAGCGACCGAAGATCCCGGATCTTTTCAAAAGCCAAAGCACAAGCGCCGACGAGCCGATCAGAATCAGCATCGACCAGACGAACCCATGAGGATTCTGGGTCAGCGGCAACCCCATCACGTTCATGCCGAAGATTCCGCTGACCAAGGTTGCCGGCAGAAAGATCGTGGTGACGATGGCAAGAACCTGAAGGCTGCGGTTGGTCTGCTCCGCGGTCTTGATGGTGACCTCCTCCTGAAGGAGATGCGCACGGTCACGCAAAGACACCACCTCGTTGTCGAGCCAGTCGAGCCGCTGCCGCAATTTCGATGTGGTGAGCTTAAGCGCGAGTGTCTCGCTCACGTCGAGCTCGAAGCGCTGCATGAGCGAGCGCAGGATCACAAGCTGCCGGTGGAGCCGTAACGTGGTGCGTCTAATCCGGCCGAGCATATTCCGTCCCTCGCTCATGTCATCCTCGAGGATTCTTTCTTCGATATGATCGAGCTTGCCCGCCACGTCGTCGGCGTAGCGCTCGATGGCGTCGACTACGTATTCAACAATGGAATCCATCAGCGCAGCAACGGTAGCCACCTTGCGGCCGCCCCGGAGCGCCTTGCGCATAGCATCGATGGCGCTGAGCGGCCGATGACGGGCAGTGACGAGGAGGCTTTCGGTCATGGCGAAATGGAGAAAGCCGATCTCGTCGGTGATCCCGTCTAGCCCGCAAACGAGGTCGGGAAAGACGCCAAACAGACAGGCCTCGCTCTCATTGAGCTGTTGGTGGTCGTCGGCGGCAACGAGCAACTCGCGCGCCGCGGCAGGAAAGTAGGAAGATGAGCGCAAGAAATGACCGGCGCGCGCATCGGCCAAGTTGAAGTGGAGCCACAGCCAGCCGTGAGGGTCGTCGGCGATCGGCCGATCGACTGCGAGCTCCTCAGCCGTGCCGTCTGCTTTCAAGCGGAAGGCAAAGACGAGACCTGGTGGAGCCTCGACCGGGGAGTCGAGAATTGCGCCGGCCCGTGCGGGCGCGCTGGTTAGGACCTCAACCACCCGAGCTGCTGAGCCTTGGCATAGGCAGCCTTCCACGCCGAGACGAGAAACCGCACGCGCTCGGGATCAGGATCGTTTCGCATGGAGTCCATCAGGACGAGCAGGGGCGAGGCACCATCTTTGCGATAAGTCGCTTGCTCCCCCGTCTCGGGCCTGGTGACGACGAGATCGCGGTTTTGCAAAACTTGCACGTTGATGTCGGCAAGGTCACTCATGGCTGCGCCCCGTTAAGAGCACAGTTTAGAATCCCGGCAATGACGTGAGAAGCCTTGCCATCCACAAAATTGGCTGAGCACTGCGCTTCGGTCAAACTCAATGAGCAACAAAAACTTAGAGTGTCACCGTATTGTCATTAAAGCCGCGGTCAGCTCAGCTCGCGGATGCGGAACGGCAGTCCGCCTTTGGGACAGAGCGTCACCGTCGCGTGAATCTTCGCTGGCTTGGGCCCCACATAGTCAGGCGTGAAGCGGCGAAGTAGCTGCACCAGGGCGAGGGTGTTTTCGATTTGCGACAGCGCGCCGCCGATGCATGCGCGCTTTCCGGCAGCAAAGGGCAGGTAAGTGTATTTCTGGCGCTTCTTGGCGCGCTCCGGAGCGAAGCGCTCTGGATCGAACTTCTCCGGCTCATCCCAATACTTCGGGCTGTGATGCAGGACGTAGGCGAGAATGACCATTTTGTCGCCCGTCTTGACCTGATGTCCCTCGATCTCATCACCGCCGGCGGCAATGCGGATCAGCGCCCAGATCGGCGGGAACAGCCGCATCGTCTCCTGAATCACCATGCGCGTGTAGGAGAGCTGCTGCACCTCGTTCCATTCAGGATTACGCTCGCCGCACACAGCTCTTGCCTCTGCCCTGATGCGTTCCAGCGCCTCGGGGTGCTGCGACAGAAGATAGAGCGACCAGGCGAGCGTGAGAGCTGTAGTTTCGGTACCGGCCCATAAATATTGCTTCATCTCGTCGATCACCTGCTGGCGGTCGAACTCAGGGAAGTTGGGATCGGCTTCGGCCTGTTCCAGCATTCTGAGCAACGTCTTCTCGCGGTGCTCGAGAATGCCCGCGCCGGTCACCATCTCAGGAATCGAGCCCCACACTTCCATCGCCTTGGCGGCGTCTTCGCTCATGACCTCGACCAGCTCGCCGCGCACGTTCTTTAGACGTAGCGACTTATGGTTCACGACATTGGTGTAGGTCTTGACCTGGCCAAACACGAAATGCGGGTTGAACGGCATCTCACGGTCGAACAGCGCCTTGCACACCATCTCGGCAGCGAGCGTCCAAGTCTCCTCCACCATCTCGATGGTCTCGCCGGTCGAGGCGAACTTCGCCCACCGTCCCATCTTCGAGTCGATGGCCGACATCAGATAGGGGAAGTAGGCCTCGAACATCTGCGGGTGGAAGGCGGGCTGTTGCGGGGCTCGGATCTTCTGCCACAACGCGCCGTCCACGGTGATCATACTTCGGCCGAAGATCGGCCGCAGGCCGTCGAAATATTTCGTGTAGTTGTCGGCGTTATCAACCAGCACGCGCTGAGCATGCGCCGGCTCGGAGAGCAGCACGATGCGTTGGTTCTTGAGGTTGATTGGTACTACACCGCCATATTTGTCGCTCAGCGCCATAAGAACCTGCATGGGGTTCTCCTGGTTGAGTAGCGGGGTGAGCTTGAACCAAATGCTCTGCTCTTCGCCGAGCCCGTGCGATGGAGAATAGGCGACTGTCATATCGGCCATTTAAGCGTTGTCCCCTGGCCCTCTCGTCCCGGCGTCGGGGCCGCGGGTCGTACGCCCGCACCGGCCGCCAAGCTGAGAGAGCGGCCCGCCGCGCTGCTTGCACTACGCTGCCACAGTTTCGGCAAGCGGGCGCAGGAATTGCCTCTGTTTAGGCCAGTCTCTAACATCCGGCCCTCGGCATTGTCCATCATTGGCACGTCAGCATCTTGTGGTGCGACATGCCGCCCCGTCCATGGGCTGATCCTACGTCCGTTAATAATCTCAATCAAAGCGCTTCATCGAAAGGCGGCGAAAACAACGGCGGTTGTGGCGTGATCTGTGTCGTTCGCACCACATGTTCATCTTCCACGCGAACTTCGCCAGAAGCAACCAGCCGGAGCGCGTGAGGGTAAAGGCGATGCTCGGCGTCCAGCACGCGCGCGCCTAGGCTCTCTGGCGTATCGTCGGGAAGTACCGGAACGGCGGCCTGCGCCACGATCGGCCCTGTGTCCATCTCCGGGCGTACGAAATGCACGGTGCAGCCGGTGATCGTCGCGCCCGCTTCCAGGACCCGAGCATGGGAATGCAGCCCCCTGAAGGCCGGGAGCAGTGACGGGTGGACGTTGAGATGGCGATTGCGCCAGCGCGCGACGAACCCTTCGCTGTGCAGGCGCATGAATCCGGCATTGCAGAGCAGCTCGACGCCCGCCTCGTTCAGCGCGGTATCGAGGGCCGCATCGAATCCCTCGCGCGTGGCGAAGTCCTTGTGATTGATGACGAGGGCAGGGATGAGGGCGGATTCGGCCCGAAGGAGGCCTTGCGCGCTCGGGAGGTTGGAGATCACGAGAACGATCTTAGCGGGATAGTCTGGGGCTTTGCACGCTTCAATCAAAGCGCCGAGGTTTGAGCCGCGCCCGGAGATGAGGACGCCGACGCGCTTTCTCGTCACTGGTTACCCCAGGCGTGGGCGGCCTTGTAGCGGACGGCATCGCCACCGCCGCGTTTCACGACCTCGCCGATTGCCATGCTCTCCTCACCGAGATGCTGACGTACGCGTGCAACGTCGTCTCTCGCCACGACAAGAACCATGCCGATGCCGCAATTGAAGGTCCTGAGCATCTCGTTCTGGTCGAGGCGGGCTTCTGCCATGAGCCATGCGAATACCGAAGGAAGCGCGAAGGCGCCAAGGTCGATCTCAGCAGCAAGGTCGGAGGGAAGTACGCGCGGGATATTCTCCGTCAGGCCGCCGCCGGTGATATGAGCGAGCGCCTTGATCGCTCCGGTTCGGCGAATTGCTTCAAGGATCTGCCGCACATAGATGCGCGTCGGCGTGAGCAGCGCCTCGCCCAGTTTCATATCCCGCGCGAATGGCGCGGCATCATTCAAGGCAAGACCAGTCTCCTTGACCAGGTGCCGCACGAGCGAAAACCCGTTCGAGTGAACACCTGAAGAAGGAAGCCCCAGGATGACATCGCCGGATTCGATGTCGTCGCGGGGGAGCACGCCTGAGCGCTCAACCGCGCCCACCGCGAAACCGGCAAGGTCGTAGTCGCCAGGCGCGTAAAGCCCAGGCATTTCTGCAGTCTCACCGCCAATTAGCGCGCAGCCGGCTTCCTTGCACCCATCGGCGATACTGCCGATCACAGTCTGAGCTACCCCAAGCTCAAGCTTGCCGGTTGCGAAGTAGTCGAGAAAAAACATGGGCTCTGCACCCTGGACCACGAGGTCGTTGACGTTCATCGCCACGAGGTCGATGCCGATTCCGGAATGTATGCCCGTCTCGATGGCAAGCTTGAGCTTGGTGCCAACGCCATCGGTTGCCGCGACGAGCACAGGATCCTTGAAGCCGCACGGCTTGAGATCGAACAGGCCACCAAATCCGCCAATTGAGCCGAGCGCCCCCTTGCGTTTGGTCTTTGCCGCAAGAGGCCCAATGGCTTTGACCAGTGCGTTGCCCGCGTCGATGTCCACGCCGGCGTCGCGGTAAGTCACTCTGGGCTTGTCCTTGGAGGTTGCGGGCACCGAAAGGGCTCGGGGTGCATGTTCAGGCGATTTCGCATAACAATCGTGCCTTACGAGTGCCGTCAAGGGTCCGCCATATAGGGGTGTTTACCAATTGCGGCGCGCGCAACGCCGCGTTTCCGGAATATCGCAGCGAAAAACCCATGGCGTTCTGGCGATTTAAGTTCAGGATCAGGAGAGCGGGTACCGCGGCTCTCCTGCTGGCAGCAACTTTCGCCGGCGTCATCTGCGGCCCGGCGCGCGCCGCCGATAGCCTCTACACCGTCGCCAAGATCTCGGTCGACGTGACCGCCAAGGATGCCGTCGCGGCACGCGAAATGGGCATGGCCGAGGCCGAGCAGCGTGCCGTGATGACGGTGCTGAAGCGGATCGTGCCCGCCAGCGTCTATGCGTCCCTGCCGGAGATCAGCAAGGACGACATCGAAACTCTGGTCAACGGCGTCTCGATCAGAAGCGAACAGAATTCCACCACGCGTTACCTTGCTGTGCTCGACATCAGTCTCAACGAACAGGCGCTGAAGCAATTCCTGCAGGATCAAAACATCGCGTACAGCGAGGCGCGCGCGCCCTCGATCTCCATCCTTCCGCTGATGATAGACGGCGGGAGCGTGAAGAGCGAAGGCGCTGAAGGGTGGCGGGAGGCATGGGAGGGTCTCGATCTTTCTCATAGCGTTACACCTGCCACGATCCTGAGGCCGAGGCCCGATCTCGATGCGGCAACCCTCAAAGCTGTGCTTGCGGGCGATCCCCCGGCGCTTGCCTCGATGCAGGAGGACTACGGCTATGGGCAGCTTGTCATCGCCGTCGGCCAGATCGATCACGGTCAGTTCGTGACGCGGCTTGCCGGCAGCGACGCGGTCGGCCCGATCACTTTTGAGCAGAGCGATAAGCTTGCGGGCGATGTCATGACCGCCGCGCGCAATGCCGCGGAAATTGCCTTTGGGGTGCTGGAGAACCGTTGGAAGGTGTCGCAAGCAGGCGAAGCGCCGGCGACCGAAGTCAAACGCGACGAAAGGGAGGGGACGGAAGCGGAAGCTGAGGGAAAGCCAAACGAGCCGGCCGAGGTCCCGCGTAACGTGGTCGCGGAAGTCGAGTTCTCGGGCCTGAAGGACTGGCAGGACATCCGCGGCCGGCTTATGAACATCGCCGGAATTCAGGGTTTGGAAATCAATTCGCTGTCGGCGCGGGCCGCCTCCATTACCTTCGATTATGCGGGCTCGCTCGGCAAGTTGCAGACCGAGCTTGGACAAAATGGCTTCGAGCTCGGTGAAAAGGATGGAAACTTCGTGCTCCGTTCCCGTTAGAGCCGTAAGCCCGCTAGGTCACGCCCCTGTCGTCGAATCTGCTAAAATCTGGAGTTGGAGGCCGGCTAGGCGCGAAAGGCGCACAATCGGCCGCCGGGAGGAATGTTAAGTGAATATCCCCAACAGCCTCACGCTCGTGCGGATCGTGCTCGTTCCGCTGGTGGTATGGCTTATCATCGACCATGAGATGACGGCTGCCTTTCTGCTCTTCCTGCTCGCAGGTTTTTCCGACGCAGCCGACGGCTATATCGCCAAGCGTTACGGCTGGCGAAGCGAGCTCGGCGCCTATCTGGACCCGATCGCCGACAAGGCCCTACTCGTCAGCATCTACGTCACGCTCGGCCTCGCCGGCCATCTACCGGTCTGGCTGGTCATTGCCGTCGTTAGCCGCGACATTCTCATCGTGGGGGCGGTCGTGCTGTCCTGGATGCTGTCGCGGCCGCTCACCATGCATCCGCTGCTTATCAGCAAGGTCAACACCTTCGCCCAGATCGTGCTTGCTGGTCTCGTCCTCGCCGAGCTCGGGCTCGGCCTTGGGCTCGAGCCCGTGGTGAAGGTCTTGATCTGGGTAACGGGCGCGCTCACCATCCTGTCCGCTGCGGCCTATTTCTGGGCGTGGCTCGGGCATATGGCGGCCTACGAGCCGGCGCCCCGTCCGCTTCCTCCGCGCAAGACACCGGCAGTGGGCGTCGAGCAGTCGCAGCGCTCGCAGGTTAGGGCTTCGTGACGCTTACGCAGCTAACGCTCGATCTGCCCCATCGCGCGGCGCTCGGCGCCGAGGATTTCCTTGTCAGTGACTGCAATATTGCCGCAGTGAAGCTGATCGATGCGTGGCCCCGCTGGCCTGAGCCCGTGCAGCTCCTGATCGGCCCGCCGGCGAGCGGCAAAACGCATCTTGTCCGCGTCTGGCAAGTGCGGTCGGGCGCGCAGCTCCTTGATGCAAAGAGACTCGACACCAGTTTCATCGATGAAGTGGGCGACGCGAAGCCGTTTGTCTTCGAGAATCTGGACTGCGGTGATTATGACGAGAGGGCACTGTTCCATTTCCTGAATCTCGCGCGGGAGAAACTGCTCTTCGTATTGCTCACGGCCCGCAGCGCACCGAGCCGTTGGGACATCTCATTGCCGGACCTATCGTCGCGGCTCAGTGCCGTTCCGATTGTTGAGATTGGCGCGCCGGACGAGGCACTGCTCAGGATGGTTATGCTCAAGCAGTTCGCCGACCGGCAGCTCAATATCGAGCCGAAGGTCCTGGAATTTCTCACCCTTCATGTGGACAGATCGCTGCAAGCCGCCGCCGCCGCGGTCGCGGCGGTCGATCGCCTGGCGCTAGCCACAGGGCGCAAGATCAACCGCCAGCTCATCGTGGAGGCGCTTGCGGGAGGCGCCGCGTCGGACTAGGCGTGTGCTCTTCTCCCATCTCGTAACGCAGATGATACGTATTTTGAGCTATCATTCCCCGATGCAAAACCCGTCAAGGCGGGAGGCGTAATAAACCGCCGGATTTCCAAGAGGTTAAAAATGACTTTGCAGGAGAAGGTTGAGCATCCTAAGCCGAGCCCAGGAGTAGCCGCCTTTGGGCCGAGCCGCTTCTTCAATCGCGAGCTCTCCTGGCTTGATTTCAATCGGAGAGTGCTCGAGGAAGCCGAGAACGAGCGGCATCCGCTGCTCGAGCGGCTGCGCTTCCTCTCGATCTCTGCCTCTAACCTCGATGAATTCTACATGGTGCGGGTGGCTGGTCTTCGGGGCCAGGTGGTCGCCGGCATCGAGACGCCGAGCGTGGACGGACTGACTCCGGCCGAGCAACTCGACCGCATCAACCACGCCGTTGCCGAGCTCACTGCTCAGCAGCAAGAGAATTGGGTGACGCTCGAGGCGCTGCTCGCCGAGGCCGGCATCCATGTCCTTCACGCTGACCAGCTCACCAAGGATGAGCGCAGCTGGCTCGAGGAGCACTTTCTTCACCACATCTTTCCGGTGCTGACGCCGATCGCGGTCGATCCAGCCCACCCGTTTCCATTCATTCCCAATTTCGGCTTCACGCTTGGGCTCGAGCTTGTGCGCGAAGGCTCTTTGCGCGCCATGCATGCTCTCATGCCCATCCCGCCGCAGCTCGCCCGGTTCATCCGTTTGCCGAGCAAGGGCGAGCCCAAGGAACCGATCCGCTTCATCAGGCTTGAAACTGTGGTCGGAATCTTCGTGTCGCGGCTGTTCCCAGGCTATCGCGTGAGGAGCCAAGGCTCGTTCCGGGTACTGCGCGACAGCGATATCGAGGTGCAGGAGGAGGCCGAGGATCTGGTGCGCCTGTTCGAATCCGCGTTGAAGCGCCGGCGTCGCGGCTCGGTCATCAGGCTCGAGATCGAGGCGTCTATGCCGTCGAGGCTCCAGCGCTTCGTCACGCAGGAGTTGAAAGTGTCGGAGCGCGAGAGCTTCGTGCAGAAAGGCCTGATCGGTCTCGCCGACACCAACCAATTGATCGTGGCCGATCGCCCCGATCTCAAGTTCCAGCCTTTCGTCAGCCGCTTTCCGGAGCGCATCAGAGAGCACCACGGCGATTGCTTTGCTGCGATCCGCAAGAAGGACATCGTGGTGCATCACCCCTACGAGTCCTTCGACGTCGTGCTCCAGTTCCTGAAACAGGCAACGGCAGATCCCGACGTGGTGGCGATCAAGTGGACGCTCTACCGCACGTCGAAGAGCTCGCCGATCATCGAGGCGCTGAAAGATGCCGCCGAAGCGGGCAAGTCAGTCACAGCCGTGGTCGAGCTGAAAGCCCGCTTCGACGAAGAGGCCAACATCAAGTGGGCGCGCGATCTTGAAAGTGCGGGCGTGCAGGTCGTGTATGGCTTCATCGAGCTCAAGACACACGCAAAGCTCAGCCTGATCGTGCGGCGAGAGATGGGCGAGCTCATCACCTATTGCCACGTGGGCACTGGCAATTACCACCCGGTCACCGCCAAGATCTACACCGACCTGTCTTTTTTCACCGCGGATCGCACCATCGGCCAGGATGTCTCGCGCATTTTCAACTATGTAACGGGCTATGCCGAACCCGCCGAGCTCGAACTCATGGCGGTGTCGCCGGGAGGCATCAGGGCGCGCATCCTCGACCATATCCGCGAGGAGATGTACCACGCCAAAGCCGGCCGACCTGCCGCCATCTGGATGAAGATGAACTCCCTGGTCGACGCCGAGATCATCGACGCGCTGTACGAGGCGAGCCAGGCTGGCGTCGAAATCGATCTCGTCGTGCGCGGCATTTGCTGCTTGCGGCCCGGCGTTCCCGACCTCTCCGAGAACATCCACGTCAAGAGCATCGTCGGGCGGTTTCTCGAGCATTCGCGCATCTATTGCTTCGGCGCCGGTCACGGCCTTCCGAATCGCAAGGCCGTGGTCTATATCAGCTCGGCCGACATGATGCCGCGCAATCTCGACCGCCGGGTCGAGGCTATGGTGCCGATCCTCAATCCAACCGTGCACGAGCAGATCCTCGACCAGATCATGGTAGCCAATCTCAAGGACAATCTGCAGAGCTGGCGGGTGCGGCCCGACGGCAGCTCCGAGCGGCTCCATCCCGGCAAGGATCAGGAGCCATTCAGCGCCCAGGATTATTTCATGACCAATCCAAGCCTGTCCGGCCGCGGCACGTCTCTTACCGGGAACATGCCACCGCGCTTCACCCGGCTGGTCGAATCGACCTGAAGCGCCTCACGCGAGACGCCATGCTTCAAAGCAATGATCTGAGCCCTGTCGCGGTCGTCGACATCGGCTCAAACTCGGTGCGTCTCATCGTCTATGAAGGCGCGGGTCGTGCGCCGGCGCCTCTCTTCAACGAGAAGGTGCTGTGCGGGCTTGGCCGCACGCTGGCCACCACCGGCAGGCTTGCCTCCGATGCGATCGTTCGCGCGCTGGGAGCGCTCCGGCGCTTCCGCGCCCTGATCAAGCAGCTCGGCGTCACGCATGTCGAGGTCATCGCCACTGCGGCGGCGCGCGAGGCGGGCAACGGTCCGGAATTCATCGCCCAGGCCGAGAGGGTACTCGGCTGGCCGATCACGGTCTTGTCGGGCACCAGGGAGGCCGAGCTTGCCGCACTCGGTGTCGTGTCTGGCATCCATGCAGCCGATGGTTTTGCTGGGGACCTTGGCGGCGGCAGCCTCGAACTGATCGACGTGAGAGGCGGACGGCTATCCGATGCCGCAACACTTCCCCTTGGCGGCTTGCGGCTGATCGATGCCGCCGGCGGCAGTCTCAAGAAGGCGCGCGAGATCGTCGACGAGGAGCTGTCGAAGGTGAGCTGGCTCGAGAAGGGCAGGGGCCGCGACTTCTACGCCATCGGCGGAACGTGGCGGGCGCTTGCGCGGCTGCACATGACGCAGACCAATTATCCTCTGAGCGTGATGCATAACTACCGCATCAACGCCGAGGACGCACTCAGGTTCTCGGCCGTCCTCGATCACCAATCGCAAAGCTCGCTCGCCGGCATTCGCGATATCTCGAGCGCTCGCCGCGAGACCATCCCCTACGGCGCCTTGGTGCTCGAGCGGCTCATCAGGCAGATGAAGCCGCGCGCGGTCGTGGTCTCGGTGTTCGGCATTCGCGAAGGCCTGCTCTACAGCCTGCTGAGCCCCGAGG